>Ga0209805_1000565_pt1 | contig 22535 bp, 17 predicted proteins | sample GraSoiAngelo_148_FD_185905 | JGI IMG/M metagenome (GOLD analysis project Ga0209805, IMG submission 185905) | Grasslands soil microbial communities from the Angelo Coastal Reserve, California, USA - 14_1009_09_20cm (SPAdes) (version 2) | ecosystem: Environmental > Terrestrial > Soil > Grasslands ...
GCACGAAGTGCGCGACGCCCGATTTCGTCGCATGCACGTCGGCGCCCCCCAGCCCCTCGAAATCGACCTCCTCGTGCGTCACCGTCTTCACGACGCTCGGTCCCGTCACGAACATGTAGGAGACGCCCCGCACCATGAAGACGAAGTCCGTGATGGCCGGGCTGTACACCGCGCCTCCGGCGCAGGGCCCGAGGATGGCGCTGATCTGAGGCACCACGCCGGACGCGAGCGTGTTGCGCAGGAAGATGTCGGCGTAGCCGCCCAGCGAGACGACGCCCTCCTGGATGCGCGCCCCGCCCGAGTCGTTCAGGCCGATCATGGGAGCGCCCGTCTTGAGGGCGAGGTCCATCACCTTGCACACTTTTTCGGCGTGCGCTTCGGAGAGCGACCCGCCGAAAACAGTGAAGTCCTGCGAAAACACGTACACCAGCCGGCCGTCGACCCGTCCGTGCCCGGTCACCACGCCGTCGCCGAGATACTTCTCGTCCGCCAGGCCGAAGTCGGCCGCGCGGTGCGTGACGAAGCGGTCGAGCTCGACGAACGAGCCCGGATCGAGCAGCGCGTCGAGCCGCTCGCGAGCCGTCATCTTGCCCTTGTCGTGCTGCGTCTTGATGCGGTCGGCGCCGCCGCCGAGCTCGGACTCGGCGCGCTTCTGCTGCAGCAGGTCGAGCTTTTCGCGCATACTCATGTGGAGAGAATCTAGAGGGAACCGGGAGCAGGAAACAGGACGGCTAATACTAGGCGCGCAGACGCACAGCGGTAAACAGCGAAAAGTGGTCAGGAAGAGGCTTTCCTGACCACTCGAACTGTACACCCCTGTGCGTCTACGCGTCCAGCTGTTGCGTGTCCTGCTTGCTTGGTTCCGGCGCACTGTCTTCTTTGGGCCACCCGGTGGCCGCGAGGACGATCCGATGGTGTATCGGATCGACTTCGAGCACCTTCAGCTCCACCGCCTGTCCCTCTTTGACCGCGTCCGCCGGATTCTGAATGTCCGCGATGCCCAGCTGCGACATCGGCACGAAGCCCTCGATGTCGCTCCCGAGGTCTACGACCACGCCCTTGTCCATCAGGCGCAGCACCCGGCCCCGCAGCTCGGTGCCCACGGGATACGTCTCGCCGATCCGCAGCCACGGATCCTCCTGCGCCTGCTTCAGGCCCAGCGAGATCCGCTTGTTCTCGGCGTCGACGTTGAGGATCAGCACCTCGACCTCGTCGCCCTTCTTCACGACCTCGGAGGGATGCTGCACGCGCTTGGTCCACGACATGTCGGAGATGTGGATCAGGCCGTCGATGCCGGGCTCGATCTCCACGAAGGCGCCGAATGAGGTCAGGTTGCGGACCTTGCCCTTGAGCCGCGTCCCGACCGGGTACTTCTGCGGCAGCGCCATCCAGGGATCTTCCTCGGTCTGCTTCATGCCGAGGGAGACTTTTTCTTCTGTCTCGTCCACCTTCAGTACAACGGCTTCTATCGTTTCGCCGATCGACACGATCTTCGACGGGTGACGCACGTTGCGCGTCCAGCTCATCTCGGAGATGTGGACCAGGCCTTCGATGCCCGGCTCGAGCTCGACGAACGCGCCGTAGTTGGTGATCGACACGACCTTGCCTTGCACCCGCGTGCCCACGGGGTACTTCGCCGCCACGTTCTTCCACGGGTAGGCCTGCAGCTGCTTGAGACCGAGGCTGATGCGCTCCCGCTCCCAGTCGATGTCGAGGACTTTGACTTCGACCTCCTGGCCGATCTTCACCATCTCGGAGGGATGCGACACGCGCCCGTAGCTCATGTCGGTGATGTGCAGCAGGCCGTCCACGCCGCCCAGATCGATGAAGGCGCCGAAATCGGTGATGTTCTTCACGATCCCCTTGCGCACCTGACCGACCTGCAGCTCCTTCATGAGGACGTCGCGCTTGGTCTTGCGCTCCGCTTCGAGCAGCACGCGCCGGCTCACCACGATGTTGCGGCGGCGCTTGTTGAGCTTGATGATCTTGAACTCGAAGCTCTGCCCCAGCAGCTCGTCGATGTTCGGCACCCGCCGCAGCGCGATCTGGCTGCCGGGGAGGAAGGCGTCCACCCCCATCAGATCCACCACCACCCCGCCCTTGATCTTCTTGACGAGGCTGCCCGATACCGCCTCGTCCTTCTCGTGGGCCTCGCGGATCCGCTCCCACACCCGCATGAAGTCGGCCTTCTTCTTGGAGAGGACCACCGCGCCTTCCTGGTCCTCCAGGTGCTCCAGGAAGACCTCGATCTCGTCCCCCTCCTTGAGCGACTTGGGATCCTTGAACTCGTCGATCGGCACGGCGCCTTCCGACTTGAACCCGACGTCGAGGATGACGGCGGCGTCGGTCACGCGCAGCACCTTGGACTTGACGATCTCGCCCTCTTCGATGTTGGAGAGCGTCCCCTCGTACAACTCCGTCATCTTGGCGATTTCGTCCGACGAGTATTCCTCGTGGAGATCGGATCGGACGCGGAGATGGGAGTGAGAAGCGGCGGGAGTGTCGGGTTTCGGCTCGGGTTTCGACTCGGGCAGGTTTTCGGTATCCACCAGCATTCCGTACACCGGTTTGGTTGTGAGTTTGGACGCTCAGACCCCGCACGTGAGCCGGGCCCGGGAACGCGAAGCCCGAATACTAGCCGAGGTGCCGTTCCCGCGCCAGCGCCACGACGCGGTCGGCCTGCTCCTCCAGCGACAGGTCGGTCGTATCGAGCAGCACGGCGTCTGCGGCCGCCCGCAGCGGGGCCACCGGTCGGGTGGAGTCGGCACGGTCCCGCGCGGCCAGCGCCTGGGCCTCCCGGGCCAGCTCGGCCGGGTCGATGCGGGAGCCCCGCTGGGCCAGCCGCCGCCGGGCCCGCTCCTCCGGGCTCGCCGTGAGAAACACCTTCACGGGGGCGTCCGGAAACACCACCGTCCCGATGTCCCGACCGTCCACAACCACGCCACGTGCCACCCCGGCGACGGCGTCCCGCTGCTGCACGTTCACCCAGTTGCGGACCTCGCGGATCGCGGCGATCGCGGAGACGTGGCGCGTCACGCGCTCGGAGCGGATCGCCTCGTCCACGTCCACCCCGGCGACCGCGGGCCGGAAGCCGTCGTCAACCAGCACGAGCCGCACCGGGAGGTCCTCTGCCAGTGCCACGATCTGCTGCGGCGACCACCCGTCCCCCGTCCCCCGTCCCTCCTCCCCGAGGTTGTCCAGCACCGCCAGCGTCACGGCCCGGTACAGCGCCCCCGAGTCGAGATGCGCCCATCCCAACCGGCGTGCGACCAGCGCCGCAGTGGAGCTTTTGCCCGAGGCAGCGGGGCCATCGATGGCGATGACCCGGACCCTCACGTTTCCCGTTTCCCCTTTCCCGTTTCTCGAATGCTCCGCAGGTCGGCGAAGAACCGCGGGTAGCTGATCGCGACGGACGCTCGTTCCGAGAGGCGCACGTCCGCCCCCGGCACCGTGCCCAGCACCGCGAATGCCATCGCCAGGCGGTGATCGCGCGCGGTATCCACCCGACCGCGCGGGGGCCGGGTCGTGCCGCACACGTGCAGGTCGTTGCCGCGCGCCTCGGCTTCGACTCCCAGCGCGCGCAGGTTGGCCGCGATCAGCTCGAGGCGGTTGCTTTCCTTTACCCGCAGTTCGCCGACCTCGCGGAATGCCGTTTCGCCTTCCGCCCGGCTCGCCAGCACGGCCAGAATCGGCACTTCGTCCACCAGCGTCGGCACCTCCGCCGCGGTGACCTCGGTGCCCGACAGCGCCCCCCCCGACGCCCGCACCACCAGGTCGGCCACCGGCTCGCCTCCGGCGTCCCGCAGATTCACCCGTTCCACGCGGGCGCCCATGCGCCCGAGCACCACCAGGAAGCCCGTGCGGGTGGGGTTCACGCCGACGTTTTCGATCACGAGCTCGCCCCCTTGAGCGAGCACCGCCGCACCGACGAGAAACGCCGCGGAAGACGCGTCGCCGGGCACGGACAGCTGGAACGGCGGCACCACGGAGCGCGCAGCGGGCTCGAACACGATCGCGCCGTCCCGCTCGTGCATGCCGAGACCCAGGTGCGCGAGCAGGCGCTCGGTGTGATCGCGCGAGCGATACGGCTCTCGGATGGTGACGGCGACGCCCCCCGTCAGTCCCGCGAGGAGCAGCGCGCTCTTGATCTGCGCGCTCGCCACGGGCGTCGTGTAGGCCAAGGCGTGGAGCCGGCCGCCGCGAATCGTGAGCGGCAGCGCATCCCCCCCGCGCTCGGTGATCTCGGCCCCCATGGCGCGCAACGGCTCGGTCACGCGCCGCATCGGGCGCCGCCGCAGCGACGCGTCCCCGGTGAGCGTGGCGGCGAACTTCTGGCCCGCCAGGATTCCGAGCATGAGCCGGGCGGTCGTGCCCGAATTGCCGCAATGAAGCCGGGAAACGGGAGACGTGAAACGGGAAACGTGCACCTTGACGGTGGCGCCCTCGCGAACGGTGGAGATGTCGGCGCCGAGCCCGCGCAGCACCCGAGCGCTGGACTTGACGTCGTCGCCGGTCAGGAGCCCTGTGATCTCGCTGGTGCCGTGCGCCAGCGCCGCGAGCATCAGCGCGCGATGGGAAATGCTCTTGTCGCCCGGCGGCCGCACCGTGCCCCGCACCTTCACGGGTCGAGTCTCCGGCGCCAGTCGGCGGCTTGCGTCAGCCAGCTCGTGAGGGCGGCCGCGTCACCCGCCTCGAGCGCCCGCTCCAGCTGACCCAGCGGCTCCTCCAGCGCCCGCAGCGCCGGCAGCAGCTGATCCCGGTTCATAAGGAAGATTTCGGTCCACAACGTGGCGTCGCTCGCGGCGAGGCGGGTGGCACCGCGCGCCCCGGGCCCGAAGCTCGCCCCTGGCGGCGACGCCTCGGCCAGGTAATGGGCGAGCAGCGAGGCGACGGCCTGCGGCAGATGGCTCGTCACCGCGAGCTGGCAGTCGTGCCGCGCGGCGTCGATCATCACCGGGTGGGCGTCGAGCACGCTTTCCCAGAAGTGTGCGATCTCGCGGGCGGCGCCTTCGCCGTCGCGCGTCGGGGTGATGTAGACGACGGCGTGCGTGAACAAGCCGAGCCGGGCGGCGCCGAAGCCGCGGGCGTGGGTGCCTGCGAGCGGGTGGCCGCCGGCGAAGCGCGATCCGAGGCCCACCTCCTGGGCCCGCGCCACGATCGCCCGTTTCACTGACCCCACGTCGGTGACCACCGCGCCGGCGGGGACGTGGGGGTGCAGCGTGTCGAGCAGCGCCAGGTTGGCGGCGGGGGGCGCGGCGAGCACCAGCAGCTCGGCGGCGCGGGCGACGTCCGCCGCGCGTGGGGGAGCATCGTCGATCGCGCGCTGCTGCGCGGCCGCCGCGCGCTCCGCCGGGTCGGGGGACCAGCCGAGCACGGTGGCGATCCCGGCGCGCTTCGCCTCGAGCGCGAGCGAGCCGCCGATCGCGCCGAGGCCGATGATGCCGAGCGTGGAGGGGCGCACGGAGTGGAAGCTAGCGGCCTGAGACTGGGGCGTAAACGAGAAGGGCGGCTCGCTTCAGGAGCCGCCCTCCGACCGTCTGCGCGCGCGTAAATGCGTCAGTGACAACCCAGCGTGATCGGGATGGTAATCGTCTGCAACGCGGTCTCGCCTTGGATGAGGTCAAACTCGGCCGACGCGCTGCCGCAGACCAACGTTCCGGTGCCAGCGCCGTTCGCACTGAAGTTGAACCCCGGCAGCGTACAGGTGCCCGAGGCACACGTGAACGGACCTTCGCTGCTTTGGAGGCTGCTTCCGGCAAAGCGGCGCGCTACCCCTTGCACAACGTATCCCTGTACGACGAGGCCAGAAGCAGGCGCACCGGTCTCGTTACTTACGCTCACGGTTGCCGTGCCCTCCAGACCGCCGATATTGAGCGTCGTCGGGCTCACCGACGCACCTACGAGATGCGCGGTAAGCGCCCAGCCGATATTGCTGAAGCAACAGGTCAATCCGCCCAACCCGCGGTGGCTCATCGCAGCAGCGCCGAACAGCGGCTGGGGCATCACCAACCGACCGATCGCGTTCACAACGCCGTGCCACTGCTTCAAGGCCAGATCGATCACGCGGCGCTTGCCAAGCCCGAACCCTCCCCCCGGCGGGACCCAGGGTGCGCAGGCGTCGAGCAGCATCGCCGGCGCCTCCGCGAGCTGCACCGCCGGTATGCCGGGGTCGGACTTATAGAGCCGCAAGTCGTGATAGTTCGCGTCTCCTGGGGCCAGGGTCGGGCATACTTCCACTCGCGCGCATCTGGCGTTGTCGTCTGCAGTCCCCGGCCCTTCTCCGGGCTGCGCCGCGCAGTTCAGCGGGTTGTCGACTCGTGGAGAGGTCGTGAAGCTGTAGCACCCAAAAGCGGCGAAGGGTGGCGGCGGGTTGCTGCCGGCGAAGCACCCCTCCGAGACCGGCGCGATGGTCAGCGTGACCGCTTGCGTCAGGTAGCCGGGGGGGAACGAGACCGCAGCCAGCAACGTCGGTGGGGTCTGCACATTGAGACGCAGATCGGGATTCGGGCCAACGATTTGCTCGAGGCAATCGGTGCGCCCGACGCACGTCGCCCCTTGCTCGATCCGAAACCTGATCGGCAAAGTGCGCCCATCCACGAGCCCGATGAACTCGCCGGTGTCGATGTTCTTCAACTGGCTCCCGTTCGTCACGGGCATGACATCGGCGAACCCGAGCTCCACTCCCGAGGTGGACACGATGATACGGTAGGTCTGACCGACGAGGACCGTCGCCGCGTCTGTATTCCAGTTCACCTTGTATTGCCGACCAGCCACGTCGACCTGAGCCGCCCCGGGGCTGAAGCTCGTGTTCGCGAAGCAAACGCTTCCCGCGAGTTGGCAAATCGTCACGCTGGGCGCGAGACTCGGGTTGAACGTTCCCGTCGTGGTGGGTGCCTTCACCATCGGCGGCAGGAAGAAGAAGTGTGCGTTGCCCGGCACACAGGTCCCACTCGCGGTCAGGCAGTTCGCCTGGTGCGCACCATCCGAGATGTCTGCCGAGATGCGACCCCCGTGCGACGACACTGGGCGGTCGCTTTGACATGCGACGAGCACGAATCCGGCGACAACGACAAGTAGACGAGCAGGTCTCATCGAGCACACTCCTGGCCGAGGCAACGCGGACGGACTCAACCTCCGGCTCCCGCACAGGCAAGAAACACGCCCCCAAATGTCTCACGGCACCCGCCGCAAGACAATATGCGCCAAATAGTTATCGAAATGCTCGCGGCCAGTTCACGCCCGGCCGGCGTTGGTTGTCAGCACACAGCCACAAGATTGGCAGTGCTACTTCGCGGTTCCGATCAGCTGTTTGAACCGGGGATCGTCCTTGATGTTCCGCCACCACCAGTGCGTGGACCGCGCCAAGCCCGCTCGGTGCGCGGGGTTCGCCGCCACCTGCTCCTTCAACAAGCGCAGTGCCTCGTCGCGGTCACCGAGCAGTAGGTAGGCAAACGCCTGAAACGACAGCAGTTCGGCCTCGGCGTCGACGTCGGGGCCGCCGCGCGATCGGGCCAGCACGTGGCGCGCGCTGTCGGCGAGTCCGGCACGCGCCAGCACGGCCGCAACCCCGTTCTGCGACTCGAGCCGCACGTAGGCCCGCTGCGACGTCGGGGCGAGCCGTACGACCTCGTCCAACAGCCGCCACGCCCGCGCGACGTCCGGAGCCTTCGCGCTCGACGTCATGAGCCAGAGCTGACACTCTGCGAACCGCAGGTTCCCCGGAAACCGCCGCACGCCTTCATCACACCAGCGCTCTGCGTCCGCGAACTGCTCCAGGTCGTACGATGTCGTGTACAGCCGCCACAAAATCTGGTCGGCGGAGCTCAGGTAGGCGTCCGCTTCGTATGCGCGCTGCGCATCGATCTTCGCCTCGACGAAGTCGGGCTTCTGATAGTTGACCAGGCTCAGCATGTTCCAGGCGCTCGCCTGCCCCGGGGACACGGACACTGCGTCGCGCAGGTCGTCTTCGGCACTCCGCAGCAGCTCCGCGGCTGCAGTGGGTGTGGGCGTGAGCCGCAGCCGGTACTGCATGAAGTGCAGCGAGCCTCGCTGCTCGAGCGCGCCCGCGTTGCGCGGATCGATCTTGAGCGCCGCCGCAGCGAAGGCCAGTCCTTTGTCGGTCCAGGCAGCCGCCGGGGCGGGCCGGAGATCGATCCGGGCCTGACGATACGCGATGGCGCTGCGTAACACCGACGGCTCCGCCCACTGCGGATCCGCTGCCTGCGCGCCCGCGGCGAGCGAGTCGGCGAGCTCGAGCGCACGCCTCGCGGCGGCAAGGCTGTCGTGCTCAAACAGCGCATCGGCACGCTTGCGTGACTGCTCCGCTTGCTGCATCAGCGACCACGCCGCGACGCTCCTGGTGCCGGCCTGCTCCTCCCGCAGCCGCAGCTCCTCGCCCAGCCGCACGCGGAGAAACTCGGCGACCCGGCGGGCAAGGCTGTCGCGAATCGCCAGCACGGCGCCGGCGGGCTGCTCGAAACTGACTCGCTGACCCAGGTCCGCCCCGCTGGCGCCGTCGACGAGACTCACCGACACACGGTAGCGGCCTCCCGCATCGTCGACGCTCCCGCGCAGGATCGTTCCCACCGCCAGCGCCCGGCCGATGCTGTCGAGCGGCGCCGCGCTGCCGCGATAGGCGGCGGCCCCGTTCCTGGACACCACGCTGAGCGCCGGCACCTGCCGCAGGGCGTCGATCAGGCTCTCCGTGAGACCGTCGGCGAGGTAGCCGAGCGAGTGCGCCCTGCTCTCGTCCGCGAAGTACAAGACGGCGATGTGCCGCGGGTCGAGCCCGGCCACCCCGCTGCCGCGTCCCGCCCGCGCCGACCGCACCGCGACGTATCCCACGACGGCCACGGCGAGCGCCGCCACCGGCGCGGTCCACCACAGGCGGCGCGGGCGCCGCCCCGCACGCTCCACGGTCGCCCGGCGATGGGCGCCGGTAGCGGCCGAGGGAGTGTTCAACGCCTCCGCGAACAGCGCGGTTGTCGCGTAACGGTCGGCCCGCACCTTCGACAGCCCGCGGAGGATCGCTCCTTCGACCGCATCGGGAATCGTGGCGCGGACGATCGACGGCGGCGAGACCATGTCCAGCGAGTGACGCGCGATCACGGCCTGTGCACTCGGCCCGGTGAAGGGCGGCTCGCCCACCAGCATCTCGTAGACCACGCACGCCAGGCTGTACTGGTCGCTGCGGCCGTCGATGTCGTCGCTGCCCGTCGCTTGCTCGGGACTCATGTACGCCGGCGTCCCGATGATCGTGCCGGTCTGGGTGAGGTGCTCCTCGTCCGCTGCCACACTAACCGCCCGCGCGATGCCGAAGTCCGCCACCACGGCCGTCCCAGCCGACAACATGATGTTCTCGGGCTTGATGTCGCGGTGCACGACGCCGTGGCTGTGCGCGTACGCCAGCGCGCCCGCGACCTCGGTCGTGATGCGCAGCGCGTCCTCCATGGGGAGCTGTTGCTCCCGCGTCAGGCGTTCGCGCAGCGACTCACCTTCGACGTACGGCATGACGTAATAGAGGATGCCGCCGGCCGACCCCGAGTCGTACAGGGGCAGGATGTGCGGGTGCTGCAGCCGGGCGGCGATCCCGATCTCGCGCAGGAACCGGTCGGGGCCGAGCACCGCGGCGAGGTCCGCGCGGATCACCTTGATCGCCACCGCGCGGTGGTGTTTGCGGTCCTCCGCCCGAAACACCGTCGCCATCCCCCCGTGCCCGACCTCCCGCTCGACCGCGTAGCGGTCGGCGAGGGCCTCACGCAGGGATTCGAGCAGGTCGGCCACGGGACGTGGGGGCCTAGCTTACCGTCCCTCGCACGCCGCCGCCAGCGGCGCTCTTGTCCCGCTGCCCGCCGCTCCCCTAGTTATAGACCGCGCATGACGAACTCACCACCGGCGTTGCCAGGTCTGTGGGCGCGGTCGTGGCGGCTGTTCCGCGCCCCGAGCATCAGCCAACTGTTCGGCGCGGCCTTCATTGTCATCGCGGTCGCGGGTTTCGCCGACCGCATCGCCATCTGGCAGAGCGCGCGGCGCACCCAGGCGGACATGATCGACCTGAGCCAGCGCCTCGAGCTGCTCGACCGGTTCTCCCCCTCTCCCGCCCTGCGCGCCCAGATCGCGGCGATGCAGGAGCTCACCGCCGAGGTGGGGGACGAGGCGATCCAGGCGGCGGTCCAGAGCACGGTCATCTTTCTGGTGATCCTCGTGGTGCTCGCGGTCGGGCTGTGGTACAACCGGCGGCGGCTGGCGACGCCGTTCGCGCACGTCGTGGGAGCGCTCGAGCGCGTGGCGGCGGGTCACTACGCGGAGCGGCTGCGCGAGGATCAGCCGGAAGAGTTCGGCACCATCGCCCGCGGCGTCAACCGCATGGCGGCCGCGCTGACGTGGCGCGAGTTGATCCAAGCGTACACGGCCCGGCTCCTCACCGCGCTGAACGTACCGCCGCGGGAGTCCGCGCCGGGCGACAGCTTCGGCCCGGCGCTCGTCGTCCTCGCGGAAGCCACGGGCGCTACGGCCCTCGCACTGTATCAGCCGAGCTACGACACGAACGAGTGGGCTCCGACGGGCGTGCATCGCACCACCGCCCGGCCGCTGACGCGCGACGTGGTCCGCCAGCTCGTGCGGGATGCCGCCAACGTGATCCAGCATGACGGCGCGGCGGCCGGCGCAGTGTGCACCCAACTCCAGCTGTCCCCCGATGCGCCGCTCGCGACCGGCGGCGTCGCCCTCGTGCCCCTGCGGGCGCGTGAGCGCCTGGTCGGGCTGCTCGCGGTGGTCGTCGCCGGGTCGCTGACCGCCGACGCACGCGCGGCGCTGGAGCAGGCGGCGCCCAATCTGACGATCGCCTGCGAGCGCGAGTCCGCGCATCAGCACACCCGCCGTCTCGCGGTGGAGGTGCGGCGCGCCGCCCAGCGGCTCGAGACCCAGAACGCCAAACTCGAGGAGCAGCACCAGGAGCTGACGCGGCTGAACGTCGAGCTCGACCAGGCGGGCAAGCTCAAGGATCAGTTCCTCGCCAACGTCTCGCACGAGCTGCGCACGCCGTTGAACAGCGTGATCGGGTTCAGCGACCTGCTCCTGACGATGGCCTCGCCGGACAGCCCGCTCACCGATACCCAGCGGGACTACCTCGAGACGATCGCGCGCAACGGCCGTCACCTGCTCGACTTCATCAATGAGCTGCTCGACCTCTCCAAGATCGCCGCCGGGCGCATGGAGCTCCGGCTCGAGTCGCTGGCGCTCGACGCCCTGTTCCGTGAGGTGGCGGACACGGTGCGCGCCCAGCTCGAGGCCCGCAAACACAAGCTCGCGATCGAGCCGCTGCGCGAGGCCCTGATCGTCACGGCCGACCGGGGGCGCCTCCGCCAGGTGCTCCTGAACCTGCTGTCCAACGCCATCAAGTTCACCACCGACGGCGGGCGCATCACGCTCAGCGCGCAGGTCGCCGGCGAACGCGTGCGCGTGGCGGTGAGCGACAGCGGCATCGGCATCGCCCCCGACGACCAGCAGAAGCTGTTTCGGGAATTCGTGCAGCTGGACGGGAGCCCGAGCCGCCGCTACGAAGGCACCGGCCTCGGCCTCGCGCTGTCGAAGCGACTCGTCGAGCTGCAGGGCGGGGCCATCGGCGTGGAAAGCCAGCTCGGCAAGGGCAGCACCTTCTGGTTCACGGTCCCGCGCAGCGGGCTCACGCCGGAGCGCGCCTGATGGCCACAATCGTGGTGGTGGAAGACCAGCCCGACAACCTGAAGCTCATCACGGCCCTGCTCACCATGAAAGGACACCGCGTGATCGGCCTGCCGTCGGGCGAGCCGCTCGTGGCGACGCTCGTCGCCGAGCAGCCGCCGCCCGCGCTGGTGCTGCTCGACATTCAGCTGCCCGGCCGCGACGGCTTCAGCGTCCTGGCCGACGTGAAGCGGCTCGGGGGTGAGCATCGCTGGAAGGTGGTGGCCCTCACGGCGCACGCCATGCCGGGCGATCGCGAACACGCGTTGGCGGCGGGATTCGACGGCTACATCACGAAGCCGATCGACGTCCGGGGCTTTGCGGAAGAGGTGGCCGGCTACCTCGCGCCCTGAGGCGCCTTGTGCAGGTGGATCGACCCGTTCACCGTCTCGAGGCGCACCTCTCGGCCGCCTCGACCGACCGTGCCTGCGACGTCGTGGCTCATGAACCTGCCGTTTACCGTCAGCCCATAGTCCGTTGCAATCGAGCCGTTGATCGTCTTCGCGCTCACCTGCGCGTCGAGCCAGGGCGGCAGCTCGGCCGTGACCGAGCCGTTGATCGTCTTCAGTGACACCGCTCCGGTATCGCCGAACGCGTCCATGCGCACCCGCACGCCGCCATTCATCGAAGTGGCCCTGACCGGGCCCTGGGACGTCGCGGCGTCCACCTCGCCACTGACCGTGTGCAGCACCAGGGGCGCGCGCCCACCACTCACGCGCAGGTCACCCACCATGGTCGACGCACCCAGGCGCACGTTGGCGGGGAGCCGAACCGTAAAGTCCACGGCCACGTCGTTGCGATTCGTCCGGTGCATTTCGTAATCGTCGTCTTGTGGGCCGCAGCGCGAGTCGCCGCCGGGCCACAACGCGCACACCGCGACGCCACCGGCGTACGGCTCGGCCACCAGTCGCACGCCCCCCGTGTCCGACGAGCGATAGCTCTTGACCGCGGTGATTTCGACCTGGTCGCCTTTGGCGGGCTCGACGGTGACCGACCCGCGCGTGTCGCGGATCCACACCCATTGCTTGGGAGCGACCTTGGCCCGATAGGTCCAGGTCCCACCCGCTATCCGGGGACCGGCGTCGGAGCCGGGGTCGAATTCATTGCGCAGGTCGCGCAGCGCCATGGGCAGGCGGTTCGTGACGCCCTGCCGCACGCGAGTCACGAAGTGCCGCGCCAGCAGCCAAACACACAGGACGCCGCAGAACAACGCGGTCCCCCGAATGATTTCTTTGCGCCAGGTGTCCCAGAACCCGCTCATCCGCTACCCCTGTCTCCGGAGCTAGATACTGGCAGGTCTTACGCTGCTTGGCGAGGTGGGGTTTCCGAAACGGGGTGGCGGGAGCGGCCTACGACGGCGGGAAGGGGGCCGAAGCCCCCCTCCGCACGTCAGGAGATCGTACGGAACGTCGACCGGTCCGCCCCGACGCATCGCACCGTCGGGCGGCTCAGAATCAGAGCCCGGGCGGCTGCGTGGCTGTCGCCGGGAGACGATTCCACGGTGATCGGATCGAGCACACCGCCGTACCACACCGCACCCGGCGCGTCGCTCGCCGGGATCGTGGCCGCCGTGTGCGCTCGGGTCTGGCGGCCCGCGTCCAAAGACGACACCGCGAGCTCCGCCGCGGCCGCGGCGTAACCGGTCGTGAGCGTGATGCCGAGCAGCAAAGCGTAGATGCGCATAGAGTGCCTCCCGAACTGCTGGTATGACCGCACGTGTCGAGTTGTAAGACGTGGCAAGGTCCCCAATGGTTGCATCGGAGACGTCAGGACGCTGTAAAGAGGTGGTAAAGGAGGGGGTTAGGCCTCGCCCCAGGTCACTTTGAACTCGCCGCCGCACCGCTGGCATGTCATGGTACGCGGACGCCCGTCGATCGCCTGTCGCCCGCGGCAGCTGGGGCACACCGCGTAGCGGTCGCCCCAGTCCCGCGGCAGCCGCACGGCGTCGCTGGGGCGCGCGACGACGCTCCACGTGCGGGGCGGACTGTCGATCACCTGCAGGAACGCGGATGGGACTTCGAGCGATCGGCCGCGCACTTCGACGATCGCCTGGAGCGGCCCGAGCTGCGTGATGCGATACCACGCGCCGCGGCGCAGCCTGACGTTGAGGTCGGCCGCCAAACGAGCCCACAAGCCGGCCATGTACATATCCTCCGCCGCGAGTCGAGCTAAGGATACCCTGAACGACCGGGGTTGCGGTGTGCTGGGTCACCAGGCGCGACTCAAATGACGAAACCTGACGTTGCGCAGCCGCAGGCGCGAAGCCCTGTGGTGTATCCGCAGCGCGACAATCTCCGCGGCGACGCCCTTCTGCTGCGCGGACGCGACAACTATATGTCGTTGCGTCGATGCTACGACGTGGCACAAACTCTGCACGTCGCAGAACGCACCACCCGGAGACTCCTAGACGATGACAATGGCAGCCGTAGCGAGCCGCGACGCTGCGCCAACCGACCGTCCGCACGACCCGCCACGGTTTTCGCGCCGCTGGTTCCGTCGCGTCGCGGCGGACTTTCGGCGTGAGCGTATGGCGTTCGGACTGCGCAGCACGGTGCGGGAATTCGCGTTCCGCACGATCCACCACGTCGTTTCCTTCAGGGTGTTGCGCGGGATCTACCTCGCCGCGGCGGACGCGCGCTTCACCGAGTGCCCCTCCGGCTTTACCGGCGATTTTCTCGACAGCGAGACGCTCGAGCGGGTATCGCTGGATCGGCGCTACGACTTGCCACCCGAATTTGTGACCGAGGCGCTCGGCCGGGGCGATGCGTGCTACGGCGTACTGGACGGCGATCGCGTCGCGTCGTACGGGTGGTATACGCATGCGCCGACCAAGATCAGCGACGACCTCTGGCTGCACTTCGACCCGGCGTACGTGTACCGCTACAAAGGACTCACGCTGGAGCCGTATCGTGGACGGCGGTTTCACGCGATCACCATGGCGCGCACACTCGGCGCGTGGCGCGCGCGGGGCTATCGGGGAATGCTCGCCTACGTCGAGGCCAACAATCTCAGCTCCCTCAAGTCCGTGTATCGGTTGGGCTATGTGACCTTCGGGCGCGTCTTCATCCTCCGCATCCTGCGCCGGCATCTCATCTTCAATAGTCCTGGGTGCAAAGCGTTCGGGTTCCGCGTTGTCGCGGAGCGGCGACGCGCGCGGTCGCGCGCATGGACGTGGGGCGCGGCGGTGGGCCGCTGGATGCTGGCACCCCTGTTCGCCAGCAGCGACGGTGACAGCCGGGGAGTGGGCCGCTGACCGAGGGATGATGCCGAGGGCAGGATTCGAACCTGCACGGGAGTTGCCTCCCAAGGGATTTTAAGTCCCTTGCGTCTACCAGTTTCGCCACCCCGGCCCCTTCACAGTCGCACGTCTAGCTCTTCGGTGGGGCGATCCGCTCCGCCCCGAGCGTCTTAACATACAGGGCGCCGGATCGCTGCGCGCACTCGTGCGCGCGCGCCGCTCGGTCACGCACTTCCCGCGTGCGCCGCCGGAGGGCCGCACGGCGGTGATCGACGGCTCACGCCCGTACGCGGCCTTGAACGCGCGCCGGATCTCCCGTGTGACTTTGGCATCGCCCTTCCCTCTTCCCCCGTCCCGCTTCCCCAGCAGTACCAGCACCGCGCCGCCCCAGCCCGCACCCGTGAGCCGCGCGCCCAGGGCGCCGGCCCGGCGCGCCGCCGCGACCACCACATCGAGCTCGGGCGCGCTGCACTCGTACAGGCGCCGACACGACTCGTGCGCCTCGTACAACAGTTCCCCGAAGCGCCGCATGTGTCCCCGGGCCAAGAGCTGCGCGCCAAACCGGGTGCGCGCCGTCTCGCCTACGACGTGCAGCGCGCGCGAGCGCAGCGGCTCGGGCAGGGCGCGTTTCAAGCGCGGCAGCCAGCGTGCCGGCCAGCTCGCGAGCCACTCCAGCTCCGGCAGTTCGAGCTTGAGACGCGCCACGGCCGCCTCGCACTCGGCGCGCCGCTCGTTCAGTGCGCCTCCCGTGAGCTCGTGCCGCGTGCCCGTGTCCACCAGCAGCAGGCGTCCCCGGATGGGAATATGGCGCGCCGCGAGCGACGCGCACTCGAGCAGCAGCGCGTGCCCCGGCCGCGCCAGCGCGGCGCACATCTGGTCCATGATCCCGCAACCCACCCCCACGTAATCGTGCTCGGCGCGAAACGCCACGCCCGCGAGCTGGCGCGGGTTCAGCCGCACCGCCGCGAGCAGGCTCAACGCCTGCGCCGCCGCGACCGTCAGGGCGGCCGAGGAGGCGAGCCCCGCGCCGACGGGCACGTCGCTCGCGACGGCTACGCGCGCTCCGGCGCCCGCGGGCGCCGCACCCGCCGCGTCCAGCTCGCTCATCACGCCGGCGAGATAGGCACCCCACCCGGCGGGGCGTCCGTCGCGCCAATCGATCCGCCTCCGCTCGCCGTCGAGTGTCGAAATCAACTCGAGCACGCCTTCGTCTCCAGGGCCGACCGCGACGCTGGTGCGTGCCGCTGTCGCCACCGGCAGCACCGGACCGCCGTTGTAGTCGGTGTGCTCGCCGATCAGGTTGACGCGCCCGGGCGCGGACGCGACGACGCGCGGTGCAACACCGAACGCCGCGCGGAACATAGCTGACACGTTGTGACGCATGGGTTTGACAAGGATTGGGGTCAATGCTACCGTTGGCCAGCCGATTCCACCATCTCTCGAAGAGCCATCCGGAGCCAAACGTATGCGACCGTCCGTGCGGTACGGAGTGTTGCTGTTCGCCGGGTGTCCAGCCCTTCTTGGAGCCCAAGGCTTCGGGATCTACGAGGACAACAGCTGTGCGATGGCGCGTGCGGGGGTGACGGCGGCCACTCCGTGTCCCGATGGCTCCGCGATCTTCTTCAGCCCCGCCGGCCTCGCCGGCCTGTCGGGGACGCACGTCACCGCAGGGGTGACTCTGATCAAGGCGATCGGGGCGTTCACCGACGACGTGCTGGAGCGGCGCACCGACCTCGAAAACCCGCTGATCCCCGTGCCCAGCGGTTTCGTGACCCACGCCCTCTCCCCGAAACTGACCATCGGCGCCGGCGTGTATGTGCCCTACGGGCTCGAAACGCGCTGGCCGACCACAGGCTTCCAGGGACGCTTCCTGGGCTACAACACCAAGATTCAGGCGCTCTACGTGCAGCCCACCGTCGCTTACCAAGTGGACCCGCGGCTCAAGCTCGGCATCGGCGTCGCGTACGTCCACGGCTCAATCGAGCTCAACCAGCGGCTCGATCTGTCAACGCAGCCGGTACCCGCGCAGACCTTCACCTTCGCCACGCTCGGCATCCCGACGGGCACCGACTTCGGGGACACCCGGCTGACGGCCACCGGTTCCGGCTTTGCGGTGAACCTCGGGGGCATTCTGAAACTGAGCGACCGGCTGAGCGTGGGCGCGCACTGGTTGACGCGCAAGACCATCACCTACGACGGGCACGGGACGTTCCGCCAGCTTCCCACGAACCTGACCCTGGCCGCGAACAATCCGCTCGGTCTCCCTGCCGGGACCCCGGTGGATGCCCTGGTCGCCCCCAACTTCGGGGCGGGGGCGCCCCTCGACACGACCAAGGCGCATAAGGCGTCGACCCAGCTCACCTTGCCTCAGCAGGGGAGCATCGGGTTCGCCTACAAGGTGCGGAGCAACTGGACGGTGATGGCCGACTACCAGTACGTCGGGTGGGAAGCGTTTCAGTCCGTCCTGGTCGACTTCGATGCCGCCGACAACACCACCCCAGACTTCACGCTCACACCCCACAACAAGGACACCCACGGCTTCCGCTTCGGCACCGAGTACGCGTATTCGCCGAAGCTCACGCTGCGGGGCGGCTATCTGTATCACACCGCGGCCGAGCCCACGGAGTTCGTCACTCCACTGCTGCCGGAAAACGCCCGGAACGAAGTCTCCCTCGGCCTCGGGTATCGGCTGGCCGCCGGGGTCCGCGCCGATCTGGCGTACCAGTACGTCAGGCAGAACGATCGCCGCGGCCGCGTGTTCCCGCAAACGGTGGGCAACACCGGGCTGTACAGCCTTCACGCCCATCTGTTCGCCGTGGGGCTGGCCTACACCTTCGGAGAGAGAGACTGAGCGCCATGCATCGCACCCCGCGTAGTCACGCTGCGGCAGCTCTCGGCCTCCTGCTGTCCGTTGGAGCCTGCAACAACGATGAACTGCTCCACCCGGCGAGCCTGACGCCCGTTGATCCGCTGTTCGCGAGCTATGTGTCGATGGGAACCACGATCACAGCCGGGTGGCAGTCGGACGGGATCAACGACAGCACGCAAGGCCTGTCGTTTGCCGCGCTTCTCGCCCGGCAGATGCAGACCCCGTTCTTCGTGCCCTTGATGAGCCGGCCGGGGTGTCCGCCGCCGCTCACCAACATCTACGCCAGGACGCGCGTTCCCCCCGCCGTCCCCAACAACTGCGCCCTGCGCCAGGCGCAGCCCGTTCCTCCACCCTACATCAGCAACGTGGCGGTGCCGGGCGCGCTGGTCGCTGACGGACTCCGCAACATCGGTAACCCAACCGGCCTGACGACCTTGTTCCTGGGCGGTCTCACTCAGTTCCAGGCGCTGCGGCGAGCCAGCGCCACGTTCGTGACCGTGGAGCTGGGGATCAACGACGTGCTCGGCTCCGCCGCCGATACGATCAACGCCGGGAACCCGGCGCTGATTACACCGGTGGCGACGTTCCAGACCCTCTACGGGGAGCTGCTCGACTCGATCGAAGCGGTGAAGCCCCGCGGCGTCCTGCTCATCGGCGTGCCCTACGTCAGCGTAGTGCCGTACTTCAGCAAGGGCTCGTACTTCTACACCATCGCGAATCGCGCGCCGACCGACGTGACGCCCGATACCTTCCCGCCGAACTTCGCGGTGAACCCAAACTGCGCCCCGCCGGGGGGCGACAACGTCCTGATCTCGTTCCGCAACGGCGCCGCCGTGGTCGCGTTCGCGAAGGCGAATCCCCTCGCCACGGGGCTGGGTGTGGACTGCTCCAGCGACGCGCACATTCTGGCGCCGGAGCTCGCTGGGCTCACAGGGGCAGTAACCGGCTACAACAGTTTCATCCAATCCCAGGCCACAGCGCGGTCGGCTGCGACGGGGCGACCCTGGGTGTTCGTCGACGTGAACGCGCTCCTCGGGGCTCTTCCAGCCGGGGCCATTCCGGCGTTTCCGAACACACCCCCGCGACCCACGAGCGTCACCGCACCCTTCGGCGCATTCTTCAGCCTCGACGGCGTCCACCCCAGCGCGATCACCCACAAGCTCGTGGCCAACGCCATGATCCAAGTGATCAACACGGCATACGGCACGTCCCTCCAAGCTGTTCCCTGACGCTCGAACCAGGCCCGCGTCCGGGGGTAGCGCACACGGCATCCGCCTCCTGGGGGATGCCGTTTTCTCAATGCGAACCTTTCGTTTCGTTCTCGCGCTCGTGAGCCCCGCCGTCACCGGCGGGGCTACCGTCGCCGCCCAGGCCGTCGAGCGCACCGACGTCCCGGGCCGCGGCATCCTGCGCGTGACGTTCGATCCGCGCATCATGACCTGGAACGACGAGTTCACCGACGCGGGCCGACGCCGGCTCGGCTTCGCTCTCACGGGAGACACCGTGGGCAGCCGCTACATCCCCGCTCTGGCGCAGCTCGAGCAGAACGTGCGGACCGTGACCGGGGATCTGGTCCCCGTCATTCGGCCGCAGCGCCTCGGCGACGCGGATCGGCAGCCGCTGCTGCCCCGCTTCGTGGCGAGCCTCGGGGCCGGCCTCTTGAGCGTGCGCCAGGAGCGCCGTACCTACCCCATCACCGCCGAGCTCGGCGTCACGAGCCGCCTCTCGGTGAGCCTGACGGTGCCGATCGTGCGGGTCGCGACGCGCAGCGCCGTGCAGCTGTCGGGCGCCAATCTCGGGCTCAACCCCCGGCTGAACGTCGCCGGCGCGGCGGGCGCGTACGCCGCGTTCTTCAATCAGTTCGACTCGACGCTGCAGCGCTTCGATCAGAATATCGCCGCCGGCCAATACGGCTGCGGGACGAACCCGTCGTGCGCAGCGCGCGACAGCTCGGCTTACTGGCATGGGATCTACAACGCCCTGCACCAGATCACTTACGGCGTGGGACAGCCCGGCTCGCCGGGCTCTCCGTTCATGCCGCTCGACGGCTCCGGAGCCGGTCAGGGGATCGACACCACGGTGGCCCGCATCCGGCGAGACATGGCCTCGACGTTCCTCGTGAGCGGGTTCGATACCACCTTCCTCCTGCCGACGGACACCGTCAGCGGCGCCCTGCTGCAGACCGCGCTCCTCGACAGTGCCACCGGGTTCGGATACAACTTCATTCCCTTCCACAGCAACTTCCGCTACGGACTTGGCGACGTCGAGGTCGCCGCCAAGTATCGCCTCCTGGCAGGCGCTCATTACGCCGCCGCCGTGAAAGCCCTGGTGCGCCTCCCCACCGGTGCGCGCGACTCGGCCGACGAGCTGCTGGTCCAGTCGATCGGCGATCACCAGACCGACCTCGAAGGGCAGCTGACCCAGGAGCTGATTGCAGGGCCGCTGTGGCTCAACCTCGCCGTGCGCGCCGGCGTGCAGCGGCCCGGCACGCGGGTGCGCCGCGTGGCGCCGCCCGATGCGTTTCTGGTGCCCGCGGCCGCCACGGCGACCCTGCGATGGGATCCTGGAGACTACGTCGGCGTAGACGTGGCACCGCTGGTGCGGCTGGCGCCCGAGTTCGCGGCCGGCTTCACCGCCGGGTACTGGACCAAGCAGCAGGACCGCTACGCCTTCCAGTCACCCCAGGATTCCCTGGCGCTCGCGACCCGCCTGGGTGCGCCCACGGCCGCGGGCGTGCTCGATCAGGGCACCGCGGAGCACCGGCTGCGGCTCGGCTTTGCGATGACCTATCACGGCGCCACGGTCGAAGGCGGCTTTTCGATCGAGCAGACAGTCAGCGGCGGGGGCTTCGTCCCGGGTGCGACGGTGTATCGGCTGGTGATGCGGACGTCGCGGAGGCTTTTCTGAGCAGCTCGGCCGCATGGCCGAGGGCGCTGTCCATGTCGGGATCGCCCAGCATGCGGGCCAGCTCGCGCGTCCGCGCCTCTCCGGCAACGGCCCGTACGTCGCTGGTCGCGACACCGCCGCGCGCTCCTTTGGCCACGACCAGCTGGTGCCGGGCGTACGCCGCGATCTGCGGCAGGTGGGTGATGACCAGTGCCTGGCGGCGCTCGGCGCGCGTCACCGCCGCCAGTGCCTCGCCCACTCGCCCGCCCACTTCCCCCCCGATGCCCTGATCCACCTCGTCGAACACGAGCGTCGGCACGGCGTCGTGCTCCGCCAGCACGACCTTGAGCGCCAGCATGAGGCGCGACAGCTCGCCACCCGAAGCGACTTTGGCGAGCGGGCGCGCGTCGAGGCCCACGTTCAGCTGCACGTCGAAGGTGACGTCCTCGCCCCCGTGTGCGCCGTGCGCGGTGCGCGGTTGCAGCGTAACACCAAACCGGCCTCCCGGCATGCCGAGCGCCGGCAGGAGCTGGTTCACAGCCTCGGCTAGTCGCCCGACGCCCTCTTTGCGCTTGGCGCTGAGCGCCGCGCAGGCGCGCGCGAAGTCGGCCGCGGCACTCGCGCGCTCGCCGGCGATCTGGCGGAGATCCAGGTCCGCCGTGTCCAGCAGCTCGAGCTCGCGGGCGGCGCGGTCCCGCGTGGCGAGCACGTCGGGCAGCGCGGGGCCGTACTTCTGCGTCAGGCGGAACAGCGCATCGCGGCGCTGCTCGACCGCGGCGAGTCGGCCGGGATCGCCCTCGATCCCCGCGCCGTAGTCGCGCGCGGCCTGCGCCAGCTCCTCGAGGTTGGCGAACGCCCCGTCCACCAGAGTTCGCCATGGCTCGACCGACGGGTCGAGCTTCGTCAGGCTCGCGAACAGCTTTGCCGCCCGCGCCAGTCCCGCCGTATTCACGGTCTCGAGCGCCTGCTCCAGCTCCCGCGCCAGCCTGCCCAGCTCGTCGGCGTGCGCGAGACGCTTCGCCTCCGTGTCGAGCGCCTCCGTCTCCCCGACTCGCGGACCGGCGCGCGAGATCTCCTCCACCACGTGGCGCAGGTAGTCCGCCTTGCGCTGCACGTCATCGCGCTGCGCGAGCAGCGCTTCCTCCCGCTGCTCGAGCTCCCGCAAGCGCGCGTGCGCGTCACGCACCGCGGCCCGCTCCACGGCGGCCGCGGCGTAGAGGTCGAGCATGTCGCGCTGTGCATCGGACTTGAGCAGCGACTGCGTCTCGTGCTGCCCGTGCAGGTCGACCAGCAAGGCGCCGAGCTGCGTCAGGATGCCCACCGTGGTGGGGCTGCCGTTGACCCAAGCGCGGGAGCGCCCCTCCCCGCTGATCTCCCGCTTGAGGACGAGGCGCCCGTCCTCCACGTCCACCCCCAGGGCGGCAAAAGGCGGTAGCAGGCGGGAGAGGGCGGTAGAGGACAATTCGAACGCGCCTTCGATCACGGTCTTTTGAGCGCCGGGACGGACGACGTCGCTCGAGGCGCGCTCGCCCAGGAGCAGCGCCAGGGCGTCGACGAGCATGGACTTCCCCGCACCGGTCTCCCCGGTGAGGACGTTCAGGCCGGGAGTGAGAGACAGGGTGACGTCGGCGATGACGGCGAGGTCGCGGACGCGCAGCTCCGTCAGCATTACTGGCGCTCGCGGTCGGAGAGGTCGCCCCACTGCAGCTTCTTGCGCATGCGGGCGAAGAAACCCTCGGGTCCGAGCCGCACCAGCAGGACCGCCTGCTCCGAGCGCTTGACCACGAGCCGCTCGCCGGACTGCATGGTGGTGCCGACCTG
>Ga0209805_1000567_pt1 | contig 22510 bp, 21 predicted proteins | sample GraSoiAngelo_148_FD_185905 | JGI IMG/M metagenome (GOLD analysis project Ga0209805, IMG submission 185905) | Grasslands soil microbial communities from the Angelo Coastal Reserve, California, USA - 14_1009_09_20cm (SPAdes) (version 2) | ecosystem: Environmental > Terrestrial > Soil > Grasslands ...
TTTGCAGCGCCGAGCGTTGGACGATGACGACGGGAATGCCACCGTCCGAGATCTCCGGCCGCGGCTGGGGCAATCGCGCCTCGCCCGGCAACTCCGCCTGGCCTTCGGGCCAGTCCACGACCACCAGCGCCTTGGCGCCGTGTTCGCGCGCGACCCAAGCCTTGAAGCGCAGGTCGCCAAAGCGCTGCTTCGGATCCTTGGCGGCGAACTTCGGGTCGCTTTCAGGCACGAAACGGCGCACGACGGCGACCCGGCCTTTGACATCGAGACCGGCGTAGTCGTCACGACCCAGGCCGGTGTCGCTGATGCCGTAGCCGGCGAGGACCGCCTCACCCTCGATGTCGCCGCTTGCGGAGAAGCCCGCGACCGAAAACGTGCCAGCCGCGGCCGCGCCGTCGATCAGCACGGCCGTAGCAGGCTCGACACGCACCGACACCGGGGCATCGAACGTCTGTCGGTAGCCTCCGGCGTCACCCGCCGGCTGAAGGCCGATCTCGCGAAATCGATCCTCGATGAAGGCACCCGCTGCGTCCAGGCCCGCGGTGCCGAGGCCGCGCCCCTCCCGCGCGGGATCGGCGAGCCAGGCCACGTTGCGCAGGATACGGTCGGGCGCATCCTCCGCGCGCGGCGTGGGTGCGTCCGCCCAGCGCGCGACGTATACGTCGGTCTGGCGAACGCCGGGCGCAAAGGCGCGGTTCGAGGAAAACGCCAACCACTTCCCGTCTGGCGAGAAGAGCGGGAAGCCGTCGAACCCGGGAGCGGCGGTGATGCGCTCGAGCCCGGTGCCGTCGACGCCGATCGCCCAGAGGTCGAACTCCCGCCCGGTCCGGTCGCCGTAGTTCGAGGAGAAGATGATGCGCTTGCCGTCGGGAAAGAACGAGGGCGCGAACGAGGCGGCGCCGAGATACGTCACCTGCACCGGGTCGGAGCCGTCCGGGTTGGCAACCCAGATCTCGAGCTGGCCGGGCTTGACCAATCCCTCGCGCAGCAGAGCTTTGTACTCGTCCATCTCCGGCCCTGGCTTCGGACGCGAAGCGCGCCAGACGATCTTGCTGCAGTCGGCGTTGAAGAACGCGCCCCCGTCGTAGCCGGGCACGTTCGTGAGCCGGCGCACGTTCTTCCCGTCCCGGTCCATGCGGTACAGATCGAGGTCCCCGTCGCGCACCGAGGTGAAGACGATGGAGCCGTCCCTGGCGCAGACCGTCCCCTCGGCGTCGTAGCCGGGTGCGTCGGTCAGTCTGGTGATGCCGCTTCCGTCGGCGCGCACCTTGAAGATGTCGTAGTCCGGGTAGATCGCCCAGACGTAGCCTTTGCTGAGGTCTGGCCGCGGCGGGCATGCGTCAGCTCCGAGGTGCGTCGACGCGTAGATCAGCTCCTGATCGCCCGGAAGGAAATACGCGCAGGTCGTCGCTCCGTTCCCGCTGGAGACGGCCACGGAGTCGCTGCCGTCGGGCTTCATGCGGTAGATGCGGTCGCATTGTTCGCCCGCGGCCCGCGCCTGGAAGGAGAGCTGCTTGCCGTCGAACGACCAGTATGCCTCGGCATTCTGCCCACCGTGAGTCAGGCGGCGCACCTCCCTGAGATGCGGCTCGTCGGGTCGCGCCTCGGAGGCCGGCTTCTGCGAGGCGGCGCAGGCAGCGACGGCGACCAGGATCCAGCGCAGGGTTCGCATGGGCCACCTATCGCGCCAGGCGGCCATTGGAGGCAAGGAGGCCCGCGCTTCCATTCTCCGGCGGCGCGGGCATGTCACGGTCCGCCAAGCTGAACCTTGATCGCTTCCATCCGACCGTTCTGCTTCCGCGAGTGTACGACCACGCGCTGGGTGGGTTTCAAATCGCGCGCGGCAGCTGGCTTGCCGTTCTTGACGAACTCGGTTTCCGCGGTGAGCGCGAAGCGCTCCTCGCCGCGCGAGGTCTTCACCGTCAGCTCGTCCGCCGTCACCGCAGCCACCACGCCACGGACGTCATGGCCGCCCTGGTGCGCTTGCGCCAGCACCGCGGTGAACCCGAAGACCAGGGACATGAACGCTGCTCGCCACCTCGTCATGGCTGATTCTCCCGGTGCCGGTGCGCTCCGTCGCGGTGGTCCAGTGGCCGCCCGGATTCCTTTCCCTGCAAGAACTCCTCGTCCTCCTGCAATTCACGCCATTCGGCGGGTCCCTTCGGATTGAGGCGTTCCATTTCGAGCTTCTCCTCCGCAGACAACTGCGGCAGGTGCCGGATGAATGTCACCAGCTGCCAGTTTGCGCGCTGGCTCTCCTCGCCGCCGTCGCCCCAGGCCGGCATGCCGGTGAACCTGACTCCGTTCGCGCTGGCTCTCCTCGCCGCCGTCGCCCCAGGCCGGCATGCCGGTGAACCTGACTCCGTTCTCGATGATGTAGAACAGTTCTCCATCGCTGAGGTCCTGCGTCGCGCGAAGGCGCAAATCGGGCGCGCGCGGGTAGAGAGCGCGCCCCATTTCCGTTTTTCCGCTACCGTCGTTCGCGTGGCATATCGCGCAGTGATCGGCAAAGTGCGCGCGACCCGAGGCGAGAACCTCCGTGGACGCGGCTCCGGCGTTCGCGAGCCTTTTCGCTGGTTCCGGAATGCCGATGGCTCGGATCGCGCGCGCGATCCTCGCCTCGATTGCCGTGGGTTCGGGCCGGGCGCTGATTCCCGGCCCGAAGAGTACCATCGCGGCGATCAAAGAGACCGCGCCCGCGACCGCGAGCGCGAAGAGCAAAGCGGCGCCGGCGATGCGGCCGAGGCGCCAGGACCTCACAGGCTCGGCTTCCGTCGTGGACACCACGTCAACGACACCATACGCAATTCTCCATGCCACAACGGCGCCAAGGTCGCCCGGCGGTGGAAACTGGCACGAATTGCGTATGGTGTCCCCGGTGGGCGCCGGAAGCGCTCTACTGGGCGGGCGTCTCCCGCTACAAGGCGACGAACGACGCAGCGGCCCTCGCCGGCACTGCCGACGCGTTCGCGCGCCGGTACCAGGACAGCGTCTGGGCAAAGAAAGCGTCGGTCTGGAAGAAGTAGCGACCGCCGCGACGCGCTCTACGAGGCAGCCGCCGGCGCCGCGAGTGGTCTGATCGGCGGATTGCGGCGGGCGTTGTCCATCGAGCGGCGCGCCTGCCGCAGGAAGTGCTCCTGGCTGCGCACGGCACCCTCGCTCCGCTGCGCCCTCGAGTACGCGCCGTCGGGCGCGAGCCGCCGCGCCTTGACCCCGTCGGCCAATGACGCCGCCAGGATGTCGTTCAGCAGACGGCTGCGGAGCGCGGGGTCGTCGATGGGGAACATCACCTCGATGCGCCGGGTGAAGTTTCGCGGCATCCAGTCCGCCGAGGAAACGAACACCTCGGCCCGCTCGTTCGAGCCGAAGCTGAAGATCCGGCTGTGCTCGAGGAAGCGGTCCACCACGCTCACCACGCGGATGTTCTCCGAAACGCCCGGAATGCCGGGCCGCAGACAGCAGATGCCGCGCACGAGCAGATCGATCTGCACTCCGGCCGCGCTCGCGGAATAGAGGCCGCGGATCACGGCGGGATCGACCAGCGAATTCATCTTGGCGACGATGCGCGCGGGCTCGCCCGCGCGGGCACGCTGCGCCTCGCGCTCGATGAGGGCCAGGATCCTCTCTTGAAGGCCGAAGGGCGCCACCGCGAACCGCTTCCACTGCGGAGGCTCGGCGTAACCCGTCAGGAGATTGAAGAGCGCCGAGGCGTCATCGGAGAGGTCTTCCCGCGCCGAGAAGATCGACACGTCGGTGTACTGCCGGGCGGTATTCGGGTTGTAGTTGCCGGTGCCGAGGTGCACGTAGCGGCGGATGCGATCTTCGCGCCGCACCACCAGCGCGATCTTGCAGTGCGTCTTCAGGCCGATCAGACCGTAGACGACGTGCACGCCGGCGTCTTCCAGGCGCCGCGCCCAGGCGATGTTGTTCGCTTCGTCGAACCGCGCCTTGATCTCCACCAGGACCGTGACCTGCTTGCCGTTCTCCGCGGCGCGCGAGAGCGCCTGGACGAAGGGGCTGTCGCCGCTCGTGCGGTACAGCGTCTGCTTGATGGCGAGCACCTTGGGATCCTCGGCCGCTTCCTGGATGAAGCGGACGACGGGATCGAACGACTCGTACGGATGGTGCAGGAGGATGTCGCGCGCCGCGATCGCCGAGCACATCGACGACGCTTCCTGCAGCTCCGGGGGGACCGACGGCTGCAGCAGTTCGGCGCGCAGCTCCGGGCGCGGGTCGGCATCCACGAACGCAAGCAGATCCGTGGGCTGCAGGGGGAAGCGCAGGCGATAGATATCCTGCTCGGCGAGCTTGAGCGCGCGGGCCAGGGACTGGGCCAGCTCGGCGGGAGCGTCGCCGGCAAGCTCGAGGCGGACGGCCGCGCCGCGGTCCCGGCGCCGCAACTCGTCCTTGACTGTATTGAGAAGGTCCTCGGATTCCTCTTCGTCGATGTCGAGGTCCCAGTTGCGGGTCACGCGAAAGGCGGTGGCCTGCTTGACGGCATAGCCGGGGAAGAGATCGCCGGCGAACGCGGCGATGATGTCCTCGAGCAGCGCGAACGCCTGTCCTGAGGCAGCCGGAATCCGTACCAGGCGCTCCAGCACCGCGGGCACCTGGACCACGGCCAGGCTGGTGTCGCGCGGATCCTTGCGGCGGCGGCGCCCCTCCTTCCGCAGCAGCACGGCGACGTTGATCGACTTGTTGCGCAGGTGGGGGAACGGATGGCCGGGGTCGACGGCGAGGGGGGTGAGCGCTGGAAAGACGTTCTGGGCGAAATGCGCCCGCGCAGCCGTCCGCTGCTGCGCATCGAAGGCGTCCGGCGCGATCAGATGCAGACCATACCGCTGCAGGCAGGGGAGGATGTCGCGCGCCCAGACGCCGTGCTGCTCCTCGGTCATGGCGTGGACGATCGTGCTGATCGCGGCGAGCTGCTCGTTGGGCAGGAGGCCGTCCGCTCCCGTCTCGCTGACGCCGCCCAGCTGCTGCTGCTTGAGGCCGGCCACGCGGACCATGAAGAACTCGTCGAGGTTCGACGAGACGATGGCGAGGAACTTGAGGCGCTCGAAGATGGGCAGCGAGGCATCGGCCGCCTCTTCGAGCACGCGCAAGTTGAACTGCAGCCACGACAGCTCACGGTTCAGGAACAAGTGAGGGTCGTGAAGCTCCGGGACCCGGCGTGCCCCTTGCTCCGCTGCGGATGCCGCTTCGCGTTGCGTTGGGGGGGTAGACACCTGCATGGCCGGATCCATTTGTAACCCTCCCGACACTGTTCCGGGATGGGCCGCATACCCGATGGGCGGGTCCCCGGATGTGACAATCATGTCACGGGACCGGACGAACTTGGAAACAGGTCCGAAGTCCGTGACTTTGCCAGTCGCGGCCGCCGAAGGCCGCTTGGCGACTGTATCTTTAGACTGTACCCATCCAGGAAGGCGCTCTACAGTGCCCGCCCGGTGCCGACCGAGCGGAGGTTTCGAGTGCTGGCGGCCATCGACGTCGGCTCGAACGCCGTCCGTCTCAAGGTCGCACGGCTGCTGCCCGACGCATCACTCGAGACGCTGCATGAGGAGCGCGATCCCGTCCGGCCGGGTGAGGGCGTGTTCACCACCGGACGTCTCGATCAGGAAGTGGTCGAGCGCCTGCTCTCCACCCTGCGCCGGTATGCGGCGCTTTGCCGCCGGTACCAAGCGCGAGTCCGCGCCGTCGCGACCAGCGCGCTGCGCGAGGCGTCCAATGGCGGCGAAGTGGCGCGCCGGATCCGCGAGCGCGCGGCGCTGCCCCTGGAGATCATCTCGGGCCGTGAGGAGGCGCGCCTGATCTGCCTGGGCGTTCTGCACGGCTCGCCAGCCCAGGCCCGTGGGACGGTCATCGACATCGGCGGTGGCTCCACCGAGGTCATCACCGCCCTCGGGGAGCACCCAGAGAACGGCGCGCCTGATCTGCCTGGGCGTTCTGCACGGCTCGCCAGCCCAGGCCCGTGGGACGGTCATCGACATCGGCGGTGGCTCCACCGAGGTCATCACCGCCCTCGGGGAGCACCCAGAGAACCTCTGGAGCGTTCCGGTGGGAGCGGTGCGGCTCACCGACGTGTTCTCGGCTTCCGGGAGCATCCCGACCCGAAAGCTCGCTCTGATGCGGGCCTTCGTGCGCGAGGCATTCGACTCGCTGCCCAGGGACCCCCCCGTCTTCAGCCGCGCGCTGGGAAGCTCGGGAACCATCAACGCCGTGGTGGGCTATGCCGCGCGCCAAGGCAAGGCGGCCACGCGCGAGGAGGTGGCCCAGGCGACCGAGGAGCTCGCGGCGATGCCGGCCCACGAGCGGCGTCAGCGGTTCGACGCCCGCAGGGCGGAGATCATCGTGGCCGGCGCCGTCATCCTCGAGTGCGCCATGAAGCACCTGCGGCTCACCAGCGTCTATGGCGTGAACCGCGGCCTGCGCGACGGGGTCCTGATCGATCTCCTCCGCCGCAGCCGCGGCGCTCCCGCCGACGAATCGCTCGCGGACGCCGCGATGTCCATCGCCCGTCGATTCGGAATCGACATGCACCATTCCGGACAAGTCGCCCGTCTGGCGCTCGAGCTGTTCGACCGCGCGCCGGCCGTGCACCGGGTACCGCCAACGGCGCGGCCGCTGCTCGAGGCCGCCGCCCTCCTCCACGACATCGGGAGCGCGATCAGCGCGCAGGCGCACCACAAGCACTCCTGCTACCTGATCCAGAACGCGGACCTTCCCGTCCTCTCCGCCCGCGAGCGCGATATCTGCGCGCGCATCGCCCGGTACCACCGGCGAAGTCACCCGGACCCGGCCCACGCCGGCATGGACGGCCTCACCGCGCGCGAGACGATGCTCGTCCGCAAACTCTCCACGTTGCTGCGCATCGCGGACGCGCTCGATCGCAGCCATCATCAGCCGGTGAAGTCGATGGCGATCTCGGTCCGTCCCCGCGCCGTTTCCATCCAGTTGCGACACCGCGATCCGGTCGATCTGGAGCTCTGGGACGTGGATCGGGAAGCGACGCTCTTTCGCCGGGTCTTCCGCCGGCGACTCGAAGTTCACGGCAAGGGCTCCGTCAACGGGAGCGCCGCGCGACGGGCAAGGTGAGCGATCGATGGCCAAGTCCCGCCTCCTGCTGGATCAGGTGACCGCGCTGGAGCGGTACGAGGCCGTGGTCCCGGAGAAGGACGCGGTCCACGAGATGCGCGTGGCCGCCCGGAGGCTGCGGGCGACGCTGCGGCTGCTGCGGCTGGAGAAACTCGATCCAAAGGTGAAGGCGTTGCAGGACGCGCTGGGCGAAGTGCGCGATCTGCAGCTTCAAATCGATTGGCTGCGCGGCCGCGATGCCGCTCTGGGCCGCTCGCGCCGGGCGAAGTTGCGCGAGGCGGAGCAGGTGCTGCGCCGGGAGCTGCGCAGGTGGCACTCGAGCACCTTGCCCGCCATCGTCGAGGCGATCGCCGGCGCGTCCGTCCCGACGTCGCGAAAGCTTTCCAAAGTCGTGCGCAGGCGCCTCGACCGGCTGCAGGAACGCCTGGAGCGGGCGCGGACCCGGCCCACCTCCAGGGCGCTCCACCGCGTGCGCATCTCGGCGAAGCAAGTCCGCTACCTGCTGGAGGTGGCGCACGATTCCCTGCCCGAGAAGGTGATGCGCCTGCAGTCGGACCTGAAAACGCTGCAGACGGCATTGGGCGAGTTGCACGATGTCGACGTGAGGATCGGCTTGGCAAACGGAAAGCCGCGGCTGCTGCGCGAGCAGGAGGAAGCGCGCAAGCAGCTGTGCAAGATCGCCGAGGCCCAGCTCGCGCGCTGGCACAAGCAGCGCCTCCTCGAGCGTGTCGAGGCGGCGCTTCGATGACCCCTATGGGAGGATCAGCCAGGAATCGCCGAATTCATGCGACAGATACCCACGCTCCTCCGCCCAGGCGCTGGCCCGCGTCAGCACCTCCTCCGGGGCGAAAGCGCGCAGCAGCGCGAAGTGGCTGCCCCCCTTTTCATGGACGCCCGTGAGCAGCCCGTCGGCGACGCGCCTCCGGTATCCCGGTCCGAGCAGCAGATCGGTCTCTCCCGCACAGGCCCGTAGCGCGCCGCCGTTCAGGGCGGCCGCTCCCTCCAGTGCGCGCACGGCGCTGGTGCCGACGGCCACCACCCGCCCTTTCGCTTCCCGCGTCCGCGCGACGGCGCGAGCCGTGGCCGCAGGCACCTCGAAGCGCTCCGCCAACGGCAGCGAGGCATCGAGCGCCGCGTCGCCGGTCGCGGAGAGGCCCGCTGCGTGCGTCACCGAGGCGAGTTGGACGCCGAGATCCCGGAGCGCGAGCAGCAGCTCCCATCGCAGCGGCCGGCCCGCGGACGGCATCTCCGCTGCCCAGGGCCGCGACGCGTAGCCGACCTGCACGTGCCACAGCTCGAGCGGATCGTTCGTGTGCGAATACTGTACCGGGCGCCCGACGCGATAGAGCGCCGACCAGAGCCCGATTCCCGATCGATCGAAGCGCAGCTCGACCAGCCTCGCCGACAACGGCGCCACCCGCTCGACCGTCGCCGAGAGCTGACCGAAGTCGATCCTGCTGCCCGCGGGCAGGACCGGCGGCGGCCCACGGCGCTCGGTCGGAGTCCGCCAGTCCGCCCCGTCGAAGAGGACGGCGCGGAATGCGCCGGTCTGCAGCTCCCCGAGAAGCCGCACCTCGATCGGCATTCCCTCGGGAGCGCGTCCCCGCAAAGAGCCGGGCATCGTCGCGGCCTCGTTGACGACGAGCAGATCGCCGGGGCGGAGGATGGCCGCCAGGTCGCCGATGCGCGCGTCGCGCAGCGCGCCCGTGCGTGGATCGACGTGGAGGAGCCGCTCTTGAAGGGCATCCTCACGCGGCCAGCGCGCCGGGATCACGGCGGCACCACCACGCGCGCGCCGTTTTCGATGCGCTCGCAGTCGGCGATCATCCTGGCGATGCGACGCGCTACGTCTTGTGGGCCCGCGAGCCGGGTTCGATCCGCGTCAGGCATCGCCGCCGCGTGCATCGCGGTGTCCATCTCGCCTGGATCGACGGAGAAGAAGCGGAGCTGCGGCAGCTCCGCCGCCCAGGAGCGATTCAGGTGATCGAGCGCCGCCTTCGACACGCCGTAGGCGCCCCAACGCGGATACGCGGCCACGGCGGCGTCGGAGCTGACGTGCACCACCACGCCGGATCCGTGCAGGGCCATGGCGCCGGCGATGATCCGGGTGAGCCGGAACGGACCGATGAGATTCGTCTCCAGCACCCGGGCGAGGTCCTCGCACTCGGTGTCCAGGAGCAACCGCAGAGGGGTGGGCCCGAGCGCACTGGCGTTGTGGACCAGGATCTCGATCGGACCCACGACCGCGGCTGCAGCGCCGGCGATCCCGTGGACGGCGCGCTTGTCGGCCACGTCGGCCGCGAGCGCGTGCGCATCGCCCCCCTCGGCCCGGATGCGCGCCGCCACCGATTCCAGCTCGTCCGCCCCGCGCGCAACCAGCGCGACGCGCGCCCCCGCACGCGCAAGCTCCGCCGCCAGCGCCGCTCCCAGCCCTTTGCTCGCGCCCGTGATCAAGGCGCCCCGGCCTTTCAGCTCCATGGTGGACAGCCTAACCGGGGATGCTTGCGAATTGGCGCCCGTGACAACTGGTTGGCAGAAAGCTACTCTGTTGGCATGAACGACGATGCCCTGGCCGGCCACCTGGCCGCCAACATCAGGCAACTCCGCGACGCCCGCGGCATGACGCAGCAGCAGATGGCGCGCGTGTCGGGCCTGCCGCGGGCGACCTGGGCGAACCTCGAGTCGGGGAGCGCCAATCCCACCCTGGCGGTGTTGCACCGGGTCGCAGCCGTCCTCCAAATCACGCTGGAAGAGCTTCTCGCGGCTCCCCGCGCCGCATCCCGGTTCCATCCCAGGGGCTCGCTTCCGGAACGCACGCGCACCGAGGTGATGGTCCGGCAATTGCTGCCGGATCCGATCCCCGGCGCCGAGATCGCCAGGATGGAGTTTTCCCCGCTCGCACGACTGACGGGCATTCCGCACACGCCCGGAACCCGCGAATATCTGACCTGCGAGTCCGGCCGCATCGAGTTGCTGGTCGCCGGCGAGAAATGGCTGCTGCAACCCGGCGACGTCGTCTCGTTCCGGGGGGACCAGCGCCACTCCTACGCCAATCCCGCGCGCGCGACCGCCGTGGGTTATTCGGTGGTCCTTCTCGCGCCGATCGCCTCGCGCTGATCGCCCGCGCAGGTGATATTCTTCAGCCGAGGAGACTCCAGATGCGGCTCCTGGCAGCAGAGCTGGCGCTCGCCCTGTTCATGACCGCGTTCGCGTCCAGCGCGCGCGGCGGCGGACATACCGCCAGCGGGCGGGGCGCGGCAGCACCGGGTGGCAAGGGCGCGAACGGCGGCTTGGGTTGTCCCTCCGGGGCGCGGTCCCATTCCTCGGGATCATCGATCAAGGAGCTCGACGCGTACCGGCGGGACGCCTTCCAGCGGCGCAATCCGTGCCCGTCGACGGGAAAGGCGTACGGACAGTGCCCGGGCTACGTGGCGCGCGACGTCGCGCCGGAGAACCGCGGCGGCGCCTGGACCCTGCGATGGATGACGACGGAGGAGTCCGAGAAGTCGCCGGCCGGGTATTACTGATTCCGTCTTGCATAGACCTCGGGATCGACCTTCTCCAGGTATCGCTCCGGATTGCGAAGCGGAACGAAGCCGTAGCGCGCATACAAACCGTGCGCGTCGCGCGTGACCAGGCTCCAGCGGCGCAGCGACTCGAGATCCGGATGCGCCAGCACGCATTCCATGAGCCACTTCGACAATCCGCGCCCGCGGTGCGAGGGAAGCACGAAGACGTCGGCCAGATAGGCGTACGTCGCCCGGTCGGTCACGCAGCGAGCGAAACCCACTTGCGCGTCGCCTTCGTAGAGCCCGAAGCAGAGCGAGCCGCGCAGGCTCCTCTCGACCACCTCGCGCGGGATCCCGGCCGCCCAGTAGGACCCGCGCAGAAAGGAGTGGATGAGCTCGACGTCCAGCAGAGCGCTGTCGTCGCTGATGCGGAATCCGTCTCGCCGCAGGTCCATCGGCCGCGGATGATAGCTGCGCGCGACCCCGGCGACAGGTTCAGCGCGCGGCCGATGCTCGAGCGATCTGTACCTGTCGGCGCCGGCACCGACCGGTCCACGCCATCCTCGCCGGCTCGCCGGCGTCCGCTCGCGCCGGAGCGACGGATCGCCCGGAGCGGATTGCTGCCGGAGTGGCGTACAGATCCAGACCGCCGTTCCAGCAACGGGTGCATGAGCGGGTGGCTACGGGCATACTCGGGCCATGAGCGAACAGGTCCACCCGAACGGCCCGGGTCTTGCGAGCGCACCGGTGGTGGTCGTAACCGATTTCCAGCCTCGATGGTTGTGGAAGGCGAAATCGGTCGTTCACGTCATCATCTCCGTCCTCTTCGTGACCCTGCTCGTGCGCGCGGCATATCCCGGCTGGCGCACCGCGGCCATCGCCGCACTTCTCTTCGGCAACTGGCTGAGAAATCTGGTGTTCAAGCACCACGTCATTCCGGTTCGTGCCGTCCAGGAGCCGCCGGTCACTTGTACGGGCCCGAGCACGACCGCCTGGCTCATCGGCCTCGCTTCGCAGTTCGTCATGGTCGGCCTGAGCGGCGGGTTGCGCAGCCCCTTTCTCGTCGCCACCATAGGTCCGCTCTCCAGCATGCTCGTCGTTTACGGCTGGTCGCGCGAAACGAAGACGGCCATGCGCATCGTCTTCGTCGGCGCAGCGTCGCTCATCCTGCTTCCTACCAGCTGGCTCGGCCCCAGCGTTCCCGAGCCGTACTTCTCGCAGCTCGCTGGTCTGGCGCTCTTTTCCATCGCATTCTTCCAGACCGCCTACCTGATCGCGATGACCCGGGCCCTGAACGAGAGCCACTCCCGCATCGATCGCGCCCGCGAGCAGATGGCGCAAGAAGCGCTCGCCCGCGCGAGGGAGCTGGAGCACCTGAGCGCCCAGCTCTCGCACGAGCTGAAGAATCCGCTCGGCGCCATCAAAGCGCTGGTGCAGCTCGCCAGGCGCGAAGCCTGCGACGATCAGTCGCGCGAGCGGCTGGAGGTCGCCGAGAACGAGGTGGAGCGGATGAACTCCATCCTCCAGGAATATCTCTCCTTCTCGCGGCCGCTCGACAAGCTCCGGCGCGAGCGGTGTTCCCTCGGCGCGCTCGCGGACGAGGTGCTCGGGATCGTCGGCGCGCAGGCCGCCACTGCCGGCGTGGCGATTCGCCGCGCCGGCGAAGCGCTGGTGGAGGTGGATACGCGCCGGCTCCGCGAGGCGCTCTTCAACCTGGTCACCAACGCGCTCGATGCGACCGCGAGCGGCGGGAAGGTGGAGGTGAGGATCGCGCAGCGCGACGGCGAGGCGCAGGTCGAGGTCCGCGACTCCGGCCGCGGCATGCCGCCCGAGGTGCTCGAGCGCGTCGGCACCCCCTTCTTCACCACCCGCGAGCAGGGAACGGGTCTGGGGGTGGCGATGGCGCGGGCCGCCTTCACCCAGCACGGAGGCTCGCTCGAGTATCGAAGCGAGGAGGGGCGCGGCACCGTCGTCGTCGGCGTCCTTCCGCTACAGCAGAAGAGGGTGACCCTTGGCGCGGCTTCTGCTGGTTGACGACGAACCAGGGATGCTGTTCGCCCTGAAGGAGTTGACGAAGCAGCGCCGGCACGAGGTCGTCCTGGCGCGCTCGGGGCAGGAGGCGCTCGCGCACCTCGAGGGCGTCGATGCGGTGGTGACCGATTACGCGATGCCGGAGATGGACGGCGTGCAGCTGCTGCAGGCCATCCGCGAGCGCGATGAGTCGCTGCCCGTGATCCTTCTCACCGCCCACGGCTCCGAGCGCATCGCGGTGCGCGCGATGAAGACGGGCGCCTACGAGTACGTCACCAAGCCCTTCGACATCGAGGAGATGGGGCTGGTCATCGATCGCGCCTTGGAAGCGCGCGCGCTGCGCATGCAGAACCGCCGGCTGACGGCGGAGAAGGCGATCGGGCGCAGCATCGTGGGCGACTCGGCGGCGATGCGCCGGCTGACCGATGCGGTCGCGCGCGTGGCACCGCGCGACATCACCGTGCTGGTGCGCGGCGAGACAGGGACGGGCAAGGAACTGGTGGCTGCGCTCGTCCACGCGGAGAGCAAGCGAGCAAAAGCGCCTCTGGTGCGCTTCAACTGCGCGGCCATTCCCGGCGAGCTGGCGGAGGCCGAGCTCTTCGGACACTCGCGCGGGGCGTTCACCGGCGCCACGCAAGCGCGCCGGGGCTTCTTCGCCGAAGCGGACGGAGGGACGCTGCTGCTCGACGAAGTCGGCGAACTCCCCGCTCCCGTCCAGGCCAAGCTTCTGCGCGCGCTGCAGGAAGGCGAGATCCAGCCGGTCGGCGCGGGGCGCGTCGAGCACGTCGACGTGCGCGTCATCGCCTGCACCAATCGCGATCTGGCGACGGATGCGCGCGAGGGCCGCTTCCGCGAGGACCTCTACTACCGGCTGGCCGTGGTGGAGCTCGTCGTGCCGCCGCTGCACGAACATCGCGAGGACATTCCCGCCCTGGCGATCGAGTTCGCCCGCCGCTACGCCGAGCGATTCGGAGTCGAAGGCGCGCGGCTTTCGCCCGCGCTCCTGGAAGCGCTGCGCCTCGCGGATTGGCCGGGCAACGTGCGTCAGCTGGAGAATGCCGTGGCGCGGCTCGTGGCGCTCAGCTCCGGCGGCGAGATCGGCCCGCAGTCGTTGAGCGCGGTGCCTCCCGCTCCGCCCGCGGAGGCGCAGGCGCCGCGCCCGCAGGAAGAGATGGCCCTGTGGGAGCGGCTCGACGCTTTCGAGCGCGAGCAGATCGAGCACGCGCTGGCGGCGACCGGCGGCAACCAGTCGGAAGCGGCGCGGCGGCTCCGGATCAGCCGCAGCGCGTTCGTCGACCGCCTGAAGAAGTACGGGATCACAAGCTCGTCTACCTGATCGCAACTACGCAAGACCTCCGCGCCGTATTTCATGCACTTTGCACTGCCGGATCCGACGACAACTTGTCCGGCTCTCCGTCAACCAGCGGCCGATCCTCTCCTCGCGCGAGCAGGTTGGCGCGCCGCGTGCACTGGCGGCCTCGACGAGAGAGAGGAAAGATGAAGAACACGTGCGAAGTGAAAGGCGGGATCCGGACATTGCGGGATCCCGCGCCGCGGGTGGCCGCGACGCTCGGCGAGCATTCCGATGAAGTCCTTGCGCAACGCGCGCGCGCCGGCGAGGGGGCTGCCTTCGTCGAGCTCGCGCTCCGGCACTGGAACGGCGTCCATCGCATCGTGCGGAACATGCTGGTTTCCGATGCGGCCGAGGCCGCGGAAGCGACGTTCCGGACTGCGCTCGGATCCGCTCGGGCGTTTGCGGACGGCGTGCCCTTCCGGATCCTGCTCTATCGCGCCGCTGTCGGAATCTCTTTGGCCCGGCTGCACTCGTCTCCGGCGCAGGCGGGATCTGGAGCATCTCGCTCCCTGGCGGGACGGGTTCGAGAGGTACTCGGTCGCCTGGACGCGATGGATCGCGCCTGCTATGTGCTGCGGGACGTCGAGGAGCTCTCCTTCGAAGAGGCTGCGTTCGTCCTGCGCACCTCGCCGGAGATCGTCCGTGAACGCGCGCATCGCGTCGGCGTGGCGCTGACGGTCTCGCTCGACGCAAGGCTCGCCTGAGCCGATCTCGCGCGCGATCGCCGAATCGAAGTCGGCGCCCCGTCATCGCATCGCGTTGACGCGAGGGCGATCCATGCGAGCAGCGTTCTACACGGAGCAGGGAGCGGCACGCGAAGTCTTGAAGGTCGCTGAGCAGCCGAAACCGGAGCCGGGGCCCGGCGAGGTGCGCGTCCGCTTGCGCACGTCGGGTGTCAACCCGTCGGACTGGAAGGCCCGCCGCGGCGGTTCCGGCCGGGGGATGGCGGCGCCGCTCATCATCCCGCACAGCGATGGCGCAGGAGACATCGACGCCGTCGGCGCCGGCGTGCCGGCGAGCCGCATCGGCGAGCGCGTCTGGATCTGGAACGGCCAGTGGAAACGAGCATCCGGCACCGCCGCCCAGTACATCGCCTTGCCGAGCGCGCAGGCCGTCCCTCTGCCACAGAACACCGACTACGCGTCCGGAGCCTGCCTTGGCATTCCCGCGCTGACGGCGCTGCAGGCCGTCCAGCTGTCCCAGGTGCAGCGCGAGAGCGTGGTGCTGGTGAGCGGCGGCGCCGGCGCGGTCGGCCATTACGCCGTCCAGTTCGCCAAGGTGCGCGGGGCGCGCGTCCTCGCCACCGTCAGCGGCGACGCGAAGGCCGCGCACGCGCGCGAGGCCGGCGCCGACAGCGTGATCAACTACCGCACCGAGGACGTGGGCGCCCGGGTGAAGGCCTTGACCAACGGGCGCGGAGTCGACGCCGTCATCGAAGTCGACTTGACTGCCAACGCGAAGCTGTTGCCGGCCGTGCTGCGGCCCCATGGTGTCGCGGTCGTGTATGGCACCGGCGCCGCCGAGGCGAGCATTCCCGCCTCCTGGCTGATGGTGAACAGCGCGACGCTGCGCTTGTTCTTGATCTACGACATCTCGGCGGCCGATCGCGCGGCGGTGCTGGACGAGCTCAATACGCTGCTCGCGCAGGGAGGGCTCGTCCACGCCGTCGGCCAGCGGTTCCCGCTCGACGCGATCGCAGAAGCGCACGAGGCCGTCGAGAGGGGCGCGGTCATCGGCAACGTCGTCCTCGACATTCCCTGAGCGCCCTCTCTTGCCGGCTCAGAGGTGTGCGCCGGCGCCGCGCCATCGTTCGCCAGGCGGGATCGCGACGAAATCTCGCGCCCTGCCATACACCTGCCGCCCTTCATCGACGCGGTTGACGCGGAGGATCGCAACGAATGCTCCACGGTCGGGCACCACCTCGATGTCGACCCACGAGTCGGGCAGCCAGAACGGGTCGGCCGCCGGGGCGAACTCACGCTGCAGGGCGGAGCTTGCTTCGTGGCAACGCAGCGTGCGCTCGAGCCACTGCGCGGTCCATCCCTCGCGCGCCGGGAGCCACAAGCGCGCTCCCAGCAGTCGGGTGTCCCAGGTCTTGCCGAGCCTCACGTTCACGTACAGAGGTTCGGCGGATTCCACCGCCCGCAGGACATCCGCGGCGGCCTGATCGCCGTCCTCGTCGCAGAATTGATCGCGCTCCGCCGCGGCAGTCGCGATCTGTTTCTCCAACCTCGAGCCGCTCGAGGCACAGCTCAGCAAGCAGAGTCCCGAAGCCGCGGCGGCAACCAATGCGAATGAAAAGAGGCGCACGTTAGACCCTGGTGAGGAAGGGGGCCCGGCTCGAGCAGTCCGACCCCCTCCGTCCCTCACGGGTGAGAGGGATAATGTCTTTGGACGAAGCAGAGGCCGTCGGAATTCAAGTGACCCTGGGTGCTCTGGTTGTAGTACATGTAGTCGTTGTAGTCGCGGATCGAGGTGGTCGGGTCGCCGGACGGATTGTGGGGGATGTTCCCGCTCACGAACCCCATGTATGGGTTCTGATTTGGAAAATTGTACTGGCCCTGCCCACCGGTCGGCACGCAGCTGCGCCAGGCTAGATCGGCCGACCCGAATTTGAAGTGGGTGTAGTCGACGCCCAGGGTGGCCTGCATCGTCACGTTGTAGTTGCCGCTCGCGTCCTTCGTCGCCAGGGCGGCGAGCTGGTCGAAGTGGGCGGGCGAGTCGTGCACGAAGCTCTCCCAGAACGGGTGATCGGTGTGGACCGTCACCTGGGCGACGACGGTGTTGTTCCCCTGCACCTGGATGCCGCGCTGGTGGTCCTCGCCCCCGATGCCCAGAGCGGGGTCGTTGTCGGGGTTCTGGCAGTTCAGATACGTCGTCGGCGTCTTGAACCCGAGCTTGAAGTTCACCACCTGCGGCAACGTGGTGAAATCGAAGCTGCTGCCGGGCGGCGAGGTGCAAGCCGCTCCGCCGGTGCCGTTCCCGAGCCAGGTGGCCGTCCCGACGTAGAGAACGACATACCCGTTGGTGACGAGCTTGAAGTTCACCACCTGCGGCAACGTGGTGAAATCGAAGCTGCTGCCGGGAGGCGAGGTGCAAGCCGCTCCGCCGGTGCCGTTCCCGAGCCAGGTGGCCGTCCCGACGTAGAGAACGACATACCCGTTGCTGATCATGTCCTGATAGTCGGGATCGTTGGATCGCAGCTGGAGGAACGTCGCGGAAGCGGTCGCCGGTATGAGATCGAACCCGAACGCGTAACGGGTGGCCGGATCGAATGAATTCGCGCCGTTCTTGTTCTGATTGTCCAGCACTGCAATGGGATAGGCTTTTTCATCCGTACCCCCTTTGCCGACGAGCGGGCCGCCCTTGTGCAGATCGATCGCCCACGGCCCGTCGACCTCGGCGACGAGCGAGCCAACCTGCGATTGATCGGTGGGTGAGGAATCCGGGTTCGTATACAGCTTGATCTTGTCGATCGTCGTCAGGAATTTGGTGAACCGGATTTCCCAGCCATCGACGAATGCCACCGCGCCCGAGGCCGGGGGAAAGCCGTACCCTCCCAGCGCCAGCACCTCGCCCGAGGCGGTGAACTGGATCTTGCCGCCGTTCGAAGATGACCCCCCACAAGAAATCAAGGGCAGGAGCGCGATCGCGATTGCGGCTTCGATGATCAAACTTCGTTTCATGGTTTACCCTTTCATTCAGCCTGACCAGCTGAGCTCGTAGACACCGAAGGCGGACAACAACCCCGTGTGGAGAACGAGGCCCGCGCCCAGCGGGCCGTCCGGGATCTCCAGCGTGGAGGACCCGTTGGCTGGGCCGAGGGTCGCGAAGTCGACGTCCTGGAACATCCCGCTCGCGTGGATCCGCAGCGTGAGAAGACCCCCGTCGGTTGGCGTGAAGTCGACCTGGATCGGGGTGGCGATCCGTTGCTTGCAGATGGGATTGGCGCCGGGCAGCGCGGGGTTGGAGACCGGGATGGCCCAGTTGTCGCTGATGTGCGAGGTGGCCTGGAACGGATAGGTGGCCCCATCCTTCGTCGCGGTTCCCGAAACGTCGAAGATCACCGTGAGGTCGGTCTGCGCGTTGATGTCGCCGCCCGTGAGCCACACCTCGGCTGTCTTCGCGGGCGTCTCGGTTCCCTGCCCGTCTGTGGGGAACGGCTGCAGCACGGGGGAGAGCAGGTCGACCGTCACCGGGCCGAAGACTTCGGCGACGTAGATGCCGGGAAGGATGCACGGGCCGGGCCCGGCTCCGGGGTTCGGGTTCGACTCGTTCAAGTAGACAGCCCCGACGTGGAGCAGGGCCCGGGTGAGTGATACGTGGTAGCCCTTGCCGTTATCGAAGGAGAGCGGGGCGGTCGCGTCGGCGGGGCCGCCCACCATCGCTCGAAACGACACCAGGTTGCTGCCGGTCGTGCCTCCGCAAGCGGCGAGCAACGCAGCGAGGAACACCCGTCTTCGTGTCGATGGTGAAGATCCGATCGCTGCGCGTGCCGAACGGCAGCGGCCGCCGACCCACGAAGGTGATCCCGGTGGCGAGGGTGATCCGGGCCGGTCTTCCCTCCAGATTGAGGATTTTCCAGGGAAGGTCGGTGAAGACCGCTCCATCGCCGCGCAGCACGAGATCGGGGACGTACGGGATGAGCAAGCCCGTATCGTCGAGCGTCGCGTGAACGTAGGTCCCGTTCACGCTGACGTCGAAGACGGGGCCCGAGATGCGCACTGCGCTGGCCGAGCCCACCCGCGTCGTGCCGCCCGCCAGGGTGTTGCGCCCCGCCGTCTGGCTGAAGATGAGGTCCTGGTCGACGTGCGTGCGGAAGATCGCGGTGCCGAACGCCATCCGCACGTCGGGCAGGATGGTCCCTTCGAAGGTCATGCCCGCCTCCGTCGCGGTGACGGATGCGAACGGTGTCGCGCGATCTTGCGTGATGTAGACCGGATCGATCGACCGGACGCCACGGCCGTAGCTCGCGGAGAGGGAGACTCCGGCCCAGGGACCGACGATGACGGAGGCGCGCGGCATGGTCGTCGAGCTGGCCGTGGAGGCGGACTGGTTCGGTTCCCGGTGCGCGCCCAGTGTTCCCTCCTGGGTCTTGCAGGAGACGTCGGGCTCCGGACTGGTCGGAGACGGATGCTCGACGGACCGGACCGCGCAGAGGTTCTGCACGTTGTAGGTGAAGAGATCGGCGCGGAAGCCGCCGCGCAGGGCGAGCCAGGGAAGGAAACGCAGGTTGGCGTCCGCGTAGAGCCCGATGTCGTCGAGGTTGGAGTCGAGGTTTGCCTCGGTCAGATACGGGGCCCTGGTGGCTGCCTCGATCCGTTGCTGGAAGCCCGAGGCGATGTCATGGCGCGCGAAGTACCCGAGCTCGATCTGTTGCTGCAGATCGAGCCACTCGCCGGACAATCGAGCCGAACCGCGGGCGCCGAGCGTGGTCTCCTTGACCTGCAGGTCGATCAAGTCTCCGCGCTGGGCGTGCGCCCGCTGGTCAGGCTCCTGGACGTCGAGGAGGAACCCGGTGAAGTCTTCCCTGAGCCGGAGCGGGCGATAGATCGCGAACACCTGGTTCGTGAACGCGATGTGGTCGGTGCGCGACTCCACCGCGGCAGCGATCGAGTATCGCGCCGCATCTTCACCCTGGAGGAAGTCGTAGGTGTCGTAGAACCCGACCCGGCCGGCGGCGAAGTCGTCCTCGCGCAATACGCCCGCCGTATGGAAGCTCGCCGTGTACGCCTGGGCGGTGACCCGGTACAGGCTGGAGCCGTTCCGGGCTTCGTACTGCGCCATGGCCGATGCGCTGTGTCCGTCGCGGTTCTGACCGTATCCGTCGGTCTGGTAGAGCTGCGCGGCAGCGAACGTCCCCGTGGAGGAACCGGGAGGCCCATACGCGATGAGCGCGCGCCGGGTGCCATAGCTTCCATCGGAGACCTTCGCGAGAAGGCCGCGCTCGGTGAGACCGAGATGGAATTCGGCGCTGCCGGCAACCGCGTAATTGCCCTGCCGTGGATCGAACGGACCTTCGAGGACGCGCAGCGACTGCACGAGCTCGGGGATGATGAAGTGCGTGTCCGAATATCCGTTGCCGTGGAAGTTGCCGCTCTCGTTGATGGGAACGCCGTCGACGGAGAACTCCACGTCTTGGCCCTCGCGTGGATCGAACGGACCTTCGAGAACGCGCAGCGACTGCACGAGCTCGGGGATGATGAAGTGCGTGTCCGAATATCCGTTGCCGTGGAAGTTGCCGCTCTCGTTGATGGGAACGCCGTCGACGGAGAACTCCACGTCCTGGCCCTCGCGCGCATCGAAGCCGCGGAGGAAGACCTGCTCCGCATGCCCTTCGCCGCCTTCATTGGTGAGCAAGACTCCCGGCGCGAGCTTGAGGAACTCGGACGCGTTGCCGCGCGGGACCTCGGCGAGCTGCGCCGTCTCGATCTGGAAGTCCGAGGTGCCGCGGGTCGGCACGTGCCGACGAGTCGCGGCGGTCACCTCGATCACCTCCTCGCCACCGTCGGCCCTCCCGCGGACGCTCTCCTCCGCGGGAGCAGCTTCCGAACCTTCGGATGCGGGCGGCTGGGTCACATCGGGAACCGGCGCCGCGATCCCACCATCCACGCTGCTGACGACGACTGCCGGAACTCCGGCATCTTCAGCAATCGCGACGGGAGGCGCTGCCGCTCCACCGTCGAGGCTGCCCGCAGCGCCCGCGGCTGCGGGAGGGACGAAGAGAAACGGGATCCGGATGCGGCTGGGCACCGGCACGTCGCCGCGCAAGGCGGGCCGGAACTTCCAGCGGCGGACCGCATCGAGCACGGCGGCGTCGAACGCCGGACCGCCGGATTCGACGATCTCCGGGTCCACCACCGTGCCATCCGTCGCCACCATCACCCGGACCACGACCTTGACCTGGTGGCGGGTGCCGAGCCCCTGGGTCGGAAACGTGGCGTCGACCTTCTTCTCGACGGCGGGCGGACGCACGTGCTCCGCGGTCTGCGCGAAGGACCGCAACGCCACTGCACCCAGGGCGATGACGAGGGCGATGGAGACCCTGCGCGAAGAGAGGACACGTTCGTTCCGGACAAGAGGCAAGAGTGCGACTCCAGGGTTCTGGGTTCGGAAAGGCGGTGCGCGCCGCGCTGACCGGGACGACGCGCCGGAAATCTGGCGCGTGATTCAGGATGGGAATTCTTGGCTCGAGCTGCGGGATGGAGCTCGGGCTCGGCCCCGCGCAGGCGGACCGCGGCTCAGGCCGGCGGCGATGCCTTCGGAGCGATCCGGTAGAGCGCGAGGCTACGGAGTTTCGGCCGCTCCGCTGGAACAGGGGCCGCCGCGACCAGGGCGGTCGGCCGGACGACTCGAACCCTGTCCGGTTGCTGCGCACCGAAATGCGCCTGCAGCGCGATCCGACAATGGTCGTGATGCGCGCCCGCGGGCGTAGGTGCAGCGGGATCGCGCTCCGCGAACAGCGATGGGCCTTCGTCGGACACCGCCGCGTGGTTGTGCGCGCGCTCTACCGGAACATCGATCAGCTCGCCGTCTTCCGGACAGGTGACGTGCGGAACGGCTGCCTCGTGGAACGACCCCAGCAGCGGAGAGGCAAACGTCAGCAGGGCAAGCGCAGCGCCGAGTCCGCGAAACAGAGCGTGATTTGGGCGCGCGCAGATCACGGTTGCCGCCTTTGACGTTGCCGCTCCCCCCGTATTCAGCACGCCGCGGTCATTCACGCAAGTTCTGGCGATCTCGATCAATTCGGGTCAGTCGTCGCCCACGGGGCAGGTCCTGAATCCCGCGTATATGTTGCGGCGCTGCCGCATGTAGAAGTTGCGCCAGGTGTTGCGGATGAGCCGCGCGCGCGTGGTCCAACAGCCCCCCTTCAGGGGCAGGTCCTGAATCCCGCGTATATGTTGCGGCGCTGGCGCATGTAGAAGTTGCGCCAGGTGTTGCGGATGAGCCGCGCGCGCGTGGTCCAACAGCCCCCCTTCAGCACCTTCTTCCTGCCGAAGTACGGCTGCGAGTACTCCTTGTACGGATCGCAGACGAAGCCGGGATAGGCAGCGAACGTGGACGCGACCCATTCCCAGACGTTCCCGATCATCTGCCGGCAGCCGAGCGCGCTGTCTCCCGCGGGGAGCGCGCGCACGTCGACGGTCCCGCCCGCGCGATGATCGAGGTTTGCCCGATCCGGTGTCGGCGGCGCCTCGCCCCAGGGGAAGCGGCGCTTGCTTCCCGTCTTCGGATCGAAGCTCGCAGCCATCTCCCACTCCGCCTCGGTCGGCAGCCGGCGCCGCGCCCATTTGCACCACGCTTCGGCTTCCCACCAACTCACGCAGACGACGGGGTGCCAAGGACGGAGCGGCACGACTTCATCGAACACCTGCTCACACCATCGCCGGCCATCGGCGACCCAGAACAGAGGATGCTCGATTCGGGCGCGCCGGCGCCAATCCCATCCCTGGGCGCTCCAGACTTCTCGCCGTCGATATCCGCCGTCATCGACGAAGGCCTGGAACTGCGCGTTGGT
>Ga0209805_1000569_pt1 | contig 22494 bp, 19 predicted proteins | sample GraSoiAngelo_148_FD_185905 | JGI IMG/M metagenome (GOLD analysis project Ga0209805, IMG submission 185905) | Grasslands soil microbial communities from the Angelo Coastal Reserve, California, USA - 14_1009_09_20cm (SPAdes) (version 2) | ecosystem: Environmental > Terrestrial > Soil > Grasslands ...
ACGTCGTCGCCCTGTTCCTGTTCCTGCTGTGGGTGTACTACACGGCCTACCTGTTCCTGCTGGGCGGCGAGGTGGCGGAGACGTACGATCTGATCCGGATGCGGCGTTCCCAGCGCGTCCAGCTGGGTTGACCTCCACCAACCTCCACAACCTCCACCAACCTCCTTATCTTCGGGCAATGACCACCCCCGGTCCACTGCGTCAGCCGATTCCGGTCGGCCGGTCGATCCTGTGGAGCCCCGCCGATGGGGGTCCCAAGCGGCCCGGCAACGTCCCCTTTCCCGTGTTCCTGTCGCAGGCCGCCCTCACGGCGATTCACGAGCACGTGGCGACGCCGCACCGTGCGGGCCAGGGCATCCTCGGCTTCCTGCTCGGCGACGAATGCGAGTGCCCCGAGAGCGGCGTCTCCTACCTCGTGATCGACGTCGCGCTGCGCCTGAACCAGGCGATCTACGGCGATCGCACGCGCGACGTGGTGACGCGGTTGTGGGACCACATCCAGCAGCAGCTCGAGCAGCAGCGGGCGAGCCTCATCGGCTGGTACCACACGCATCCGCCGCTACCGCTCACCCTGTCGGGACACGACGTCGAAACGCACGAGCATTATTTCGCCGAGCCGTGGCAGGTGGCGTTGCTGTTGGGGACGGATGCCTCGGCGCCTGCCGGGTCGTTCTTCCGCGCCGGCACCGATGAAGGGTGGGTCGGTACGCCGCTGCCGTTCTACGAGCTGCTCGCGCCCGAGTCGCTGCGGCCCGACGGGAAAAAGCGCTCGTTCGTGACGTGGAAGAACTACCGCGCGTACAATCCGGTCGCGCCGACCGGGTCGCATCCGCCGGCGGCGGTCACGGCCGTCACGCCACGACTGGCGGCGAAGCCGCCCGGCGCGCCGAAGTTCACCCCGGCTCCTCCTCCCCCTCCCCAGCGCCCGGCCCCGCCGCCCCCCGCCCCCGAGCCCGAAGACGACGGCGAGCTCAAGTTCTTGACGGCGGCCGAAGACATGCCGCCGCCGCATCCGTCTCCCCCGCCGCCCCGGCACGCAACGCCACCTCCGCCTCCCCCTCCTCCCCCTCCGTCACCGCCCCCCCCACGAGCGCCGGTGCGGCCGCGAGCGGCGCCCGAGCCCGAGCCCGAACCGGAGCCGGATGCTGAGCCGGAGCCGGACGCTGAGCCGGAGGCCCCGGCGGCGGAAGCCCACCACGCCCCACGGGACGAGGGCCGGCTGGAAGGCCCGTTCTGGCCGGACGAGTTCGAGGATCGCGCTGGAGCGGACGACGCGGAGGAGCTCGAGGACCCCTCAGCGCCGCCGCGGGCGCCACGCCGCAGGCGCAAGCTGCCGCGGGCGCTGATACGCACGCTGCTGGTGCTCGTACTGGGCGGCGTCGCCGCCGGCGCCTACTGGTGGTTCCAGCCGGAGCTGCCCGTGCCGAAGTGGTCGACGATCACGGGGGTGGGGTCCACGATCGGCGCCAAGGTCTCCGCGATGGGCGGCAAGATCGCCGCGATGCTCGGCAGCCTGCGACACCGCGCGCCCGCCCCCGCCCGTCCGGCGCCGAAGCCGCCGCCGGCCGCACCGCCGCCGTCGGCGGCGCGCCCCGCACCGTCCGGGACGCCCGCCACCGCCGCCGCTCCGGTGCGGCCTCCGGCGAGGACCAAGCTCGATCAGATCGGCGACTCGCTGACGCAAGTGGTGCGCAGTTTCGCCGACCGGGCCCGGATGTTCGACCGCAGGCAGCTCGCGTGCGCCGGGCTGGCGCGCGGTCTTGAGGTCGTGGAGAACCGCTGGATTGCGTACAACGCCGCGCGCCACAGTGCCGGCGTGCTCGATGCCGCGCGCGCGGCGCGCGATCAGGCGTTGTACGCCGGCGTCGATTCGGTGGAGCGGCGGTTCGAGCAGTCGGGATGCGCCCGCCCGTAGCGCTGCTCCTCCTCCTGCTCGCGGCGCCGCCGCTGCACTCACAAGGGGGTGGCGAGCGGTTGCGGAAGACCGATCTCGTCCGGCTGCTCTCCGGGCTCACGCTCGCGCCGGACGAGCTCGCCGCGCTCATCCGTCGCAGCTGTCTCAGCTTCACGCCGAGCGGCAGAGATCGAGCCGACTTCGTGGCGCTGGGGGCCGACCCCGCGGTGCTGCGGGAGATCGATGGGTGCGTGCGCCGCGCCGCCACGCCGCCCGCGCCCGAGCCGCGCGCGCCCCGTCCGCCCTTGTCCGGCGTGCGCAGCGGGTTCGTGCTCGGCGTGGGCCAGCACGCGGCGGCAGGTGCGCACCCGCCGCTGCCCCTCCTGTTCGAGCTGCGGGACACCGCCGGCGTCCTGGTCTCGGGGCAGGAAGTCGTGCTGTCCGCGACGAACGGGCGGTTGGGGGCGCCGCGGGTCGTCACCGACTCGAGTGGGCGCGTCCATGTCGACGTGACGCTGGGCCCCCGTGTGGGGCCGGTGGAGGTGAGGGCGCAGGCGGGCACCATCGAGCGGCAGGCGACGTTGTACGCCGAGCCGGGGCCGGCGGCGAAGCTCACGCTGCGCTGCGGGGAGGCGCGGGTCGAGGGTCGCATCTCGCTCGCGCCCGGGGGCGCGGCCGTGCTGCGCGTGACGGCCCGGGACGCGTTCGGCAACGACGCGGCCGTGACGGGGTTGCAGGCGGCGACAGGCGACCGCGGAGTGGTGCGGGTGACGTTCGTCGGCGGCGACGCCGCCGGCGGTCTGGTGCGCGTCGCCCCGGGAGACGAGGGCTCCACCAGCCTCGTCATCGTCGCGTCGCGCCAGCGCGAGGACGTGAGCGTCACGGTCGCGCGGGCGCCGCTCCCCGGAGTGCCGCACTGTCCGTAGCGGTGTGAATACCTGTTTCCTGCTCCGTCTGTTCACCGCTGTGCGTCTGTCACTGTTTTCTGGTTCACTGTCCTACTAGCTTTCGGTGCCCCAGGTCCGCAGGTCATCTGGTCGTGAACCGCGTCAGGCCCCCGCAGGGAGCAGCGCTAAGCGACGTCGGGTGTCGCTGCGGGGAGCCTGGGGCATTCAACGTCAAAATGCGGAATGCGGAATGCGGAATGCGGAATGTAAAGGTGGGCGTCAAGCGGCTCGACCTTGCACATCAATTCCGCATTCCGCATTCCGAATTCCACATTAGGGTTGCTATCGAATGATCGCTCTCGCTCGCAAGTACCGCCCCAAAAAGTTCTCCGACCTGCTCGTCCAGGACCACGTGGCCGCCGCGCTGCGCGGCGCCGTGGCGGGTGGTCGTGTGGCCCACGGATACCTGTTTGCGGGCCCCCGGGGCGTGGGGAAGACCACGGCGGCCCGCATCCTGGCGATGGCGCTGAATTGCGAGCGGCGGGAGGCGGCCGGCGCGGCGGGGGGGGGCGAGCCGTGTGGCGAGTGCGACTCGTGCACGCGCATCTGGACCGGCGCCGCCAACCTGGACGTGGTGGAGCTCGACGCGGCGTCGAATCGAGGGGTGGACGACGCGCGCGACCTGCGGGAGCGCGCCATGTACGCCGCGTCGGCCGAGGGCCGCCACAAGGTCTACATCGTGGACGAGGCCCACATGCTGACGCGCGAAGCGTGGAATGCGCTCCTCAAGATTCTCGAGGAGCCACCCTCGCGCGTGGTGTTCGTGTTCGCCACCACGGAGCCGCAGAAGATCGCGCAGAGCGCAGCGCCCATCCTGTCGCGGCTGCAGCGCTTCGATTTCCGGCGCATCGGCCCGCACGCCATCGTCGACCGCCTGCGCCAGGTCGTGGCGGCCGAGGGCCTGGCTGCGGACGACGACGCCCTGCGCCTGATCGCCAAGAGCGCGGACGGCGGGATGCGCGACGGCCTGTCGATCCTGGATCAGGTCGTGTCGTTCGGCGCCGGGCCGGTAACCGCCGAACGCGTGCGCGACGTGCTCGGCCTGATCTCGGACGACGTCTATGGCGAGCTGCTGCGCGTGGTCGCCGAGCGCGATTCGGCCGGCGTGTTTCCGCTGGTCGAGCGCCTGGTGGACGGCGGCGCGGATCTGGGCGAGTTCGTGAGCGGCGCGGGGGAGGTCCTGCGCGCGGTGCTGATGGCGAATCTCGGAGGCAAGCCCGAGGGCTTCACCGAGGCGATGCAGACGCTGATCGAGCGGTACCGCTCCCCGCTCCCCGCTCCCGACGTGGTGCGCTTGCTCGCCGTCCTCACCGAGCTCGAGCCCCAGCTCCGCGCCAGCGGCAACGCCCGGCTCGGGGTCGAGCTCTTGCTGCTACGGTGGGTGATGATGGCGCGGACGGTGGAGCTGCAGGCGGTGATCGATGCACTCGGTAAACGGGAAACGGGAAGCGGGAAACGAAATGCGGGGAACGATCCTGCGCCGCCGGTGCTGCGCGACGGCGGCCCCAGTGCGTCACCCACGCTTCCCGTTTCCCGTGTCCCGTTTCCCGCCGAGCCGGAAAAGGGCCCGCTCACCGTCGATCGGCTCCGCGCTCTCTGGCCTCGCATCGTCGAGGACGCGCGGCGCGAGAAGCCGATGCTCGGCGCGTTGTTGCCCGCGGTCGAGCCCAGCGCCATCGAGGGCACGACCGTCGGACTGCGGGTGCTCGACCCCGTACACGCCGAGGGACTGGAGCGACAGCGCGAGTCGCTGGCCCAATTGATCGGTCGCTACGTCCCCGAGCCGGTGCGCATCAAGCTCGAGGGAGCGGCGAGTGGAGAGCGGTCCGCCCCGCGGCCCGGGCGGCTCACGCAAGACGGCGTGCGGGCGGAGCGGCTCGAGGCGCTGCGCGCGCGCGATCCGGGCCTCGATGCCGCCGTGGACGCGTTAGATTTGGAGCTGCTCGAGTAGCTTGCCACCCGTTGGAGCGAGGGGTAACTTTCGACGTATGGCGGATTTATCTAGCCTGTTGCAGCTGGGCCAGCAGATGCAGTTCCGGTTGTCCGAGATCCAGTCCCAGCTGGCCCAACAGACGGTCACCTGCACGGCGGGCGGTGGGATCGTCGCGGCCACGGCGGACGGGCGGGGTCAGATCCGCGCCATCAAGATCGACGCCCAGGCGATCGCCCAGGGGGATGTCGAGATGCTCGAGGACCTCGTGCTCGCCGCGATATCGCAGGCGCAGCAGCGCGCCGCCGAGCTGTACCAGGCGGAGGTGAAGAAGCTCGCCTCGGGCCTGCCGTTCCCGTTTCCGCTGCAGCCGCCCCTTTAGCGCGCCGTGTCGGCCATCGATGATCTCGTGACGGAGCTGGCCAAGCTCCCCGGGATCGGACGGAAGACGGCGCAGCGGCTCACGTTTTACCTGCTGAAGCAGCCGGTGGAGAGCGCCGTGCGCCTCGCGGATGCGATCCGCACGGTGCGCGAGCGCGTGACGAGCTGCGGCGGGTGCGGCACGCTCACGGACGAGGACCCGTGCACGATCTGCCGGGATCCCCGACGCGACGCCAGTGTGTTGTGCGTCGTGGAGGAAGCCTCGGACGTCACGGCGATCGAGCGGGCCGGGCGGTTCCGCGGGCGGTATCACGTGCTGGGCGGGCGGCTGTCGCCCCTCGAGGGGGTCGGCCCCGAGGCGCTGGGGCTCGACCGGTTGCTCGAGCGCGTGACCAACGGCGGGGCGGTCGGCGTGCGGGAGGTGATCATCGCCACCAACCCCTCCATGGAGGGGGAGGTCACGGCGACCTACCTGCAGCAGCTGCTCAAGCCGACCGGTGTGCGGGTGACCCGCATCGCGCGCGGCATCCCGGTGGGCGGCGACCTGGAGTACGCCGACGGCGTGACGATCGCCCAGGCGCTGCTGGCGCGGCGGGACATGACCGAGTCCGACAAGACCGAGGCCGGGTGATGGCGGGTGCCGCGAGCTGGTCGTTCTCGGAGAACGACTTCAAGCAGATCCAGCAGCACCTCCAGGCGTTCCTGCGCGACTGCAACGCCCGCTGCGCGCTGCTCGTGGACCGCACCGGTCAGCTCGTAGCGACCGTGGGCGACCCGCCCCAGTTCGACTCCGCCGCCTTCGCGTCGCTCACCGCCGCCGACTTCAGCGCCAACGACCAGCTCGCGAAAATGATCGGCGAGCACGAGTTCGCCTCGCTCGTGCATCAGGGCGAGAAGGAGTCCATGTTCCTCGCCGACGTGGCGAAGCGCGTGATCCTGGTCGTCCTGTTCGACCAGCGCACCACGCTCGGCCTGGTGAAGCTGAAGGGCAAGGGGGCGGTGGAACACCTGAACCGCGTGTTCGAGGCCATGTTCAACCGCGTCGGTGCAGGGCCCGCGGCGCCCGAGAAGGGCCTGCTCGAGGGGGCGGAAGACGAAATTGACAAACTCTTCGGCTGAGAGGACGCGCGCCGTATGTCGATGATCAACTACGCGTCCCGCGAGATCAACTGCAAGCTCGTGTACTACGGCCCCGGGTTGGGCGGCAAGACCACGAACCTCGAGCACATCTATGGCAAGGTGTCACCCAACACGCGCGGCAAGATGATCTCGCTCGCCACCGAGACGGAGCGCACCCTGTTCTTCGACTTCCTGCCCGTGGACCTGGGCACCATCCGCGGCTTCAAGACGCGCTTCCACCTCTACACCGTCCCGGGACAGGTGTATTACAACGCGAGCCGCAAGCTCATTCTGAAGGGCGTGGACGGAATCGTGTTCGTCGCGGACAGCCAGATCGAGCGCATGGAAGCCAACGTCGAGTCGATGCAGAATCTGTACGACAACATGTCCGAGTACGGCTACGACCTGACGAAGATCCCGTTCATCATCCAATACAACAAGCGGGACCTCCCCAACGCGGCACCGATCAAGGACCTGCAGAGCTCCCTCAACCCCGGCTGGCCCATCGAGGACGGCCCACAGCAGAAAATCACGCCCGATCCGACGCACGCGGGCGAGAACCTGGTGGAGAAAGTGGACAACCAGTGGATCGGCCGCGCGCCCTATCTCGAGGCGGTGGCGGTCCGCGGCGACGGCGTGTTCGACACCTTGAAGACGGTGAGCAAGACGGTGTTGAAGACGCTCAGCTAGCGAGCGGTGCCAATGCGCTGGACCTTGCCCAATATCCTCACCCTCGCGCGCATCTGCCTCACGCCGGTTATCGCGCTGCTCCCCTTCATTCAGGGTTACTGGCCCAAGGTGATCGCCTTTCTGATCTTCCTCGCGGCCGGAGCCTCGGATGTCGTGGACGGCTACCTCGCCCGCCGGCGCAACGAGGTGAGCGAGCTCGGCCAGCTGCTCGACCCCGTGGCGGACAAGCTGCTGCTCTTCGCCACACTGATCCCCATCTTCTGGCTCACGCGCCACCCGACCATCCTCTACGGGATTCCCTGGTGGGGCAGCCTGCCGGTCTGGGTGGCGTTGCTCTTGGTGGGACGCGAGCTCCTCATCACCGCCTTTCGCTTCCTCGCGAAGCGGCGCGGCGTGGTGATCCCCGCGGCGGGCGCGGGGAAGCTCAAGGCCGTGGTGCAGAACGTCTTCATCGGCGCGACGATCGCCTGGTTCGCCTGGCGCGACGCGTGGCTGCGCCACGGCTGGACCGGCCGGCTCGAGGAGGCCTGGAACAAGTTCCACGGCTGGTTCGTCGCCGTGACGCTGGCCGGCGCCATCTTCCTCACCGTGTATTCCCTGATCGTCTACCTGTACCGCTATCGCGCCGTCCTGAAGGGCGGCGGGTGAACCTCGAAGTCCTCACCATCGGCACCGAGCTGCTGCTCGGGCTGACCGTGGACACGAACGCCGCCGAGCTGGGCCGCGCCCTCGCGGCCGCGGGCGCGGAGGTCACCCGCCGCACCACCGTCGCCGACCGGCCCGAGGCGATCCGCGCCGTCGTCGCCGAAGCCCTGGATCGCACGGGCTTCGTGATCACCACCGGCGGCCTCGGGCCCACGCGGGACGACATGACCAAGACGGTCGTCGCGGATCTCCTCGGCAAGCGGCTGGTGCTCGACGAGCGCCTGCTCGCGGGTCTCGAGGCACGCTTCAAGAAGCTGGGACGGCCCATGCCCCCGCTCAACCGCTCGCAGGCGGAGGTGCCCGAAGGCGCCCTCGTGCTCGCGAACCCCCGCGGCACGGCCCCGGGGTTGTGGGTGGAAGACGCGCGCGGCCGGGTGATCGTGCTGCTTCCCGGGGTGCCGCGCGAGATGCGCGGCCTGCTCGTCGAGGAAGTCCTGCCGCGCCTGGTCGCGCGCCAGGGGAATGACCGTCGCGTGGTGCTGTCCCGCACGCTGCGCACCACGGGCATCGCGGAGTCGGCGCTCGCCGAGCGCGTCGGGGCGATCGACCCGGAGATCCTGCCGCTCACGCTCGCCTACCTGCCCTCGGTGGACGGCGTGGATCTGCGCGTCACCGCCTGGGGGCTCGAGTCGCGGGATGCCGAGGCGCGGCTCGCCGCGGTGGTCGAGCGGCTCCGCGCGGCGGCGGGCGATCACGGCTACGGGGAGGACGGAGTCGATCTCGCCGCCGTGGTGCTCGACGCGTTGCGCAGCGGGCGACACCGGCTGGGCGTGGCCGAGTCGTGCACGGGCGGGATGGTCGCGGAACGGGTCACCAACATCCCCGGCGCCTCGGACCGCTTCATCGGCGGGGTGGTGGCGTACGCCGACGTCGTCAAGACGGCGGCGCTGAAGGTGCCGATCGAGACGCTCGAGGCGCACGGCGCCGTCTCCGAAGAGACGGTGCGCGCGATGGCCGAGGGGGCGCAGCGCCTGTTCTCGGCGGACTGCACCATCGCGGTCACGGGGATCGCGGGACCGGGCGGGGGCACGCCGGACAAGCCGGTCGGCACCGTATGGCTCGCCGCCCGCGTCCACACCGCCACGCGCGCGCTGAAGCGGGTGTTTCCCGGCGACCGCGACGAAATCCGCCGTCGCGCCGCGCAGGCGGCGCTCGATCTGCTGCGGCGCCTGCTGGCCGAATCTTGATGCCGACGCTCACCGCACCCGACGGCACCCAGTTGGTCTACGACGCCTACGAAGCCGCCGCGCCGCGCGCCGCCGTGCTGGGGCTGCACGGCTGGTTCGACCACGCAGGCCGCTGGCGCGAGACCGGGGAGCGGCTGTGCGCTGCGGGGTACTCCGCCTATCTGCTGGACCTGCGGGGCCACGGCCGCTCGGGCGGGCGGCCCGGACATCTGTCACGCTTCAGCCAGCTGCTCGGCGACCTGCAGGCGTTCCGCCGCGTCGTGCGCATCCGCACCGAGGGCCCCCAGGTGCTGCTCGGGATCTCGTTCGGCGCGCTCGTGTCGCTGCGCTACCTCGAGACGCAGCCGAGCGACCCGATCGCCGGGGCGGTGATCGCCGGCCCGTGGCTCGGCCTCGCGTTCCGGCCCCCGGCGTGGAAGCTCATCGCCGGCCGCATCCTCGCGGACCTGTGGCCGACCCTGCCGATGCCCGCCCGGCTCGATCCGGATACCCTGAGCCGCGATTCGGCGGTCAATCAGGCCTACGCCGAAGATGCCGCCGTGCACGCCGTGATGACGCCGGGGGCGTGGCGCGAGATCCAATGGGCCCAGCGCGCCGTGGTGGCGGACGGGTATCGCATCGAATCGCCGCTGTTGTTTCTCCTGGCGGGCGAGGATCGCGTCGTGGACGCGCACCAGGCGCGCGCCTTCGCCGACGGCTTGAAGGGCAGCGTGCGGGTGCGCTGGTACCCGGAGATGTACCACGAGGTGCTGCACGACCCGCAGCGCGATCAAGTGTTCGGCGACCTGGTGGCGTTTCTGGCAGGCAAACCCTGAGGAAGGAGGTTCTGGGGCTTGCTGCCGGGGTTAGCTTGCCAAAACGGCGCATGAGGACGGCACATCCATTGCTAAAGAAACGCAACACCATGGACGATAAAGAGAAGCGACGGGAAGCGGCCGAGGAGTCGGAGCGCGCCGCAGAGGATGCGGGCGCGCCGCAGGGGTCCGGCGCGCTCATCGAGCCGCCGGAGGAGGCCGTGGCCCGGCTGGAGCGCGAGCTCGGGGATCTCAAGGACAAGTATCTCCGACTCGCCGCCGAGTACGACAACTTTCGCAAGCGCGCCCTCAAAGAGCGCACCGAGGCGTGGGAGAAGGCGCAGGGCGACCTGGTGCTGCGGCTGGTGGACGCGCTCGACGACCTGGCGCGCTTCGCGCACGTGGACCCGGCGCAGACCGACGCCAAGACGATCCACGACGGTGTGGACCTGGTGGAGCGCAAGGTCTGGAAGGAGCTGGAAGCCGCCGGTGTGACTCGGGTGGATCAGAGCGGCGTGCCGTTCGATCCCAACCTGCATGAGGCGGTCACCACGCGGCCCGCGGACCATCCCGGGAAGGATCACACGGTGGGGGCGGTGCTGCAGCCGGGATATCAGATGCGGGGTGCCCTGATCCGGCCGGCGCGGGTGGTGGTGCTGCAGTGGATGGAGGACGAGGGAAGGGGGAAGAGGGAAGAGTAGATGGCATCTGAGCGGGACTATTATCAGGTTCTCGGCGTGCCCGAGACGGCGACCACGGACGAGATCAAGAAGGCGTTTCGCCGGCTCGCGAAGCAGTACCATCCCGACCGTAACCCCAACAAGCCGCAGGCCGCGGAGCGCTTCAAGGAGATCAACGAAGCGCACGACGTGCTGAGCGATCCCGAGAAGCGGAAGAAGTACGACCAGCTGCGCCGCTACGGCGCGTTCGCCGGCGCCGGGAGCGGCGGGAGTGGGACGCGCACGCCCGGGGGCCCCGGCGTGGAGTTCGACCTCTCCGATCTGGGCTCGTTCGGCGGGCTCGGCGATCTCTTCTCGTCGATTTTCGGGCGGCGCGGCGGCGGCCCGCGTGCCGAGGACGAGGACGAGATCGAGACCGCGGTCTCCATTCCGTTCCGCGTCGCCGCACTGGGTGGCCGGGTGCCCGTCACGCTCACGCTGCCGGAGATATGCCCGACGTGCAGCGGGTCGGGAGGCGCACCGGGCACCACCTTCTCGACTTGTCCCGAATGTAAAGGCCGCGGCACCATCTCGTTCGGCCAGGGCGGGTTCGCCGTCACGCGGCCATGTCCCGTGTGCCGCGGCCGGGGGCGGGTGCCGGCGCAGCCCTGTCCCACCTGTCACGGGTCGGGCGAGGTGCGCGTCGAGAAGCGACTGGCGATCACCATCCCGGCCGGGACGGAGGACGGGACGCGGCTGCGTCTCAAGGGGCAGGGGGCCAAGGGACGCGGGGACGTCGTGGTCGTGATCCAGGTCGAGCCCGACCGTTTCTTCCGGCGCGACGGGCTCGACGTCATCGGCGTCGTGCCGATCAACCTGGCGCAGGCGCTGCTCGGCTCGAAGATCAAGGTGCGCACGCTCGACGGGAAGCGCGTGGTGCTCAAGGTGCCGGCCGGCACGCACCACGGCCAGCGGTTCCGCATCCCGGGGCAGGGCATCGAGCGCAACGGACGGCGGGGCGATCAGTACATCGAGATCCACGTGGAGATTCCCGAGCACCTCACGGCCGAGCAGGAAAGCGCGCTGAAGGCGTTCGCCGAGAAGAGCGGGATGAAATACTAGGGATCAGGGGTCAGGGGTTGGGGGTTAGGGGCTTGCTCCTGACCCCGCCCGATGATACCGTAGGGGTCTATGGAGACGCGCGCGGTGCCACGCTCGAATTGCAATCTGAATCCCCGTCAGCGGGCCGGGGCGGCGTAGCGTCGCGGGTTGATCGTGAACGCACGCCCCCGGGAGAACATGCCGGGGGCGTTTTGATTACCTAGTCACTGGCACCTGTTCACCGCTGTGCGTCTGTAGGTCTGTGCGTCTGTGCGTCTAGCACTTTGGGGTGTAGGTCAATTGGCAGACCGCCCGGCTGTTAACCGGGAAGTTGGAGGTTCGAGTCCTCCCGCCCCAGTTCGCAGGTGCTGAAACGAATGTTGCGGGTGAGCACCGCCCTCCGTTCCAATCTGCGCGTCACAATCGCCCACGACATGCGGAACCTCGCCTCCACGGCATCGCGTATCACGCCTACGTCCCCCAGACGAGATGGCGACTATGCGAGAGCACCTGCTGGACAGTCTAGAGATCGGTAAGCCGCTGCCGCCCGCCGTGCGGAGCGCGGTCCGCGTGCCGTATGCGCTGCGCCGGGTGCCGGCGTCGCGTTGGCACACGCTACTGCCCCGGCGTGATCCACCCCAGGTCGGCGACGTCGCGCTGGCCCGTGTCGAGTCGATCGGGAAGAACATGGCCCTCGATCTCGCATCGGGGCGCCGCTGCAAGCTGCACCAGGGCGACATGATCGGCGTGGTGTTCGGCAATCGCTACGCCACCCTGCAGTTCGAAGGCTACGCGCGCTCGGACGGCGATCGGTGCGATCTGCTCTCCGGCGGCGGGCTGTGCGGGCAGGTCGCGAGCAAGCACGACACCATGCCCGAGCCGACCCGCCTGCGCATCGCTGGCGCCCTGGGCGACGAGGGCGGGCAGCCGCTGCGGCTGCAGCATTTCACGGTGCGCGAGCCCGGCAGCGCCGGTCTCGAGCGCCCCCGGATCGCCGTCGTGCTGGGGACCTCGATGGACTCCGGCAAAACGCACACGGCACTGAGCGTGATTCAGGGGCTCGAGCGGCGGGGCACCGCCGTCGCCGGCATCAAGCTTACGGGCACCGCCGCCGGCACGGACACGTTGGCGATGTTCGACGCCGGGGCGTGTGTCGCCTTGGACTTCGTCGATGGCGGACTGCCGTCCACGTACCGCTGCACCCTGGCGGAGCTGCTGGAGCTCTACCGCCTGCTGGTCGATCACGCGGCGTCGCAGGGCGCCGCATGGGCCGTGGTGGAGATCGCCGACGGCGTCATCCAGGGCGAGACGGCCGCGCTGCTGGCGAGCACGCGCTTCGTCTCGAGCGTGACGGCGTGGCTCTTGGCCGCGAACGACGCCCTCGGCGCGCTCGGCGCGGTCGGTCTGCTGCGCCCCAAGGGCATCGTGCCGCTCGCCATCTCGGGGCTGGTGTCCCGCAGCGCGTTGGCCCGGCGCGAGGTGGAGGCCGCCACGCAGATCCCGTGCGTCACGGCGGCCGAGCTCCAGGCCGGCACGCTCAACGCGAAGTTGCTCGCCGCCGCTCCGCCCCGGGGGCTGCATGCCGTGTCGGGCGAGTACCGGGCGATCGCGGCGGCCGAGTGAGGGCCCTGATCACCCGCCGGTGACCGGCGTGACGCGCACCATCACCACCCCGTGCGCCGGCACGGTGGCCATGAAGCGCGTCGGGAACGTGCCGAGGTCGGTGTGAGCCCACAGGTCGCGCACGCGAGCGGGGCCGCGCAAGCCGAGCGCTCGCCATGAGGCCGTGATCACCGTCTGCAGCGTCGAGCGGTTGAAGAGGACGACCGCCCGCGAGCCGTCGCTCAATAGCTTCGCCCACACCTGAAGGTCGGGTACGGGCTCCTGGACCAGCATCCCCTGCACCCCCAGTGAGTCCTGATCCACCGCGAGGACTTCCTTATTAAGGAGAATGTCGCGCGTCGCCGCGGGCATCGTGCGGACATCGTTTCCCGCCATCAGCGGCGCGGCCATCAAGGCCCAGAGGCTGAAATGCGCACGGTACTCGTCGTCCGTCATGCCGCCGTTGCCGACCTCGAGCATGTCGGGGTCGTTCCATGCCCCTGGGGCCGCCGCCAGCGCGTACTGGGCGTTCAAGTCGAGCAGGGCGATCATGCTCGCCCAGCGGTCGCCGATGTCGCCCGTGGTGCGCCACAGGTTGCCGGTGCGCGGGCCCCACTCCCACGGCCGGTTCGAGCCCCACTCGCAAATACTGAACACGATGGGCCGGCCCGCCTTGGCGAGCGCGTCGCGAAACTTGGCGTACTGGGTCGGCGCGTCGAGCCCCTCGGAATTGCACCAATCCTCCTTGACGTAGTCTACGCCCCACTCGGCGAAGGTCCGGGCATCGATCTCCTCGGAGCCGTAGGTGCCGGGGCGGCGCTGGCAGGTCTGGCGTCCCGCGTCGGTGTAGAGGCCGAACTTGAGCCCCTTGGAATGCACGTAGTCCGCGAGCGGCTTCATGCCGCCCGGGAACCGGACCGAATCGGCCACGAGCCGGCCCGCGGCGTCCCGCGCGACCTGCCAACAGTCGTCGATCACGAGATATTGATAGCCTGCGTCGCGCATTCCCCCCTTGGCCATCGCGTCCGCCGTCTCGCGGATGAGCTGCGCGCTCACGTCGCACGCGAAATGGTTCCAGCTGTTCCATCCCATCGGCGGCGTGCGGGCGAGGCGGTTGTCGAGCGAGCGGGCGGGCTGGTGCGCCACGGCGAGCCCGACGCCAAGACAGATCAACAGGGAAGCTCGGACGAACACGGCACCGCTCCTTTCAAGGGCTATCCTGCCGTCCCCTCTCTCCGGAACGGAGTGGGGGACCAGGGGGTGAGGACCGGCGAGCGAGCCCGAGCATGGCGACACCGAACGCGAGCAGCGCCGCGCCCCACACCAGGTCGATCGGGACGCCGGTGGGGGCCATGCCGGGCGTGCCGCGGGTTGCCCATCCGTAGCCGGTGAGCAGCACCCCCAGCAGGGTGAAGAACCCGCCGATCGGCAGCCGGACGTCGAGCCTCACGGAGATCTAGAAGAACACCAAGTTGAGTAGCACTGTGACCGTGAGCACGACCACGGCGAGTGCCACCGGACGCTCATACCACGGGACGGCAGTATCGACGGGCCGCGGCGTGAGGCCGTATACCAGGCCCCGTAGCTCGTCGGGCGCGCGCGCCTTCGTGGCGAGCGACACGAGGATGGTCACGACGAAGCACGTGACCCACGCCACGATCGCGGTCCAGAACGTCTGCGCCAGCTCGCTCGGGAACGTCGCCACGACGCCGAGATAGCCGCCCTTCACACCGACGGCTGCGCCGGCCGGGAGGGATAGGCCGTGGTGTACCGCCGCCGCGAGCGTGCCGGCGACGAGCCCGGCGAAGGCCCCGTGTCCCGTGGTGCGCTTCCAGAACATCCCCAGCGCGAACGTGGCGAACAGCGGCGCGTTCACGAACGCGAACACGAGCTGCAGGAAGTCCATGATGTTGTTGAACGACGCCGCGACGTAGGCCGCCGCGATCGAGATCGCGACGCCCGCCACCGTGGCGAAACGCCCCATCGCCAGGTAGTGCGCGTCGGGCGCGCCCGGACGCACGTAGCTCTGGTACAGGTCGTAGGTCCAGACGGTGTTGAACGCCGTGACGTTCCCCGCCATCCCCGACATGAACGACGCGAGCAGCGCCGTCAGGCCGAGCCCGAGCAGGCCCGCGGGAAAAAAGTGCAGCAGCAGCATCGGCGTCGCGAGGTCGTAATCGAGCACCACGCCGCCGGCCGCGTCACGGAGCGGCGCGCCGTGCGCATCGACCTTCGGTGGCACGATTCCCGCCGACGGCGCGCCGGAGGCTCGGGAGGTTGGGGAGGTTGTGGAGGTTGAAGAGACAGCCGGCGCTGCTGCGCGCACCCCGCTCGTGGGACTGACGACCAGTGCCAGCATGCCCGGGAGGATCACGAGAAACGGGAACAGCATCTTGGGGAACGCGGCGATGAGGGGCGTGCGGCGGGCCGCAGTCATCGAGTTCGCGGCCATGGCGCGCTGGACCACCAGAAAGTCCGTGCACCAGTATCCGAACGACAGCACGAACCCCAATCCCATCACCAGGCCGAACCACTCGACGCCCACCGGATTGCTGGACGCGTGGCCCATGAACGCCCAGCTGTGGGTGTAGGCGCCGGGCGCGAAGCCGCCGGCGGTGGCGTGGTCGGCGAGCCGCGCCACCAGTCCCGACCAGCCGCCCACCGCGCGCAGGCCCAGGAACACGAGCGGTGCAAATCCGAGCACGATCAGGAAGAACTGCAGCACCTCGTTGTAGATCGCGCTCGTGAGCCCGCCCAGGAAGATGTATGCAAGCACCACGCCCGCCGCGATCAGGATGCTCACGTCGAAGCTCCAGCCGAGCAGCAGGTGCAGGAGCTTCCCCATGGCGTAGAGCGAGATCCCCGAGGAGAACACCGTCATGACCGCGAACGAGACGGCGTTCAAGGCGCGCGTCTTCTCGTCGAAGCGCAGCTTCAGGTACTCGGGGACTGAGCGGGCGCGCGAGCCGTAGTAGAACGGCATCATGAACAGGCCAATAAACACCATCGCCGGGATGGCGCCGATCCAATAGAAGTGGCTCGTGGCGATGCCGTACTTGGCGCCCGAGGCGCCCATCCCGATGACTTCCTGCGCGCCCAGGTTCGCGGAGATGAATGCGAGCCCGGTGACCCAGGCGGGAATGGAGCGTCCCGAGAGGAAGAAGTCCTCGCTGGTGCGCACGTAGCGCCGCAACGCCGCGCCGATGCCGAGCACGAACGCGAAGTACAGGAGCATCACCGCGTAGTCCACCCAGCCCAGCGTGGTCATCGTAACGGACTAGAACCCGCACGGCTTGTGCGGGGTTGACGCCCACTGGTGCGAGCATGCCACACGCCCAATCCCGTCGGTATTGCTCGGACGCAACGGGCGGCGCCCCGACAAGCCTCCGAGGCCCACGCGCGGCGCTGCCGCGCCGGGTGATGCGGCACGGCGTCAAACTTGAAGAGCGACGGTCTTGACTCGTTGTGCCTTTGGGCCGTCCAGGGGAGCGACGTGACTCAGGTCAGGGTGCCGTCCTTTGACCACCCCACCTCACCCGAGGCCGGGGACCGCGAGCGCCGCGAGGCTGCGGAGTTCGCGGTGCCACCCGTTTCCGCCTTCCGTCATACCGTCACTTGCCACGCGGGCCGTCCTGCGGCGGCTCCGGAGAACCGTCCTATGCATCGAATCCTGTCCTTGCTCTCGCTCCTGGCGCTCGCGGCCGCCCCGAGGCTCGCCCAAGCCCAGGGATCGATCACCGGAACCGTCAGAGACTCGGCGGCGGGTACCCCTCTCGCGGGGGTGGTCATCACCGTCGATGGGACGGCCCTCACCGGACACACCGACGCCGCCGGCCATTACCTCGTCGCGTCCGTGCCGGCCGGCACTCACCGGTTGCGAGCGCGGAGGCTGGGCTACGCGCCGGCCGACATGAGCACCGCGGTCAAAGACGGCGAGCAGGCGGTGGCGGATTTCCGGCTACGGCCGAGCGCGATCGAGCTGGCGGAGGTCGTGGCGGTCGGATACGGGGAGCAGCGTAAGGCGACTCTCACCGGTGCCGTCAGCGCGGTCACGGGCGAAGAGCTGAAGACGGTGCCCGCGGTCAACCTCTCGAACACCCTCGCCGGCAAGCTGCCCGGCCTTGTCACGGTCACCCGGAGCGGGGAGCCCGGCCACGACTCCACGAGTATCCGGATCCGAGGCAACCACACGCTGAACGACAACGGCGCGCTCATCGTGATCGACGGGGTGCCCGATCGCGTCGGCGGGCTCGAGCGTCTCAATCCGGAGGACATCGAGAGCATGAGCGTGCTGAAGGACGCCTCCGCGGCGATCTACGGCTCCCGCGCTGCCAACGGGGTCATCCTCATCACGACGAAGCGCGGGAGCGGCAGCAAGCCGGAGCTGACGGCGAGCTTCAACATGGGCGCCAATCACCCGACTCGGCTGCCCCAGATGGCGGACGCGGCGACCTACATGACGATGCTCGATGAGATCGACACCTATCGCAACCAGACCCCGCGCTACTCCGCTGACCTGATCCAGAAGTACCGGCAGGGCGGCGATCCCTGGCTGTACCCAAACACCGACTGGTTCGGCGCCGTCATCAAGCCGATGTCGTTCCAGAACGTCGGGCACGTGTCGCTGCGGGGCAGCGCCGAGCGGATCGGATACTACATGTCGCTGGGGCGCCAGAGCGAGGACGGCTATTACCGCAACAGCGGGACGAGGTACAACCAATACAACTTCCGCAGTAACATCGACGGCCGGGTCTCGGACCATTTGAGCCTGCGGTTCGACGTCACGGGACGGCTCGAGGACCGCAACTTCCCGACCCGCAGCGCGGGCTCGATCTTCCGGGAGCTGATGCGGGGCAAGCCGAATCTTCCCGCGTACTGGCCCAACGGGCGGCCGGGCCCCGACATCGAGTACGGCGACAATCCCGTCGTGATCGCGACCCCCGCGACGGGCTATGACAAGGACGATCGGTACTACCTCCAGGGCAACCTGGGCGCCGACTTCGTGGTGCCCGGGGTGCCAGGGCTGACGCTACGCGCGAACGCGGCCTACGACTACGGCACGCGTGACCACAAGCAATGGCGCACTCCCTGGACGCTGTATACGTGGGACTACAAAACGCGCGACGCGAATGGCCAGCCCGTGCTGCAGGCCGGCCAACGGGGATTCGGCAATCCCCAGCTCGGCGACACTATCCTGCGGTCGAGCGGCATTCTGCTGAACCTCGTCGCGGAGTATCACCGCGAGCTCGGGCGGCACACGGTGGGCATCCTGGGCGGCGTCGAGCGACAGACGGCGGACAGCTCGACGCTCACCGGCTTCCGTGATTACTTCGTCTCGAGTCAAGTGGACGAGTTGTTCGCCGGCGGCGATCTCGGGAAGACCAGCAGTGGCACCGCGTGGGTCGTGGCGCGGCAGACTTACTTCAGCCGTGTCAACTACGCCTTCGAGAACAAATACCTCTTGGAGCTCGTCGGCCGCCTGGACGGTTCATACATCTTCCCGCCCAGCCACCGTTTCGGCTTCTTCCCGGCCGTGTCGCTGGGATGGCGCATCTCGGACGAGCCCTTCTTCCGTGATCACGTCCAGCTGTTCGACGATCTGAAGCTGCGCGCTTCCTGGGGCAAGACGGGGAACGACCGCATCCCCGCATGGCAGTACCTGCCCACCTTCGGGTTTGGCGGCGGGTATGTGTTTGGCGGCAACACGGAAGTAAAAAGCATCTTTCAGACCCGGACAGCGAACCCGGTCATAACCTGGGAGGTCGCGAAGCAGCTCGACTTCGGCATGGACGGCACGCTGCTCCAGAACCGGCTCTCGGTGGTGCTCGACTACTTCAAGGAGCGGCGGAGCAACATTCTGTGGTACCGTAACGCCTCGGTGCCGCAGACGGCCGGCCTGTCGCTGCCGCGCGAGAACATCGGCCAGGTGTCGAGCTGGGGCTACGACGGCTCGATCGGCTGGCGTGAGCAGCTGGCCAGCGACGTCTCCTACGATGTGACGTTCAACTTCGGGCATGCCCGGAACAGGATCGATTACTGGGACGAGCCGCCCGGCTTGCCGCCGTGGCAGCGCTCGACGGGGATGCCGATGTGCGTATCCGTAACATCCTGCCCGTCGTCGGACGGCCTGCTGTACGTGGCCATCGGTGTCTTCAAGGACTCGGCGGCCCTGCAGTACCCGCACAAGCCTGGCGCCCGGCCGGGCGACATCATCTTCAAGGACGTGAACGGCGACGGCGTCATCGACGCCAGGGACCGCGTGCGTACCGACAAGACCGGTGACCCCGCCTATACCCTCGGTCTCCGCCTCGGCGCCCAGGTCAAGCAGTTCGACGCCACCGTGTTCTTCCAGGGTGCCTTCGACGCGGTGCAGTACTTCATCACCGAGTCGGGCGACATCGGCAACTTCACTCAGGACTTCGCGGCCAACCGCTGGACGCCCACGAATCCCAACGCCCCCGGTCCGCGCGCCTTCAACCGGCAGGAAGAATACTGGGTCTCGAATCCCAACACCTACTTCCTGCGTGACGCGAGCTATATCCGCCTGAAGTCGGTCGAGGTGGGATACCACCCGCCCGCTCGCCTGGCGGCCGGCCTGGGCGTGCGCGACGTGCGGCTGTACGCCAGCGGATACAATCTCCTGCTGCTGGATCGGTTCCAGGTGGTCGATCCCGAGACGCGGGACTCGAACGGGCAATACTACCCGCAGCAGCGCGTGTTCAACCTCGGCGCGTCCGTCACGTTCTAGCGGAGATCACCGACATGAGACTCGATATCCGCGGTACCACCCTCGCGCTGCTCTTGCTGGGAGCGAACAGCTGCACCGACGTCCTCGACGTGACTCCCAAGGACCAGTTCCCGGAGGACCAGGCCGTCTTCGCCGACCCGAACCTGGCCGAAGCCTTCTTGAACGACATCTACCGGGGACTGGGGCACGGGCTGTACGAGATCATGCTGGCGTCGCTGGCCGACGAGACGCACTTCATTCACGTGTACGGCACCGACAAGATCGTCCAGGCGGTCATCACGTCGAGCGACCGGGGCGCCCTCGATGACGGGCGCTTCGCTCACTTCAACTGGGGGCCGAACTACTCGCGCATCCGGCAGACCAACATTTTCCTGAGCCACATCGACAGTACCACGTTCGACCCCGCGTGGAAGCAACGGATGAAGGGTGAGGCGTTCTTCTTGCGGGCGTACTTCTACCACAACCTGATGCGGATGTACGGCGGCGTGCCCCTCGTCACCAAGGTGTACGGCTTGAACGAGGACTACACGGTCGCGCGCAACAGCTTCAAAGAGACGGTCGACTTCATCGTGGCCAACGCCGACTCGGCGGCCGCGTTGCTGCCGCTGTCGTACAGCGGGGTCAACGTCGGTCGCGCGACCAAGGGAGCGGCGCTCGCGCTCAAAGCACGCGTGCTGCTGTACGCGGCGAGCGACCTGTACAACGTGAATCCCTGCGGACAGCCCGAAACCTGCTACTCCAGCCCGCAGGACCGCGCGGCGTTGTGGCGGGCTGCGAAGAACGCGGCCCAGGCGGTGACGGATCTCGGGATCTACAGTCTGTTCCGCCCGAGCCCGGCCAACGCGCAGGAGGCGGCAAAGAACTACGGCGATCTGTTTCTGCAGACGATGAGCCAGGAAGTGATCCTGAGCCGCTTCTTCCTGTCGACTCGGGACGACGGCTACAATCCCGGCCTGCATAACGGTCCCAACGGCTTTCACACCTGGGGCGGGAACACCCCGATCCAGAATCTCATCGACGATTATCGCATGGTCGACGGGTCGCCGTTCAACTGGAGCAACCCCGCGCATGCCGCTGCGCCCTACGCGAACCGCGATCCCCGCTTCTATGCCTCGATCGCATACGACGGCGCCCCCTGGAGAGCGCGTCCCGACGACGTGAAGAAGCTCGACCCGTACGGCATCATTCAGACGTTCCGGACCCTCACAACGGACTCGGGGGTGGTGGCGGGGCTCGACACGCGCGACAGCCCGATCGAGAACTGGAACGGCGGCTACTCCGGTTACTACATCCGGAAGTTCATCGATCCTTCCGTCAACGCGCAGTTCACCAAGGAGCAGGTGCCGTGGATCTTCTTCCGCTACGCGGAGGTCCTGCTGAACTACGCCGAGGCGTCGATCGAGCTGAATGAGCTGGGAGACGCGCTCAGCGCCCTGAATCAGATCCGGCGCCGTGCCGGCATGCCGGACTTGGCCGCCGGGCCGAACCTGAAAGACGAGTACCGCAACGAGCGCCGCATCGAAATGGCGTTCGAAGAGCAGCGGTTCTTTGACGTGCGCCGCTGGATGATCGCGCCCCAAGTCCTGAGCAAGGCGGCAGGCGGTATCGTCATCTCGCTCAGGGGTGCTAACCGTCTGGACCGCAGCACCTGGACGAACTACCGGTACCAGACCGACACCGTCCAGCAACGGGCGTGGAGCAACAAAGGATGCTTCAAGGACGTGGCAAGCGATTGGAGTGCGGTGTGCATGTACTTCATGCCGATTCCTCGGGATGAACTCAACCGGAACGGTCTGCTCAAGCAGAATCCAGGATACTGACCTGACGCGAGATCGCCGTGGGCTCATCGTCGCCGTCCTGATCGGCTGCGGGCGCGCCGCCCCGCCGCCGGAGCGGGCCGCCCCGGCCGCTACCGGTGCCGTGACTACTGTGGTCCCGACCGAGACGGACGCGCGCGTCACTCGGGTGGAGGAGTTGCTGCGCGGGGTCCCGGGATTGGACGTGACCCGGCTGCCCGACGGCGGCTATCAACTGCGCATCCGCGGCCACCGCAGCATCCGCGGAAACCCCGGCGACGACGACCCGCTCGTCGTCATCGACGGGATTCCCATCTCGCGCGAGGCGGTGGGCAGCACGCTCGCCGGTCTGGCGCCCGGGGACGTCGCCCGGATCGAAGTGCTCAAAGATGCGGGGTCGGCGGGTGTGTACGGCTCGCGCGGAGCCAACGGGGTGATCGTCATTACCACGAAACGCGCCCGATAATAATCGACAGGAGGATCCTCATGATGACTCGCGTGATTCGGCTCGCCGCGGCGGTATCGCTCCCCGCAGCCCTGCCACTGGCGGCCCAACGCGCCGGCACGATCGAGATCGGAGCCTTCGCACGCTACACCGATTTCGACAACAGCCTGGGGTTCGACAACACGGTCGGCGTGGGGGCACGGGGCGCGGTGTACGTGCGGCCCAACCTCGCGCTCGAGCTGGACGTGTCGCGGTCGACCGGGTACACGCCCGTGCACGCCCGCCTCGTCGGAGCGTTTGCGGCGGGGGCGCGCGCCGAGGTGCTGCTGGGCGGCGGCTACGTGCGGAACTCGTACGGCGGGGGCCTGGACGTGAGCGACGGCGGCTTTTCGGCGCTGCTGGGGCTGCGCTACCGCGTGGCCCAGCGCGTGTGGCTGCGGGGCGGATTCGACGCCGACGCCATGTTCTCGACGGACTCGAGGCGCGGCAATCCACT
>Ga0209805_1000570_pt1 | contig 22469 bp, 19 predicted proteins | sample GraSoiAngelo_148_FD_185905 | JGI IMG/M metagenome (GOLD analysis project Ga0209805, IMG submission 185905) | Grasslands soil microbial communities from the Angelo Coastal Reserve, California, USA - 14_1009_09_20cm (SPAdes) (version 2) | ecosystem: Environmental > Terrestrial > Soil > Grasslands ...
TGTCGCTTCACGCAGGGACCGCCATTGCGCGTTCGAACTCCGAGGCGCGCGCTTTTGTCAGGTGAAGGCGGCGCCCCTCGCCGGGTTCGAACAGCTCGGTGGTCTTCAGGCCATTGCCGGTGATGCAGATGACGACCGATTCGTGCCGGCGCACGCGGCTTTCCTCGACCAGCTGGCGAAGGCCGGCGACCACCACGCCGCCGGCGGGCTCGCTGAGAATACCCTCGGTTTCCGCGAGCAGGGCCATGGCCTCCTGGACTGCGTCCTCCCGGCAGGCGGTGCCCCAACCGCCGGAGGCCTGGACGGCGCGCGCCGCATACCGTCCGTCGGCCGGGTTCCCGATAGCCAGCGACTTGGCGATGCTGTGAGGTTTGACCGGCGTGACGGTGTCGAGACCCTGCTGAATCGCCCGGCTCACCGGGGCGCAGCCCTGCGCCTGCGCCGCATGAATCCGGGTCGGAATCTCATTTACGAGGCCCACGCTGACCAGCTCCGAAAACGCCTTCGCCGTCTTCGCCAGCAACGAGCCCGCGGCCACCGGCACTACGATGTGATCGGGAGCCCGCCAGCCGAGCTGCTCGACCACCTCGAAGGCCAGGGTCTTGCTCCCTTCCGAGTAGAACGGCCGGAGGTTGACGTTGACGATCGCCCACTGGTACTGGTCGGCGAGCTCCGCGCACAGCCGGTTGACGTCGTCGTAGGCACCGTCGACCTCGACGATGGTGGCGCCGTACGCGCTCGCGGCGCCCACCTTGCCGGGCTCCAGGTCAGCGGGAATGAACACCAGGGCGCGCAGGCCGGCGCGCGCCGCGTAGGCCGCCACCGAGCCGGCGAGGTTTCCGGTCGAGGAGCAGGACAGCGTGTCGAAGCCGTAGGAGAGGGCGAAGTTGGTCGCCACCGCGACGTTGCGATCCTTGAACGATCCGGTGGGGTTCAGGGTGTCGTTCTTGACGTAGAGGTGATCGAGGCCGAGCGTCTTGCCCAGGTTGCGCGCCTCGACCAGGGGCGTCATCCCGGTGCCGAGGTCGATCGGTTCGCCGGTCGGCGCCGGCAGTAGCTCGCGGTAGCGCCAGATGCTGGCGGGTCCGCTGGCAATGGTGCCGCGGCTCAGCCGATGGCGAATGGCGTCGAGGTCGTAGGCGACCTCGAGCGGCCCGAAGCAGTGCTCGCAGACGTAGGCGGGCTCGAAGTCCCGCAGCCGCCCGCACTCTCGACATCGCAGCTTCACCGAATACCTCCTCGACGTCGTTTTCTCCGCCAAACCCCCTCCCCGACCCTCCCCACAAGGGGGAGGGAGAAATAAAAAAAGCCCCTGGAGAGGGGCCGTCTTGTCCGTGACCGCATCATCTTCCAGACTTTCGTCTGACGGACTTTCCACCTTGCCGGGAACCCGGTAGGTTGGCAGGCTTCACAGGGCCGGCCCCTCTGCCACTCTTGATAACCGTCGCTATTCAGTTGTCCGAAAAGCCTAACAGCCCCTAACCGTACTCGTCAATCCGACTCGGTAATTCGCGGCATCCCCCCATAGACCGGGGTGCACCATTGCCGGTAGCGCGGATCGTTGCCGCGCACCGCCCGGAAGTACGCTTCCTGCAGGCTCAGCGTGATCGACCCGGGTTTGCCCGTTCCGACCGGCCGGCCGTCGACCTCGACGATCGGCGCGATCTGGACGCCGGTGCCGCAGAAGAAAGCTTCATCGGCCTGGTAGGCCTCGGTTCGGTCGATGCTGCGCTCGACCACGTCGAGGTCGAAATCGAGCGCCAGCCGCATCACCGCCGCGCGGGTGATGCCCACCAGGATGTCGTCGGTGACCGGTGGGGTCAGGAGCGTCCGGCCCTGCAACATGAAGAAGTTGGCGGCGCTGCCCTCCGCAATGTGCCCGTCCTCGGTCAAGAGCAGGCAGTCGTCGTAGCCGGCGGCGTAGGCGTCTTCCGTCGCCAGTGCGGTGTTGATGTAGGCGCCGGTGATCTTGGCGCGCGCCGGGACACTGTTGTCGCTGATCCGCCGCCAGGAGGAGATCGTGACCCGCATTCCGTCGATGCGGGAGTAGAGACCCATCGGCATCACCAGGATGGCCAGCGCGTCCTCGGACGAATGGAGGTCGACCTTGATCAGGGGTGACGACTTGTAGGCCAGCGGCCTCACATAGACGTCGGTGCGGTAGCCGCTTCGCCGAAGCACCTCGCGGGTGAGCTCGCAGAGGCGTTCGACCGATTCCTCGTGCTTGATCTTGAGCAGGGCGGTGGAACGGGCGAAGCGCTCGTAATGCTCAGCCAGCTTGAGCAGGTAGATCTCCTTGTGGTCGGGGTTCCAGTAGCCGCGAATGCCCTCGAAGCACGCAACTCCCTCCCCCTCAGGGGGAGGGCTGGGGAGGGGGCGAATCATGCCACCACCTGGGTACCCCGGACAATCTCTTCGAGGTCGCGGTCGAGGATGTCCTTCTTCCGGTCGGCGAGATCGAGGAACTGCTCCCAGGCGCGGGCGAATGCCGCCTCCGGCAGGTGAAAGCCGAGCTCCGCCAGCCGGAACTGGAAGGCGTGACGGCCTGACCGAGGCGAGAGCACGATCCGGCTCTCGCCCATCCCCACCTCTTCGGGCCGCATGATCTCGTAGTTCAGCTTGTCTTTGAGCACGCCGTCCTGGTGGATGCCGGAGGCATGCGCGAAGGCGTTGGCGCCGACCACGGCCTTGTTCGGCTGCACCGGGATGCCGGTCTCTTGGGCCACCAGGGCGCTCATATCGGCCAGGCGGGTGGTGTCGATGTTGGTGCGCAGGCCGAGTGATTTCTCGCGGGTGCGCAGGATCATGACAACCTCTTCGAGCGAGGCGTTGCCGGCCCGCTCCCCGATGCCGTTGATGGTGCACTCGACCCGGCGCGCGCCGTTGAGCACAGCGGCGACGCTGTTGGCGGTGGAGAGGCCGAGGTCGTTGTGGCAGTGCACGCTGATCAGGGCGCGATCGATGTTGCGCACGTTGGCCCGGATCGACGCGATCAGGGCGCCGAACTCATTCGGCAGCGTGTAGCCGGTGGTGTCGGGGATGTTGACCACCGTCGCCCCCGCGTCGATGACCGACTCCAGGGTCTCGTAGAGATATTCGGGATCGGCCCGGCCCGCGTCTTCGGGTGAATACTCGACCTGGTCGCACAGCGATCGGGCGTAGGCCACCGCCTGGGTCCCCCGGGTCAGCACGTCCGTGCGGTTCGATCGCAGCTTTCGCTCGATATGGATGTCGGAGACCGAGAGCACCATGTGGATCTGGTTGCGCTCCGCGTCCCGCACCGCCTGCCAGACGGCATCGATGTCGGGTCGCGCCGCCCGCGCCAGGGCAGTGATCATCGGCCCCTGGACCTGGCGAGCGATCCGCTGCACCGCTTCGAAGTCGCCGGGCGATGACAGCGGGAAGCCGGCTTCGATGACATCGACCCCGAGCCGCGCCAGCTGGCAGGCGATCTGGAACTTCTGGTCGGGGTTGAGCGAGGCGCCCGGGGATTGCTCGCCGTCGCGCAGCGTGGTGTCGAAGATGTACACCCTCTCGTCCATCAGTTTCTCTTCTGGCCATTCGGCTGGAGCCAGGGCATCATCGCCCGCAGATCGGCGCCGACCTTCTCCACCAGCTCTTCCTTGGCTCGCCGACGGTAGTTGTTGAAGGCGGGACGGCCCGCCTGGTTCTCCAGGATCCAGGTCCGGGCGAAGGTCCCGTCCTGGATCTCGGCCAGGATCTGCCGCATCTCGTCGCGCACCGCCGGGCTGATCACCCGCGGCCCACTGGCGTAGTCACCGAACTCGGCGGTATCGCTGACGCTGTAGCGCATGTAGCTCAACCCGCCCTGGTAGATCAGGTCGACGATCAGCTTCATCTCGTGGATGCACTCGAAGTAGGCCAGCTCCGGCTGGTATCCGGCTTCCACCAGGGTGTCGAAGCCGGCCTTCATCAGGTGGCTGATGCCGCCGCAAAGGACGGTCTGCTCGCCGAAGAGGTCGGTCTCGGTCTCCTCTTTGAAGGTGGTCTCGAGCACTCCGGCCATCGTCGCCCCGATGCCCCGGGCGTAGGCCAGCGCCCGGGCGCGCGCCTTGCCGGTGGTGTCCTGGTGGACCGCGAACAGCGCCGGCACGCCGATCCCTTCCTTGAACATCCGCCGGACGATGTGGCCGGGGCCCTTGGGGGCCACCATGGCGACATCCACCTCGTCGCCAGGCACGATCTGGCTGAAGTGAATGTTGAAGCCGTGGGCGAACATCAGGGTGCTGCCCGGCTTCAAGTTCGGCTTGACCGCCTCGTCGTAGAGCCGCTTCTGGGTCTGGTCCGGCACCAGCAGCATGACGACGTTGCCCATCTGGACCGCGTTCTCGACCGTCTCAACCCGCAGGTCTTCCTGCTCGGCCGCCTCCCAGGACTTGCTGCCCTTGTAGAGGCCGACCACCACGTCGACCCCACTGTCCTGCAGGTTGAGCGCGTGCGCGTGGCCCTGGCTGCCGTAGCCGATCACGGCGACCCGCTGTCCGGCGAGCGCTGACATGTCCGCGTCGCCGTCGTGATAGACCTTCGCCATCAGAGGTACGTCTTGGTGGTGAGGTTGTAGAGCCGCGGATTCAGGCCGATCACCTGGTCGGCATCGACCGGCACGTCGACCAGGATCGACTGGCCCTCGGTCTCGTAGCAGGCGTCCATGATCTCGCCCAGGTTGCTGAGATCCGGTCTGACCCGGAAGCCGTCCCAGCCGTGCGCCTTGGCGGCCGCCACGAAGTCGATCGACGGCAGCGACGAGTGGTAGCGGCGCTTCTCGACGTCGGGGATGACGACCTCGAGGCCCTTGTCCACGATGCCGTAGACGCCGTTGTTGATGATGAATACCCGCAGGTCGAGGTTGGCGGCGTCCGCCAGGGTGCCGCCGAACAGCCGCCAGCAGCCGTCGCCGGTGAAGACGAAGGTGTGCAGGCTGGGGTCGGCCATCTTGGCCCCCACCCCCAGGCCGAAGCCGCCGCCCATCGCCGACCCGTCGTGCATGGTGTGGAACGGGATGAACGGATGCGGCCGCTGGGTGACGTACTGCCGGTCCTTGTAGGCGATGCAGACGTCATCGAAGCCGATGCTGTTCGGCCGCCATGACCGGTGGAGCTGCTCGTAGAACGCCATGAAGTCCACGGACCCGTCTCGAACGTCCCGGGTGATGTGGCGGGTGTTCAGCCGCGCCGGCACGTCGACGTTCGGTCGCCGGCCGACTCCGCCCGCCGCCAGCCGCGGAATGATCTCGCCCAGCGTCAGGTCGAGGTCGCCCCGAACGACGTGGTAATTGCCGCGGACGCGATGGCGGAATTCACCGGCGAGATGGCCGTAGGGTTCCGACCACCCAGTGAAATGCCAGACATCGCCGGCCGCGATGGCGCCAAGGTTCAGCGAATATTCACCGGGATCGAAGCCGAGGGTGATGATGCAGTCCTCCGGCCCGATGCTCCGCCAGAGCTTCATCGCCTCGTCGTTGCCGCCAAAGGAGATGTAGCCGAAGCCATAGGGATTCTCAGGTGAGACCGCATTGGCGCCGTTCACCGACCAGACGGTCGGCGCCTTTAGCAGGCTGGAGAACTTCGTGGTCATCGCCTGGATGCCGGGCCAGCGGGCGGCCTCGCTACTCACATAGATGATGACCCGGCGGCCGTCGGCGGTGCGCGGAAACTCGTCGAGGAAACGATCGACATCCTGCTGGCGAATGCCGCGCGGTCGCTGGCGGGAGGGGATGTCGACCTCCACGTCCCGGGAGAGGATGTCGGGATAGAAACAGATGGCGACGGGCTTGGATTCGAGCAGCACGGCTTGCGCTCGCTCGAGTTGCTCCTCGATGGCGTCGAGGTCATCGATGACCACGCAACCATCCGCCAGCTCGGCCTGCAGCTGGGGCAGGATGTTCATGCCATGGACGGAAACGTCCTGCAGTGGAGCGAGCCCGATCGACATGGTGGAGTTCAGCGCCACGATGTAGACCGCCGGAATGTTGTGCAGCTTGGCGTCGGTGAGGCCGCTGCCGCCCAGCTTGGTGGCGGCGCCGGTGGTGGTGATGCAGCCGGCGACCCGGCCGGACGCAAGGTAATAGCCGAGCGGGGCGAAGCCCGCCACGTACTCGCCCATGGTCAGCATCCGGGGGATGCCGTCGCGAGCCTCCGAGAGATCGGAAAACGGCTGCAGGTGTTTGGTGACGTGGATCAGACCGCCGCCGTTCACCCCGGCATAGTTGGTAATCCCCCAGCGGCGCAAGGTCTCGATCAACCAGAAGTTGCCGCTGGTCTGCTCCAGCGGCGGCGGCGCAAAGGGAGTTAGCTCCTGGTCAACCCGATCAAGCATTTCCGTACTCATGGCCCGGCTCAGCCACTGAACATCTGGTTGATGGCCTCGGTGGCGTCGGGCCCGGGATTCGCCATCGGATGGCCATTGGAGACCGCCGCGGTCAGCGCCTGGGTGACGATGCCGGCGACATCGATTTGGTGCCGCCGCTCCTGGATCTCATGATGCAACCGATCTGGAATCTCGATCGTGTAACTGGCCATCGCCGTCCTCCTTGCCTTGAATCAGTCCGAAAACAAACAAAAAAGGCCCTCGTCCTGCAGGGACGAGAAGCCTGGCTTCCCGTGGTACCACCCTACTTGCGGTCAGCGGACCGCCCCTCTTGTCGAGCCGCCCGGCTCCGGGGGTGAGTAATCCCCATCAACGCCGGTTGACCCAGCCGGAAACGCTAGCAGCCTCAGCCGGTGAGGTGCATTGTGCAAAGGATCCAAAAGTCCTTGGATCTTTCGGTTCTTCACGCCGAGGGCCGATTCCGGCATACTAGTCACTCCCCATGGCGCTAACGGTCCGGGAAGCGATGGCGTTGGGGGGGTTGAAGCGAGGGGAGGTGCTCGCCGGAGCGGGAGGCCTCGATCGCACCATCACCTGGGTGAAGGTCCTCGAATCCCCCGAAACGATCAGCTGGCTCGCCGAGGGCGAGCTGCTGCTGACGGTGGCGTTTGCCATCAAGGACGACGAGGCGGCGCAGCGGGACCTGATGCGCAACCTGGCTGCCGTCGGCTCGTCCGGTCTCGTCATCAAGCCTGAGCGTTACCTACCGGAGATCCCGGGCAGCATGCTCGGCCAGGCCGACGAGTTCGGCATCCCCCTGATCCGGATCCCCCAGGACGTGTCCTACCTCGAGATCATGACCCCGATCCTCGAGCGGATCATCAACGCCCAGAACGCCGATCTGCGGCGCTCGATCGAGATCCACCGGCAATTCACCGACCTGGCGCTCAGCGGCCAGGGGCTGGATGCGATCGTCCGGACCCTGGGCGAGCTGGTCGAGAGCTCGATCTCGCTGGAGGATACAAACTTCCGGCTGCTGGCCAGCCATATCGTTCCGGGCCTGACCGACCGCCACCGGCAGCAAACGCTCACCCATCATGGGACCCCGCAAAAAGCGCAGCAGGCCGTCGCCGCCATGCTGCACGAGGTGGTCGAGGGGCGGAAGCCGCGGAAGGTGACCCCGATCCCCGAGGCCGGCATGACGCTCCACCGAATCATTACCCCGATCCTGGCCGGGCGGGAGAATCTCGGGTACCTATCGATCATCGAGCACCCGCAACACCAGGAGCAGCTGGCCATGATGGCCATCGAGCACGCGGCCACCGTGATCGCGCTTGAAATGATCAAGCTCCGCGAGGTGACCGAGGCCGAAGACCGCGTCCGCGGCGAGCTCGTGGATGACCTGCTCAACGGCACCTTCGGCGACGAGTCGAACGTCCAGCGGCGAGCCCGGCATCTGCGCTACGACCTGTCGGTCCCGCACCTGCTGCTGGTCGTCGATGTCGATCATTTCTCCCGGTTCATCCGTGAGCATCGATACGAAGAAGGCCGGGTGATCACGCTGAAGCACGAGCTCTTCCAGCTGGTGACCGGCGCCGTCCGCCGCAAGAACCACCGTCACCTCGCGACCGCGCACAGCGACAGCGTCATCGTCCTGGTGCCGCAGCCCTCCGGTGAGGATGCGAACGGCGAGGAGCTCGCCAACCAGATCCGCAAGGCGGTGGCCGACTCAGACCTGGGCATCACCGTGTCGGTCGCGATCGGCCGCCTGTGCGTAAAGCCGGAGGATTTCAAGCCGACCTTCACCGAAGCCCAGCGCGCGCTCGACCTGATGGTGCGCTTTGGAAAGCGGGAGCAGGTGATCAACTACGACCGGCTGGGCGTCTACCGGCTGCTGGCCCAGGTCGAGGACCGGGCGGGTCTCGATGCCTTTGCCGGCCGGATGCTGGCGCCGCTGGTCGATTATGACCGCGCCCGCGGCACGCCACTGCTCAAGACGCTCGAGGTCTACCTGCAGCGGCACGGCAATCTGCGCCAGTCGTCGCGCGATCTGCACATCCATCTCAACACGCTGCATTACCGGCTGCACCGCATCACCGAGGTGACCGGCATCGATCTCAAGGACGCCGACGCGCGCCTCGATCTCCTGCTGGCGCTGCGCGTCCGTGCCCTGGCGGAGCACTCGTAGATGAAGACGATGGCCCAGAAGATCTGGGACCGCCACGTGGTGGCCGAACACGAAGCCGAGCCCGACCTGCTCTACGTCGACCTCCATCTCGTCCACGAGGTCACCTCCCCGCAGGCGTTCGAGAGCCTGCGGTTGAACGGCCGCAAGGTCCGCCGTCCCGACCTGACGGTGGCGACCATGGACCACGACGTTCCCACCCGGGGTGGCCGCGCCGCCGCCGATGAGACCGCGGCCCGCCAGATGTCGGCACTGGAGGAGAACTGCCGCCGCGAAGGCATCCGCCTCTACGGGATGGGGAGCGCCCGGCAGGGCATCGTCCACGTGATCGGCCCCGAGCTGGGGCTGACCCAGCCCGGGCTGCTGATCGTGTGCGGCGATTCGCACACCTCGACGCATGGGGCGTTCGGCGCCCTCGCCTTCGGCATCGGCACCTCGGAAGTCGAGCATGTGCTGGCGACCCAGTGCTTACGGCAGCGCCGACCCAAGGACATGGCCGTCACCGTCGAGGGTGATCTGCCGTTGGGTGTGACCGCTAAGGACGTCGCGCTCGGGATCATCAGCCGGATCGGGGTCGACGGCGGCCGCGGCCACGTGATCGAGTACCGGGGATCGACGATCCGCGGGCTGTCGATGGAGGGGCGGATGACGGTCTGCAATATGACGATCGAGGGCGGCGCCCGAGCCGGCATGATCGCGCCGGATGCGACGACCTTCCGCTATGTGAAGGGCCGCCCGTATGCGCCAAAAGGGGATGACTGGGAGGCGGCCGTCGCCAGCTGGGAGGGCCTCGCGAGCGATGCCGAGGCCGCCTTCGACCAGGAGGTGCGGCTCGACGCGAGCGCCTTGCAGCCGTATGTCACCTGGGGAACGAATCCCGGTCAGGCCGTTCCCGTGACCGGGCACGTCCCGGATCCCACCAACGAGAGTGACGAACGGGCGCTGCGGTACATGGCGCTGGAACCCGGGACGGCGATGGAGGCCATCACGATCGATCGCGTGTTCATTGGCTCGTGTACCAACGCCCGCCTCGAGGACCTACGCCTCGCGGCCGGCCTCGTGCGTGGGCAACGCGTGAATCCGAAAGTCCGCGCGATGGTGGTGCCGGGCTCGGCCAGCGTCAAACGCCAGGCCGAGTCCGAAGGACTGGACGCGATCTTCAAGGCTGCCGGCTTCGAGTGGCGGGATGCCGGCTGTTCGATGTGCCTGGGGATGAACCCGGACATCCTCGGCCCCGGCGAGCGCTGCGCTTCGACGAGCAATCGCAACTTCGAGGGCCGGCAGGGAAGTGGAGGCCGGACCCACCTGGTCAGTCCACCCATGGCCGCCGCCGCCGCGATCGCCGGTCACCTGGTCGACGTGCGGCGGTTCAACTGATGGAACCGTTCGCCCGCGTCACGGGCGTGCTCGCTCCGCTCGATCGGGCCAACGTCGATACCGACCAGATCATCCCCAAGCAATTCCTGAAGCGGATCGAGCGCTCGGGCTACGGACCGTTTCTGTTTTACGATTGGCGCCGCCCGGGCGACTTCATCCTGGACCGGCCGGAGTATCGCGGTGCCAGCGTGCTGGTCACGGGCGAGAACTTTGGTTGCGGCTCGTCGCGTGAGCACGCGCCCTGGTCGTTACTGGATGCGGGGTTTCGCGCCGTGATCGCGCCGTCGTTCGCCGATATCTTCAAGAGCAACAGCTTCCGCTGCGGCCTCCTTCCGGTCGAGCTTCCCGGCGAGGCGGTGCGGGCGTTGATCGACCTGGCCCTGCAGGAGCCGGGCATACAGATCACGGTCGACCTGGAGCAGCAGCGCGTCGCCGCCGGCGATTTCGAAGCGACCTTCGCGGTCGACGCCTTCTTCCGCGACTGTCTTCTGAACGGCTGGGACGAGGTCGCGCTCACCCTGCGTCAAGAAGGGGCGATCGCCAATTTCGAGGCCCTTCGCCCTGCCTGGCTGCCGCGAACTCACTAGCGCCGAGGTTCGAATCCTATCGACCCAGCCATTTTCACTGTTTGCCGCTGCGACGAGTGCGTCGAAGGGCTTTCGCAATTCAAATTCCAGCGTTCTGCCGTTCAGGACGCGGTTCGATGTCAGCAGACCCACGAGCTCGCGGCGTTGTTCCGGATCGGCCCGCTCGAATATTTGGGGAGCCTGGGCGATCAGTTCGATGAGCTTGCTACCGAGCTCCATATAGGCGCCTTCGGCGTGCTGGTGCCGGGCCAGGTCGCGGCTCAGCTGGCTCCGCTTTTCCTCGAGCTGGTCCCATCGCTGGCGGAAGAAGTCTTCGGCGATGAGCCGGTGAAGGCGATCATCGTAGAGCCGGTCCATTAACAGCTCCTGCTCCTTGATCTCCGTGCGGATTTCTTGGACGACGGTCTGGTGGTAGGCGCGCTGCTCCTCGCGGCTCCTGGCGATGCCCTGCAGCAGCCAGGCCTTGGCATCGTCCGGGATGGCAATGCTGGCCAGCAGCGCGCGCACTTGCTCGTCGAGCTGCTCCTCGCGGATGTAGGTCTTCCGGCACGCTTCCTCGCCGGCGCAGTGGTAGTAGACGTAGCGCTTCTTCTTGATTTCCGCCGTCAGATGACGGCCGCACGAGCCGCAAATCAGCAGACCCTTGTACGCGAAGTCGTGTTTCCGGTAAACGGGCTTCTCATGGGCGCTGAAGGCCGCCTGGACCGCATCCCACAACTCGCGCGAGACCAGCGGGGCATGACTCCCGGCCCAGCTGCGCCCCTTCCAGCGAAAGTCGCCTTTGTAGAACGGGTTCTTGAGCAGCCATTGGAGCTGGCTGAGGCTGATGAGTTTTCCCTGCTTCGTGGTCGCGAGGCCTTCGTCCCGCAGCTTCGTCCGCAGCGTCTTGAGTGAATAGGCGCGCGTGGCGTAGAGCTCGTAAGCGCGGCGGACCATCGGCGCCTTGATGGGATCCGGGACGATGACCTGACGGTCGCCTTCGCGGACGTTGCGATAGCCAAGCGGCGCCTGGTGCGGAAAGCCGCCTTCCTGGACCTTCTCGGCCATGCCTTTCTTCACCTCGTCCGAGAGGTTGTCGATGTAGTGCTTGGCGAGGAGCACCATCATTCCGAAGGAGAGCTTGCCGGCCGCGTTGTCCGGAAAGTCCTGCTGCCAAAAGAGCGTCTTCGCTGGGAGCTCGTCGATGGTCATGTAATCGCGCAGGTTCCGGCAGAGACGATCGACCTTCTCACAGATCAGGGCGCCGATCGTCGCGTCTCGCCGAGCGGCCTCAACCATTCGCGAGAACTCACGACGTCCCGGCTCCTTGGCGGTCTCGACGTCGACGAACTCTTCGACGATGGCATAGCCGTGGCGCTCCGCGTATTCGTGGACCCGTTTCAACTGCACCGGGATCGAGTAGCCTTCACGCTCTTGCTCTTTGGAAGAAACCCGAGCGTAAGCAAAAGCCGGGATGCGTGCGCCCTTTTGGGGCTTTGAATCGATGTCTGGCTCGATCTGCTTCGCCTTCACGCGGCCTCGTCTCCATCGGTCGTCGACAACTCGCGGGCCCCGAGTATAGAGCCGCTGATGCCCGCGAGCAAGTCGATGAAGCGAAAGAGATTGCCTTCAATCTCGGTCAGGTCATCGTCGGACAGCAGACGGCCATAGATCCCCTCCCAGACAATGCGCGTCGTCGGTGGATCGGCCGACCCCTCCACCGGTTGCTTGACGTCGTGCTGAAGGGGGCTCGACTCTGGCCCCCTCACCCCGCGTTTCTCGGTCAGGCCACCTCTCCGCCTCCAGGCCTGCGCTCCCACCAGTTGCCTCGACCGATGCAGTCGGCGATCGTCCGCTCTGAGGTCTCTCGTGCCGGCAGGTCTGTCAGGCGTCTGCGACGCAGGCGGTTGAGGTCGACCGGCTTCGGCTCGATGAGCTCCTCGTCGTCCTCCCCGGCGTCGGGTCCTCCGACAGGCGCCCAGAGCGCGCCCAGCGGGCCGACCTGGTCGATGCGCTCGACCGTGGTGGTCCAGAACCGGCAGCAATGGCGCCCAGTAAGAAACAGCTCACGGGCCAGTCGGTGAAACAGTTCCTCGCGACTCGTCCGATGCAGGACAAACAGCACGTGTTCGCGGTCGGCGCCTTTGGTGTCTTCGTAGAACCTGACGTAGGTGCGCAGCTTCGAGCGGAGACGGCCGATGGACTCGGTACCGCGATCCCATTCCAAATCGAAAGCGATGGTGCGATCGCAGCTGAGGTAAAGACCCTCACCATCCGGCGTGGCGATTGGTCGTCGATGTTCCTTGGCCCAGGTGCGCCGGCTGCTGCGGCTGCTCTCCTCACCAATCCAGAGCAACAACCCCTGGTCCACCTGCATCCGACTGGCCAGGGCCAGATCTATGAAGAACCCGTTGGCCTCCAGGTCGTGGGTGAGGTGCCAGCAGTGGTCGCGGGCATCTTTCGCCCGGCGGATATAGGACCAAGGGGAATGCCCGCGAAACTCCGCCAGCAGCCGGCCTCCGCGTGGTGTGAGCAGGAGCATCGATGGTCGGCGGGTGAGGCCCGGAGGATCGATCATTGACCAGCGGTAGGTCAGTCCGTGATCCGAGAGGAACTGCAACCGCATTTGGGCGGAACGAATGCCGTGGAAGAAGAGCTGTTGGATTTGGAGCGTGTTGAGGTAGCGGTAGTCGTGGAGCGCCTGGAGGATGGCGACGTCGCGTTGGGTGAGCGAGCGTAGGAGATGAGAGGTCTCTTCCTGGGTGAGCAGAGAGCTGGAATGTTTGTGGAGATCGCGAAGAATGATGGGGTGACCATGTATGGGAGTCCGTCGCGGGGTTGAGCTGGACGTTTCCTGAATTCGCATAGGCTTCGCGCTGGGGTTCGTTCCCTGAACCGCAGGCGGAAGCGACGGGGCAGGAGCGAAAGCGGAAACGAGATCCTCCCGGACTGGGGTGACATAAGGGCCGGGGTCCCAACGATTGCTGGATGCGTCGCCTTCATCCGAGGTACCCTGGGGCATGGAGCCGTCTGGGTCTTCGTTGCCGATCGTTATTCGCTCAGGACGCAGCTCGTCGCGTTCCTCTCCTCCTACTCCTTAAAAGGTGAGGCCAGAGTCGTCCTTTGGACGCTAACCCTTTAAAGGGGCAGAATCGCCAGTGGTTTTCGGACGCGTGTCTTTGTCGCCTCTATCTCTAAAAAGCCGGTTTTCCGCCCCGATTTCTTACATCGGGTTTCACTCTCTAAAGAGTGAGTCCGTTTTGCATCCCCTCTCCCTAAAAGAGTGAGGCCGGAGTTGCGACTCTCCTGCCTTCGCCTTCAACCTGTCCTCCATGACCTATGAAGTCGTCTGCGTCTTCGTTGGCGAGAGGAACCGGAACGTCATTTGGCGGTGTGGTGGCTCTGTCGGCTGCGTTTGGTGCTGATCTTGCCAACAGCCCGTGCCGGGTCCAACTGCTCGGATGGTGAAGTTCATGACGCTGCGGCATCTGGGGGTGGATGCTTTTCACTCATCGTGCGCATGAGTGGCGATTCCGTTTGGACTTCTGTGGGCTTGCTTGACAGCTGGATTGACGTGTGATTCACTGCGGCCCGTGGGGTCCGGGGGGCATTGTTCTGATTGAGCGAGCTTTTGGCAGCGGTCGCTCCCTGCCCTCATCGCGCCGTTTTAAGGCTGCGGAAGAACAATACGGTGAGGAGGTGACGACTGGTACTTAGTCTCGTGAGCGAGGAATTCAAATCCAAAGGGGGATAGAGCCATGCAGCGTTTCCTTCGGTACGCGCTGGCCGGGTTTGCTCTAGTCGCGCCACTCGTAGCGACCGCATCGCTAGGCGCACAAGCAAATGCCAGCGGGTCGGTAACGCAGCAGTTCAACTGCAAAGCGTCTTTCGATGCGTACGCGGTTAGTGACGCCGTCCGACATGCCTGTGGCATATCAAAGCATTCGCTCGAACGAGTGATCGCTCTCCAAGGAGGGGGACAGGGCTACGAATACAGTGTGGACGGGGCGCCTGCCACAATCCTGGTCCCACCTAAAGGGTTCAATCCGCTGACAGCAACCGCTGCTCAGCTAGACGAGTATGGCTTGCCGTCTCGTCCGACCGATCAGTCGGCTTTAGGTCCCTGGTTGAAGATGATGTCGAACTACCATCCCGTAACACCTCCTAACTTCATGGTTTCGATTCCGGATCAGCGACATCCGAGAGTGTCTGCAACGTACCTCGCCAACAACTGGTCCGGATGGGTGGCCACCGGGAACAACGGAAATTACACGATCGCAGAGGGCTACTGGAACGAGGTTTCCCTCGGCTCTTCTTGTACAGGAAGCAATGAGTTAACTTGGGCGGGGCTCGGTGGTTGGACGTCAAGTGTTCTCGCTCAAGACGGAACAGCGATGAATGTTTCCGGACTCTCTCAGCACCAAGCCTGGTGGGAAATAGTTACTCCTTCGGGTAGCAACATCAACCCAATAGCCGGCATCGTTGGCGCCGCTGGCTACGGTTTTGTTGCCCTCACGAAGTGGATAGGCGGAGGCTATGATTTTTACGTATACAGCTACTCGAGCGGTCTGGGCACAACGGTTCAGGTAGGAAACAGCAATTACACGGGTGATACAGCAGATTTCATCATCGAGCGCGGACTCCACAACAACACCCTATCTCCGCTGTCCAATTTCTACTACTTGAACTATCTCGACGCGTGGGTAAATGGAAATGGCTCGGGCAATGGCGTGGGTCACTACTCGAATCAGAACATCAACATGTATAACTTCAGCAAGGGATACTTGTTAGCGAATACCAGCGGCTTATCCAACAACACAACTTTTACTATCTACTACGACAACTGTCAGTAAACTATCACAGAAACCGAGAGGAAAGGCCACGGTACCGCTACAATAACGGGCCGCGGCCTTCAACCATCTAGGGAAGAGATTAGCCCGTTGATCCGTTATACAATTTGGCGTGAAATCCTCAATTCCCCTTAAGGTTAGATGACAGCCACACAACCGACGATTCTGAAGCTTGCGATACTTAGTGTGGCGGTATTGAGCATTGGTTTCGTCGGTGGCAGGACAATGGCCAGTAACACGCCGGGGAGCTTACGACACGAGCTGATTATTCCCGGACACCCCCAGAGCCTGACGGTTGCATGGATGCCCTCAATGGATGCTCCTCTCAGCACGCAGCAACCTATTATTCTTTCGGCCAATGACGCGAGGGTCGCGCGGCTAGTCAGTGCAGTAAATGCCCTGCCATACATTGCTGGGGATGGAATTACCTCATGCCCAGCAGACGACGGCTCGGGTTACCGGCTTGAATTCAAATATCCGGATGGAGATCAATGGACCGTCGAAATGCCAACGACCGGATGCCGGCCGGTTACCGCGGGTGGAGCCTGGGCGTATGCGTACGCATCGGACATGGTGCTAGGGGATATAGGGGCGATTCTCCCTCCAGGCGCGGACATTCATAATCTCGGCCGATAACTGCAAGCCGCCCGCAGATCGCGTTCCCTTCGCAGGCCACCGGGCAGCGTTCGGCCGTTTGCGCCACCCGTTAGGACCCGGGACAGTCCGAACTGGCAGGGCAACCTCAATGTCGTCGTGGTGGACCGGTTGGCCGGTGTCGATGCCTATGTGCGACCCCAGGGCTTCGACCGTCTTGTCAGTCCTTGTTCCGACCGCTCATCTAGCGTGTATCGCCATCGAGAGGGGTTTGAATTGTTCGGGACTGGTAGAGGATCCGACGATTTCGGTTCCTCGGACCCGTTCCGAGATGACCTACATAACGCGTCGGTGGCCTTGGATATCAGCCGCAGGACCGATAGCTGGCCACGCGTCGAACGGCGTCGATGATGTTCATGCACTCCCTCGTGGTCTTCAATAGCGGTGTCCTCGGTCGGTGGGAGGGTTTGAAGCGACTGCACTTTGCCCGATCCGGGGGACGGACCTTGCTGTAGCTCAGACGGCCGAGGGTGCGGACCTTGGCTGGCAACCCAACGCACCTTCAGATGGCCATGAACACCGTTCGTAAAGCTCGATCCAGCGACACACTCATTTCTCGCGCGATGTGGCTAACAACCGTTGCCAAACCTGACCAGTCGACCCAGCCATCGCCTTCGGTCACAGCGTCTGGCGGTACCCCCACGAACACCCCGTTGAAGGCTGGCCCGACAGAGCTCGTGTCGGACCTGCGGCAGCGTAACCACGGTCGATCAGCTCGCGGCATGAGTGACGGCCGCTGCAGGCGGCAACCGAGAGCCCCTGGTCAGGCCACTTCGCGGAGGCTGGCCTCTGAGACGTCGTAAACAAATGCTCGCACCGAGTTGCGGGCAACGAGAAACCGGAAGGATCGGATTAATGCCAGACTGCGCCGCAGGTCTTCGTCCAGGTCCGTGAAGGCGCCCAGCGTGAACGGGAGCTTGATGCCCGCCTCTCGCTCGAGCTGCGGGACCAACTGAGACTCGTTGAGGCGCATGAGGCCGCAGTCGGTGTGGTGCAAGAGCAGGATCTCGCGCGTTCCCAAGAGGCGCTGGGAGATCAGCAGCGAGCGCAGGACGTCGTCCGTGACGATGCCCCCGGCGTTGCGGATGATGTGGGCGTCTCCGGTCGGAAGGCCAAACATGCTCTCGACGTTGATGCGCGCATCCATACAGGCGACGATGGCCACGCCTTTGGCGGGACGGCCGTGCTCGCCCGCGGTGGTGTACGCCCAGGCGTGGACCCTACTGCTCGAAACCATCTCGTCGATCACGCCCACGATCCCCATCGTACTGCCCGTTGCTCAGCGATCCGCCAACACCTGACTCAACGGTCGGTCGCCAACTGCGCCAAGCTCAGCTGCAAAGTCCGTAACAGTTGTTGCCAAACCTGACCAGTCGACCCAGCCATTTTCACGATTTGCGGCTGAGACGAGCTCGTCGAAGGGGTTTCGCCATTCAAATTCCAGCGTTCTTTCCTTCGGGACGCCGTGCGGATTCCCTATCTCTTAAAGGATGAGGCCGGAGTAGGCGCCGGTCGGACGCTTCAGCCTTAGCTTTCAGCGCTCGGTCAGCGTACGGTGCCTGAAGCGAACCTATCACCAGTCCAACCAGCCGGGCTGTCCGGCGTCACGTCGCTTTCATGCATCGGCTCGGTCACGAACCTATTTCATCGACGCCCACCCCCCGCCAACAGGGGCTAGGCTCGGGCCGTGGGGCGGCCAGCTGTACTACGGGTTGACTGGGCAGCGGCCTGCCTCGGCACCCTTCTCGTGGCGAGTGCGCTTGATTCGTGCGGCCAACCGTCCCAACAGGTTTCTTCGTCTTCGACGACTCACCCGTCTGCGCATCCTAGCTCTACAGCCTGGGCCACGGCGAGCGTATTTCGTGACCAATCATCTGGCAACTCGTTTTCTATCCAACTCCAATCCGGCCGACCAGATTCGGGAAGCTTCGACTACTTCGTTATAGGGCAAGGTGATTATCTCGGAGTCGCGTCGATGACTGACAGCGGGGTTGATGCGGTCGCGATTTCCGCATCGACTAGCGCTCAGTTCGTTCCGATTTCCGGACAACCCCTGAGCCGGGTTTCGGTTCGCGTCGATGGAGCAATTCTCCAGCGTGAAAAAGTCCTGACGATGGAAATCTGGATCGGCGGGACTCACGCCCATTTCCAGACAGGAAACGCCGACCCGGCAACGGCAACCGCCTTCGCTGAGCAGGTGGTCGCGAGTCTCGCTCAGCACGACTGGATCGTTCTCTACGCGATGCTAGCGCCGGAGGCACAGGCAAGCTTCAAATCTGAGCAGCAGTTTGCGAGTTCCCTCAGCGCCATCGATACGCTGGAGGCAACTCTAAGCGGATCGCCGACGATATCTTCAGCGAACGGCTTTTCCTACTACGCGCAGGGGATCTCATTGAAGGTCAAAGAGTCTTCGGGAATCAGAGCCTATACAACCACTCTCTATCTGGTCTACGAAACGGGGCGCTGGTATTTTCTAGGCAACGATCCTGCGGTGCCCGCCCCATAGCCTCCGCTGGTCGGCCTTGTTCCGCTTGGTACCCACGGGGATTGCTCCCAGCGCGCCCGCTCTGGCGGCTCCATTCCTTTTGGAGGCTGATGGCCATGTCCAAGCCCTAGCGTCGAAGCTCAACCGCTGAGGTAAGCAACTTGTAGACGAGACGGTTCAACCACGGCTCCGCGAAACCCGCGAGCGACGCGAGCAGAGTTGCTGAACCTGACCAATTGACCCAGCCATCGCCTTCAGGTTAGAAGGGTTCGGGCCAGCGTCTCGCCAAGCCAGTCTCGGAAGCGCTCGGATGACCATCCCCGGTCAGCGCGTAACAGGCGGTGAACCTCTGGGCTGGTCAGCGTCCAGACGATGGCGGCGGCTTCCTCGACACTGCGCTCACGGCGCAGGGGGCCATTCGCGCGCAGCCAACGCACCAGGGTCGTCATGTTGCGAAACCGCTCCTCCTGGGTCTTCCGTCGGAGCGTCGAGATCTCTGGATCGATCGCGGCGGCGCTGCGCATGAGGTCGTCAATCGGTCGTGAGCGCTCGATGGCATCGGTCACACCCGCCACGAAGCGGGCCAACTGGCGTCGCTGGTTGGGTTCCCGACGCACTGACTGAGGCTCCGGCCGGTCCAACATAGCGATGGGTTGGTCGTCGCCCCCGACCTGCCGTTGCATCAAACCTGAGAGAACGGCTCGCTTGGAACGGAAAACCGCGTAGACGGTATCAATCGCCACCCCGGCCTCCGCGGCGATCCTCTCGATCGTCGTCGCTGCGTACCCATACTCGCTGAACAACCGATGCGCCGCATCGAGGATCCGAAGGCGGGTGCGTTGGGCCTGCTCCTGGCGGACTCCCGAAACGTAACGCCGCTGTGACTTGACACGAGGCACGCTAATAGCCTAGCATCACGGTATTAATCCGAGTCAAACTGTAACTAATTACTGAAGGAGACGGCACTAATGGCAGAAGTCGCGACCAAGGGACAGGCGATCGTCCGTCACCGAGATGAGGGAGACGCCATCTGGGCGGTCGGTTCCCTCTTTATGGTGAAACTGGCGGTTGAGGAATCGGGCGGCCCGCTCAGCGTCATGCAGGTGGTCAGTCTGCCGGGCGGTGCGACGCCGCTGCACGTACACCACACGGAGGCCGAAGCCTTCTATCTTCTCGAGGGAGAAATGACCTACCAGGCTGGCGAAGACGTTTTCGAGCTACGAACCGGGAGCTTCGTCTATCTGCCAAAGGACCTTCCGCATCGGTTCCGTGTCCGAGGGACAACGCCAGCGAAATTCCTCGCGTTCGGCACGCCGGGTGGAGTTGAGCACCTCTATCGCGAGGTCGGAGTACCTGCTACTGAGCTCGTTCTGCCATCGCCCCCCACTCCGGAAGAGTTCGGACGCTGGCCTGCCGCTGCGCCCAAGTACGGGCTGGAGTTGCTAGGCCCGCCGCTTCCGGAGTAACTCTCACAAAGGGACCCGGGCTTTGGCGGAAAGTCAAGCGTTGGCGCCCGAGGGAACTCCCAAGCAGCTTCCCCGCAACGGGTCCCCACGCTGACAGGCGGCTGGGCAACCGCGATCCAAAGCCCGGTGCACTGACGCGGTGAACGTCTCATTCAAGTCGGGTAAGAAGGTTGCTAGACCTGACCAGTCGACCCAGCCATCGCCTTCAACCAAGGGCCGGCCCAAATGCGGCCCTGGCGACGAGGTATGTGCCTAGCTTGATGCGATTTCGACGTTCAGGTAGCGGATTTCGCCTTCTGCCGGTGAGGCATCGTCGTCTCCCTCGAGAGTGAAGGCAACGGCTTCGACGACCTTCCGTTCCGCATCGTCTCGCGTATCGGCGCCGCCGACGATCCCAAGGCTCGGAACTCGGAAGCTCCAATTTGCGGCTCTCGGAATCATAAGCATATTCGACACGAAGTCTCGTAATGATTTGCCTTCCTACACGAGTCTACGCAGTCCTTCCAATGTATAGCCGAATTGCTTTGCGACTTGGCTGTGCGTCGCACGTGAGAACCCGCGGGCCGCGCTACGCCGCCCGGCTCGGTAGTCGTTCCATACGGTTGGACACGAGACGGCCGGCGTCAGCCAGCAGAGTTGCCAGACCTGACCAATTTACCGAGCGATCGCCTCAGGGCGCAGACGAGGTAGGCGCAACTCCGGCTTACCAGACCGCGGCTGCGCCTCCCGCGACGTCGCTATCGATAGATGTCGACGCTAGCAGTAGAGAACGGTGGTGCGACGAGGCCTCCCATCACTAGGACACCTCGGTTACCGCGCAACGCCACCGCGGCGTGGCCGGCCCGAGGGACGCTCATCGATCCTGCTGATGACCAGACCCCGGTTGCGGTGTCATAAAGATCGGCGCTCGATTGCGGTGTCTCCTCCGCAACGAAGCCGCCAGTGACGAGTACATTGCCGTCTGGCAGCCGGACGGTTGCCCATTCGGCTTCGCTCCTGGGCGCGGTCATCGAGCCGGTGGTGCTCCAGGCGCCGGTGTGCGGGTCATACAGCTCCGCCATGTTCGTCCGGATGCCGCCAGCTGGCCCAAATCCTACTTCGCCACCCGCGACGAGCACTCTGCCATCGAGCAGGAGCGCTGCTGCGTGATCAAAGCGTCCGACATTCATACTGCCGGTGAGGGTCCAGGTGCCCTGCGCGGGATCGTAGATCTCAGCCGTGTTGGAGGGACCAGCAGCATTGATCCCGCCAGCCGCCAGAATTCGTCCGTCCTTGAGTTCGGTCGATGTAAGCTCTCCGCGAGCGACGTGCATCGGCGTCGTAGAGCTCCATGAGCCGGTGTCCGGATTCCAGATCTCGGCGCTATTCGTCGGGACGAATAACCCTATCATCGGGTTGGCAAAGATGAATCCGCCGGCTACGAGGACTCGGCCGTCTGGGAGAACTGCTGCCAGGAAGTCTTCCGCTCGTCGCTGGTTAAGACTTCCCGTGATCGTCCACGTGTCGGCGCTCGGATCATAGATCTCGACGCTGTCGAGCACACTGAAGCCGGGGCCGAATCCGCCAATCACCATTACGCGGCCGTGCTGCAGGCGCACCGCCACAGCGGCCGCCCGCGCGACGTGCATCGGCGCAACAGTGGTCCACGTGCCGGAGTGCCAGTCGTAGATTTCGGCGTCGCTGAAGAATTGCCCTCCGTCGTAACCGGCAGCTCTGAGCACGTTCCCATTCAAGAGCTCGGTTGCCGTAGGAAAGGCGCGTGCGAAATGCATCGGCGTCCCGGGCGTGAAGCTGGCCGCGCTCATGCCCGCCCATGCCGGAACGCTAATCGAAAGGCTTGCGATCGCAAAGGCTGCGTACGTAATCAGCGACCGAATTGGCACCCTCATATCTCTCCTCCTCGAATCGCCGGCGGTCTGCGACAGAGAGACCATAACGCCGCCTTTCGACAACGTCAAGTGAAAATGCGCTCGCGGGGAGGGCCCTCCTCCGACACACTTGAGCTGGAGCTACCGAAACTCAAACAAGGCTCAGCTCCGAGGAGAAAGTCAGAGGGCTGGGGGCTCGGCTTTGCCTGGTGATCTAATGCCTCAAGATAACTGGCAGGGTTTCAGGACGAGACCTGACAGGAGAAACGATCGCACCCATCGATGACGGCGGAGCGCCTGCGATGGAGACCGCCGCTTCCGCGACATCTACAACCGCATCCGACCCCACCAGTCGCTCGGTGACCGGACACCGCGCGACGCCTACCTCGGCATCACCGGTGGGGCGTCCGTTTAGGGCACGGTTACCGAGACACAGCACCGGGCGGGGCTTACGGGACCGTGCGCCCTCGGGGGCTCCGCAGCTGTGCTGGACGCTCGGCGTGTGCCGGTGACCGTTCCCTTCCGTACGCAGCATCCGCTTGGCGCGGTGGTCAACCGGCCCTCGGTGTGGTCTGACCGATGAATTTTCCGCGACGTGTTGGTCTGTACGCTGAATACCCACTCACGGGAGGCTGACGCCATGCGGAAACTGACCTTTGGCATGAACCTGAGCCTGGACGGCTACATCGCC
>Ga0209805_1000574_pt1 | contig 22380 bp, 21 predicted proteins | sample GraSoiAngelo_148_FD_185905 | JGI IMG/M metagenome (GOLD analysis project Ga0209805, IMG submission 185905) | Grasslands soil microbial communities from the Angelo Coastal Reserve, California, USA - 14_1009_09_20cm (SPAdes) (version 2) | ecosystem: Environmental > Terrestrial > Soil > Grasslands ...
GAGGGGGATGAAAGCGATGGGCGGGATCGGACGCAGCAGTTGCACGATCGGGTTGAGCAACTCGTAGATGCGCTCCCGCGCGCCCATCCAGAGGCCGAGCGGAAGCGCGAGGCCCGCGCCGATGGCAAATCCGACGAAGACCCGCAAGAGCGTCGCCACCGCGTCGCGCGGCAGCTCGCCGGTGACCAGGTACTCCCACCACTTGCGCGCCACCTGCGAGGGAGGAGGGAGGATCGCCGGGCTCACGTGCGCGGCGCGGCAGACGATTTCCCAGACGGCGAGCGCGGCGGCGATCACCGCGATGGAGCGCAACGCTCTCATTTGACGCCGGCGGCGCGCTTGGCTTCCTGCAGCAGATCGAGCTTGACGAACTCCTCCGCCTTGGGCGTGCGGGACATCTTCCCGACGCCGTACTTCGTCATCAGGTCGGCGGTGATCTGCACCTGCTCCGGCGTGATGTCGTACGTGAAGGCCGCGTTGCCCATCGCGTCCTTGTATTCATCGGCGGTGAGCGCCCCGCGGAACATCTTCTCCCGGACGTATTTCTCCGCCTCGTCCGGCTTGTCGATGAACTCTTTCGTCGCTTCGACGAAGCACCGCATCGTCCGCAGCGCGACGTCGCGGTTGCCGTAGAGCTTCTCGGTCATCACCAGCGCGCGCACCGGCTCGCCGATCGGCGTGTCGTACGGCTTCACCAGCTCGACGGCGTACCCTTGGCGGATGGCCTGCGAGGACTGCGGCTCGCTCTGGCTGATGGCGTCGAGCTGTCCCGACTGGAGCGCCTGGTTCAGATCGGCGTAGGCGAGGAACATGATGCGCACGTCCTTGCCGGCCTGGTCGCTCCAGGTCAGGCCCGCCTTGGCCAGCTCGGCATAGAGCAGGAGTTCCTGGGCGCCGCCGCGCGCGGTTCCTACCTTCTTGCCCTTCAGATCGGCGAGCCTTGTCACTCCGCCGTCCTTGCGGGCGAGGATGCGCGCGCCGCCTTTGGCGAAACCCGCGACCACGAGCACGGGGGCGCCGGAGGCCCGTCCGGCGATCGCTCCGTCGAGCGCGCTGGCGGCCAGATCGATCTCGCCGGCGAGGATGCCGGGCACGATGTCCAGGCCCTTTGCGAACATGCGCTCTTCCAGGCGGATGCCGTGCTTGGGGCAGATCTCTTTCATGTGCGAGACGGCGCCATAGTGCGCGAACTTGAGGTTGCCGAGGCGGACCACATCTTCGCCGCGGGCTGCCAAGGCCACGCTCAGCGCGAGGATGAAGGGGCGCATGGCGGCGCAGTCTAACATCTACGGGGACACCATCTGAATGGTGTCCCCCGTCCCCAGACTCCGATACCGCTCCCCAGACTCCGATACCGCCAACAATCGCGGGAACCCGGCTTGAAGAACGCAAAGAGAAGTGGTTTGGGTATCGCGCCATGCGAACCCCGAACCGCGCTCTGGTCCTCTGCGCGCTGGCGCTCGGCGCGTGCAAGCAGCCGTCCACCGACCAGGCGCAGCAGCCGTCAGGCGGTTCGACCGCTGCCACGGCACCGTCCGGTTCGGAGATCCTGATCGGAGCGACGCTCCCGCTCACCGGCTCGGAAGCGCGCATCGGGGGCTTCTACAAGGAGGGATACGATCTCGCCTTCGAGGAGGCGAACCAGAACGGCGGCGTCTCCGTCGGCGGGAAGAAGATGCAGGTCCGCCTGACGCTGCTCGACGATACCAGCACGCAAGCCACGGCGGCCTCCCTGGCGGATCGGCTGATCAACAGCGACAAGGTGCAGTTCCTGCTCGGCACGTACTCGAGCCACCTGGTCGAAGCGCAGAGCGTGGTCGCCGAACAGAACCACGTGCCGTACGTGAACGGCGGGGGCGGGGCGAAGGAGATCTACAAGCGCGGCTTCAAGTACCTGTTCGGCTTGCTCGCTCCGGTGCAACTGCTCTCCACCGCGCTGATGGAGTGGATCGACTCGCAACAGCAGGCGGGCAAGGTGCCGAAGCCGGCGAAGATCGCGGTGCTCTGGGAGAACACGGCGCACGGCAAGGACTTCCGCTCCGGCGTGAGCGACTTCGGCGACAAGCACAAGGACGGATACCAGGTCGCCGTCGACGAGTCGTTCGAGCTGAACGGCAAGGACTTCTCCGCGCTGCTCGGCAAGGTGAAGAGCGCGGGCGTCGACTTGTTCCTCGCCGACGCGCACCTGCCCGACTACATCACCATGCAGCGCCAGTACGTGACGCTGGGACTCTGCCACAAGGTGCAGAGCTACGGCGCGCGCGGCAGCGAGAAGCAGGCGGCCGAGGCGCTCGGCGCCGAGCACGTGCGGTACATCCTCTCCGCAGTCTGGTGGAACGCCCAGCTCGGCACCCAGGGCATCACCAAGAAGTTCGTCGACGCGTTCAAGGCGAAGCAGAAGCGCGATCCGGAGTGGTACCAGGCCGTGGCTTACGAGACGGCGCGCGCCCTCTTCCTCGGGATCGAGAAGGCGGCAACGCTGGATCGCGACAAGGTGCGCGACGCGCTCGCGGCGCTGGACGTCGAATCGATCCTTCCTGGCGGCAAGCTGCAATTCAAGCAGGAGGACGGCCAGCAGGCGATCTATCCGTTCGTGGTGCAGCAGAACCAGCCCGACGGCAGCTCGCCGATCGTCTGGCCGAAGGAGTCGGCGAAGAGCAGCGGCTCGCCCAACCCAGGCTGCAAGTGATGGGTCAGGTCACGGACCTGGCGGTCTCCGCGATCCTGCTCGCGGGACTGTACGCCACCATGGCGTACGGCCTCGGCTTGATCTACGGCGTGCTCAGGATCGTCAACCTGAACCACGGCGGCATGATCATGGCGGGCGCGTACGCCGGCTGGTGGCTGCACGCGCAGTTCGGGATCGACCCGTACCTCTCGCTGATCCCCGTCTCCGCGCTGGCGTTCGTCGTCGGCGTGGTGATCTATCGTCTGCTCGTCCGGCGGCTTCCCCGCGGCGCGGCCGGAGGCGTTCAGTCCCTGCTGCTGCTCTTCGGCGTCTGGCTGGTGCTTCGCAACGCCGCATATCTGCTCTTCTCCGGCAACGACCAGACCATTCGCACTTCGTACTCGACGCGAGCGGTTTCGCTCGCCGGCGCGTTTCTCTCGGTGAACCGGCTGGCGGTCTTTGCGCTCGCGCTGCTGGTCCTGCTGGCGCTTCACCTGCTGCTCACGCGCACGTATCTCGGCAAGGCGATCCGGGCCGTGGCGCAGAACCCGGACAGCTGCACGCTGGTGGGAGTGCCCGTGGAGCGGATCTACGCGCTCACCTTCGGGCTGGGAACGGCGCTCGCCGCGCTCGCCGGGCTCCTCGCCGCCACCCTGTTCTCGTTCAACCCGGACTTCGGCGCGACGGAGCTGCTCAAGTCGTTCGTGGTGGTCGTGCTCGGCGGGCTCGGAAGCGTGGCTGGAACCGCGGTCGCGGCGCTGATCCTCGCGGCCGTGGAAGTCTTCGCCATCCTGGCGCTGCCCTCGTACCTCACCGCCGCCGTCGGGTTCGTGCTGCTGGTCCTGGTGCTCGTCGTCCGTCCCGGCGGTCTGTTCGGCCAGCGCGTGCTCGGATGAAACGCATCCTGCCGCCCTGGGTCCGGGCGCGGGCCCTCATCGCGGTGGCGGCCGCAGGCGCGATCCTCGCTGTCCTGCCGTTCTTCCACGGGCACCGTTACTGGCACAACCAGCTCACCGAGACCTTGCTGGCGATCGCGACTGCCCTCGCCTGGAACTGGCTCGGCGGATACCTGGGCCAGGTGAGCTTCGGCCATGCCGCGATGTTTGGCGTGGGCGGATTCCTCGCTGCGCGTCTCCAGATCACGCTCGGCGTGCCGATGATCGCTGCCTGGATCGGCGCGGGCGTCATCGCCGGCCTCTATGCCCTGGTCTGGGGACACCCGACGCTCCGTCTTCGCGGTCCGTACTTCTCCATCGCCACCATCGGCGTCGGAGAAGCCACGCGCCTCATCTGCACGTATTGGGTCTGGCTGACGGGCGGCTCGTCCGGGATGTCGCTGCCCGTCCAGGTGCAGCTCAAGTACCAGCTCTACTGGTACGCGCTCGCCCTGGCGCTGATCGCGCTCGCAGCCTCGTACGCGCTGAGGCGTTCGCCGCTCGGCCTTGCGCTGCTCGCGATCAAGAGCGACGTGGACGCCGCGGGCGACGTGGGCGTGTCGTCGGTCCGGCTGCAGGACCTGGTGCTCTTCCTCTCCGGGATGACGATGGGCGTCTGCGGCGGGTTCTACGCCTCGTACTACAGCTTCATCGAACCCGGAGACATGTTCGGATTCGCGCGGAGCATCTCGTTCGTCCTGATGGGCGTGATCGGCGGGATCGGCACCATCGCCGGACCGGCCATCGGCGCCGTGATCTTCGTGCTGCTGCGGAATTCCCTGATCGCCACCTATCCGCAGCTCTATCTCGGGCTCTACGGCCTCCTGCTGATCTTCGTCATCCTCTTCGAGCCGCTGGGCCTCACGGGGCTGTACATGCGCGTCCTGCGCCGCGCCCGCCCGGATCTCGGCGTCACCGGCATGGCGGCTCCGGAGTCGGCGGCCCCGGCCACCGGCGTCACGCCCGCGCCGGTGGAGCAGCGGGAAGCGAAATGACGGCCGTCCTGCGGGCGGAAGGGCTCAGCAAGCGGTTCGGCGGCCTGAAAGCGAACGACAACGTCACCCTGTCGCTGGAGAAGGGACAGATCCTCGGGCTGATCGGCCCGAACGGAGCGGGAAAGAGCACCTGCTTCGCCATGCTCGCCGGCTCCATCCCTCCGACCTCGGGGCGCGTGTTCCTCGGCGACCAGGAGATCACCGGCAAGCCTGCGTTTCGCGTCGCCCGCGCCGGGGTGGTCCGCACGCACCAGATCGTCCGCCCATTCGCGAATCTCACCGTGATCGAGAACTGCACGGTGGCGGCGGCGCAGTGCTCCGGCCGCGACGATGCCGGCTCGCGCGAGCTCGCGCGCGAGATGCTGCGGTTCGTCGGCTTGGAGAAGCGGCGCAATGACTATCCCGCGGGGCTGACGCTGGCGCACCGGAAGAAACTGGAGATGGCGCGCGCTCTCTCCTGCGCGCCGAAGGCGCTGCTGCTCGACGAGGTGATCGCCGGAGTGAATCCCGTCGAAGCGCGGGAGATGGTGGCGCTGATCCGGCGGATTCGCGACGAGAAAGGCATCTCGATCCTGATGATCGAGCACGTGATGGCCGCCGTGATGAGCGTCTGCGAGCACGTGGTGGTGCTCGACGCCGGCAAGCTGATCGCCGCCGGCGCGCCGAAGGAAGTGGTGCAGAACGCGGCGGTGATCGAAGCGTACCTGGGGAAGAAGCATGCTTGAGGTGCGCAAGATCGACGCCGGTTACGGCGACGTGCAGGTGCTCTTCTCCCTCTCGCTCGAGGTGAAGGAGAAGGAGATCGTCACCCTGCTCGGCAGCAACGGCGCGGGAAAGACCACCACGCTGCGCTGCATCTGCGGCGTCGTGCGGCCGCGCCAGGGCGAGGTCCTCTTCAAGGGACGGCCGGTGTCGAAGGAGCCCGCCGCCGAGCGCGCCGGCATGGGAATCGCGCTCGTGCCGGAAGGGCGCGAGCTGTGGCCGCAGCTCACCGTGCGGGAGAACCTCGAGCTCGGCGCTTATCACGGCCGCGCCCGCGCCCGGGCCAGGGAGAACCTCGATCGCGTGCAATCGCTCTTTCCCCGGCTGCTCGAGCGCAAGTCGCAGATGGCGGGAAGCCTCTCGGGCGGCGAGCAGCAGATGTGCGCCATCGGCCGCGCGCTCATGTCGGAGCCTTCCGTGCTCCTGCTCGACGAACCCTCGCTGGGGCTCGCCCCGATCGTGGTCGATCAGATGTTCGAGGTCATCCGCCAGCTCCATGCATCGGGCATGACCATCCTCCTGGTCGAGCAGAACCTGGCGGCCGCGCTCGAGGTCGCCACCCGCGGGTACGTGATCGAGACCGGAGAAGTGAAATTGCAAGGGAGCGCGCAGGAGTTGCGTAGCGACCCCAAGATCCGCAGCGCGTATCTGGGCCTCTGAAAACGAGAAGGGCCGCCAGCGCGCGGCTGGCGGCCCCGATCTTCAACGCCCAGTCGATCTAGAAGAGCACGTTCCAGTGCGCCAGGAACGACTTCTGCGCCGAGGTCCGCAGGCTGTTGTTGATGCCGGTCGGAGCGTAGCCCGCGTTGGCCGCCGTGATGCTCTGTGGACCGAACGCAGAGACGCCGTGGTTCGACTGGAACTCGAGGTTCAGGTGGTTCAGGTTCTTGTTGAAGAAGAAATTGAGACCGGCCTTGAAGTTGCGGCTGTTCCCGACGTCGACCGCGTTGTTGCAGGTGGTGCGCTGGGCCGCTGTCAGCGTCAGGTCGCTGCAGTCGTCCGTGGCGAAGTAGCTGAACGAGGCATACGGCGCGACGAACATGAAGCGGTATCCGGCATCGATGAAGAATCCCTTGCCCGTGCTGCTCGAGCCCGACCCATTGCCATTCAGGTATCCGACGGCCTCGACGACGAGCTCCGCCGCCTCGGTCTGCGGGAAGTTGATGTAGACGTCGGCCGAGGCGATCCGGTTGTTCGCCAGGTTGCCGAGCGATGTCTTCACCGCCTGAGACTGGTAGATCCCGGACACGCCGACGCTGACGATGGGGTCCTTGCCCCACTTGTACGCGCCGTAGAGCCATCCGCCTTCTTCGGAACCGATGAGGTCGAAGTTCACGAACCCGGCGAACTGCGGGTAGCGGTGAGGGTTGACGCAGGTGACGTTGGTGGTGGTGGGTGGAGTGCCCGACGTGATCGGTCCGCACACCGCCGCGGTTCCGTTGAAGGCGCTCGTCACTCCGGCGACGGCCGGTGTCTGCGCCGGCTGGTATCCTTCGTAGACGCCGCCGCGGAAGCCGATCTTCTTGTCCAGCCACCATCCGCGGAGCTGGACGCCGGTCTCACGCAGGCCCTGGAACTGGTTGCCTGGGAAGCGGAACTCGTCGGTGTGCACGTCGGCGGTGATGAAGTTGGTGGTGCTCTCGAGCAGGTGGTGCGAGATCGGGATCAGCAGCAGACCTGCATCGATGTACAGGACGTTTCCGCCGGTGATCCCGGTGGGGGCCCATCCGATCCAGGCGTCCTGGACGATGGCCCGGCCGCTGAAATTGCCGAACTTCCCGAAGTTCGCGTTGTCGATCTGCAGCAGGTAGCTGAAGTTCTGGCTGATGTCGCCGTTGGCGAGGAGCCGGGTGCGGCGCACATAGATGTCGTAGCTGGGATCAGAGCCGTTCGGAGCGCCGTTTTCGTTGATGAGGACCTGGGTCTGGACCTGCACGCTGACGTTGAGTGTCGCGCCTTCGATCGGGATCGGGATCTTGGTCGCAAGCGCAGCAGGCGCGAGCAGTAGGGAAGTTGCAAGAACAGCTTTCAGGGTGGCCTTCATCGGCGATCCTTTCAGTGTCGCTGCTGCAACGAAGAGGCGGGCGCGCTTGGTGAAAAGCTGCAAGCTGCGGCGGCACTCTACGAAAAACCGGTGCACGTTTGCAAATAGATTGCCCGCGACGATCTCGTGACGTCGCCCGCCTACTGCATGTGCCAGCCGTGGCTGACGATCACGGACTGGCCCGTCAGCGCGTTCGAGGGGAACGCAGCGAAGAACAGCGCGACCTCGCTCACGTCCGCGAGCGTGGTGAACTCGCCGTCCACCGTCGCCTTCAGCATCACGTTCTTGATCACGTCCTCTTCGCTGATCCCCAATTCCTTCGCTTGTTCGGGGATTTGCTTTTCCACCAGCGGGGTGCGCACGAAGCCCGGGCAGATCGTGTTCGAGCGTACGCCGAAGGGGGCGCCTTCCTTGGCGACCGCTTTGCACAGACCGAGGAGCGCATGCTTCGCCGCGACGTACGGCGCCTTCAGCGGGGAAGCCTCCTTGGAGTGCACGGACCCCATATAAATGATGGCGCCGCCGCGCCGCTGATCCCGCATCCGCCGCAGGCAAGCCCGCGTGGTGAGGAACGCGCCGTCCAGATGGATGGCCATCATCCGCCGCCAGTCGGAAAAGGCGAGGTCCGTCAGCGCACAGATGTGCTGCACGCCGGCATTGGAAACCAGCACGTCGACGCCGCCGAGCTTGCTCACCACTTCGGCGACGCCATCGTCCACCTGGTTCTCGTCCGTCACGTCCATTCGCAGGCCGAGCGCGTTCGGGCCGAGCGCTTTGGCCGTCTCCTGCGCGCCCCGGATGTCGGCGATGGCCACCTTGGCGCCCGCTTTCAGATACGTCTCCGCGATGGCCCGGCCGAGCCCGCTCGCCGCGCCGGTGACGATGGCGATCTTCCCGTCGAGTCTCATAGTGGCCTCTTGAGCAGCCGCGAAAGCTCGCCGAAGATCCCGCGGCGGAATGCGAGCACGCAGAGGACGAAGATCGCTCCCTCCGTCACGGTCACCCAGGAACCGAGCTGCGCGAGGTAGTTCTCCAGCGCCATGAAGATGATCGCTCCGGCGATGGGGCCGAAGATGGTCCCCATCCCGCCGATCAGGGTCATGAGGATGACCTCGCCGCTCATCCCCCAATGCACGTCGGTGAGCGAGGCGAGCTGGAAGACGATGGCCTTGGTCCCGCCGGCGAGCGCCGCCAGCGCCGCCGAGAGCACGAAGGCGAGGACCTTGTACTGATCGGTCTTGTAGCCGAGCGAGATCGCGCGGGGCTCGTTCTCGCGGATGGCCTTGAGCACCTGGCCGAAGGGAGAGTGGATGACCCGGTAGATGAGGGCGAATCCGACGAAGAACACCGCCGCGACGAAGTAGTACATCAAGTACTTGTTCTCGAGGTGGCCGCGCGGCACGCCCTGGATGCCGTTCTCGCCGCCGGTGAACTCCGCGCGCAGGCAGTAGAAGTAGAACATCTGCGCCAGCGCGAGCGTGATCATCGCGAAGTAGATCCCCTGGCGCCGGATGGCGATGACGCCGACCACCAGCCCGAGCGCCGCGCCCACGCCCACCGAGAAGAGGATGGCGAGCTCGGGCGGCCATCCCCAGGCCAGCGCCGCGTGCGCGCTCGCGTAGCTGGCTCCGCCGAAGAAGAGCGCATGGCCAAACGAGAGGAGCCCCACGTATCCGATCAGGAGGTTGAAGGCGCAGGCGAACAGCGAGAAGCAGAGCACCTTCATGGCGAAGAAGGGATAGACGACCCAGGGAGCGGCGATCACCGCCGCGACCAGGATCGCGATCGGAACGCGCTGGGACGCCTCGCGGCTCTCGATGCGCTGGACGGCGGCTTCGGTCATGCCTGCTTTCCGAACAGCCCCGCCGGCCGCACCAGCAGCACGATCGCCATCACCACGAAGATGACCGTGTTCGAAGCCTCCGGATAGAAGACCTTGGTCAGGCCCTCGAGGACGCCGAGGGTGAAGCCGGTGACGATGGAGCCGATGATCGAGCCCATCCCGCCGATGACCACGACCGCGAAGACCACGATGATCAGGTCGGCGCCCATCAGCGGGCTCACCCGGTAGATGGGCGCGGCGAGCACGCCGGCGAAGGCCGCCAGCGCGACGCCGAGCGCGTAGGTGATGGTGATCATGCGCGGCACGTTGATCCCGAACGCGCTCACCAGCGAGGCGTTCTCGGTGGCCGCCCGCAGCCACGACCCGAGCCGCGTCCCCTCGGTGATGGCCCAGGTCCCCACGCAGATGATCAGTGAGACCCCGATCACCCAGACGCGGTAGTTGGGCAGGAACATGAACCCCAGCGCCTGCCCTCCCCGCAGCTGGCTCGGCATCTCGTACGGCATTCCGGAGGAACCGAACCAGTTGCTGAAGACGCCCTGGAGGATGAGCGCGATCCCGAAGGTCAAGAGCAGCCCGTAGAGCGGGTCGAGTCCGGAGATCCGCCGCAGCAGCGTGCGCTCGATCACCACGCCGAGGAGCCCGACGGCGAGCGGGGCGATGAGCAGCGCCGGCCAGTACCCGATCCCGGCCTTCTCCAGGAGCCCCCAGGCCACGAACGCCCCCAGCATATAGAGAGCGCCGTGGCAGAAATTGATCACGTTCAGGAGGCCGAAGATGATCGCCAGGCCCAGCGAGAGCAGCGCGTAGAACGAGCCGTTGATCAGCCCGATCAGCAGCTGTCCGAAGAGGGCCTGCAGGGGGACCGCGAGCATCGGGAGGTCACTTCGCGGAGCCGGCGACCAGCGGACATTCGCCCTTGTCGAGCGGCCGGAAGGCCTCGTTCGCCGGCACCTCCTTCTTCAGCTTGTAGTAGTCCCAGGGGCCCTTCGACTCCGATGGCGCCTTCACCTCGTAGAGATACATGGGATGCATCTTGCGGCCGTCCGCGCGGATGGTGCCCTTGCCGAAGGCGGGATCGTCGGTGCCGAGCTTCTTCATCTGGTCGACCACCGCCTTGCCGTCGGCATCGCTCTTCAGCGCCTTGACCGCCTTCAGATAGTGCAGCACCGCCGCGTACACCCCGGCCTGCACCATCGACGGCATCTTCCCGCCCATGCGCGCGCCGAACTTCTTCGACCAGGCGCGAGTCTTGTCGTCCCGGTCCCAGTAGAAGCTCTCGGACAGGATGAGCCCCTGCGCGGTCTGCAGCCCGAGCGCGTGGACGTCGGTGATGAAGACCAGCAGGCCGGCCAGACGCTGTCCGCCCTTCACGATCCCGAACTCGGACGCCGCCTTGATCGAGTTGATGGTGTCGCCGCCCGCGTTGGCGAGACCGATCACCTTCGCCTTGGAGGACTGCGCCTGCAGAAGGAAGGAGGAGAAGTCCGTGGTGTTGAGCGGGTGCTTGACGCCGCCCAGCACCTTTCCGCCCGCGGCCGTCACCACCGCCGTGGTGTCGCGCTCGAGCGCCTGGCCGAATGCGTAATCGGCGGTGAGGAAGAACCAGGTGTCGCCGCCCGACTGGACCTCCGCGGTCCCAGTGGTGTGGGCGAGCGCATAGGTGTCGTACGTCCAATGGACCGTATTCGGCGAGCACGCCTTCCCCGTCAGGTCGCTGGTGGCGGGCCCGGAGGCGAGAAAGACCTTGTTCTTGTCCTTCACCACCTGGGCGACGGCCAGGGCGACGGAGGAGGTGGGAACGTCCACGATCACGTCCACGCCGTCCACGTCGATCCACTGCCGCGCGATGGTCGAGCCCACGTCCGGCTTGTTCTGGTGGTCCGCGAAGATCACCTCGACGCTGGCATCGCCGATCTTGCCGCCCATCTCCTCCGCCGCCATCTTCGCGGCGGTCACGGAGCCCTGGCCGGCGAGATCGGCGTAGAGGCCGGACTGATCGTTGAGGACGCCGATCTTGATCACCTTCCCGGTGAAATCCGCGCGCGCGGCGAGCGGCAGCGCCAGGGAGAGCAGCAGTGCGAGGCGTGCGTTCATGTTTCGGACTCCTTGAGGTTCACACTCCGAGATACTGTTGCACCCGTTCCATGCTGCCGTGCAGGGCGGCGTTCGGGATCTCGTCCACGATCCTTCCCCGCTCCATCACGTAGTGCCGGTCCGCGACCGTGCCGGCGAAGCGCAGGTTCTGCTCGACGAGCAGGATGGTGAAGCCGTCCGCCTTGAGCTTGCGGATCACGCTGCCGATCTGCTGGACGATGACCGGTGCCAGGCCTTCGGTCGGCTCGTCGAGGAGCAGCAGGCGCGCGCCGGTGCGCAGGATGCGGCCGATGGCGAGCATCTGCTGCTCGCCGCCCGAGAGGCGCGTTCCCTGGCTGCGCAGCCGCTCTTTGAGGTTCGGGAAGAGCTCGAACACCTGCGCGGTGCTCAGACCTCCCTCGCGCACCTTCGGCGGCAGGAGAAGGTTCTCCTCCACGTTCAGGCTGGCGAAGATGCCGCGCTCTTCCGGGCAGAGCGCGATCCCGTGCCGCGCGATCCGGTATGGCGGCAGCGCGATCGTCTCCACTGCTTCCACCTTCACCGAGCCGGTCCGCCGGGGCACGATTCCCATGATCGACTTCATCGTGGTGGTCTTGCCGGCGCCGTTGCGGCCGACGAGGGTGACCAGTTCGCCCTTGCGCACCTCGAGGTCCACGCCGTGGAGGACGTGGGATTCGCCGTACCAGGCCTGGAGCTTGCCGACCGAGAGCAGCGCTTCAGGCATGCTCCGTCCCCAGATAGGCGGCGACCACGGCCGGATTCTTCGAGACGCTCAGGTAGTCGCCTTCGGCGAGCACCTCGCCGCGGGCGAGCACGGTGATGCGCTGGGAGAGGCTGGCGACCACGCCGAGGTTGTGCTCGACCATCAGCACCGTTCGATCCTTCGCCACCCGCTGGATCAGCGCCGCGATACGCTCCACGTCTTCGTGCCCCATGCCCGCGGTCGGCTCGTCGAGCAGCATCAATTCCGGATCGAGCGCGAGCGTGGTGGCGATCTCCAGCGCCCGCTTGCGGCCGTAGGAGAGCTCCGCCGCGAGGGTGTTGCGGAAGTCGCGCAATCCGACCGCCGCGAGCAACTCGGCGGCGCGGCCGTCGAGCTCGCGCAACACCCGGTCGCTCTGCCAGAAGTCGAAGGAGGCGCCCCGCTTGCGCTGAAGCGCGATGCGCACGTTCTCGAGCGCGGTGAGATACGGGAAGACGGCGCTGATCTGGAACGAGCGCACGAGTCCCTTGCGCGCCACGTCGGCGGGCGCGGCGCCGGTGATGTCCTCGCCCTTGTACGTGATGGTGCCGCTGGTCGCCGGCAAGAAGCCGGTGAGCAGGTTGAAGCAGGTGGTCTTGCCCGCGCCGTTCGGCCCGATCAGCGCGTGGATGGTGCCGCGGATCACCCGCAGGTCGACGCGCTTCACCGCGATGAACCCGCGAAACTCCTTCGACAACCCGCGGGTTTCGAGAATCGCCTCGGAGCCGGGCACGCGGCTACATAGTCGCAAGCCCCCTCGGCGTGCAAGTGCGGGAGCGCTGGAAAGGTGCGATCCGGGCGCTGCGTCGCCAGCTTTGCGGCTGACTTCACGGGAGCCACCAAAATGACCACTTCGATCCGATCGTTCTGTCTCGCCGCGCTGCTTGCCGCGGGCTCCGCCTGGGCGCAGCAGCAGCCGGCCGACAATCCGGACAATCCGCACGCGACCCAGGCCAAGGACAAGCAGGGCGCCGACGTCTCGACCTCCACCACCCATCAGCAGATCGACCAGGCCGAGAAGCCGAACCCGGACAGCCCGCAGAACAAGGATCGAGACCGGGTCGGCTCGGCCGGGATGGACCACGACGCGATGATGCAGAACGCGACGCCGCAGATGATCCTGCAGAAGCTGCACATGGCGAACCTGGAAGAGATCGAGATGGGCAAGCTGGCCGAGCAGAACGGCACCGACCGGGTCAAGGCCTATGCGAAGACGCTGCAGACCGATCACACCGCCGCGGACCGGCAGGTGAAGGACCTGGCGCAGAAGAAGAACATCACCCTCTCCGACACGCCCAAGAACCCCGAGATGCAGAAGAAGATGGACGAGGCGAGGAACCGTCTCTCGAACATGAAAGGGGCGGAGTTCGACCGTACGTTCGCGAACCGCATGTCGATGGGTCACAAGAAGCTGATCTCGATGGCGCAGGGCTGGCGGCAGAACTGCAAGGATCAGGACGTGTGCAACCTGATCGATACATTGATGCCGAAGCTGCAGCAGCATGCGCAGATGGCGGACCAGCTCAAGGGGCCCGCGCCGATGGGGAGGGCCCCCGAGAATCCCGTCAGCCGGTAGCGTGGCACCAGCGACAGGTCGGGGACATCATGCAATGGCGTCCCCGACTGGATGGTGTCCCCGCCTCGTCACTTATCCCCCGACTTGATTCATGATTGCGCGTGTGCTTTGGTCCGCCCCCGCAGCGCGTTCGTGCTGCTTCGCTTCCCAAGCTGAAGGAGCGGACGTCCATGGCCATCTCGAGACGCAAGCTGATCCAGGTGGCAGGCGCTGGCGCCGCTGCGCTCGCCCTGCCGAAAAAGACTCTCGCGGCGAAGAAGACGCTGCGGATCCTGCAGTGGAATCACTTCGTTCCGGCCTACGACAAGTGGTTCAACGGCCAGTACATCAAGGAGTGGGGCGAGAAGAACGACACCGAAGTGATCGTCGACAACGTGGGGATTCCCGCCATCAATCCCACCGCGGCGGCCGAGGTCTCCGCGAAGAAGGGCCACGACCTCTTCATGTTCCTCTGGCCGCGGCCGGCCTACGAAGAGGACGTGATCGATCACGGCGAGATCTACCAGGAGTGCGAGAAGAAGTACGGCAAGCCCATCGATCTCGCGATCAAGAGCACCTACAACCCGAAGACGAAGAAGTACTTCGGGTTCTCGGACATGTTCGTCCCCGATCCGATCAACTATCGCATCGACCTGTTCGAGCAGGTGGGCGGCAACGTCGATTCCTGGGACAACATCCGCAAGTTCGGCAAGATGATCAAGGACAAGACCGGGGTCCCGGTCGGGATCGGCCAGGCGGCGGAGATCGACACCGCGATGGCGATGCGCGCGGTGCTCTACGCTTTCGGCGGCGGCGAGCAGGACGAGCAGGGCAACATCGTCCTCAACTCGAAGAACACGCTCGAGGCGGTGAAGTTCGTCAAGGCGCTCTACCAGGAGACGATGACCCCGGAGGTGCTCTCCTGGGATGCGTCGTCGAACAACCGCGCCATGCTGGCGGGAAAGGCCTCGGTGGTGCTCAACGCCATCTCCGTCACCCGCGAGGGCGAGAACAAGGGCATGGAGATCTCCGACAAGATCGGCCTCGCCAAGGCGGCCCAGGGACCCGCCCGCCGGATGGGGCTCGAGCACGTGATGTCGAACTTCGTCGTCTGGAAGTTCGCCGAGAACACCGAAGGAGCGAAGAAGTTCCTCGTCGACCTGATCGGCAACTTCCACAGGGCGTACGAGGCCAGCGAGTACTACAACTTCCCCTGCTTCCCCAAGCAGGTCCCCGACCTGAAGGACACGCTGGCCAACGACAAGAAGGGGAAGCCGGCCGGCAAGTACAGCGTGCTCGCCGACGCGCAGCAATGGGCCACCAACGTCGGGTTCCCCGGCTACGCCAATGCGGCCATCGACGAGATCTACTCGACGTGGGTGCTCAACACCATGTTCGGGCAGGCCTCGACCGGCGCGATGTCTCCCGAGGACGCCGTCAAGGAAGCGGACGCCAAGTGCCGCAAGATCTGGCAGAAGTGGAAGGAGCGGAAGCTGCTCTAGCCCTGGCCGCCCGCAGGGCTGTCGTTTTCGTGGTGTTCCGCGCTCATGGCCATCGTCGAGACGAAGCAGATCCGGAAAGTCTTCGCCGATCACACTGCAGTCGATGGCGTCGACCTGATCACCGAGGAGGGTGAGTTCCTCGTTCTGCTCGGTCCGAGCGGCTGCGGCAAGACCACGCTCTTGAGGATGATCGCGGGTCTCGAGAAACAGACCAGCGGCGACGTCGTCATCGGCGGCACCGTGGTCAACGAGCTTCCTCCTCGCGAGCGGAAGATCGCCATGGTGTTCCAGAGCTACGCGCTCTATCCGCACATGAGCGTGGCGAAGAACATCGCCTTTCCCCTCAAGGCTGCGGGCGTGCCCAAGGACCAGATCCAGGGAAAGGTGCAGAAAGCGGCTTCCATGTTCGGCATCGAGCGGCTGCTGCACCGCAAGCCCCGGCAGCTCTCGGGCGGCGAGCGGCAGCGGGTGGCGCTGGCGCGGGCGATGGTGCGCGAGCCCTCGGTGTTCCTCCTCGACGAGCCGCTCTCGAACCTCGACGCCAAGCTGCGCACCAGCGCCCGCGACGAGCTGCAGCACTTCCAGCGCCGCCTGGGAACCACCACCATCTACGTCACCCATGATCAGGTGGAGGCGATGGGGCTCGGCCACCGCATCGCGGTGATGAGCAAGGGAAAGGTGCGCCAGCTCGGGCCGCCGCAGGAGGTGTACAACGACCCGGCGGACACGTTCGTGGCCGGCTTCCTCGGCTCGCCGCCGATGAATTTCTTCGAGCGCAACGGCGCCGTCGTGGGCTTCCGGCCGGAGCAGATCCTGCCGAAGGGCGCGTACTCGACGCAGGAGCCGCTCGTGCACGTCTGGTTCCGCGTCGATCGGGTGGAGAACCTCGGAGCGGACCGGCTCTTGTACGGCTCGCTGCGCGACCTGGCGCCCGACGTGAAGATGATCATCAACCTGCCCTTCACCATCCACCTCCCCGTCACCGAAGGGCAGGCCTACGAGTTCTCCATCAAGGAGAAGGACCTCAAGTTCTTCGACAAGGAGAGCGGGCTGCGGATCGCGCCGAGGCCGCTGTGAAAGTCGCGGACAATCCCAATGCGCTGGCGCGCATCCTCATCGCTCCGGCGCTGATCTACATCGGCGCGGTGATCGGAGTGCCGTTCATCCTCTCGCTCTGGTTCGCGGTGAGCGACGTGACCGTGAGCTCCGCGGCGGGAAACTTCGTCGGCCTGGAGAACTTCCGCTCGGCGCTGGGCGATCCGTCCTTCCGCCGCGCGCTGCGGAACACCTTTCTCTTCGCCGTCGCCTCGCAGGTGATCGTGGTCATCCTCGCCACCACGCTCGCGGTCGCGCTGCAGAAGGATTTCCGCGGCAAGTGGATCGTGCGCCTTCTCATCCTGCTCCCCTGGGTCGCCCCGGTGTCGCTCGGGAGCATCGGCTGGCTGTGGATCCTGGATTCCATCTACAGCGTGATCAACTACGGCCTCTACCACTGGTTCCACGTCTGCGGTCCCGAGCCGGGAATGACGGCCTGTCCCGTCTGGCTCGGTCAGCCCTCCTTGGCGATGGCCTCGATCATCGGTGTCCAGGTCTGGCGCACGCTGCCGCTCGCCACCGTCATCAATCTCGGGGGGCTCAGCTCGATCCCACAGGACATCCACGACGCCGCCAGCATCGACGGCGCGGGGTTCTTCCGCACGATGTTCCAGATCACCATTCCGCTGGTGCTGCCGATCCTGCTCGTGGCCGTTCTCTTCGGCTTCGTCTTCGCATTCACCGACATGATCGTGGTCTGGGTGCTGACGCGTGGCGGGCCGTACGACATGACGCAGGTGCTGGCCTCGCTCGCGTTCTTCAAGGGCATCGACGGAGGCGACCTGGCGGGCGCGTCCGCGATCGCGCTCTTCCTCTTTCCGGTGCTGGCGGCCGCCGCCATCCTGCTCCTGCGCCTCGCACGGCGAGCGGAGGTCATATGAGCGCCCGCGAAAACGCCGCCAAGGTCGGCCACCGGACGCTGATCACGCTCTTCAGCCTCTTCGCCGCGTTCCCCTTCGCCTGGATGCTGATCACCACCTTCAAGAAGACGAACGATCTGCTCGACCCGAACAGCTTTCCCTTCGGGTACCCGAAGGGCCCGACGCTCGAGAACCTCAGGGTCCTCTTCGAGGAGACGCTGTTCGTCCGCTGGATTGGAAATACGGTGTTCGTCGGCGTGATCGTGGTGATCATCACGCTGCTCTTGGCGGTGCCGGCGGGCTACGCGCTCGCGCGCCTCTCCGGCACCTTCGGCGAGCAGCTCGGCATCGGCATCTTCCTCACCTACCTGGTCCCGCCCACCATCCTCTTCATCCCGCTCGCGAAGGTGGTGAGCACGCTCCACCTCCAGGACAACCTCTGGGCGCTGGTGCTCACCTATCCGAGCTTCACCATCCCCTTCTGCACCTGGCTGATGATGGGGTTCTTCAAGGCCATCCCCAAGGACATCGAGGAAGCGGCGATGGTGGACGGGATGAGCCGCCTCGGGGCTTTCACCCACGTGATCCTGCCCATGTCGGTGGCCGGCCTGCTCACGGTGGTGATCTTCACCTTCACGCTGGTGATGCAGGAGTTCGTCTACGGGCTCACCTTCATCAACAGCGGCCGCAACTTCACCGTCAGCGTTGGAGTGCCGTCGTTCCTGGTGCGCGGCGACGTCTACTTCTGGGGCTCGCTGATGGGCGCCTGCTTCATCGCCAGCGTGCCGATCGCCTTCCTGTACAACCTGTTCGTCGACCGCTTCATCGCGGGGTTCACGGTCGGGGCGGTGAAGGGCTGAGCGGTCGTGCGGCGGCAGGCATTGCGGCCTCGGTCGTCGATAAGACCCTCGTCTCGTTTTCGACAATGTATGGGGACGATTTGTCGCAGGTACCGTCGGAACGGTAGAGCGCGAAAAGTCCGCGGATATTGACAAAGTGGGCCGCCCCGGAGCAGGCTTTGCGGCGCGTTTTTCCAACAAGGAGCCAGCCCGTGAAGCGCAGGACCTTCCTGAAGGGTTCGGCAGCAGCGGTCGGCGGAGCAGTCGCACTCGGGTTCGATCTCAGGCAGGCGCGCGCGGAAATGCGCGAATTGAAGATCGCCCGGACCACGGAGACGAGAAGCACTTGTCCGTACTGCGCGGTTTCCTGCGGCGTGATCATCCACACGCTCGGGGACAAGGCGAAGAACGTGAAGGCCGCGGTGGTGCACGTCGAGGGCGATCCGGACCACCCGATCAATCGCGGCACGCTCTGCCCCAAGGGCGCGACGTTGCGCGACGACATCAACAACCCGAACCGGCTGACCGTGCCCAAGGTGCGCCGCCCAGGCTCCGACAAGTGGGAGGAGATCACCTGGGACGACGCAATCGCGCAGATCGCGCGGCACATCAAGACTACGCGCGATCGCACGTTCGTGGCGAAGAACGCCAAGGGCCAGGTGGTGAACCGGACGCCGGGCATCGGGATGATCGGCGGCTGCACCGACACCAACGAGTTCAACTGGCTGCAGTGGAAGTTCATCACCGCGATGGGCATCCCGTACCGCGACTCGCAAGCAAGAGTTTGACACGGTCCCACGGTGGCCAGTTTGGCCGCCACGTTCGGCCGCGGGGCGATGACCAATGGCTGGGTCGACATCAAGAACGCCGATGTCATCCTGGTCATGGGGTCGAATGCCGCGGAAAACCATCCCTGCGGCTTCAAGTGGGCGATCGAGGCCAAGAAGAACCGCAACGCGAAGCTGGTCTCGGTGGATCCCCGCTACACCCGTACCTCGGCCGTCTCCGACCTCTATGCTCCGCTCCGGCCCGGCACCGACATCGCGTTCCTCAACGGCATCATGCGGTACGCGCTGACCACCGGCCGCTTCCACGAGGAGTACGTCCGGATCCACACCAACGGCCCGTACGTGATCGGCGAGAAGTACGACTTCAAGGACGGGCTCTTCAGCGGCTACGACGGTACCAAGGGCGAGTACGACAAGAACGCCTGGCAGTACGAGGCCGACCCGAAGACCAAGGCATACATGGTCGACGCCGAGATGAAGCACCCACGCTGCGTGCTGCAGCTCTTGAAGAAGCACGTCGACCGCTACACGCCGGAGATGGTGGAGAAGATCTGCGGCACGCCCAAGGACCAGTTCCTGAAAGTGGCCGAGATCGTCACCTCCACCGGCAACGCCGCGCGCGCCGGGACCATCATGTACGCGCTGGGATGGACGCAGCACTCGACCGGAGTGCAGATCATCCGCGCGGCCGCGACGCTGCAGCTCCTGCTCGGCAACGTCGGACGCCCGGGCGGCGGAGTGAACGCGCTGCGCGGCCACTCGAACATCCAGGGCGCCACCGACATGGCCGGCACCTTCGAGATCCTGCCGGGTTATCTGAAGACGCCCAGCGGGAGCACGCAGACCTTGAAGGAGTACTTGGAGAAGGGGCCACCCACGACGCTGAACAGGGAAGCCTGGCCCTCCATGAACTACTGGCAGAACTATCCCAAGTTCATGGTCTCGCTGCTCAAGGCCACCTACGGGGCCAAGGCGACCAAGGACAACGACTGGGGTTTCGAGTGGTTGCCGAAGGTCGATGGCAACTACTCGTGGATGTACATCTTCGACGACATGTACCGCGGCAACTCGCAGCGCGCGGGCGGGACCGAGCCGGGACCCGAGGGCTTCATCACCTTCGGGATGAACCCGGTGGGCATCGGGCCGAACAGCTCGAAGATGATCAACGCCCTCTCCAAGCTGAAGTGGATGGTGGTGGGCGAGAACTACGAGATCGAGACTGCCACCTTCTGGAAGGCGCCCAAGCAGTACGGCGGGCCCGACCCGTCCCAGATCCAGACCGAGGTGTTCCAGCTGCCCTGCTCCGGCTTTGCGGAGAAGGACGGCACGTTCACGAACTCCGCGCGGTGGCTGCAGTGGAAGTGGAAGGCGATCGACCCGCCGGGGCTGGCGAAGACCGACCAGGAAGTGCTCGGGCGCATCCTGCTCGCCGTGCGCGCGCTCTACCAGAAGGAGGGCGGAGCGCTTCCCGAGCAGGTGCTGAACCTGGACTGGAACTATACCAACCCGTACGCACCCGACCTGGCCGACGCGCTCAAGGAGATCAACGGGAAGGCGCTGGACGACATCAAGGATCCGAAGGATCCGACGAAGATCATCAAGAAGAAGGGCGAACAGCTCGACGGGTTCGCGCAGCTCCAGGACGACGGAAGCACGAGCTGCGGCAATTGGCTGCACTCCGGCGTCTACACGAGCGCCGGCAACCTGGCGCAGCGGCGCAACAACGCCGACCCGCTCGGGCTCGGCATGCACCACGAGTGGGGCTTCAGCTGGCCCGCCAACCGGCGCATCATGTACAACCGCGCCTCGGCGGACGCCAACGGCAAGCCCTGGGATCCGACGCGGCCAGGCATCGTCTGGAACGGCGAGAAGTGGGTGGGCGACGTGCCGGACATCAAGCCGGATTCGCCGCCGGGCCAGTTCGGCGCCTTCATCATGAACCCGGAGGGCGTGGGGCGGCTCTACTCGCCGTTGCTCAACGACGGTCCCTTCGCCGAGCACTACGAGGCGGTCGAGGCCCCCATCGACAACCCGTTGCACCCGAAGGTGACATCGAATCCGGCGACGAAGAAGTTCAGCTCGGACAAGGACGTCTACGGCGGGCGCGACCAGTTCCCGGTGGTCTGCACCACCTACCGGCTGACCGAGCACTATCACTACTGGACACACCACACGAACATCCTCAACCAGCTGCAGCCCGGGTTCTTCATCGAGATCCCCGAGCAGCTGGCGAAGGAGAAGGGCATCACCAACGGCTCGCGGGCCCGTGTCACCTCGGCGCGCGGCTCGATCGAGGGCGTGGCCATGGTGACGGGACGCCTGAAACCGCTGGTGGTCGACGGGAAACCGGTGTGGCACATCGGGTTCCCGCTGCACTGGGGATACGAGGGCGATTCGAACCACATCGGGCCGCTGGCGAACTTCCTCACGCCTTCCGCGATGGATCCGAACACCTGGACGCCTGAATACAAGACCTTCCTCGTCAAGCTCGAGAAGGCGGAGGGGGTGGCGTAATGGCTCTCCAGGGACTCGAGATCCGACGCTCCTCCGCCACCCTGCGCGGCGGGGGCACCGGGCTGCGCAAGCTGCCCACGGTGGCGAAGTACATCGACACCAGCACCTGCATCGGCTGCAAGGCCTGCGAGGTCGCCTGCCAGGAGTGGAACGACCTGCCCCTGGCGGCGACGCACCAGATCGGCACGTACCAGACGTTGCCGACGATGACCGCGAGCTTCTGGAACCTGATCAAGTTCCGGGAGGTGGAGAGTCCGGAGCACGGGCTCTCCTGGCTGATGCGCAAGGACCAGTGCATGCACTGCGACGAGCCCGGGTGCCTCGAGGCATGCCCGGCGCCGGGCGCCATCGTGCAGTACGTGAACGGGATCGTCGACGTCGACCCGGAGCGGTGCATCGGCTGCGGCCTGTGCGAGACGGGTTGCCCGTTCGACGTTCCCCGCTACGCGCAGAGCACCAACAAGATGGCGAAGTGCACGCTCTGCGTCGACCGCGTCTCCGTGGGTCTGGAGCCGGCGTGCATCAAGGCCTGCCCGACGGGATGCCTGCAGTTCGGCGACAAGGCCTCGCTGCTGGAGGTCGCGAACCACCGGGTGCAGCAGCTCAAGGAGGGCGGGTTCGCGAACGCGGCGGTGTACGATCCGCCCGGGGTGGGCGGCACCGGCGTGATCACCATTCTCAAGTATGGCGATCGGCCCGATTGGTACGGGCTGCCGAAGAATCCCTCGGTTCCCACCACCGTCAGCGTCTGGAAGCGCATCATCCACCCCATCGGCTTCGTGGCCATGGCAGCCGCCATCTTCGGCGCAATCGGGCACTTCATGGCGTTCGGGCCGAAGAAGCCGAAGGACACCTCGCGGGAGAGCGGAGGTGAGGTATGAGCGAGCTCCGCATCCCCGGAGCGACCCCCGTCGGCGGGCCTACCGCCATCCAGGTGGCCCGCAGTCAGGAAGACGTGGTGATCGGCGACGAGATCGTCCGCCACCGTCTCGCCTCGCGGGTGATCCACTGGGTAGTGGCGGTGTTCTTCTTCGGCGCCCTGTTCACCGGGATGCCGATCTGGTCGCCGGTCTTCGGCTGGATGGCGTACTTCTTCGGCGGCCTCTCCGTCTGCCGCTGGCTGCACGCCTGGGTCGGCGTG
>Ga0209805_1000576_pt1 | contig 22376 bp, 19 predicted proteins | sample GraSoiAngelo_148_FD_185905 | JGI IMG/M metagenome (GOLD analysis project Ga0209805, IMG submission 185905) | Grasslands soil microbial communities from the Angelo Coastal Reserve, California, USA - 14_1009_09_20cm (SPAdes) (version 2) | ecosystem: Environmental > Terrestrial > Soil > Grasslands ...
CGGCGATGCCGAGCATCGGACCCGCAAGGTGCTTCATCGCCGCCCTCCGTACCGGGCAAATGCCGTTACTGTAACAACTCCTGTCACCGAAGCTGCGCGCGGTGGTGGCTCGGCGCAACCGACCTCAGCGGTGCCGATCGAAGGTTGTGACTCTGTAAGGTTATGACTCCGTAAGAGGTAGGGGCCCAGCATGCTACGCACCTACACCACGTCCGGGGTCAGGCGTTCTCGCCCAGCGTAAACCGCCAACGGCCGACGTTGCGGGTGCACCACAGTTGCGCGGACCGAGTCGGGCTTGTACGGTAGTGGCGAACGCCACCCGAGGAGGTGGGGCCGTGAGTCAAACGAACGGCCACAAGCGAAGCGACGCGCTCACTCGCCTCGGCGACTGAGCGGCAAGCCCCCGAGGGTCAGCTAGGGCCTCTCGGGGGCTTCTGCTTGTGGGAGGTCGTTCACGGCCCGAGCACCACACCCTGCGCCTGCCCGTGCTTGGTCTCCACGTCGTAGGCGCGGTTCCGCGCGCGGCCATCCGCCACGATCCGCTCCGCCGTGCGCGACGCCTCGTCGGAAAGCAGGTCGCAATTCATCCCCCGCAGCGGCGTGAGCGCGGCCATCACCTCGCGGGCGTTGCGCTCGGCGATCGTCCGGTGCCCGGCCTCGTGGACCCGGACGGCCTTGAGGTAGGCCTGCCATGACTTCTGGAGCTCGGCGGAGGCGGTGGCGGGGGGCTTCCAGCGGGGCAGCGTGACGGCCACGGTGAGCGTGACCTTCACGTCGCGCAGGACGCAGCCGTCGGGACGCGACGCCGTACCGTAGCCCCACTCGATGCTCCACACGGTTAGCGCGTCCCGCGACTTGCCGCTCTCGTCCTTGGGGCCCAGGCGGTTGATCTGATCACGCAGCGCGCCGGCGCTCGATCCATCGATGTCGTAGTACTGCTCGGTGGCGACGATCGACGCGCGCAGGGCGCTGGTCGCGGCGGGCCCCGGCGCCGGTGCCGGCGGCGGGGCGACCTCGGGGGACGAGGAGCCGCACGCGGAGGCGAGGGCCAGCGCCGCGATCGTTGCCGTGCGCATGTCCGGGCTACGCCAGGGTGATGTCGTGCTCGATCACCAGGTTCACCGGCAAGCCCTGGATTTCGAGCCGGGCACGCGCCTTCAGGGTCTCGGTGCCCTTGAGCTTGCCGGAGCGCACTGCCGCGTCGACGCTCTTTTCGATCTCGCGCTGGGCGTCGACGCCGAAATGCTTCAGGAACTTGCGGACGGAAAGGTTGAACGCCTCGTCGTTCATGGGGTCACCTTGAAGACCTGATCGTGCTGCCGTGTGCGCTCGGTCACCTGGATCGCGACCTCGTCGCCAACCTTGGCCTGCGGCACCTTCTGATGGTTCACTTCCATCGAGACGATCTGCGTCGTGAACTCCGTGGTATGTCCGTGGAACCGGAGGCTGTCGCCTACGGCCAGGATGCCCTCGGTCACCCGCACGACCGCGACGCCCGGCCCCTTGAAATAGTGCACCACCGTTCCGACCAGCTGCTCCGGCATCGGTACTCCTCGCGTGCCTCGCCTACCACAATATCGTGGCGGCTCCGGGGCCGCTACTTGATCGCCACCTGCGCGGTCGTCACCCAGCCCGCCTCCGCCGGTATCAAGTGACGTAGCGCCACCGCCAGGCGCCAGCGGAACCGCCGGATGGACTCCAGTATGCGAAAGCGGTTCCGGCGTCGCAAACCCGTCGCGCCCCTTCCGTTTCGCTCGCGCGGTCGTATCGTAAAACCGTGTCTCCCGCTGAACCCGTCCGCGTCGTGGTGCTCACGCCGGTTCGCAACGAGGCGTGGATTCTCGAGCGGTTCCTCTCGGTGACGAGCAGGTTCGCCGACCACATCATCGTCGCAGACCAGCGCTCCACGGACGAGAGCCGCGCCATCTGCCGCCGCTATCCCAAAGTCGTTCTCATCGACAACCCGACCGACGAATTCAACGAGCGCGACCGCCAGCTCCTGCTGCTCCGCCAGGCGCGCGCCCTGGTTCCGGCGCCGCGTGTCATCATGGCGCTCGATGCCGACGAGATCCTCGCGGCGAATGCCGTGCACACGCCGAGCTGGCAAAGAATGCTCGCCGCGCCGCCCGGGACCATCGTGTGCTTCGAGCGAGTGGATCTCTACGGAACGCCCGATCAGTGCATGCGGCACGACGGGCTCAGGCCGCTGGCCTACGTGGACGACGGCGTGGAGCACACGCCGCGTGACATGCACAGCACGCGGGTACCCATTCCGGACTACGCGGGCCGCCTCATGCTCGACGACATCGCCGTTCTCCACTACGCCTCGCTGCGCCCCAGCGCGCTCGCGGCGAAGCTCCGCTGGTACAACGTGATCGAGAACGTGCGTGGCACCTGTCCCTGGGTGTTCAAACGCCGTTTCCGTTATGCCATGCACGTCGACTACACGGGAGCGGGGCGGGTGGAGCCCTGCTCCGTCGACTGGTTACGCGGGTGGGAGGACGCCGGAATCGACATGCGCACCGTGGCCCAGGAGCAATACTACTGGTACGATTTCGAGGTGCTGCGGTACCTGAAGCAGTACGGCGCGCGGAAATTCTGGCTCGACGACATCTGGCACTTCGATTGGGAGGCGTGCCGCCTCCACGCGAAGAGTCGCAGCATCCCCGACGTACCGGCTGTCCCGGTCCATGCGCCGCCCCGCGCGCTGGTCGTCGCCATGGACGCGCTCAGCACGCTGCACCGCGTCCAGCGGCGCCTCCGGCACCGATTGACCGGTCGGTCCGGCCCCCGCTTCGCCTAGCCCGGCTCCGGACCCGGCGCGGCCACCGCTCTCGTGGCGGTGCCGATCAGCCGCTGGTGCTTCTCGCCCAGCTGCATGATCGCGTCGTCCCGCAGGCGTTCATTCGCGTACACCGCGGCCACCGCGCTCCCCGAGCCGCACAGCCGCACCCAGTAGGGATGGGTGGCGGCGACGCGCTCGAACAGGGCCCGCAGCGGAGGATGCTTGCCGAAGACGGGAATCTCGAAGTCGTTTCCGCCCAGCCGCCCGACGCTGCCCCAGGTCGCGAAGGCGTCCTCGGCGAGGACGACCGGGCCGTGCAATGGCGGCTCGGGATTGAGCTGGTCCCACCAGCGGTAGGCGTCGGGCGTGGCGACGCCGACCGTCGGCACGGCGACGAGGACCGGCGCGGCGGGCGGCGGCGTGAGCCGGAACAGCCGCTCCCCACGACCCCACGCCACGGCCGCGGGGGCGCCGCTCGCGAAGAACGCCACGTCGGCGCCCAGGCGCGCCGCAAAGTGGAGCAGCTCGGCGCGCGGCACCGCGTCGCCCGCGAGGGCGTTCACGGCGTGCAGCGACGCGGCGGCGTCGCTCGAGCCGCCGCCCAGGCCCGCCCGGACGGGGATACGCTTGGTGAGCTCGATCGCCACGCCGAACGTGTGACCGGTTGCGTCGAGCACGGCGCGCGCCGCCCGCACCGCGAGATTGTCGTCGGCCGGACCCGGGTCGGGCCCGTGTACCGTGAGCGCGACGCCGCCCGGGGTCCGCGACACGGTCAGCTCGTCGGCGAGCTCGAGCAAGGCGAACGCCGTCTCGATCTGGTGGTGGCCCGCCGACTCCCGCGCGAGGATGCGGAGGAACAGGTTGAGCTTCGCGGGCGCCGTCGTGCGGACGCGGTCCGGGGGAGATGCCACGCTTCGTCAGTCCGTCGCGGCCGCCGTGCGCAGCTCCGCGAGACGCAACCGCAGCTGCGAGAGCGAGTACAGCCCGAGCAGCGTGATCGGCAGGAACGTGCTCACGTGATAGGCCACCGCGTAGCTCACGGCGCGCGTCGCGTCGACACCGTACAGCGCCAGCGTCGCCCGCGTCGCGGCCTCGAACACGCCCACGAAGCCCGGCGAGCTCGGCAGCGCCACGCCGAAACCGATGATCCCCTGCAGCAGGAACGCGCCCACGGCGGGCACCGGGAGCCCGAACGCACGAAAGCATGCGGCGAACGCCGCGGCGTTCACCAGCCACAGCACCACCGACCAGAGGACGACCGCGACGAAACGGCCCGGGCGCTTGAGCACCTCGAGTCCGGCCACCAGCCCCTCGGCGATCCGGGTGACCCGATCCGCGACGCGCGCGGGCAGGAGGGCGTGCGTCGCGCGACCGAGCAGCCCGAGCCAGGGCGCGGGCCGATGCACGACGAGCACCGCCACCACCAGCACGGCTCCGAAGAGAGCGGCGGCGGTGGTCGTGATCGCGGACACGGATGCTCGGCCGATGTCGGCCTGGTGGGGGAACGCGGACGAGCCGATCGCGACGGCCATGAGGCCCACGAGCATCAACCCGTCGAACACCCGCTCGACGCCCACCGATGCGAGGGCCGTGGAGAAGCGCACCGGGAGCTGGCGCGACGCCACGTACGCTCGGGCGACCTCGCCGGCGCGCACTGGGAGGAGATTGTTCGCCATGAACCCGATCGCGGTCGCGTGCCACAGGGGGCGCACGGGGTAGGCACCGCCGCCCACATCGCGCAGGATGAGCCGCCAGCGGACGGTGCGGATCGGGAACGTGAGCGTCGCAAGCGCGACCGTGGCCACGATGAGGCCGCGATTCGCCCGCCGCACGCCTTCTACCAGGTCGCCGGCGCTGACGCCGTGCAGCGCCCAGGCCAGGAGCCCGAGCGTGACCCCGAGCCCCACGACCCACGCCCACCGCGAGGCGGCAGCGCGGTTAGGAGCTAGTGGAACCGGGGTTGGGCTCGAGGGCGAGGGCAACGAGGTCGCAGACTTCTTCGACGAGGGCGCGCAGTGAGTCGCCGGTCGCCTGCTTCGCCACGGCACGCAGCTCCTGGGCGCGCGCGAGCGCACGGTCGCCGCGGTACAGCAGGGTGCGGACGTCGAGGACCGCCGGCTCGGCCAAGGGGAGGGCGGCGGAGGGTGACGCGGCGCGCTGACCGCCCGCGAGCAGCTCGTCCAGGGACGCAGCGCCGATGCCGCCACGCGTCAGCCGCTGGTAGGCGGTCCACGAGCCGACCAGGTCGGCCGTCTCGGGCACCGGCTGGTCGGCGCGCGGCGCCGGCGGTTGGGGCGGCGGCGAGGGAGGGGAGGGAGGGACGGGGCGCGGGACCGGCGTCGGAGCGGGAGCCCCGGGCTTGACGGCGCGGATCGCGGCCGTCACGGCATCGAGCTCGGCCGCGAGCGCCTCCTCGTCGCCGCCGCTCGAGCGCACCAGTACGTCGCCGGCCCGGCGCAGCTCGGCGGCGACGGCGGCCGGACTCGTGACCGCGACGCCGGACGCGACGGCCTCGCGGGCGGCGATCGCGAATTGCGCCACCCGGTCGGCGAGCACTCCGCCCCCGGCGTTCGCGAGCGCGCGGAACGTGGTGCCGAGCGTGTGGGCGCGCAGCTCGCGCTGCGTGGCGGACGGCGCTCGCTCGAGCGAGTCGGCCGCCTGGCGCAGGTGGTCGCCGTGGCTCACGAGCTCCAGCCGGCCCAGGGTCGAAGGGCGGGGGGCGGGAATGCCGCGGGACACGATGTGCGGGCCCGAGTCACTGTAGTAGAGCGAGCCGATCGACACCACGTCGGGCTCGCTCTCCAGGAAGCGGACGAGCTGGGCGGCGAACTGGCTGAAGTCCGGCCCCTCGGGGTCGGGGCGACCGCGCTCGGCCACCTCGCGTGCCGCGCGTGCGATCGCCGTGGCCCCGGCCTGGAACAACTCGCCCACGTTGGCGGGCGGGTCGATGCCGGCCCGGGACAGCTCGGCGATCGCGCGCTCGATTCCCTCGAGCACGTCGGGGAGCGGGGGCAGGTCGTTCACGGCGGCGAGACCGCGGAGCGGCTGCAGCGCCCGCAGCACATGCTGGAGCGGATCGTGTGCGCCCGGGTTGGCGCGCAGTGCTTGGGCGGCCCGGTCCAGGGCGCTCGCGATCGCGGCCCCTTCCCGGGCCACGAACGCCCGCGCTCCCGCGTCGAGTCCCAACGCTTCCGCCGCCCGCACCTGCGCCGAGGGTCGCCCGGCGAGCTGCTCGAGCTCCTGGGACAACGCCTCCGCCTTGGCGGTGTCGGCGTCGCTCCACGCGGGCGCCCGGCGCACGAAGATTTTCAGGTCGTCCACGCCGCGGACGGCCAGCTGCCTGGTCTGCGGATCCCAGGCCCGCCGGCCCTCGCGCACCGCCCGTGCCAGCGCTTCGAGCGCGGCCGCCGTGCGCGCGATGGCGTGCTGGTTGGCCATCAGCGCGCTGCCGCGCAGCGCGCGGGCGAGTCGTACCAGCTCGTCGGCGCTGGAGCTGTCGCCCGTGGCGAGCAGGGTGTCGAGCCGCTCGAGATACTCCCCCGCCTCGAGGGCGAAGAAATCGGACATGCCGAGGGGTTTGGGAGGGCCGGTCATCGCGCTACCAAGCTAAGCTTTTCGGGCGTCGTCGACCAACTGCCGCATGCGGCGCACCGCCTCTTCCATGCCCCAGAAGACGGCGTTGCTGACGATCGAGTGCCCGATGTTGAGCTCTTCGATGTCGCGGATGGCGGCGACGGGCTGGACGTTCTCATAGGTCAGGCCGTGGCCGGCGTGGACCGCGAGGCCGCGGGCGCGGGCGTGGGCCGCCGCGCGCGCCAGGGCCCGCAGCGCCGCGTCGCTCTTGCGCCAGGTGCGGGCGTAGCGGCCGGTGTGCAGCTCGATCGCGGGGACGCGGAGCTCCGCGGCACGGTCGATGGTCGCGCGGTCGGGGTCGATGAAGAGGCTCACGCGGATGCCGGCGTTCCCGAGTCGGCGCACGGCGGCCGCGACGCGGGCGTCGCCCCGGCGCAGCATCAGGCCGCCTTCGGTGGTGATTTCCCGGCGTCGCTCGGGGACGAGCGTCGCCTGGAACGGCGTGACGCGCGAGGCGATGCGCACGATCTGGGGCGCCGCCCCGAGCTCGAGGTTTAGCACGGTGCGCACCGACGCCGCGAGCGCGCGCACGTCGGCGTCCTGAATGTGGCGCCGATCCTCGCGCAGATGCACGGTGATGCCGTCGGCGCCGGCGCGCTCTGCGGCCGCCGCGGCCCGCTCTGGAGCGGGCTCGTCGGTCTTGCGCGCCTCGCGCAACGTCGCCACGTGATCAATGTTGACGTAGAGCCGCATGCCGCCTTACCTTCGGGTCACTTCGACCCCCGAGGACGTATTCGTGAGGCCACGACTGCTCGTACTCGTCGCGCTGGGCGCCCTCGCGTGCGGGGGGAGGGGCGGATCGCAGGCGCCCGCGCCGCAGTCGCTGCCGGAATCGCTGGCGCAGTTCATGTCCGCCGTCAAGGCGAACGACCTCGACCATATGAAGGCCCTGTGGGGTACGGAGCGGGGTCCCGCCTCCGGATGGATGAAGAGCGAGGAGCTGAGGCAGCGGCTCACGGTGCTCCAGATCTATCTGAACCACGTCGGCTATCGCGTGATCGAAGGCCCGCTCCCCGTGCCGACCAAGGACGATCGGCGGATGTTCCGCGTCGAGCTGCAACGGGCGAACTCGTGCACGGTGGTGGTTCCGATCGAGCTCGCGCCTGCGAAAGACGGCCGCTGGCTCGTCGTCGGCACGGACCTCGCGGCGGTCGGCAACCCCGCCGAGGCGTGCAAGCGCTGACGCCGGTGGAACCGGGCGAGCCGTTCGAGTGTTCAGCTATTCAGTGAGCTCGAGCAAGATGCTCGCCGTCGCTTTCGGGTGCACGAAGGCGATGCGCCGGCCGCCGGCGCCGCGCCGCGGGACGTCGTCGATGAGACGATACCCCGCGGCGCGACAGCGTTCGAGCGCGCGATCGAGGTCCGGCACACGGTAGCACACGTGATGAATGCCCGGCCCCCGCTTGGCCAGGAACCTCGCGACGGGGCCGTCGGGGTCGCGCGGCTCCAGGAGCTCGACGTGGACGTCGCCCAGCGCCAGGCCGACGATGGTGGCGCCGTCGGCCGTTTCCGGGTGTCCCGGCTCGAGGCCGAGCACGTCCCGGTAGAAGGGCAGGGCGGCGGCGATCGACGGCACGGCGATGCCGACGTGGGAGACCCGGACGCGCGGCGTAGTCATGTTGCCCGTCAACATAACGATAGCACCAGAGGGAGTGGAGCGGTCATGGCAGCGGAACATCTTTTGGCGGTCACGGACGCGACGTTCGGGCTGGAGGTCGAGCAGCACAAGGGGCTCGCCATCGTCGATTTTTGGGCGACCTGGTGCGGGCCCTGCCACATGGTCACGCCGATCCTCGACCAGCTGGCCGGCGAGTATCACGGCAAGCTGAAGGTGACCAAGGTGGACGTGGACGCCAACCAGAAAACGGCGATGCGCTTCAACGTGCGCTCGATTCCGAGTATTCTATTCTTCAAGGATGGGCGGCACGTGGATACGCTGGTGGGCGCGTACCCGAAGCCGGTATTCGAGCAGAAGATCCAGCAACACCTGTCGTAGCATCCTCCCCGGAGGGCCATGCGCGCGAGCACCGCTCGCCTGATGAACTCGCCGGTTCGCCTGGCGGACCTCACGTTCCCGCAGGTGAACCGGCTGATTCATCGCACCCGCCTGGGCTTCATCCATCTCGACAACCTGCTCGCCTTCGCCAAGCGCGACCGGGACGGCCGCGTGGACGGCTACATCACCGCGTATCTGCCGGAGGAGTGTCTGCTGCTGTTTTTCCGAAAGGGCGAGGCCGTGAACGCCGCCTCGCTCCACACGGCCGGCCGGCAGGTCGTGACGATCACCGAGGCGCTGAAGCGGATGCGCGCCGAGGTGGAGCGGGGCGAGCTCGCCTATTGCGCCGCGCCGCTGGAGCAGCTGGCCTGGATGTATCAGTCGTGCGCCGCTCCGGTCGAAATGCGGAGCGTCGATCCGTCGCAGCCGGGTGCATTCTTCGCGGCGTTCGCCCGCGACGAGGCCAACGGCATCCTGGAGCTGACGTCCAACGCGCGCGTGTCGTACGTGCGGTTCGACGCGGGACGCTTTGCGAGCGGCTACTTCTGCGACAAGCCGGAGACGATGGGCATTCCGAAGTTCCTCGAATCGCAGTTCCATGCCGGCCCCGATGGGCAGGCGCCGGTGTTGACCGCCGCGGGTTTCCCGTACGTCGCTGACTTGCCGCAGCAGGCGCCCAACGCGCTGATCAACACGTATCGCGAGCTGTACTGGCGCATCGTGGACGAAGTGGACAAGGAATTCCCCGGCGAGGCGCGACGGCGCGCGCAGAAGGTGAGCGCCGGGATCCTGGATGCGCACAAGGCGATCGCCCTCCTGTCCGCGCCGCGCGGGGCCGAGACGCCCGACGCCGTGGTGCAGCCCGAGGAGCTCTCCAGCGCCTTGACCGACTGGTCGCTGCAGCTGCTCGAAGGCGTGGAAGTGATGATGCCGGGGACGGCCCCCAAGATTCTGCGGGAGGCGACGCGGGAGCACCGCTACGTGTTGCAATCGGCCGGCTACTACGGACGGCTGCCGTGGCAGGTGTCGTGGTGACATGGCCGGCACGCTCTACGTCGTCGCCACGCCGCTCGGCAACCTCGAGGACCTTTCACCCCGCGCGGCCGCCACGCTGAGCCGGGTCACGGTGGTCGCCGCGGAGGACACCCGCCACACCAAGCCGTTGCTCGCCCACGTCGGCTCGCACGCCGACCTGGTGAGCTTCCACGCCCACTCGAACGAGGGCGCGTTGCGCCGCATCCTGCACCTGCTGGGGAGCGGCAAGGACGTGGCACTCGTGACGGACGCGGGCACGCCCGCGGTGAGCGACCCCGGGGCCGCGCTGGTCGCCGCGGCGCGGGAGCGCGATATCCCCGTCGTGACCGTCCCGGGGCCGACGGCCGTCGCCGCCGCGCTCTCCGTCTCCGGGCTCGGCGCCGACCGCTACCTCTTCCTCGGCTTCCTGCCGCGCAAGGGCGCCGAGCGGCGGCGCCTGCTCGAGACGGTCGCGGCGAGCGAATGGACGGTGGTGCTGTTCGAGGCGCCGCTGCGCACGACGGAGCTGCTCGAAGACCTGGCAGCGGCCTGCGGCGGCGAGCGGCGCGCGGCGGTGGCGCGCGAGCTCACCAAGGTGTTCGAAGAGACGCGCGCCGGGACCCTCACGGAGCTCGCGGGTTATTACGCCGCAGCGCCGCCCCGCGGCGAAGTCACGGTCGTGGTGGCGGGGACCGGCAAGCCCGCTCGCGCAGAACCCTCGACCGATCCCGAAGCCCGTGCCCGCACGCTGCTCGCCCAGGGGATGACCAGGCGCGACGCCGCCCACCAGCTCGCGGCGGAGACGGGGATCACGAAAAATACGGCGTATCGGTTGGTGAACGACCTATGACCCGCTTGACGGCCTTGGTGTGCGCACTCTTGGTACCGCTCGCCGGCCGATCCGAATGCGGAAAGTGGAATGCGGAATGCGGAATCGCCCGAACCGACCTCGGCCCGTCCATTCCGCATTCCGCATTCCGAATTCCGCATTCGGCGTCCCTCACCATCGGACGATTGCACTATGATGGCGGCGGCGACTGGTACACCGGACCTTCCAAACTGCCCAACCTCCTCGCCGCGATTCGGCAGCGCACCGGACTCGCCGTCGCCGCGCGCGAGCGCGTAGTCACGCTCTCCAGCCCCGAGCTGTGGGACGTCCCCTACCTCTATATGACGGGGCACGGCAACGTCCACTTCTCGGACGAGGACACCCAGACCCTGCGCCGCTACCTGGAGCAGGGAGGATTCCTCCACGCCGACGACGACTACGGCATGGACAAGTCGTTCCGGCGCGAGATCGCCCGCGTGTTCCCGGATCACCCGCTCGTTGAAGTGCCGTTGAGCCATCCCGTCTACCATGTGGTGTACGACTTCCCGAAGGGGATCCCCAAGATCCACGAGCACGACGGGCTGCCGGCCCAGGGGTTCGGGATCTTTTTGGGCGACCGCCTGGTCGTATACTATTCCTACCAGTCGGACCTGGGCGACGGGTGGGAGGATCCCGAGGTCCACCACGATCCCCCCGAGCTCCACGAGGCGGCATTACGCATGGGCGTGAACCTCTTTACCTACGCCGTGAGCGCGCTGCCGTGACGGGCACGGCGGCCCGGCTGCGGCGGCTGGGACGCCCGCATGCGGTCGGCCGCGCTGCGGCCGTACTGCTGGCGAGCGTCGGCGCCGCGTTGGCGATCGCGGGAGCGGGCGTGGCGCTGGCCCCGAGCGTCGCGGCCGTGCTGGGAGCGTGGCTCTTGATCGGAGTCGTCACCGTGCTGGCCGCGCGGTGGGCGTTTCGGGCGGGGCGCCACGCGGCGGCCCCGGCCGTGGGGCGACTGGTCGAAGCCGCGACGGGAGGCCGGCCGGGAAGCATCGTCGGGCTCGTCGCTCCGACGACGCCCGAGGGCGCGAGCGCCGAGCTATGGATGCTGGCGGACGGGAGGGCGGTCGCGGTAGTCGATGGCGCGGCGCTCGCGGTGGATCGCCTGCTCGCCCGCGGCACGCGTACATCGCTGGTCGCGGCCGCGGGCGCGGCGGCGCTGGGCGCGCTGCTGTTCGTCGCCATGGCCCCGGGCGCCGGTCGGGCTGCCGCGTTCTGGCATCCGTTCCGCACCCTCGCCGACACGCGCACGCCCGTGCGGCTCGTGGTCGACAAGCGCACGGTCCGGCGGGGCGACAGCGTCACGGTGACGATCGACGTCCGCGCCGCGACCCGCGCCACGCTCTGGACCCGCGGGCCGGGAGAGCCGTGGCGGCCCGCGCCGGTGACGCTCGACGCGCTGGGGCACGCTGTGCGACGGCTCGGACCGCTCCAGGCGGACCTCTACGTGCGCGCGTCGAGCGGCGGCCGGCGCAGCGCCGACGTCGTCGTGGCGGTGACGCTGCCGGCATTCGTCGCCGGCCTCGCGGTCACGGCGCGCTACCCGTCTTACCTGGGCCGTGCGGACGAGCCGCTCGCGCCCGGCGCGGACACGATCCCGATCCCCGAAGGCACGGTGATCCTGACCAGCGGGACGGCGAGCGTGCCGCTCGCGCGGGCGGCGTGGCGTCGTGGCGACGTCCGCGCGCCGCTCGCGGTGGCGCGCACCGCGTTCTCGGGGCGCTTCGCCCCTCGCGGTACCGGTGCGTGGCTCCTCGACCTGGCCACCGCCGACGGCGCGCCGCTCGAAGGCGACACGCCCGAGCTGCGGCTGACGGTGGTCCGCGACTCGGCACCGGTCGTCGCCGTCCCCGTGCCGGGGCGTGATACGACGCTTCCCCTGTCGCTGCGGCAGCCGCTGGTGATCGACGCGCGGGACGACCATGGTCTCACGCGGCTCGAGGTGCTGAGCTGGCGCGTGAGCCAGACGGGGAAGGTGGGGGAGACGGTGCGGGAGTCGCTGGACGTGTCGGGTGCGGGGGAGCGGGCGATCGTGCAGGGTGATCTCGACGCCGAGCGGCGGGGGCTCCTGCCCGGCGACACGCTGCGGCTTCGCGCCGAGGCCTGGGACAACGCCCCCACGCCGCACGTCGGTCGCAGTCCCGAGATCGCGCTGCGGCTGCCGAGCCTCGAGGAGCTGCGCGCGGCGACCCGCGCCGCCACCCGCGACGCGACGGCGGAGGCGGACTCCATTGCCGACGCCGAGCGCGAGCTCGGCCGGCGCACCGGGGACCTGGCCCAGCAGCGCTCGCGCGACGAGACCGCGGCGCGCCGCGGCACGGAGGCCGGGCGGGAAAGCGCGCTTCCGTTCCAGGCCACGGAGCGGGCGCAGGCCGTCGCCCGGGAGCAGGAGGCGCTTCAGGCGCGCGTGCAGGAGTTGTCGCGGGCGGTGGAGCGGATCGCCCGGGCGGCGCAGGCGGCGGGGATCGGGGACACGGCGTTTCAGGCACGGCTGCGCGAGGTGCAGGAGCTGCTGCGGCGCGCCGTGACGCCGGAGCTCGAGCAGCGATTGCGCGAGCTGCAGGAGGCGCTGGCGAAGCTCGACCCGGAGGCGACGCGTCGGGCGCTCGAGCGACTCGCCGAAGCGCAGCAGCAGCTACGGGCCGAGCTCGAGCGCAGTCAGGAGCTGTTCCGGCGCGCCGCGGTCGAGGGCACGCTCGCGTCGCTGGCGGCCGATGCGGAGCAGCTGCGGCGTCGCCAGGCGGAGTGGAACGGTGACGCCGTGTCGCGGGCCGACAGCGCCGCGGCAGGGCGCCAGCGTGTGCTCGCCGCTGCCGCCGACTCGCTGGCGCACGCGATCGGTCGGGTAGCGAACGAGCTGGGGGAGCCGCCCGGGGGAACGGCGCCGCTCGCCGCGCCCGAGCGGGCGGCGCGCGACGCCGGGGGTGCGATGCGGCGCGCCGCGCGGGCCGCGGACCTGGGACAGGCGGTGCCCGCGGCACAGGAGGGCGCGGAAGCGGAGCGCCAGCTCGCCGGCGTGCCGGATCAGCTCCGGGGACAACTCGATTCCCTGGCGGAAGCGTGGCGCGGAGAGACGCTGGCTGCGCTCGACCGCGCGCTCTCCGAGACCGCCGCGATGGCGGAGCGCCAGCGGCAGGTGTCGGAGGCATTGCATCGCGGCGAGGCCGGTGCGCCGACCCGCTCGCGGCAGGCGTCGGTAGAAGAGGGAACGGACGTGGTGGCGCGCCACATCCGCGACGCCGCCGGCAAGCACGCGCTCGTCTCTCCGCAACTCGACGCCGCGCTCGGCTACGCCAAGCGTCAGATGGCCGCCGCGCGCGGCCAGCTCGAGGAAGCCGATCCGAACGCCGCCGAAGCCGCGGCGCTCGCCGACGACGCGGTCGACGCCCTCAACGTGGTCGCCGTGGCCCTCGCGCAGAGCCGCAAACAGGTGAGCGGGGCGAAATCGGGGAGCGGGTTCGCCGAAGCGGTCGAGCGGCTCGCGCGCCTGGCCCGCGACCAACAGGGGCTCAACGGCCAGGCCCAGGGTCTGTTGCCGCTCATGGGCGCGGGTCAGGCCGTGCTGGAGCAGCTGCGCGCCCTGGCGGCGCGGCAGCGCGCGCTCGCCGAGCAGCTCGAGCGGATGCAGGCGCAGGGCATCAGCTCCGCCGCCGGCCCGCTCGCGCAAGAGGCCAGGGAGCTCGCCCGCCAGCTCGAAGCCGGCCGCCTGGACCAACGGACGATCGAGCGGCAGCAGCGCCTGTACCACCGGCTGCTCGATGCCGGCCGCACGCTCTCGAACGAGGAGCCGGACCAGAACAAGGAGCGCATGAGCCGGGCGGCGACAGGAGACAGCGTCCACGTCCCCGCCGCGCTCAAGCCCGGAGCGACGGGGGCGGGCCCGCGGCTCCGCTACCCCACGTGGGACGAGCTGCAGGGGCTCACCCCGGAAGAGCGTCGGCTGGTGCTGGACTACTTCCGCAGGCTCAATGCACCACAGCAATAGCGGGATCGCCGGTCTGGCGCTCGGTCTGGCGCTCGGTCTGGCGCTCGCGGTCGCGCCCGGGCGGATCGCGCGCGGCCAGGCCATCGGACAGGGCTTCGAGCTCGAGCGCGCGGGTCAGCTCGGACAGGCGGCGAGCATTTACTTCGCGACGCTGCGCGCGGACCCGACCAATCTCTCGGCACTGCTCGGGCTGGAGCGCGTGCTGCCGGGGCTCAACCGGCTGTCGGAGCTGGTCCCCGCCGCGCAGCGCGCCGCCGCGGCGAGCCCCCGTAACGCGGCCCTGCGAGGGGTCCTGCTGCGGACCTACGTGGGTTTGAACGAGGCCGACAGCGCGCGGGAGGTAGCGCGACGCTGGGCGGCCGCGGCGCCGCGCGACGAGGCGCCCTATCGCGAGTGGGCGATGGCCCTGGACGACCAACGCCGCCACGACGCGGCGCGCGCCGTGCTGGTGGAGGGGCGGCGCGCCTTGGGACGGCCCGGCGCGTTCGGGATCGAACTCGCCGCCCTGAACGAGCGCGCCGGCGACTGGGAGGGGGCGGCACGCGAGTGGGCCGCGGCGCTGGTGGGCGCGCCAGTGCAGCTGCCCAACGCTGCGAGTGAGCTCGCGCAGGCGCCCGACGTGCAGCGGGAGCGGATCGCACGCCTGCTCACGACGGGCGATCCACCGCCGCCGGTCCGACGGCTCGCCGGGGAGCTGCTGCTCGCGTGGGGCGAGGCCGAGCGCGCCTGGACGGTGTTCGCGCCCAGCGTCGCGACGCCGTCGACGGACGCCGCCTTCGCCGTGCATCGATTCGCGGACCTGGCGGCGGCGCGGGATACCCCCGAAGCGCGCCGGGTGCGCGCGCTCGCACTGGCGCGCTACGCCGAGCTCGTGCCCGACCCGGTGGCGGTGCGCGCCCGCGCCGACGCTGCCCGCGCGTTCCTCGCGGCGGGCGACCGGGAAGGCGCGCGCGCCGTGCTCGAGCGTGTGGCCCGCGATTCCGCCGCCCCGGCTGAGGCGCAGGCGCTCGCGCAGGCGGCGCTGGTGGAGACGTTGATCGAGGGCGGGCAACTCGACGAAGCGTCGCAGCGACTCGCGGGCGACGGCCGGCTCACGGACGAAGACCGCGCGACGCTGCGGCTGCGGCTGGTGCGGGCCCGCATCGCCACGGGGGACCTGGACCGCGCCGGCGCGATGCTGGCGCGGGATTCGAGCGTGGAGGCGCTCGCCCTCCAGGGGTGGATCGCCCTGTATCGCGGTCGGGTGAAGCAGGCCTGGCAGCTGTTCCTGGACGCGGGTCCGTACGCGGGGGACCGGCGTGAGGCGACCGATCGGACCGCGATGCTGGCGCTGCTGCAGCAGGTGCCGGGCGACACGTTTCCCGAGCTGGGAAGCGCGCTGCTCACGCTCGCCCGCGGAGACTCGGCGCGCGCCGTCGATGCCCTGCGGCTCGCGGCGACGCGCCTGTCCGGTACGGGCCGGCCGGATGTTTTACTCATAGCAGCGCGTATCGCCGCGCAGCTGGGGCCGGAGCAGCAGCGGACGGCTGTGGCGTTGTGCGACGAGGTCGTGCGGACCGGCGGCACCGGCGCCGCGGCGCCGGCGGCCGAGCTCGAGTGGGCCCGCCTGCTCGAGCGCCAGCTGCAGACCGCGGACGCGATCCAGCATCTGGAGCACCTCATTCTCTCGTATCCCGAGAGCGCACTGCTACCGGAGGCGCGGCGCGAGCTGGAGCGGGCGAAGGGAGCGATTCCGAAGTCGTGAAGCGGCGGGAATTCATCACGTCGTTACGTCGCTACGTCGCTACGACGGCCGGTCTGGACGTCTGGACCTACTTGCCGTCGTGGGGTCGTGGCGTCGTGGCGTCGCTGTTGATCCCGATGGACGACGCGCAGAGCGATCACCTGAAAGCCTACGGCGTGACGTATCGCGTCGTGCAGGCGGGGATCAAGGCGGAGTGGCTCTTGAACTACCGCGGCGGCTCGTTCCTCATGCCCGACGCGGCCGCGATCCGGCGCGACGCCGCGCTCGCGGGGGTGAGCGTCCAGCCGGTGGACGAGGCGCAGGTCACCGCCGTCCGCGGCGAGATCGAGGCGAGCAACATGGACGCCGTGCCGCTCGAGAAGGCGCCCCGGGTGGCCGTGTACGTGCCACCCAATGCGCCACCGTGGGACGATGCCGTCACCATGGCCCTGCAGTACGCCGGCATCCCGTTCGACACGGTGTGGGACTTCGAGGTGCTCGGGGGGAAGCTGGCGAGCTACGACTGGTTGCACCTGCATCACGAGGACTTCACGGGGCAGTTCTCGAAGTTCTATCTGATCTACGCCGGGAACACGTGGCTGGCCGAAATGGTGCGGTTCAACGCCGACGCCGCGAAGCGGCTCGGCTTCGCGACCGTCCCCGACCTGAAAAAGGCGGTGGCCCGGAAGATCCGCGACTACGTCTCCAACGGCGGCTTTCTGTTCGCCATGTGCACCGCCACGGAGACCCTCGACCTGGCGCTCGCCGCCGCGCACGTGGACATCGCGGCGGCGTTCGCCGACGGGACTCCGATGGACCCCGATGCCGACCGCAAGATGGACTGGTCGCAAGCCCTCGCGTTCACCGGTGCGCGGCTCGAGCCCGGTCCCCAGGTGGCGAGCTTCTCCGACATCGACGGACATCAGGTCAACGCCCCGGGGCGGCGTCAGCCGCTCGGGGCCTTCAAGCTGTTCAACTTCAGCGCCAAGATCGACCCGGTCCCGACGATCCTGGTGCAGAACCATCGCCAGGTGATCCCCGACTTCTACGGCCTCACGACGTCGTTCCTGCGCGACCGCCTCAAGCCGGGCGATACCGTGCTCGCGGACGAAGAGGGCGCTCCCTGGGTCAAGTACATCAACGGCGACCACGGCAAGGGCACCTGGACGTTCTTCGGCGGGCACGACCCGGAGGACCAACAGCACCAGATCGGCGATCCCCCGACCGACCTGTCGCTGCACCCTCATTCGCCCGGCTACCGGCTCATCCTCAACAACGTGCTGTTCCCCGCGGCCAAGAAGCGCGAGCTCAAGACGTGAGCGTCGAGCGGCTCGCGCCGGCGGTCCGCGACCTGCTGCGCGCCGAGATCGCGGCGGCCCATGGGCGCGAGGTGTCGTTCGTGGCGCGCCCCGATGCCAACGGCCTGATCGTGGAAGCGCGCGTAGTGGCCCGCGGCACGGTGGACGCCGTGCTGGCGCTTCCGGGGATCGCGGTGCGGGGCGAGCTGCTGCTCCACAACCACCCGAGCGGCGTGCTCGAGCCCTCGGGAGCGGATCTCAGCGTCGCGGCGCGGCTGCACGACGGCGGCGTCGGGTTCGCCATCGTCGACAACGCCGTCAGCGACTGCTATGTCGTCGTCGAGTGCCCCCGCCCGCGGGCCACCACCCGGCTCGATCCGATCGACGTGGCGGGGTTGCTCGCCCCCAGCGGCCCGGTGGCACGCGCGCTCGGCAGCTTCGAGGACCGTCCCAGCCAGCGCGACATGGCCGCCTATATCGCCGATCTTTACAACGACGGCGGCGTGGGGATGCTCGAGGCCGGCACCGGCGTGGGGAAATCGTTCGCGTACCTCGTGCCCGCGCTCGTGTGGGCGCGCGAGAACGGCGAGCGCACGGTCGTCTCGACCAACACCATCAATCTGCAGGAGCAGCTGGTCGGCAAGGACCTGCCGATCCTGGCCCGCTCGCTCGGGAGCGGTGAGCACTCTCCCACGTTCGCGCTGCTCAAGGGATGGCGGAACTACGTCTGCCTCTCGCGCCTCGATCAGGCGTGTGAGCAGGCGACCTCGTTGTTCGAGGACGAGCGCCGCGCCGAGCTCGAGACGCTGGCGGCATGGGCCGCGCGCTCGAGCGACGGATCGCTCGCGGACCTGCCGGACGAGCCGAGTGGCGACGTGTGGGACGCGATCGCCGCGGAGTCGGACCTCTGCACGCGGCTCAAGTGCCCGCACTTCGACCGCTGCTTCGTGTTCCAGGCGCGCCGGCAGGCGGCCGAAGCCGACGTGGTCGTCGTGAATCACCACTTGCTCGCCTCCGATCTCGCGGTGCGCATGGTGTCCGACAACTGGCAGGAGGCGGCGGTGCTGCCCCCGTACCGCCGGCTGGTGCTCGACGAGGCGCACCACCTGGAAGACGTCGCGGCGATGCACCTCGGCGCCCAGGTGGGCCGGCTCGGCGTCGACCGGCTGCTGGGGCGGCTCGAGAAGAACGGGCGCGGACTGCTCCCGACGCTCCGGTCCGTGCTCTTCGGGCGCGACGATCTCCTCTCCGCGGCGAGCCGCGACCTGGTGCAGCAGAGTCTCGTCGACGCGCTGGCGGCGGCGCGCCGTGCGGCGGAGACCGTGTTCACCCTGCTCGCCCGCCGACTCGACCGCGAGTCGGGGACAACCCCGGTGCTGCGCCTGGGCGACGAGTTTCGCGACGACGCCGTGTGGCCACAGGGACTGGAAGTGGGGCTCGACAACCTGCTGCTCGCGTTCTCGCGGCTCTCCGAGGGCGCGGAGACGATCGCCGACCGGCTGACGCTGGACGATCCGTCGGAGCGGCGGGCGCAGCTCTTGGGCGAGCTGCGGGGCGTCGCGCGGCGGCTCCAGCAGGTCGCGGCGGGGCTTATCGCCGCGCTGCGGCCGGCGCCGGGCGGTCCCGCCGCGGTGCGCTGGCTCGAGCGGCGTGGCCGCAAAGTGGTCAACGTCTCGCTCGCCGCCGTGCCGCTCGATCTCGCGCCCATCCTCAAGGAGAGTCTGTTCGACCGGGTCGAGACGGTCGTGCTCACGAGCGCCACCCTCGCCGCGGGCGGCGACTTCGGCTACCTCGAAGCGCGACTCGGACTCGACCTCCCTCCCAGCCGGCTCAAGGTGCGGGAGATCCACGCCTCCCCGTTCGATTTCGCGGCGCAGTGCCTGTTCGGCATTCCCACCGACTTCCCGGAGCCGCGCGACGACGAAGCGGGGCACGACGCGGCGGTAGCGCGCGTGGTAGTGGAGCTGGCGCACGCCGCGGACGGCGGGATGTTCGTGCTGTTCACGAGCCACGGCGCCCTGCGACGCACGGCGGACGCGGTACGCGGCGAGCTGGGGGGCCGGTGGCCGCTCCTGGTGCAGGGCGAGGGGCAGCGGGACCAGCTGCTGCGGCGCTTCCGGGAAGCGGGCTCGGCGATCCTGCTCGGCACCGATTCGTTCTGGGAAGGCGTGGACGTCCCGGGACGCGCGCTGCGCGTGCTCGTCCTGGCGAAACTCCCTTTCAAGGTGCCCACCGAGCCGCTCACGGCGGCGCGCCTCGAGCGCATCGAAGCGGGGGGCCTGAACGGTTTCGGTCACTACCTCGTGCCCAATGCCGCACTGAAGCTCAAGCAGGGGTTCGGGCGCCTGATCCGCAGCCGCTCCGATCTCGGTGCCGTAGTGCTGCTCGACCGGCGGGTGGTGACGAAGCGCTACGGGGCGATGATCCTCGAGGGCCTGCCCCGGGCCACCCGGGTGGTCGGGCCCTGGGCGGATGTGCGTGGGGCCTGCGAGGAGTTCTTTGCGAGGCATGGAATTGGTGTGGAAGCGAGGGCGGTGGAGGGCGGTGAAGGGCGGTGAAGGGCGGTGGGAGCCGGCGGAGGGCGGTAACGGGCGGCGCGGGTAGAGCGTAGATTCCGTTGGAGGAGGACGGGGTGACCAAGCTCAGCAAGCGGTTGGCCGCGCTGCCCAGCTATCCGATGGCGGAGATCCCGGCGATCAAGCGCCGGCTGCTCGCGCAGGGCGTCGACGTGATCGATCTCGGCGCCGGTGACGCCGATTTCGCCCCGCCCGCGGTTGCGGTGGACACGCTGGCGCGCGCCGTCCGCGACCCCGCCATGAGCCGCTACCCATTCCAACTCGGCCTGCCCGTGTTCCGGGAAGCCGCAGCCGCCTATGTGAAGCGCCGGTTCGGCGCACGCTTCGATCCGTTCAGCGAGCTGCATCCCCTCATCGGCTCGAAAGAAGGCATCGCCCATCTCGCGATGGCGTTGCTCGACCCGGGCGACGTCGCGATCGTCCCCGAGCCCGGGTACGCCGTGTACGAGGGCGGCACGGTGCTCGCGGGCGGCGAGCCGTACCGCTACGCCCTCACGCCGGGCACGGGGTTCCTGCTGGAGATGTCGGACGTCCCGGCCGACGTGGTGCGCCGCACGAAGCTGGTTTACCTAAATTATCCCAACAATCCGACGGCCGCCGTGGCGCCGCGCGACTACCTCGCGCGCACGGTGGAGTTCTGCCGCCGTCATGGGATCGTCATCGCGTACGACAATCCGTACTGCGAAATCACGTTCGACGGGTATGTGGCGCCGAGCATCTTCGAAATCCCCGGTGCGCGCGAAGTCGCCGTCGAATTTCACTCGCTGTCGAAAACGTTCTGCATGACGGGGTGGCGCCTCGCGTGGGCGGTGGCGCGCCCGGAGCTCATCGCTGCGCTCGGGCGCGTGAAGAACTACGTGGACACGGGCGCGTTCCTCGCGGTGCAGGCGGCGGGGGCGGCGGTGTTGCCGCAGGCGGAGGAGCTGGCGCGCGGCTACGTGGCGCGGTTTCAGGAGCGGCGCGACGCGCTACTCCCGGTGTTGCGCGCGCAGGGGTTCGAGCCCGAGACGCCGGGGGCCACGATGTACGTCTGGGTACCGCTGCCCGAGGGCGTGGCGTCGGCGGCGTTCGCGCGCCGGGCGCTCGAGGACGCCGGGGTCGTGACGCTGCCTGGGAGCGGGTTCGGAGCGGGGGGCGAGGGCTTTTTCCGCCTGGCGCTCACGGTCGACACGGCGCGCCTGGTCGAGGCGGCGGAGCGGCTGGGAAAGGTGCTCACCACTGTTTGATCCTCGCGCGGTCCCGTCCCGCCTGCGGCGGTTCACCTGGATCGGCAGCGCCGCGATCCACCTGGCGCTCGTCATCTGGCTGGTAACCGCGTCGTGGCGCATCGACGGGCGGCAGGGGTTGATCACCATCATCCCGCCCGACATGCCGCAGGCGCACGAGCTGCCGCCGTTCGGGGGCACGCGCCGCGGGGTGGGGCCGAGCGGGGGACTGGGACGCCCGCTCCCGGACGCCAGGATTCCCGACACCACGCCGCCCGAGCCGGCCCCGGTGGGCAAGCCCGACAGCACGCTGGCCGCGAATCCGGCGAGCGTGGGTCCCCACATCGTCACCCCGCCCCAGGTGGGGGATGGCCTCCTCTGGGTGACGCCGCGTCCGGCGCTGCCGGCGGAGGTCGCGGGCGCGCTGTACGAGTCGCATGAGCAGCGCGATACGGGCGTGGTGCGCCGGCTGCACTCCATGATGGATTCCCTCAACGTGATCATCGATCAGGAACAGCGTAACCGGCAGCGGCCCACCTGGACCACGGACGTCGCCGGGAAAGTGTTCGGGATCGACTCGCAGTACATCCACATCGCGGGGATCAAGATCCCGACGTTCGCGCTCGCGGCGCTGCCGATCTCGCTGCCGCAGGGGAACTACGACGAGCAGCGGCGCGCGCGCCAGCTCGACGAGATGCGGGCAGACCTGATGCAGGCCGCGCGCCGCACGGAATCGCTGCAACTGTTTCGCCAGTACGTGCGCGACCTGCGGGCCCGCAAGGCGGCGGAGCGGGAGGCGGAGCGGCGGCAGCGGGGGGATACGACGAAAGTCAGACCTGATACCGTGAGCGGGGTGCCCTAATACGACGCCACGTTACACGACGCCACGTTACACGACGCCACGTTACACGACGCCACGTTACACGACGCCACGTTCCAAGCAGGTTCATGCAACGTGGCGTCGTGGCGTCGTGTAACGCCGTCATGTTGCACGGGCCGCAGCTTCCAGCCTCCGCAGGGCGCCTTCTTTCCCTATCACATACAGCAGCTCGTTCACCGGCTCCGACACCGTGCCGCCCGTGAGCGCGATGCGGATCGGCTGGAACACCTTGCCGGCGGCGACGCCCTTCTGCTCGGCGAGCGCCCGCAACGCCTGTTCCAGGGCAGGCGGAGTCCAGTCGGCCGCCTGGAGAACCGCCAGGCTCGCTTCGAGCGCGGCCTTGTAGCCGGCCGGATCCTTCGCGATCTCCTTTTTTGCCTTCTCGTCGAACACGACGTGCTTCGCGT
>Ga0209805_1000578_pt1 | contig 22355 bp, 18 predicted proteins | sample GraSoiAngelo_148_FD_185905 | JGI IMG/M metagenome (GOLD analysis project Ga0209805, IMG submission 185905) | Grasslands soil microbial communities from the Angelo Coastal Reserve, California, USA - 14_1009_09_20cm (SPAdes) (version 2) | ecosystem: Environmental > Terrestrial > Soil > Grasslands ...
GGCCGCGCACGCGCATCTCGAAATCGAGCCCCCGATCGTCCATGGCCGCTCCGGGGTCACACGCTTTCGCCCAGGGAGAGTCGAGCGCAGGTCGGGCGTGGCATGCACGCACCGTCTCGCCACTGTCTCCGCGTACCAGCGAGACCCACGGCCCGCTCGCGATCGGAACCCGCGCCGGCGCGCCATCCGACCACCAGAAGCAGAGCGCCATACGCTGCGAGCTCGGGAGACGGCAGAGCCCGCGCTGCCTGCGGGGTTCTTCGAGCGACTGCAGCTTCGGCGCCGACTCCTCGCGCGGAAAGCGCACGCGCTCGGGGCCGAGCTCGTAGGGGAACGCGATGGCTTCTCCGATCTTCGGCCCTTGTCCGAGCTCGGTGTCGATGTTCTCCCCCATCATCGAACGGGCGAGGAGGGCGAAGCGATCCTCGAAGTACTCCGCGCTCGCGGGCCCGTAGAGCGTGGACGCTCCCTCGTAGGCCTGGACCGCATATTCGCGGCGCGTCGTGAGGTACTGGAAATACGCATTCGCCAGACCGACGACCGCAGCGTACGCAGGCCGTCCGTCTTCCGTATGGACGTTGGCGAGCACGCGCGCGTTGATCGCGGCACCCGCATGGACCGTCGCTTCGCCCGGTACGAAGGAGAGCCAGGTATCATCGATGCGGAGGAGCGCGAATGGCGCATGCGTCGGATACTTCGTCGGACTGGTTCCGACGAGGAGGCCCTGCAATGGCCCGAGCAGCCGCTTCTTGGGTGCGTGGCAGTCGTCCCGAAGCGCGTCGACGTCCGAACCGCGTTCCATCAGCGCGTCGAGGGTGACGGGGCGGTCGCTCGCGCCATGACCTGAGGCCGCGCCCAACTCGGCGATGGGGCACAGGCGACTCGCCTTGGGCGCTGCGGTGCTGGCCGAAACAAAGGTGGCGCCGGGCAGATATGCCTCGAGGTAGCGGCTTTCCACCACCAGGGCGGAACGGAATCCCGCGTCGGCGGCGACTCGCGTGGCATGCGCCTGCAGGACGGCAGGATCACGTGCATAGGTCTCCCACGCGCGCTCGGCGAGCGCGCGGCCGACACGAACGGCCTCGGTGGTGGTGTTGGCCTTCAGCACCGGCGCGATGTCGCCCTCGTTCGTGTTCAGCACCGCCGCGAGCGGATCGAGATCGGCGACATGCCCGCAATCGGGGATTGCCTCGACCGCCGCGCCGCACCGCTCGGCCCAGGTGCGGCGCAACTCCGCCTCGAGGAACCTGGACGCCGCACCGTGCGTGTCCGCGCCGAACAGCCGGTTTCGCACCGTCACGACGTTCGGGTGCATCGCGAAGAGCACGATGAACCCGACCGGGCCGAGCATCCTCGTCCGCGTCTCCGCGTCGAGGGCCTCGAGCTGCAGGACGTGAAGCGACGGATCGATGGCCGCTTCCTCGTCGGATAGCTGCAGGTCGGGCGGTGGCTGGAACAGCCGCGGTGTCCCGTTCGCTTCGAATGCTTCCAGACTGCGGTTCCGGGTGAGCTGCCAGGCTGCCGAATGGACCCAGCGCGCCGCGGCGGGACGCCTCGCCGCGAATGCCCCCTCGATCGCTGCCGCGATGCGGCTGGCGAGGAAGTCCACCATGGCGGAATCGAATCCCGGATGACGCGTGCTCATCGCCCCCGCGTAGAGGGGAGTCTCGAAATAGTGCGCAGGTCCGGCGTGCGTATGCGTCGCCGCGATGAAGAGACGCGAAGTGGGAACGATACCGCGGACCCGCTCCGCGACCCGACGATGGAGGATCCCGCTGACCGAATGAAGGTCGCAACCGACGATCGCAACCCGATCTTGCGGACTGGTTTCCAGGATGAACGCGCGGCAATAGAGCCGCGACCAATAGCCGTCGGTCACGAGCGAATCCGGGCCGAGCCCAAACGTCGAGGGCCCCGGAGGAGGCGTGACGTCAGCGCGCGCCGCGCCTGCTTGCAAGAAGCCGCGTGAGCCCCTGCGCGCGTCAGAGAGCGGCTCGGCGGTGCCGGGCATCCGGTGCAGTGCGCATGCCGCCAGGCCCGCGCATCCGGCGATTGCGGCGGCGGCCACGCGTCTCATGGCAGGAGCGAGGAGCTCACCTGCACGCGTAGCAGCAACCGGGTGGAGAACTCCGCCAGCATCGATCGCCCCGGCGGTGCAAGCGCGTTGACGCCCGCTTCGAGCACGACCAGCGGTACGGTGTCGACAAGGCCGGCTGGATCCCACGGCTCGGGCTGCGATGCCAAGCGCAGCAGCGCAGCGACGCTCGCTCCGCCGAATGGCCCCAGCCCACTGCCGGTTTCAGAGGCGCTCCGGAGCACTCCTCCACGGGCGGTGATCTCCCAGGCCAAGCGCCCGGTCGACTCCGGCAGCGAGGTAAACCCGTAGTCCATCCCCAAACGCCAGACGTCAACGCGCGAGCCGGCATGCGTCCACTCGATCCCCGCGCTCGACTGATACTCCCTGGGCAGCTGCACCGTTGCCGAAATGGTCGGGCCGAACCCCATCGATGAGGCGGTCGACGGCCGTGTGACGACCCCGCCCGCTGAAAGCGAGCAGGCATAGTCGAGCGAAACAAACATCACCGCCCACGTCAGGCGCGAGGGCGGCAGCCCTGTGCGCATGGGTCCCCCAACCGTGCCTTGCTCCGGCCCCTGGAGACATTGTTCCCGATCGCTTCCTCCGATCAAGGTGCGCCGCGGCGGTCGCGCCCGCCCACCGTCGCGCCACGTCGCGCGACCCACGGAGAACCGTCGCGCTCCGTGCGGCCACGAGGTTCAACCAGCTCTTTTTCCTCGGATCGCGGATTGGCACGCGGCCTGCTCTTGCGCGATGGCAAGGAGGGACGATGACGCCGTCACTTTCGCCGCAAGCCGATGCGTTCCTTGTCGACTATTTCCAGCGAGAGATCCTGCCGTTATTGACGCCCGTTGCGCTCGACCCTTGCCATCCGTTTCCGCCGCTGAGCGAGGATTCGTTCCATCTGGCAGTCCGCTTCCGGCGGACGCCCGGCTTGCATTTCCGGTACGGCCTCGTGCTGGTCCACTCGACGTTGCCGCGTGTTCTGAGAGTGCCCGATGGGCCGAGGGAGCTGCCCATCCTTCTCGAGGACATCATCGCCCGGCACCTGCCCAAGCTCTTTCCCCAGACGAACATCGACGATTGCTGGGTCATCCGCGTCTCCAGGTTGCAGGAGCAGGCCGCCGCCGAGCCGGCCGCAGGCCGATTTCTCCAAGACCAGAAAAGGGGTACAAGACAAAGAGCGTGCTGACGCCCTGGGGGAACCGATGGGCTACCGGCGAGCGCGGGGGTTCCAACGAGAAGGTCGGTGCGCGCGCAGCTTTAGCCTTTGAAGGGAGCCCATCATGGGCAAACACGATACCGACCTGGTCCGCCTCGCCGCGGAACACGTGTTCGAGCTGTTCAAGGGCGCCAATCCCGACATTCCGCTCGTCTATCACGGCTTCAACCGCACCCGTGAGCTTGTCGTCTCCTGCAAGGACATCGCGAAAGGATGCAAGCTCGAAGACGATGAGCTCCGGACCTTGCTGCTCGCGGCTTGGTTCCACGACGCCGGATATGCCGTCGGGCTTGACGGCGACGAGCGCAAGGGCATCGAGCTGTGCCGGGAGTTTCTCGCGCGACAGCAGGCGTCCGCGACCCTGCGCGATCGCGTGATCGCGTGCCTCGATGGAGTGAACGGTAACGGGGCGGCCGCGTCGCGCATCGCCACCGTAGGCGATGACGTGCTGCACGACGCAATCCTGATGTCGCTCGCGAGCAAGAGCTATCTGCAGGACGCCGAGCTGCTGCGGCTCGAGATCGAGCGCCGCCGGGGAAAACTGTACACGGACGTGGAGTGGACGCAGGAGTGCATCGCATTCTTCGACCACCATCCGTTCCACACGCGATACGCGCAGCTCGAGTACAACGACAGGAGGGCCGCCAACCTGGTGGGGCTTCACAAGCTGCTGCGCAAGCAGGTCGAAGAAGCGGCCGAGGAACGGGCCGAGCAGGCGAGGGTCTCCAAAGGGGTGGGGAAGACCGTCGAGAGCATCTTCTACTATCTCACCAAGCTCCAGGTCGGCCTGGTGGGGCTCGCGGATCGCCGGACGAGCACGATGATCCATGTGAATGCGATCATGATCTCCATCGTGATCGGGCTGCTGCTACGCCACTTCGACTCCGAACGCTATCTGCTCGTCCCCACAGTCGTGCTGCTCACGGTGAATCTGGTCGCCATCTTCGTCTCCATCTACTCGATGCGTTCGGCCCGCTCCACGCTCGTCAAGGACGAGTGGCGAATCCACGACGCGAACCTGCTCCTCTTCACGAACGACACGCCGCTCTCGCTTCCCGAGTATGCGCAGCGGATCAAGCGGTTGGCCCTCGACGTGCCCGGACTGCAGGCGTCGATGATCGAGCATCTCTACTTCGTGCGAAAGATGCTCGTCGATCGACAGCGCGCCTTGCGCATCACCTACGACGTCTTCATCTACGGCCTGGCGCTCTCGCTCCTGGTCTTCGCGGTCGCTTGGATGCGGCGATGAGGCGGGCCCTGGCTCTCGGTGCGCGAACTGCTCGTGAACCAGGGCCCGGTGTCAGGGACTCGGACGGAAGCTCCGCGGATCGATGGCATAGCGCTTGATCCATCGCTGCACCTGCACGCGGCCTTGCCCAGCCCCCGAGCCGCCGCGCTGACGTTGCCTCCACTTTCGCGCAGAGCGGCAATGATGTCCTCGCGCCTCTTGCGGTCAAGCTCGGACAGCGCCGGGTCAGCCCTTTTCGCGCGCGGTTCTCGTCCGCCGCGCTGCGAGCGTATCGCGGTGACCGCGGCCGGTAGGTGCGCAACGTCGATGGGCCCGGACGCGGACAGGACGATGGCAGCTTCCACGCACCTGTCCAACTCGCGGATGTTGAACGGCCACGCGTAACCGAACAATGTGCGTACGGCGCTCGGGGAGAACGCCACTTCGGCGGCTTGCTCGCCGAGGTTGCGCCGGAGAAGCTCGGCGACGATGAGGCCGATGTCCTCGCGGCGTTCTCGCAGCGGAGGCAACGTGATCGTGAATCCGCCGATGCGCGCGAGCAGGTCGGCGCGGAAACGGTCGCTCTCGACAAGGGCATCCAGGTCGCGGTGCGTGGCGGCGACCAGCCGGAAGTCCACCTTTACGGGCCTCGTCGCCCCGACCGGCAGTACCTCGCCTTCCTGCAGAACCCGGAGGAGCGAGGCCTGCGCCGGTAGCGGCAGATCGCCGATCTCGTCGAGGAACAGCGTCCCGCCTTCGGCGCTGCGCACCAGGCCCGGACGGTCTTCGGTTGCGCCGGAAAAGGCGCCTTTGCGAAAGCCGAACAGCTCCGATTCAACGAGCATGGAGGGCAGGGAGCCGCAATTCACTGCCTGAAGCGTTCCCGTGCGGCCCGAGAGGAAATGCAGGGCCCACGCAATCATCTCCTTCCCGGTTCCGCTTTCGCCGCGGACGACGACAGGAACACGCGAACGTGCCATCGTCTGCAGGCGCTCGAACTCTCCTGCGAGCTCTGCCGAAAGGGTCGCCAGCCCGGGAGCTGCGCCTTGCCTCGCGTCGACCTCGGCGACGGCGGGAGCATCCGAGCCGGCCACCCCTTCGCGGAAGATGAGGAAACTCTGTCCCAGCTCGATCAGATCGCCGTCCGCCAGTGGCGATCGCTCGACCGGAATGCCGTTGACGAGCGTTCCGTTGCGCGACTTGCAGTCCTCGATTCCCCAAGCGCCGAGCACCCTGTTGAGCCTGGCGTGGCGGGAGGAGACCCACAGGTCCGGCAGCTCGACGGCAAGGCGGCGGCCGTCGGTCGTGACGCGGCGTTCGGAACCCCTTCCGATGGCGATCTCATCGACTTTTGCCAGCGAACAGCGCATGCCGGGTAGCAGCGGCCGATCGGCTTGAAAGACGAAGAAGAGACAAGCTTCCGCGCTGCGCGGGGTCGCGCGCTTGACGTGCCCAGGACGTGAAAGGGTGCGGCTGGCCGAGCCCACCGGCACATTCGACTGGCCATTCAGGTCATCCATCAGGCGCGATCCGCCGCTTCTCGACCGCAGGGACAAAGGAATCGAGCTCAGGCCGGGCGATCGTCAGTGAACCCTTCGGCGCCCGACGTCTCCATCTCCGCCGTCAGCCCGGGATGGCGCTCGAGGAACCGGATGCAGGCGTTCCAGCGCAGCACCGCGTCGTCGTTGCCAGGCGGGCTCAGCGCCTGCGCTTTCTCGTAGTCGTCCAGCGCTTCGAGGATCCAGCCGGTGGCGTGGCTCGGATGCGCACCGTCCCGGATCTGCGCCTTGACCCAGCGCTCGCAGATCAGGCCAGCGTAGTATTGCCGCTCGTATTCGTCGCGCAGCCTGCCGAGGACGGCACGCGCGTCGCCGGGGCCTTTCCCCGACCCGCTGCCGAACTGGTCGGTGGTCGCGAGAAGCAGCATGACCAGCGCCTGCTGGTGATCGGGCTGCGTGGCAAGGATGTCGAGGCAGATGCTCTCCGCCTCCTGCGGCTCGTTGAGCAGCCGGTATCGCTCTGCCTTGGAGAGCGCGCGTGGAATCGCCTCGCTGGAGATCGGCTTGAGCTGCTGCATGACGCCTCCAGATCAGGTCCTCGGATTGAGGATGCGAAAGAGCTTTCGGAACGGGTCGTACATCTCGTCGACCACCCGCTCCTTGAGCGGGATGATCGCATTGTCGGTGATGTTGATCTCCTCCGGGCAGACGCGGGTACAGCACTTTGTGATGTTGCAGTACCCGATGCCGTGGAGCTCCTCGAGCTGCCCGGCGCGGTCTTCGACATCGAGCGGGTGCATCTCCAGCGCCGCGGCATGGGCGAAGAAGCGCGGGCCGATGAACGGCCTGGGCGGCTTGTGCTCGCGGATCACGTGGCAGACGTCCTGGCAGAGAAAGCACTCGATGCACTTGCGGAATTCCTGCACGCGCTCGATGTCCTGCTGCGCCATCCTCCAGGTGCCGTCGGGAGCGTCGGGGGGACGCGGGCGGAACTTCTTGATCTTCTTCTTCACCTCGAAATTCCAGGAGACGTCGGTCACCAGGTCGCGGATCTTCGGGAACGACTTCATCGGCTCGATGACGACCGGCTGCTCGAGCGGCAGATCGCTCAGGCGGGTCATGCACATCAGGCGCGGCAGGCCGTTCACTTCCGCCGAGCAGGAGCCGCACTTTCCCGCCTTGCAGTTCCAGCGCACCGCCAGGTCGTTGGCCTGCTCGGCCTGGATGCGGTGCACGGCGTCGAGCACCACCATCCCCTCCGAGACCTCGGTCGCGTAGTCGCGGAAGTCTCCTCCCTGGGAGTCACCGCGCCAGATGCGGAAGGAGGCCTTCATTTCATCTCCTCGACGATCTGCTTCAGGGCGGCGGGCATCTCGGGGATGGGCTCGCGCCGGACGCGCATCTCGCCGGAGGTCTCGCGGGCGATGACGATGTTGACGCGGCCGAACTCGGCGACCTTGTCGGGGAAGTCCTCGCGGAAGTGCGCGCCGCGGCTCTCCTTGCGCTCCAGCGCCGAGCGCGCGATCGCTTCCGAGACGGTGAGCAGGTTGTGCAGGTCGAGCGCGGTGTGCCAGGCCGGGTTGTAGGCGCGGTTGCCGCCGATGCGGATGCGCCGCGCGCGGTCGCCGAACATCCCCAGCGCGTCGAGGGCGTGAACCATCTCGCCTTCGTTGCGCACGATGCCCACCAGGCCCTGCATCGACTTCTGCAGATCCTGCTGCACCTGGAAGGGCCCGCCTTCCGCGCCGCTGCCCGCCCCGTCCTCGAACGGCTGCAGCGCCCGCCGCTCCGCCGCCTCCACCTGGGCTTCCTCGATCTGCACGGCGGGGTTCTCCTTCGCGAACCGCGCCGCATGGGCGCCCGCCCGCTGGCCGAAGACGAGCAGGTCCGACAGCGAGTTGCCGCCCAGCCGATTCGCCCCGTGCAGACCGGCGCCGCACTCGCCGGCGGCGAAGAGCCCGGGCACCGTGGACATCTGCGTCTCGGGATCGACGCGCACGCCTCCCATCATGTAGTGCGTGGTCGGCCCCACCTCCATCGGCTGCTCGGTGATGTCGATGTCGGCCAGCTTGAGGAACTGGTGGTACATGCTGGGCAGCTTCTTCTTGATGTGCTCCTTCGCGCCGGGCAGCCGCCGCTTGAGCCAGCTGATGTCGAGGAAGACCCCGCCATGCGGGCTGCCGCGACCCTCCCGGATCTCGCGCACGATGCACCGGGCTACGTGGTCGCGGGTGAGCAGCTCGGGCGGCCTGCGCGCGTTCTTGTCGCCCTGCGTGTAGCGGAATCCCTCTTCTTCGCTGTCGGCGGTCTGGCTGCGATAGTTTTCCGGGATGTCGTCGAAGAGGAACCGCTTGCCCTTGCTGTTGAGCAGCACTCCGCCTTCGCCGCGCACGCCCTCGGTGACGAGGATGCCCTGCACGGAAGGCGGCCAGATCATCCCGGTGGGATGGAACTGCACGAACTCCATGTCCATCAGCTCGGCGCCGGCGTCGTACGCGAGCACATGGCCGTCGCCGGTGTATTCCCAGGAGTTGCTGGTGATCTGGTAGGCCTTGCCGATTCCCCCCGTGGCGAGCACGACCGCCCGCGCGCGGAACACGTGGAAGAACCCGCGCTCGCGATCGTACCCGAAAGCGCCGGCCACCCGCTCGCCCTCCTTGAGCAGCGAGAGCACCGTGTGCTCCATGTGCACGTCGATGCCCTGGTGGATGCCGTGGTCTTGAAGCGTGCGGATCATCTCCAGCCCCGTGCGATCGCCGACGTGCGCGAGGCGCGGATAGCGGTGCCCGCCGAAGTTGCGCTGGAGGATGCGGCCGTCCTTGGTGCGATCGAAGAGGGCGCCCCAGGCCTCCAACTCGCGCACGCGCGCCGGCGCTTCCTTCGCGTGCAGCTCGGCCATCCGCCAGGAGTTCAGGTACTGGCCGCCGCGCATGGTGTCGGCGAAGTGGACCTTCCAGTTGTCGCGCTCGTCGACGTTGGCCAGCGCCGCCGCGATCCCGCCCTCCGCCATCACCGTGTGCGCCTTCCCCAGGAGCGACTTGCACACCAGCCCGACCGAGAGGCCTGCCGCCGAGGCCTCGATGGCCGCACGCAGCCCGGCTCCTCCCGCGCCGATCACCAGCACGTCGTGCTCGTGGGTCTGGGCGCGGACGGTCAAACGATCCTCCAGTCGCGCCAGACACCCATCGAACAGAGCCGGATGTAGAGGTCGGCGAAGGCCACGCTGAAAAGGCTCAGCCAGGCGAAGGTGCCGTGGCGGCGGTTGAGGCAGCTCACGCACGCGTACGCGCGCTCGTGCAGAGGACGCGTGGAGAGCTGATCGAAGCATCCACCGGCGAGATGCCGCAGCGAGTGGCAGCCGAGCAAGTACCCGCCGAGGAAGACCACGTTCGCGGCCAGGATCAGCGTGCCGACGCCGATGCCGAAGCCGGGGAACCACATCGCCTTCCAGACGTCGTAGGCGAGGATCGCGAGGAAGGGGATGGCGAGGTAGAGGAAGAGGCGGTGCACGTTCTGCAGCACGAGCGGCATCGCGCTCTCGCCGCGGTAGGTCGTTCGCGGCTCGCCCACCGCACAGGAAGGCGGGTCGGCCCAGAACGCCTTGTAGTACGCGCCCCGGTAGTAATAGCAGGTCAGCCGGAAGCCACCCGGCGCCCAGAGGATGAGAACGGCGGGCGAGATCGTGAGCCAGGCGGGAAACCACGACGGCGGCGGCCCGAACCAGGCGTGCGGCGAGTGTCCGAACAGTTCCGGGGAGTAGAACGGGGAGAGATACGGTCCGAACGTGTAGTGCCGGCCCTGCAGCGCGGCCCAGGTCGTGTAGACCACGAACGTGGAGAGGGCCGTGAACACCAGCAGGCCTTGCGCCCACCAGCGGTCGCGTCGCGCCGTCCGTCCAAACCGTAGAGGCCGGACTGCGATGTGCGGGCCGAAGGCCATCGGGCATCCAGCTTGCTCTTGCGGGATTGCACGCGCAAGGAGGCCGGGCGCCTTCAGGTCTCGTCCTGCCGCCTTCTACGGCACGAGCGCTGCGGCGCCGATGATCTCGCCGGCGCGCAAGGACGCGAGCACCTCGTTGGCGGCGGCGAGCGGGTGGGGAACGACGTGGGCGCGCAGCCGCACGCGACCGGCGAGGGCGAGGAACTCTTCCGCATCCTGGCGGGTGAGATTCGCCACGCTGCGCACCACGCGCTCCTCCCAGAGCAGCCGATACGGAAACGACGGGATGTCGCTCATGTGGATCCCGCCGCAGACCACGATTCCGCCCTTGGCGACGGCCCGCAGCGCCTGCGGAACGAGCGCGCCCACCGGCGCGAAGAGGATGGCCGCGTCGAGCTGGGCAGGCGGCAGCTCGGTCGACGACCCCGCCCAGACCGCGCCAAGCTCGAGGGCGAACCGCTGCGCATCCACGTCGCCCGGCGAAGTGAACGCGTACACCTCGCGACCTTCCGCGCGCGCCACCTGCGCGATCAGGTGCGCGGCCGCGCCGAAGCCGTAGAGGCCGAGGCGGCGGGCGTCGCCCGCCATGCGCAGCGATCGCGCTCCGATGAGCCCGGCGCAGAGCAGCGGCGTCGCCTCGGAATCGGAGTACGGCTCGGGGAGCGGAAAACAGTACCGTTCGTCCGCGACGGTCAGCTCGGCGTAGCCGCCGTCGATCTGGTAGCCGGTGAAACGGGCGCGCTCGCACAGGTTCTCCCGGCCCGAGCGGCAATAGACGCAGACGCCGCAGGTCCAGCCGAGCCATGGCACGCCGACCCGCGTGCCCCGGGCGAACCGTCCGGCGCCTTCTTCCACGATGCCGACGATCTCGTGTCCCGGAACCAGCGGGAGCTTCGGGTCGGGGAGCTCGCCGTCGGCGATGTGGAGGTCGGTGCGGCACACGCCGCATGCGCGCACCCGCAAGAGGACCTGTCCGGCCTGCGGGCGCGGATCCGGCAGCTCGCGCAGCTCCAGCCGGCGGCGCGGCTCGACAAGGACCATGGCTCGCATCGCAAACCTCCGCTGGAGGGCAGCTCACTCCGTCGTCTGCGTGCGCCAGAGGGCCTTCCAGCCCGAAGGAGTGCGCCGCAGCACCAGCACCTCCTGTCCGGTCTCGTCGCGCTCGGCGTCCTCGCCGTTCAGCGTGTAGCGCATGGCGAATCGATAGGTGACGGCGGCCACGTCGCCGAAGACGTCGATCGAGTGCTCCAGCTCCTCGAACGCGTGCGTCCGGGCATGGTGGACGAACTGTTCATAGCTGCGGACGATCGCCTCGCGTCCTTCCACGCGACCCTGCAGCGCCGGCGCGATGACGACGGCGGACTCATCGAACAGATCGGCCACCTCGTGCGCGGCGCCGGCGACCCACGCCCGGTTGCTGCGCCGGACCAGCTCCCAGATCTCGCGCTGCTCATCGGTCATCTCAGTCCTCCAGGGGTTCCGCTGCGCGTGGTTCCGCCACCTGCGCCCGGTGCGATGCGGCCGTCAAGGCCTCCCACAACGCCGCGCGCAGTCCCCGCGCCGGCGGCGGCGGCAGCTTCATGTCGTCGATGCCCGGCTCCCGCGCCAGCGTGCTCCAGGCGCAGAACGCCGCCAGCACGCCGCAGCTCACCAGGATGCCCGCGCGGATCCCGAGCGCGTGGGCCACCGTGCCGCCGAGGAGGTGGCCGAGCGGGAGCGGGCCGGTGGTCGCCAGGGCCAGCACGCTCATCGCGCGGCCGCGCAGGCGCTCCGGCACGAGCAGCTGCATCGCGGTGGTGGAGGACGCCAGCGACCAGACCCAGAAGACGCCTCCCACGACGAGCGCGGCGCCGGAGAGAAGCGGCCAGCGCGATCCGCCGTAGACGAGGGCGCAGAGGGCGAAGGCGAGCATCGAGAGCGGAATGAGGTGGTGCCGCGGATAGGACCGGGGAAGTCGGGCGAGCGTCAAGGCGCCGGCGATCGCTCCCGCGCCGAGACAAGAGAGCAGGATGCCGTAGCCGTGGGCTCCGATATGAAGCACCTCGTCCGCCATCGGCGCCATCAAGCCTTGCACCGGCGCCGCCAGCAGGGCGAAGGCAAACACACCGAGGATGATCCGGCGCGGACCCGGCTCGTAGACCGCCCAGCGGAGCGCCGGCCGGATTCCACCCGACTGCATCAGCTCGCCGCCCGAGGTATGTGCCGCCGCCAGCTCGGCCTCGGGCACCCGGATCGCCGCGAGAACCACGACGATGCCGATGAAGCTCACCACGTTCAGGTCGAAGACGAACGCGGCGCTCGCCGCGGAAAGCAGGGCGCCCGCGATCATCGGGCCGAGCAGCCGCGCGGTATTGAACTGGGCGGAGTTCAAGGCGATGGCGGAGGGCAGTTCGGAGCGCGGGACCAGCGCGGGGATCACCGCCTGCCAGGAGGGCGTGACACTGGCCCAGGCGGCGCCCTCGGCGAAGGAGATGGCGATGATCACCCAGGGCGTCGCCCAGCCTAGATGCGCGGCGACGGCCAGGACCGCGCCGAGCACCATCATGACCGACTGCCCGGCGAGGAGGAGCTTGCGCCGGTTGTAGTGGTCGGCGAGCCAGCCGGCTGCGAGCATGAGCACCGCATGGGGCACGAACTCGCTCGCCGCGAGCAGCTCGACCATGAAGGGCGAGCCGGTCTGCTGCTGGACAAGCCAGCTCTGGGCGACGGCCTCCATCCAGTTGCCGGTGTTGCTGACCAGGGCGCCGAGCCAGATCCAGCGGAAGGCGGGGTGGCGGAGGACGGCGAACATCGCGCGCGGATTTATACCGGAAGCGACGGGCCCGCTTCACAAACTGGAGTCCGAGGTGTACGCGAGCAGCATGCGAGAGATCCTCCCCGGTATCCTCACCTGGCCGTGGTTCTCCGCGCGGCATGGCTACGACTTCAACGGCTGGCTCGTGCGCCATCCGGAGGGAAACCTCTGCATCGATCCGGCGGAGATGACGGACCAGGTCCTGGACGAGCTGGCGCGCGAGGGCGTCGCCCGCGTCCTGATCACCAACCGCAACCACTTCCGGTCCAGCATGCGGGTGAAGGAACGCACCGGGGCGCGCATCGCCATCCATCCCGAGGACGCCGCATTCGCGCGGGAACGAGGGACCGCGATCGATGACGAGCTGCAAACGGGTCAGCGAGTCGGCCCGCTCGCCGTCGTCGCCGCGCCGGGAAAGTCTCCGGGCGAAGTGGCGCTGCACTGGCCCGAGCGGCGCATCCTCCTGATCGGTGACGCCTGCGTGGGAAAGCCTGCGGGTGAATGCGCGCTGCTGCCGGACAAGGTCATCGACGACAAGAGCACCCTGATCGAGTCGTTGCGGCGGCTGTCCCGGCTCGACTTCGATTCGCTCCTGGTCGGAGATGGCGCCTCCATTCTCGAAGGCGGGCGAGCCGCGCTGGAACGGCTGGTAGCGCGGCTGTCCTGAGGCTCAGCGCGCCGACTCGTACAGCTTTCCCTCCGCCGCGGCCAGCGCCGCCCGCTGGATCTCGAGTTGTGCCCGCGAGACCGCCGTGGTGCTCTGGGCCGCGAATTTCTGCTGATCCGCAACCGACAGGTCCAGCGAGGTGGAGACTCCGGCCCGATATGACGCCTCCACCTGCTTCTGCGTCCGGATCGCGAGCTGCTCCGCGGCCACGCTCTGCTCCAACACGGCCTGCTGTGCAGCGAAGTTTGCGCGCGCGCCGATCCAGGTCGAGCGAGCCTGCGCCCGCGTCGAGGCCAGCAGGGCCTGTGCCTGCGTAAGTCGCGCCCGATCCTGGGCGAGCTGGGCGTACCGCACCCCTTGGTCGTAGATGGGGAGGGAAAGGTTCACGATCCAGTCGTTGGTCCAGTTCTTTTCCGCGAAGCCTCCGTTGGAGGTGTAGTTCTCCCGGAAGCCGCCGTTCGCGGAAGGCAACCAGAGGAACTGGTCCAGTCGGACCGTCTTCTGGGCCGAGACGGTCGACGCGATGGCACTCTTGACCGAGTAGGTGTTCTCCCACGGGTCTGCGCTCTCCTCTCCCACGGGCCCGAAGTTCTCGACCCGGGCGGACTGGGGCTCGATGGGTTCGCCGACGAAGGCCTCGAGTTGGGGCAGGGTGGCGTCCTTCTGGCCCTGCAGGCTCGCGAGCTGTGAGCGGGCTGAAGCCGTCTCTGACTGCGCCCGCAGCAGCGCGATCTCGACGTCGGTGCCGGCGGCGATGCGCGCCCTTGCGTCCTGCTCGCGCCGGAGCGCCACCTTCTCCGCCTCGCGCGCGGCTTCGATCTGACCCTCGAGCCCCTGGAGGACGAGGTATGCCTGCGCGACACTGAGCACGATCTGTTCGCGGGTCTGCTCCGCGGTGAAGTCGGCCGCCTCTGTGGCCGAGTTGGCGATCCCGGGCTGGAACAGACCCTGCGGGGTGAACAACGGCTGCGTAATCTGGAAGGTGCCGTACCAGCTGTGCCGCCCGACGAGGACGACGTCGCTGGGCAGTCCGAGGCTGGCGCCTGAGATGATCGACGGCGCGCTCGTGCGATCGAACTGACCCGTGGCCACGACGTTCGGCTGCCAGTTCGTCCATGCTTTGCGGATGTTGGCTCGCGTAATCTCCGCCAACGCCCGGGCCGCGGCCACGTCCGGTCCCTGCTTCACCGTCAACTGCATCGCTTCCTTCAGCGAGATCTTCCGCCGCGGCCCCGCCTGCACCCGCGGGGGCGGTGCCATTCCTGCAGGCTGCTGCTCCTGCTGCGCCGCCGACGCCCAGGAAATGCCCACCACTCCCGCTGCAAAAAGCAGCGCCGTCTTCCATATGCTGTTCATGGATTACCCGTTCACCGCGCGCGCCGGCATCTCCTCCGGAGGACGCGCGGCAGAATAGATGAGTGTCTTTCGGCTCATGATCCGCCCGTGTACCACGCCGCGCCGCGCGAACTGCGCGCACGCCGCGGCGGCCAGCGCATCCTCGGCGTTGGGGTGAGGCCGGACCACGCACACCCTACGATGACCGAAAGGTCAGAAACGGTGCGCCAGAAAACGCTCAAATGCATCGCGAACCGCAAGGGCCACGAACCAGGCGGATTGTTCGCTGACGGACGCCCGCCAGCTTGCCGGCCGGCAGCGTGCGCCCCACCTTGCCTTGAGCTTGGCGGAGGTGCGGGATGGGGTGGGGGAAGCTCGCGATTCTATCGGTCTGCTTCCTCGCGGGGTGCGTCGGCAAGAACTCGCCGTCGCAGGCCTGCGACCCGCAGACCGAAGACTGCAGCGTCGGCCCCGGCGGAACCGGACGGTGCGCCACCGACGCGGACTGCGGCGACGGCATCTGCCAGCCGGACGGCACCTGCCGCGCCGTGCAGCCGGTGACGCAGCCAACGGCCTGCGCGAACGTGAGTTGCCCGGCAGGCAACTTCTGCAGCAACGGCCAGTGCATTCCGGCGACTGCGCAGTGCAAGCAAGCCGATCCGGCCTGTATCTTCATTCCGCACGGCGCTTTCGAGCCGCCCGAGCACGCCTGGTGGTGGCCATGGCCGACGCCGCAAGGGCCCGACGCCGCCTCTCCGCTCGACGTTCCGCTCCGGACCATCGAGTACCCCGATTACGTCCAGGTGATGAGCACGCCCGTGGTGATGCGGCTGAATGCGAAGGACGTCGAGCCGGCGGTCGTCTTCAACACTTTCCCCGACCACCCCGCCGGCCTGCAGGGCTCGGAGATGCTCGAGGTGCAAGGCGTGATGCGAGCGGTGCGCGGCTCCGACGGCGCGCCGCTGTGGACCGCGCCGAAAGACATGTGGAACCACATGCAGTGGAGCATCGACGGAAACTCCGGCATCGCGGCGGGTGACTGCATGGGCACTGGCGAGGTGTGCTTCATCACCGGCGGCTGGGACCCCGACGACCAGCCGCCGCGGGTGCCGAACTCGAACCTGGCGCACCGGCACGGTGGCCTCATTGCCTTCGGCAGCGACGGGCGTTTTCTCTGGGTGACACGCGAAGCGCAGATCTATTGGGGCGCTCCGGTCATCGCACGGCTCTTGGGACCGACCGGGCCCGCGCAGGTGGTGGTGGGCAACGGCGTCTTCGACGCAGCCACCGGCAAGACTCTCTGCCCGCAGACCAACGAATTGGGCGCGGTCGGCGGCAACGGCGACGGGACGCTGAGCGCGGTCGCCGACCTCGACCTGGACGGGATCCCCGAAGTGGTGACCGGCAACCAGGCCTACAAGCTGGTGAAGAACGACGCCTCGCCGACCGGCTATTCCTGCACAGCGATGTTCAGCGCCGGCGTGCGGATGCCAGGCAATCGCGCCTGCGCCGGCGGAGTCGGCTCGCTCTGCCCGGAAGGCTTTCCCGCCGTGGCGAACTTCGCCGCCTACGGTTCCGCGATGGGCTTGCAAACGGACGACCCGCATCCGCAGGTCGTGGTGGTGAGCCGCGGATACCTGCGCATTCACGATTGGACCGGAGGACTGCTGCTCAACCCGATCCCGCTCCCCACGCACGGGCAAGCCTGTCCCAGTGACTACAACGCCGGCGGTGCGCCCACCATCGCGGACTTCGATGGCGACGGGATGCCCGAGGTGGGTGTGGCGTCGCAGAGCGCGTACTCGGTCTGGAAGCCGGGTCGCGGATGGATTTGGAGCTCGCAGACGTACGACTGCTCCGCCAATACCGGCAGCTCGGTGTTCGACTTCGAGGGAAAGGGAGAAGCGACGGTGGTTTACTCCGACCAGTGCTTCTTCCATGTCTTCGATGGCAAGTCGGGACAATCGCTGATCAGCGAACCCAACTCATCCTGCACGGCATACGAGATGCCGATCGTCGCCGACATCGACGGCACCGGCCGGGCGAAGATCCTCGTACCCAACAACAACATCTGCCCGACGCAGTGCGCAGGGATGTGGCCGGGCGTCACCGCGAACCGCCTGGTCGGCCTCAAAGCGCTGCGATCGCCGAGTGACAAGTGGGTCAACACCCGCAGCGTCTGGAACCAGCACACCTACCACGTCACCAACGTGAACCTCGACGGTACGCTGCCGTTTCCGGAGACGAACTCCTGGGCGCCGGGGCAGTCGAACAGCTACCGGCAGAACGTGCAAGGGCAGGGGCAGTTCAGCTCACCGGACCTGTCCGTCTGCGCTGTTGACGCGGACATGACGAACTGCAGGAGCGGGCCGGCGAAGGCAAGTGCGGTCGTCTACAACGGGGGCGCTCTCGTCTCCAGGCCCGGGGTGACGGTGGATTTCTACGTGGTGCTCGAGAACGGACAGACCGCGCACCTGGGGCAGACCGCCACGACCCGTTCGCTGAAGCCCGGCGACTCCGAGACGGTCAGCGTCCCGTGGAACACGCCGCCGCAGACGCAGGCGGTGCAGGTGAAGGCGGTGGTCGACGAGCAAGGGGTGATCGGCGACTGCCACCCGGAGAACAACACCGCGACGACGGCGAATCCGGTGAAGTGCTCACCCCTCGGCTAGAACACTTCGCCGTTTTCTCGCGCGCAGCGTGAGGCCGCCGGTATCCTCCGCCGCGTGACCGATGTCGCTGCGACGCCCGAAGCGCCTGCTGCGCGGCAGATACCCGCGCGGAGCGGCGCCGCGGCTTTGCTCGTTGCGGCGGGGATCTTGCTCAGCCGGATCGCCGGGCTGATCCGCCAGCGCGTGCTCGGCTACTACCTGGCGACCTCCCCCGCCGCGGACGCCTATACGGCCGCGCTGCGCATCCCGAATTTCCTGCAGAACCTGCTCGGCGAGGGCGTGCTCTCCGCCAGCTTCATCCCCGTCTACGCGGCGCTGCGCGCGAGAGGCGAGGAAGGGAAAGCGCGGCACGTGGCGGGCGCCGTCGCCGGACTGCTGACTCTTCTGACCGGCGCGCTGGCGCTGATCGGCGTGGCCGCCACGCCTTGGATGGTCGATCTGATCGCTCCCGGCTTCAGCGGGAGCACGCGCGCCCTCGCCATCGTCCTCGTCCGGATCTTCTTTCCCGGTATCTCGCTTCTCGTCCTCTCCGCCTTCTGCATCGGCGTCCTCAACAGCCATCACCGCTTCTTCCTCAGCTACGCCGCGCCGGTGGTGTGGAGCGCGGCCATCGTCGCCGCGCTCATCCTCGGCGCGCACGCGGGCCCGCCCGGCGACCAGGCGCGCATCGCCGTCTGGGCGGCCTGGGGAGCGGTCGCCGGAGGCGCTCTGCAGCTCCTGGTGCAGCTGCCTTCAGTGCTCGGTCTGCTGGGAAAGGCGACGCGTCTTTCGCTGGGACGCGGAGACGCGCAGGTGGCGGAGGTGGTGCGCAACTTCGTCCCTGTGGTCGCCGGCCGCGGCGTCGTGCAGCTCTCGGCGTACGTCGATATGCTGATCGCAAGCTGGATGCCGACCGGCACGGTCGCGGCGTTCGGCTACGCCCAGACGATCTATCTGCTGCCGGTCTCGCTCTTCGGAATGGCGGTGAGTGCGGCGGCGCTACCCTCGATGTCCGCCGACGCGGACGTGCGGGAGAAGCTGCACGCGCAGACGGAGGCGGGATTGCGGACCATCGCCTTTCCGGTGGTGCCGACGGTGGCGGCCTTTCTCGCCCTGGGCGACGTGATCTGCGCGGCGTTGTTCCAGACCGGCAATTTTCGCGCCAGCGATACCCAGTACGTCTGGCTGTTCCTCATCGGCAGCACGTTCGGCCTGCTCGCCGCCACGCAGGCGCGGTTGTACTCGAGCGCCTTCTATGCGCTCCGCGACACCCGCACTCCCCTGCGGTATGCGACGGTTCGCGTGTTGCTCACCGCAGGGCTGGGCGTGTTCTCCGCGCTCTGGCTGCCTGGCCTCTTGCATGTCGATCCCCGCTACGGCGCGGTCGGACTGACCGGCAGCGCAGGGGTTGCCGGATGGATCGAGTACGCGCTCCTCCGGCGTGGCGTGGGCAGCCGCATCGGCCCCTGCCATCTCCCCAAGGGGCTCTTGCCGCGCCTCTGGACGTCCGCAATCGCCGCGGCCGCCGTCGGCTTCGCGGTGAAACTCGCGCTTTCTCCCGAGCACCCGATCCTGCGCGCGGTGGTAGTGCTCGGCCTCTTCGGCGCCACCTACCTCGGGTCGACGCTCGCGCTCGGCGTCGCTGAAGCATCGCAAGCGCTCTCGCGCGCTCGCAGGCTCCTGCGCCGCAGATCTGCGCTATAAGCCCGGCATGCGGATCGCAGCTCTCTTCCTCTCCCTTGCCGCCGGCGCCGCGCTCGCGCAGCAGGCGCCTTCCAATCCTGTCACCGCGGAGCAGGCGCGCAGCATCGTGCCGCGCGCCGACCTGAGCGACCTGACCGACGCGCAGCGGGGCGTGTTCCTGGACGTCGCCACCGAGGTGTTCAACTACGCGGGCTGCCAGGACACGCTCGCCAAATGCCTCGGCGCCGGCCAGAAGGACGTGCACGCGCCACGCATGGCCGCGCTGGTGAAGCAGTTCTGCAGCGAAGGCCACCCCGCCTCGCCCATCGTCCAGGCGGTGGAGAGGTACTACGCGTCCTTCGAGGCGGCCCAGCGGGTGCCGTTGAAGGCGGAGAACTGCCCGGTCGCCGGAAAGGGCCCGGTGACCATCGTGGAGTTTAGCGACTACCAGTGCCCCCACTGCGCGCAGGCGCTGGCCCCGCTCGAGGAGCTGGTCGACAAGGCGCGCAAGGGGAAGGCCCGGTTGTGCTCGAAGTACTTCCCGTTCCCCTCGCACCCGCGCGCGAGGGTCGCCGCCGCGTGCGCCGAATACGCGCGAGGCAAGGGGAAGTTCTGGGAGATGAACGCGTCGCTCTTCGCGCACCAGGAAGCGCTCGAAGACGAGGACCTCAAGGCCTGCGCCAGGCAGGTCGGGCTCGACGGCGAGGAGATGCTCAAGCAGGTCTACGCGGGAAAGTTCGACGAGCAGGTGGAGAAGCACCGGCGCGAGGGAATGGCGGCAGGGGTGGAGAGCACGCCCGCGATCTTCTTCGACGGGCGTCCCAACATGCTTCCCCTCCGCCCCTGGTACCTGGCATTCACCGTCGACGACGAGCTGCAGTGGCAGCGGGAGAAGGGCTGGAGGTTCGGACCGGCGCCGCAGGGACACGCCAAGGCGAGGTGATGGGGCACTGGCTGCTCAAGACGGAGCCCGACGTCTTTTCGTTCGATGACCTGATGCGCGCCCCCGGTCGCACCACCGGTTGGGACGGTGTGCGCAACTATCAGGCGCGCAACTTCCTGCGCGACCAGATGAAGAAGGGCGACCTCGTTCTCATCTACCACTCGAGCGCGGATCCGCCCGCGGTGGCCGGGGTCGCGGAAGTCGTGCGAGAAGGCTACCCCGACCCGAGCCAGTTCGATCCCAAGGACGATCACTTCGACCCCGAGAGCACGCCGGGAGCGCCCCGCTGGTATCAGGTGGACGTGAAAGCCGTGCGCAAGCTGGCGCGGCCCGTCTCCCTGCCGGAGATCCGGCAGACGAAGGCGCTGGCGAAAATGCCGCTGGTCCAGCGCGGTCAGCGGCTCTCCGTCCAGCCCGTCGGTGCGAAGGAGTTCGAGCTGATCGTCCGCATGGGAGCGAAGTGACCGGTCCCGCGGCGCTGTTTGCGCTGGCCGCGGCGGCGGTCGCGCTGGCGCTGCAGATCTCCAGCGGCTTGTACGATGAACATGCTCTCGCCCTGGTGTCGCTGGCGACCATCGCCGCGCTCATCGCCGCCTTCTGGTGGAGGCGCCAGGCGCCGCCGGAGGATCCGGCGAGCGCACGGGCGATCCTCGGCGCCGGGAGCGCCGTCGGTCTCGCCTGCCACCTCTTCACCAACCCGACCTTCTACGCCGACCCGCGCGCCTTCCAGGGCGGATTCCGCTGGCTCGCGCTGATCGCGCTGCTGCTTCTTTCCGCTTATCTCTGCCCCCATCTGCGTGCCTCGCTGATCCGCGCGCGGTTCCCGCTGCTCCTGGCCTGTTTCGCGCTCATGGGCATCGCCGTCATCCGCGCCAGTCCACGGCCCCGGATCGACGTCTGGGTGTTCCAGCAGGCCACCGCCGACGCGCTGCTGCACGGCCGCAATCCGTACTCGATCTCGTTCCCGGATATCTACCGGGCGCAGCCGGGCGTCGTGTACGCGCCGCAGCTGCTGCAAGACGGTCGCGTGACGGCCTTCCCCTATCCGCCGCTGACCGTCATCACCGGCGCGCCCGCCTTCGCTGCCTTCGGAGACGTGCGCTACGCGCTGCTCGCGCTCATGGTCGGCGCCGCCTGGCTGCTCGCGCGCGCGGCTCCCGGCAGCACCGGCGAGTTGGCGGCCTCCCTGGTCCTCTTCCAGCCGCGCACGCTCTTCGTGCTCGAACAGACCTGGTCGGAGCCGCTCGTGCTCTTCTGCTTCGCGCTTTCGGTCTACGCGATCTCGCGGGCCGCGCATCGGGCGCTGACCGGTGCCGCGCTGGGGCTGCTCGCGGTGAGCAAGCAGTACTCGCCGTTCCTGCTCGTCCCACTCGCCTTCGCCATGCAACAGCGGCGCGGTCTTTGGGTCGCGGCGGCGGTCCTCGCCGCCGTGCTCGGACCGTTCTTCATCGGCGACCCGGCCGGCTTCTGGCGCGGCGTGGTGGAGTTCCAGTTCCTGCAGCCATTCCGCCCGGACTCGCTCTCGCTCACCGTCCTGGCCGTCCGCCTCGTCGGACCGGCGGTCCTGCCCGTGGCCGTCGCCGGCCTGGTCCTCGGCGCGGGCGTCATCGCCTTCTGCATGCGGCGCAGTCCCGGCTTGCCGCTTGCCTGCGCCGCGGCCGCGGCGGCCTGGGCCGCGGTGCTCATCTGGAACAAGCAATCATTCTGCAACTACTGGTGGCTATGCTCCGGCCTTCTGGGCACGGCCGCTGCGGCGCCGGCGACGCGGGAGAGCGGATGATCGCGGGAAAGCGCGTCTGCGTGGTGATGCCGGCGTACAACGCGGCGAAGACCATCCGCCAGACGGTCGCGGAGATCGACCGGACGATCGCCGACGATTTGATCGTCGTCGACGACAAGTCTCAGGACGACACGGTCCGCGTCGCGCACGATCTACCCGTGCACGTCATCGAGCACGAGAAGAACCGGGGATACGGGGGCAACCAGAAGACCTGCTACGCGGAGGCGCTCCGGCGCGGCGCCGACGTCATCGTCATGCTGCATCCGGACTACCAGTATTCGCCCCGGCTCCTGCCCGCGATGGCGGCGATGATCGCCAGCGGCCATTTCGACGTCGTGCTCGGATCCCGGGTCCTCGGCGAGGGCGCGATCGCCGGCGGGATGCCGATCTGGAAGTATGCCGCGAACCGCGTCCTCACGGCGGTGGAGAACGCCCTGCTCCGGTACAAGCTCTCCGAGTACCACACCGGATACCGCGCGTTTTCCCGGCGGGTGCTGGAGACGCTTCCGCTGGAGGAGAACGACGATGATTTCGTGT
>Ga0209805_1000580_pt1 | contig 22318 bp, 17 predicted proteins | sample GraSoiAngelo_148_FD_185905 | JGI IMG/M metagenome (GOLD analysis project Ga0209805, IMG submission 185905) | Grasslands soil microbial communities from the Angelo Coastal Reserve, California, USA - 14_1009_09_20cm (SPAdes) (version 2) | ecosystem: Environmental > Terrestrial > Soil > Grasslands ...
GACCGCGAGCACCTCGTCGATCCACTTGACGGCCTTGATCTCGAGATTGCCCTTGATGTTGTCGGGAATCTCGACCAGGTCCTTCTGGTTCTCATCCGGGATCAGCACCGTCTTGATGCCACCCCGATGCGCGGCGAGCAGCTTCTCTTTCAGTCCCCCGATCGGGAGCACTTCACCGCGGAGCGTGATCTCGCCGGTCATCGCCACATCCGAGCGCACCGGGATCTTGGTGAGGGTCGACACCAGCGCGGTGCACATCCCGATGCCGGCGCTCGGGCCGTCCTTCGGGGTCGCGCCTTCCGGGATGTGCAGGTGCACGTCGTGCTTCTGGTAGAACTCGGGGTCGAGCCCCAGGCCCTGCGCGCGACTGCGCACTACGGTCATCGCCGCCTGGATGGATTCCTGCATCACTTCGCCGAGCTGCCCGGTGTGTTGGAGCTTACCCTTGCCCGGCACGACCGCGGCCTCGATGGTGAGAAGCTCGCCTCCCACCTCGGTCCAGGCGAGCCCGGTGACCTGCCCGACGCGGTTCATGTCCTCGGCCTTGCCGTAACGGAAGCGCCGCACGCCCAGGAACTTGTCGAGGTTGCGCGGGGTCGCGGCCACCGACTTCTGGTCCTTCTTGTGCAGCAGCATCTGCTTCACGGCCTTGCGGCAGATCTTGGCGATCTCGCGCTCGAGGTTGCGCACGCCGGCCTCGCGCGTGTAGTAGCGCACGATGTCGAGGAGCGCCGTATCGGAAACCTTCAGCTCATCGGGCTTGAGCCCGTTGCCCTTCATCTGCTTCGGCACGAGATAGCGCCGGGCGATGTTCATCTTCTCGTCTTCGGTGTAGCCGGGCAGCCGGATGACCTCCATGCGGTCGAGGAGCGGCGGCGGGATGTTGAGCGTGTTCGCGGTGCAGACGAACATCACCTCCGAGAGGTCGAGGTCGACCTCGAGGTAGTGATCGTTGAAGGTCGAGTTCTGCTCCGGGTCGAGCACCTCGAGGAGCGCCGACGACGGATCGCCGCGGAAGTCCATCGACATCTTGTCGACCTCATCGAGGAGGAACAGCGGGTTGTGCACCCCCGCCTTGGACATGTTCTGCACGATCTTGCCGGGCATCGAGCCGATGTAGGTGCGCCGATGACCGCGGATCTCCGCCTCATCGCGCACGCCGCCCAAGGACATCCTCACGAACTTGCGGTTGGTGGAGCGCGCGATGCTCTGGCCGAGCGAGGTCTTGCCGACTCCGGGCGGACCCACGAGGCACAGGATCGGCCCCTTGAGCTTGTCGACGCGCTGCTGCACGGCGAGGTACTCGACGATGCGCTCCTTCACTTTCTCGAGCCCGTAGTGGTCCTCGTCCAGGACTTTCTGGGCGCGGGTGATGTCCTTGATGATCTTGGTGCGCTTCTTCCACGGCACCTTCAGCAGCCAGTCGATGTAGTTGCGCACCACGGTCGCCTCGGCTGACATCGGCGACATCATCTTGAGCTTGTTGAGCTCGCCGGCGGCCTTGTCGCGCGCCTCCTTCGGCATGCCGGCCTTGGCGATCTTCTGCTCGAGCTCGCTGATCTCGTTGCCGCCCTCGTCCATCTCGCCGAGCTCTTTCTGAATGGCCTTCATCTGCTCATTCAGGTAGTACTCGCGCTGGCTCTTCTCCATCTGCGCCTTGACGCGGCCGCGGATGCGCTTCTCGATCTGCAGCACGTCCATCTCGCTCTCGATGGCGACCAGGATGTGCTCGAGGCGCTTCTTCACGTCGAGGATCTCGAGCACCTTCTGCTTCTCGGCGAGCTTGAGCGACATGTGCGCCGCGACGGTATCGGCGAGCCGCCCGGCCTGCTCGATGCCCGCAAGCGCGGTGAGCACCTCGGGGGGCACCTTCTTGTTGAGCTTCACGTACTGCTCGAACTGCGAGATGACCGAGCGCGCGAGCACGTCGAGCTCTTTCTCGTCGTAGACCTCGGCGTCGGGCAGCAGCGTCGCGTCCGCCGCGTAGTAGTCCCCCGCGTGCAGCTTCTCGATCCGCGCGCGGTCGACGCCCTCGACCAGCACCTTGACGGTGCCGTCGGGGAGCTTCAGGAGCTGCAGGATGGTCGCGACCGTGGCGATGCGGTACAGATCGTCCGCCTTCGGGTCATCGACGTCGGCCTGCTTCTGCGCCACCAGCATGATGCGCTTGTCGGTGCGCATGGCGACATCCAGCGCCTGGATGGACTTCTCGCGCCCGACGAACAGCGGAATCACCATGTGCGGGTACACCACCACGTCGCGCAGCGGCAGCACCGGCACGTTCTCGAGCACGGCAGGAACGGCAGTCGCAGGATTGGTCGGTTCGGACACGCTCAAGCCCTCGATGATGGATCGGGTGTGGGCTCAGGCGCCTGTCAGAACCTGAGCCGACGGCGTTTTACGGCCCTAGTGTAACGGGAATTGAGGCTGCGGCACCCCGTTTCAAGGGTGACGCGCCTCACAGGCGCTGCAACGCGCGCACCCGGAGGGTTCCGGATACCGGACGGATCAGTGGTGATTCGAGCCCGAGGCCCGGCGCGGCTCATCCACGCTCGCCAGGCGGCTCTCATCCGAGCCGTAGACCACGTAGGGCTTGGTCTGGCCCTCGATGACCGTCTCGTCGATGACGATTTTCGAGACGTTCCGCATCGAGGGAAGCTCGTACATGGTGTCCAGGAGCACCGTCTCGAGGATAGTCCGTAGTCCCCGGGCCCCGGTCTTGCGCTGCATGGCGCGGTGCGCCACCGCCCGCAGGGCCTCCTCGCGGAACTCGAGCTCGGCGCCCTCCATCTCGAAGAGCCGCCGGTACTGCTTGGTGAGCGCGTTCTTGGGCTCGGTGAGGATCGAGACCAGCGCCTCCTCGTCGAGCTCGTCGAGGGTCGCCACGACGGGCAAGCGCCCCACGAACTCCGGAATCAGCCCGTACTTGATGAGATCCTCGGGCTCGACGTCGTGGAACAGGTCGCTGCCGTGCGGGCGCGCGTTGATGCCGCGCACCTCGGAAGTGAAGCCGATGCCGCTCTTCTGCGTGCGGTTCAGGATGATCTTCTCGAGTCCGGCGAACGCGCCCCCGCAGATGAAGAGGATGTTGCTCGTGTCGACCTGCAGGAACTCCTGCTGCGGGTGCTTGCGCCCGCCCTGCGGTGGGACCGAGGCGATCGTGCCCTCGATGAGCTTCAGGAGCGCCTGCTGCACGCCCTCGCCCGAGACGTCGCGGGTGATCGAGGGGTTGTCGGACTTGCGCGAGATCTTGTCGATCTCATCGATGTACACGATGCCGGTCTGCGCCTTCTCGACGTCGTAATCGCACTTCTGCAGGAGTTTTTGAATGATGTTCTCGACGTCCTCGCCCACGTAGCCGGCCTCGGTGAGCGTCGTGGCGTCTGCGATGGTGAACGGCACGTTGAGGAGCCGCGCCAGCGTCTCCGCGAGAAGTGTCTTTCCGCAGCCCGTCGGGCCGATGAGCAGGATGTTGCTCTTGGCGATCTCGATGTCGTCCTTCGAGCGCGCGGGGCCGGTGCGGGTCTGGAGGCGCTTGTAGTGGTTGTAGACCGCGACCGAGAGCACTTTCTTGGCGCGCTCCTGGCCGATCACATACTCGTCGAGGACTTTCTTGATCTCGTGAGGCTTCGGGAGCTTGTCGCGCGCCCGCTCGGCGCGGTCCTCGAGCTCCTCACGGATGATGTCGTTGCACAGCTCGACGCATTCGTCGCAGACGAACACCGAGGGACCGGCGATGAGCTTGCGCACCTCGTGCTGGCTCTTCCCGCAGAAGGAGCAGTAAAGGAGCTTGCCGTCGTCGTGGCGGCTGCGGGAGTCTTCGCTCATCGAGGTTCCTCGTAAAACTCCACCGCTTTCCTTCTCGAGGGTGGTGAGACGCTAGTTTCTTATAGCACGGCGTCAGCCCGTGAAGCAAAGCGCAAAAGCACAGCTAAGTACTTCTGTGTAGGGGAGTTATATGACGTGGTTCACCTCTTTTACATTTGCCCGCGCGGTACGCCCGCGCCGCGCCCGCCCGTGGCTCCGATCAGCCCCGCTTTTCGGGGGGCGCAGCCGGCAGCTCAACCCGCTTTTCGAGGACCTTGTCGATGAGACCGTAGCGCACCGCCTCCTGCCAGTCCATGAAGCGGTCGCGGTCGGTGTCCTGCTTGATGCGATCGACGCTCTGGCCGGTGTGCTTGGCCAGGATTTTGTTCAGCCGGTCGCGCGTCTCGAGCATTTCCTTGGCATGAATCTCCATATCCGCCGCCTGTCCCTGAAAGCCGCCGAGGGGCTGGTGAATCATCACGCGCGCGTGAGGGAGGCAGTAGCGCTTGCCGCGCGAGCCGCCGGCGAGGAGCACGGCTCCCATGCTGGCCGCCTGGCCGATGCAGATGGTGCTGACGTCCGGCTTGACGAACTGCATGGTGTCGTAGATCGCCAGTCCCGAGCTCACGATGCCGCCCGGGGAATTGATGTAGAGCGCAATGTCCTTGTCGGGGTTCTCGGACTCGAGGAACAGCATCTGCGCGACCACGATGTTGGCCATGTAGTCATCGATCTGTCCCACGATGAAGACCACCCGCTCCTTGAGGAGACGGGAATAGATGTCATAAGCCCGCTCGCCCCGCGCGGTCTGTTCGACCACGATGGGGACCAGATTCAAGCCACGCTCGTTCATGTGCCGCTCGCCTCGTGCTGGGGGTCGTGCTGGGGGTCGTGCCGGGGTTCGTGCTGGTGTGGAGCGTCCTCACCGGCGGGGCTCCGGCCAAATCCGGTGAGTTCGCTGAAGCTCGTGCGACGCTCGGTGACCCGGGCGCGCTCGAGGAGGAAGTCGACGACCCGCTCCTCGAGGACTGCCGACTCGATGGTGCGCATCGCCTGCGGGTTACGCAAGTACGCGCGCCGCGCCTCCTCGGGGTCGGGGTAGCCCTCCGCCAGATCGGCGAGGCGTGCCGCCACGCGCTCACGATCCGCCTTGAGCCCCTGCGACTGCGCGATCTGCGACATGAGGAGACCGAGCGCGACGCGCCGCCGCGCCGGCTCCTCGAAGGACTCGTGCGGCGGGAGGCGGCTCGCATCGCGGATCCCCAAGCGGCGTGCGGTATCGAGCTGCAGCTCCTGGACCTGTTCCTCGATGAGGGCCCGCGGCAGCTCAATGGGGTTGTCCCTGTAGAGCGCATCGAGCAGCTGAGTTCGCACGCGGCCGCGAATCACTTCGGCGAGCTCACGTTCCATGCTCTTGCGAACCTCGGCGCGCATCTCCGCGAGTCCACCCTGTTCGACACCATAGGTGCGGAAGAACTCGTCGTCCACCGCCGGAAGAGAGTGTTCCTCGACCGCCTTAATGGAGAGGTGGAGCTCGGCGGACTGCCCCGCGAGCTTCTTGTTCGGGTGCGTGGCCGCGAACACGGCGTGCACGATGCGCTGCTCGCCTGCCCGCACGCCCCTGAGGCCCGCTTCGAGCTCAGGCATCGCCTGGCGTGTGCCGAGCACGATCCTCACGTCGGTGAGGTCGCTCCCCTCGAAGGGCTTGCCGCCGATGCGGGCCTGGTAGTCGAAGACGACCCGATCGGTGTCGCGGGCCTCCCGATCGACCGGGGTGAAGACCGGCCGCTGCGCCCGCATGTTCTCGATCATGGCATCGATGTCCGTCTCTTCGACGGAGGACACCGGCCGCTCGATGGCGAGCCGCTCGGGCGGATTCACCTGGATCTCGGGCAGCACCTCGAAATGAGCGGCGTACTTGAGGTCCGTCTCCGGCCCCATCGCGATCGGCTCGATGCGCGGCCCGCCGGCAGGGCGAAGCTTCTGCTCGCTCACCGCCTGCGCGAAGGAGCGGCGCACCAGGTCGCTCAGGACCTCGGCCCGCACCTGCTCGCCGAACTGCTTGGTGATGACCGCGAGCGGCGCCTTCCCGGGCCGAAACCCCTTGAGGCGCGCCGTGCGCGACAGGCGCTTCAGGCGCTGTTGCACCTCATTCGCAACCTCGGTGGCGGGCACGGCCACTTCCAGGCGCCGCGAGAGGCCACCCGTTTCGGAGACAGAGACTTGCATCAATCAATCCTCGGGGAGGTAGGACCTTCAAGCCCCGCGGCCTTGAGACCGCATTTCGCGAAGTGAAGCGTCGGGAGAACTGGTGCGAAAGGAGAGACTCGAACTCTCACGGGTTTCCCCACTGGATTCTAAGCCCAGCGCGTCTACCAGTTCCGCCACTTTCGCCCGTGCCGTGCGCACCGGACGAGCCGGATGCGGCTACACCTGACGGCCGTGCGTCCGGGTGTGCGCGATTATAGCCGAAGACGTCCGACGTCCAGCTGCGGTGGGGTGCCAGAAGCTTGCGAAGATCAATCACGTAACACGTTGATCGCCATCGGACATTTTATCGCTTGTCGGAACGCGAGCGAAGCCGCCGCGGGTGCCCTGCGCGCTTTCGCAAGACCGTGTCGGGCGCGGGCTTCGGCGGGAGATGTCAGGTGGTGGGCCCTGGGCGATTGAGACCCCTCCTACCCTATCAGTTCGCATCAAGCTGAACTAATCGGCGCTTGTTGCTCACTCCAGCAAGGACCTCGGGCTGGGCCGTCCCGCGGGCACGTCCGGAGCGAGAGAGCTCATCCTGAAAATGTCGATGTCGGCCGACGGCTTCGTCGGCGTTTCGCCAGGCCTACCGGCACAAACAATCAGGTATTAAACGCACTTCACGTAAGGAAAATGCCCGTAGCGCAGGCAGGAGAGTCTTTCCCACCCTAATCTAGCCGGCAGTCGGATGCGGTGCGCCGCTGGCGTGGCATTTTTCCACGCCCACCTGCTCATGGGTCCAGATTTAAATAATGTTCCGTCCACGCTTTTCCCTGACGAGGCAGCCATGACGGACATTCGCGCGAAAGCGCCGCCTGCGCTCGAGACGGACGCCGATTCGAGCGCTGTGCTGCTGCGCGGGCTGGTCGCCCACCTGCGCCAGCACCGCACCGAGCTGCGCAAGGAGTGGGCCCGCCGGATCATCGCGGCGAGACTGCTGCACACGATGACCGACGAGGAGATCTTCGCCGAGGTGACCTCTGTATACGACAACTACCTGGATACGCTGGAGACGGGAACGTTCGAGGCATTGCAAGCCTATGCGCGCAAGCTCTCCGAGCGCATCATCCCGCGCGGGGTCCAGACCGACGAGGTGGTGGGCGTTGTGCTGCTGCTGCGCGACGTGCTCGCGCGCTCGTTCTTCGCCAGGTATCGATCGGACTTCAACCTGCTCAACCGGATCCTGGACGCTTACGAGCCGGCGGCAAACCGGATCGCCAACACCGTAGCCGTCGGTTTCGTGCAGGAGCGAGAGCGCATCATCCGAGAACAGCAGGAGACGATCCGCGGCGCGCGCGTGTGGCGGGAGCTGAACGAGACGCTGGAAAGCGAACTGAAGAAGATCGCCCACGCGCTGCACGACGAGGCCGGACAACTGCTCGCCTCGGTGCACATCGCGATCGCCGACATCGCGGACGAACTCCCGCCGCGTCACCGCGAGCGTCTCAACGAGGTGAAGTGGCTCTTGGGCAAGATCGAAACGGAGCTGCGCAGCCTCTCCCACGAGCTGCGGCCGATGGTGCTCGATCGGCTCGGGCTCCAGCCCGCGCTGCAGTTTCTTGCCGAGAACGTGGGCCGGCGTGCCGGGGTGGCCGTCGCGGTGACCGGCAAGCTCGGCGCTCGCCTGCCGCCAGCCGTGGAGATCACACTCTATCGGATCGCGCAGGAAGCGCTCAACAACGTGATCAAGCACGCCCGCGCGAGCACGGCGAACATCGAGGTTCGCCACACGAGCGAGCGCGTATCCTGTACGGTGCGCGATGACGGCGTCGGTTTCGCCGAGAACAGGCTCGAGGGCGGCACGGGGCTCGGATTGGTCGGCATTCGCGAGCGCCTCGGCGCGCTCGGCGGTTCAGTGCACATCGCCTCGCAGCCCGGCCGCGGCACGACCCTGCGGGCCGAAATCCCTCTGAGGAGCTGAAATGCGCTCCCGGGTATTGCTTGCCGAAGACCACCAGATCGTGCGCCAGGGCCTGCGCGCGCTGCTGGAGAAGTCCGGACACGAAGTGGTCGGCGAGGCCTCCGACGGACACGAGGCTCGCAAGCTCGCGCAGAGGCTGCAGCCCGGCATCGCGGTGCTCGACCTGGCGATGCCTTTGTTGAACGGCCTGGATGCAATACGCCAGATCCATCGCGTGTCGCCCGACACCAGGACCATTCTCCTGACGATGTACACCGATCGGCCCTACGTCCTGCAGGCGCTGCAGGCAGGCGCCAAGGGCTACGTGCTGAAGACGCAGGCGGCCGACGACCTGATCCGCGCGATCCAGGAGGTCACGCGCGACGCGATCTATATCAGCCCCGGCGTGGCCGCGTCGCTGGTCGACGCGTACGTGCACGAGAGCAACGAGCCCGAGGACCCGCTTACGGCGCGCGAGCGCCAGATCCTGCAGTTGATTGCCGAAGGCAAGACCACCAAATCGATCGCGGGTCTTCTCAGCATCAGCTTCAAGACCGCAGAGTCGCACCGCAACCGGATCATGAAGAAGCTCGACATCCACGACATCGCCGGGCTGGTGCGCTACGCCATCAAGCGCGGCCTGATCCAGCTCTGACTTTGACCCTGATGGCGCTGTCGGCAGCCACGCATTTGTCCTTTGCCCGAATCATTTGCTGGAAACGATCATCGTTGAAGGGCGCTGCGGCCGGGACAGGTTGACAGGTTCAGATCCTGCGGAACACCAAACCGCCGTTGGTGCCGCCGAAACCGAATGAATTCGACAACGCGGCATCGATCTTCATCCGGCGCGCGGTGTTGGGCACGTAGTCCAGGTCGCACTGTGGGTCCTGGCGAAAAACATTGATGGTCGGCGGTGCCACCTGGTCGCGCAGCGCCAGCGCGGAAAAAGCGGCTTCCACGCCACCCGCCGCGCCGACCAGGTGTCCCGTCATCGATTTCGTCGAGCTCACCGCAATTCTTGCCGCGTGATCGCCGAAGCAGCGCTTGATCGCGACCGTTTCGGCGATGTCGCCCAAGGGCGTCGAAGTACCGTGGGCGTTGATGTAGTCGACTTCGTCGCGGTTGACGCCGGCGTTCCTGAGCGCGTTTGCCATGCAGCGCATCGCTCCATCCCCGTCGTCGCAGGGCGCGGTGATATGGTGAGCATCGGAGCTCATGCCATAGCCCGCGAGCTCGCAGTAGATCGTGGCGCCGCGCGCCTTGGCGTGCTCGTATTCCTCGAGCACCACCACTCCCGCGCCCTCGCCCAATACGAAACCGTCGCGATCCGTGTCCCACGGCCGGCTCGCGGTCTGAGGGTCGTCGTTGCGGCTGGACAATGCCCGCAGCGCGCATAAACCGGCCACCCCCAGCGGCGACACCGTGCTTTCCGCGCCGCCGGAGATCATCACGTCGGCATCACCATACTCGATCAGCCGGCCCGATTCGCCGATGCAGTGGGTGGCGGCAGCGCACGCGGTCGCAGTCGCGAGATTCGGACCCTTGAAACCGTACCGGATCGAGAGATTGCCGGCGACCATATTGATGAGGGTGCCGGGCACGAAATACGGGGAAATCTTGCGCGCGCCGCCGTTATGCAGTCCGTCGTGGGCATCTTCGATCATGGGCAGGCCGCCCATGCCCGAGCCGATGTTGACTCCGATGCGGTGGGCGTCGTGCGGGCCGACCTGAATGCCGGCGTCTTTGATCGCTTCGATCGCCGCCGCCAGGCCGTAATGGGCGAAGGTGTCCATGCGGCGCGCTTCCTTGGGCGGCAAATAGCGGGTGACATCGAAACCCTTCACCTCGCCCGCGATCTGCGAGCCCAGGCCGGAGGGATCAAAGCGGGTAATGCGTGTGATTCCGGACTTGCCGGCAACGATGTTGGACCACGCCTCGGTGACGCCGATTCCGACTGGAGAAACAATGCCGAGACCGGTAACGACTACTCTGCGCTTTTCCATGGGGCTTCACTGTCGCGCACGGTTTTTCCTTCCGCCCTCAATGTCCTCCATCCCCTTCCCCTCTCCCCTCGGGGCTGAGCACGACACGTTTCATGCCGCACCGTCGCTCGTGGATCTCCTCGAAGGTCTCCCGGATCCGGTCCATGGGTCGGGTGGCGACGAGCGGCCGGATGCGGATCCTTTCCTGCAGCACCTGGTCCAGAACGTACGGGTAATGCTCGGGCGGGCAGCCCCAGGTGCCGCGGACCTCGGCGTCGTAGGCCATCAGTCGTGAGAGGTGGTAGGACACCGGCTCCGGGCTGAAACCGACGACCACCACCATGCCGGCATAAGCCAGAAGTTCCAGAGCGGTCTCCTGCCCGGCCTGGGTCCCGCTCATCTCGAAGATCTTCCAGCCGGAGCGGGCGTCGAGGCGGTTCTTCCGGCAGAGAGACCGGAATTCCTTGCGGACCTCCCGAGGGCTGCGGGCGGCTGCAGAAAGAGGCAGGTCGACGCCGAAGGCCTGGGTCTGCGCCAACTTGTCTGGACTGCGGCCGATGCCGATCACGACCTCGGCGCCCAGAAGCTTGGCCCACTGGGCCATGTAGATCCCCAGGCCGCCGGTGACGCCGACGATGATGACCCGGTCGCCCCGCTGGAGACCGCCCCGCAGCGCTGCCTGATACGGCGTAGCCACCGCATCCGCCACCACAGCCAGCAGCTCCAGGGGAATTGCGGCTTGCTCCGGGACCTCGCACAGCTCCCGGGTCGGCACTGGGATATGGCTGGCGAAGCCCCCGTAGGGACCGTAGCTGTTCCCGGGCATCTTCTGCGCCAGGCACCGGTTGGCCCGGCCGGCCCTGCACAGCCCGCAACTCCCGCAGGGAAGAATGGTGGGAACAATGACTCTTTTCCCGACCCAGGAGGCGTCCCCGGCCACCACGGTTCCGCTGATCTCGTGCCCCAGGGTCAGGGGCGGCCTGGACACCGTGAGAATGCCGTCGTAGAAATACCCGAGATCGGTCCCGCAGATGCCGCACCCGGCGATCTGGACCAGCGCCTCTCCCGGAGCGAGCGCCCCGAGAGGCAGGAAGCGCTGTTCGAGGTGAAAAGGTGGAGAGCGGCGCGTGTCTTCCCGCTCGCCGGCAGAAGCCACCATCTGCCAGGCGTGGATGCCCGAAGGCAGGATCGATGCGGACATGGTCGGTTCCTGGACTCTCAAGGCTTCGACGAGCCCGGCTCCCGGGCTCCGGTCCGCCGCAACCACAGCGCCTCGAAGGCGGCCGCTTCCGCGGTGTGCCACTCCCTCCAGGCATCTGCAGATTCTCGAGGGCCGGCTTTGAGCGCCCGCAGGTCTGTCGCATCCCGGGCGCGGAATGCTTCGACTGCCGTGCTCACCTGCTCCGCGAAATCCCGCCCTGCGAAGATCCGGCTGACCAGGCCGACTGTGTAGGCGGCGCGCACACCGAGGAACTCCCCGCTGGTGACCAGCGCGAGGACCTGCTCGCAGGCGAGGTGCCGGTGGAGTAACCGGATTCCCCCCCAGGCCGGAATCAGTCCCCGCTTGCATTCGGGGAAGCCCAAGACGGCGCGCGCGTGGGCCCAGCGCAGATCGCAGGCCAAGGCCAGCTCGAACCCGCCACCCAGGGCGAGGCCATTGATCGCGGCCACGGTCAGCGCATTCAGCCGATCGAGGCGGCGGATGAGGCCCTGCCCTCGCCTGAAGAAATCCAAGGCTTCCGGGGGCGGGAGCGCCTCGAGGGCCGCCAGATCGACCCCCACCGAGAAGACCTTTCCCTCCCCCCGCAGGACCAGCACCTTGACGTGCGGCGCGTCGGCCACCGCGGCGACCGCGGCTTCGAGCTCCTCGAGCAACCCAGGCGAGATGGCGTTGCGGCCGTCCTCCCGGCGCAGGACGAGATGCGCGATACCGTGCGCAAGCGAGAGCGCGATCGATCCCCCGCCGCTCACAGCGGGTTCAGGCCCGGGCGACACCGAGCAGGCACAGTCCATGACGGCTGGAAACGGGCAAGACCACATAGCCGGTTTCCTCTCCCCGGAGGCGCTCGGTGGCCTTGATCCTGCCCGCCTGCAACAGCGGCAGATATTCGGGGCCGATGCCCAACGGGTCGCCGAGATCGAGGTCGAGGGTTTCGGCCCCTGCCAGCGCCGCGAGCGGCAGAGGCTGCGGGATCGGACGAGGCAGGCGGAAGGCCAGCGCGCAAGAGCGCGGCTGCACGAGCCCCGGGCTCTCGAGCTCGATCTCCGTCAACGCCACGCCCGCGCGCGCCCCCCGCTGCCGCGCCCGCTCGGCCCGTTCCAGGCAGAAAATGCAGGACCATTGCGGAACAGGCCGCGCTGCTTCCCCGTTCGCCAGGCTCTCCGAAAAGCCTGTGAAGACGGTGTGGCAGCGTTCGGTTGCAAGCAGCTGCCGAGCCCGCCGCAGAAGGATGAGCGAGAGGTTGGATCGGCCGGCCACGGTGAGATTCGGCCCCTTGATGCCGTGGGCCATGGCTGCCGTCGCCGCGGGGACGTTGTAGCCGAAGTTGGAGAACAGCGTGCTCGAAAGGAGCTTTCCCTGCCGGGCGCGGAGCTGCTCGTAGGCCTTGTCCCGGGTCGCGCCGGGCCCCCGCGTGGCTGCCAGCAGGATGCCGAAGCCGTAGGGATCCTGCGCCACCGCCTGGGGCGCGATGCCCGCATCGCGCATCGCTTCCTCGACGGCGACGATGGCGTTCTTCGCGAGCGGGTCCAGGTAACGGGCGACCTGCAGTTTGGGGCTTTTGATGCCGAGCAGCTCGGTCAGTCCCCCGGGGGGGAGCGAGGCATTCCCCGCGGTCCGGCACGGCGACTCGGCACCTTCGCCCATAGCGCGGAAAAAACTCTCCTTCCCGCCCAGGGGGGACAGGAGACCGATCCCCGTGAGCACGATGTCGCAAGTCATGGATCGGTCCCCGGGTCGGCGTTCACCCGGGAGAAGATGACCGCGCCGTTGCAGCCGCCGAATCCAAAAGAGTTGCTGAGGGCGTGCTCGATAGCGGCCATCCTGGCTTCACCGCAGACCAAGTTCAGCGGCAGCTCGGGGTCGGGCGCCGCCACGTTGAGGGTGGGCGGGACCTTCTGGTCTCGTAAGGAGAGCACGGTCGCGATCGCTTCGAGGGCGCCGGCGGCGCCCATGACATGGCCGATGGCCGGCTTGATCGATGAGACCGGGATCCGCTCTGCCGCAGGCCCGAAAAGGTCTCGGATCGCCGTGTACTCCATGCCGTCATTCAAAGGGGTTCCCGATCCGTGCAGGTTGATGTGGTCCACATCCTCCGGGCGGATGCCGGCATCTCCCAAGGCCTGCCCCATGACCTTGACCGCGCCCGCACCGCTCGGGTCCGGCCCGGTGATGTGATGCGCATCGCAGCTGTAACCGGCGCCGGCGCACGCGGCATAAATGGAGTGGTCCTGCGCCAGGCTCTCGCGTTCCAGCACCAGGATCCCAGCCCCTTCGCCGAACAGAGTGCCGTCCCGCTCGGGGGTGAAGGGACGGATGAGAGTCGGGGTCAGGGTGTTGAGGGCCGAGTGCCCGAGGTATTTCATCCGGTCCAGCGTGTCCACCCCGCCGCAGATCACGACCTCGTAGCCCTCGTGCCGGATCATGTCCTTCGCGATGCCGATGGCATTGGTGCCGGCGGCGCAGGCGGTGGTGACGATGAGCGCCTCGCCGCTCACGCGGTAAGCGTCCGCAAGCTCCTCGACCACGCCGGCAAAGTCGTCGTAGGTGTCGACCTGCTCCCCGCCGCACTCGTCCAGCTGGTCGATCGATTTCTCCACCAGGGACATGCCGAGCGAGGTGCCGAGCACCAGCCCGACCTTTTTTTTCTGCAGGCAAACCGGGGCCCAGGCCGCATCCTTCAGCGCCTCGTCGATCGCCAAGTGGGCGAACAGAGCGATGCGAGAGTCCAGTCGGTATCGCTGCGCGTATTCCCGTTGGGCCGCAGAGAGCCGGATCTCCCCGGCGAGCACATTGCGCAGGTGTTCCTGACGGAAGTTGGCGACCGGCTTGATGCCGGTTCTACCGGCCAGAAGCCCGTCCCACAACTGGGCGGTGTTCTCGCCCAGCGCGCTCACGCTGCCCAAGCCGGTGACCAGGACCCGGGGCAGGGAGACGCCTCTTGCAGAAGCGTCACCCATGGCCTTCCGAGACCACGCGCTCGCCCCGCCGGGCGGCGATCTTGGCGAGGACGAGGCCGCTCAGCCGGTCCAGGGTCCACAGATTCTCGCTCGCGGCCTCGTCGCCGGTGATCTCGATCCCGTATTTTTCCTCGAGGATCGTGACGAGCTCGACCCAGCCCACCGAGTCGACGCCGAGATCGCTGGACAGGGAATCCTCCAGCTTGATCTCGCCCTCGGGAATGGACACAAAGAGATCCTCGACGAGGATCTTCTTCAACTCCTTTACGATCGTTTCCTTGTCGGCCACGTGTTGCTCACTTTCGGACTGATGGCTCATAGGGGTCCAGGCTGCTTCAGGGAGGCGCCGATCTGCTTCGCCGGCCTCCCCTTGAAGTGGTAGAGCTCAGGGTCATAGAACCGGAACTCGGAGGGAATCAGAAAGGCAGGCAAATGCCTGCGGCATAAGCGCTTCAGCTCCCGCACCAGGGCCTCCTCCGAGGCCACCCGGGCCTTGAGGGTGGCGAGAAGGTGTTCGCCGTGGGCGCTTTCTACCCGGGTCACGTGCACTTCCTGCACGTCGGGATGGATGAAGATGATCTGCTCGATGTAGCCGGGGTGCACCTTGCGGCCCCGAAACTTGAATTCCCCGTCCCGGCGCCCAAGCAGGTAGAGAAAACCATCCGCATCCAACCGGCCGATGTCCCCGGTGAAAAGCCAGCCGTGGCGGACTCTCGCGGCGCTCTGGACTTCATCCCTGAAATATCCGTTCATCAGGGAAGGGGTCCGCAGCACCACTTCCCCCGGTTCTCCCGGCGGGCAGGGGTGCCCCGCCGGGTCCAGGAAGGCGATCTCCACCCCCCGCAAGGCGCGACCCACCGACTGGGGCAGCGAGGCGAAGAACTGCGGCGCCAGCGTGGACACCCGGGGACCGGCTTCGCTCAGACCATAGGTAACGTAGCAATGGGTCCAGGGCAGGCAGCTCCGTATCAGCTTGGCCACGTTCGGCCGGCAGCGGTCTCCACCCACGGTGAGGTAGCGGAGCGACCGCAGGGCCCGGAAGTCGCCGCCGCGGTTCTGCAGCAGGTATTGGAAGATCACCGGGCTTCCCATCAAGAGGTTGGCGCCGTAGCGCTCTACCAAGGTGTGGACGAGTTTCGGCTCGATGACATGGGGTGTCAGGACGGTCGTGCCATGGAGGCGCAGGGTACTGAGCAGGCAGGCGTTCAGCCCGTAGCTGTAATTCACCGGCAAGACCTGGAGGGAAATGATCTCCCCCTCAAGGGCCAGGCTTTCCAGGTGCATGTCGATGTTGCGGCGGATCGCCCGGTGGCTGAGCCGGACCGCCTTCGGATGCCCGGTGGTACCCGAGGTCAGTATGAACAGCGCATCCTCCTCAGGATCGGCGCCCGGCAGAGGATCGGGGACTGACTCGGCGCGAAGCGCGTCCCCGCAGAAAGCGACGTGCAGGCCGGTCCCGTCCACCTCCACCAGGCAGCACGCCGCGCTGCTCAACCCTGCCTTGATCCTGCGCTGCAGGCTCGCGTTGGTAATGATGAGCGCGGGTTCGAGGAAGCCGAGGATGACCCGCAGCTCCTCGGGCTTGGTGTAGATGTCAACGGGAATAGCCACCCCGCCGAGCTCGGAGACGGCGAAGAGCGCAACCACGAACGCCGCGGAGCCCGGCAGGAGCAGGACGATCCGCTGCCGGCGCACGGCGGTCCGTTCCCTGAGGCGAGCCGCCAGAGCGGAGCTGTGCCGGCAGAGCTCGGCGTAGCTCAGCTCGAGGCCGTCCTGCGGCGATACCAGGGCGACCCTGCTCGAGCCCCGGTGCTGGTATAGCAGCTCGTGGAGGAACCCGGAGTTGTCCGGTGCCGACATTCGCGCCTCCGCTTAATGTCCGCTTCCTGCCGCGTCGACGGCTACCACGGGGCGTCCGCGAAGCGAGCGACGCGAGTCTTGGCCAAGGTCAGCCCGCCCTTGACAACGCTACGATCGCCTACGGCGGCATCGGCGACGAAGATACCGATCGCTTCCTCGAGCTTCTTCGGCCTCATCGCCATCTCCACGGTATCGCCGGGATAGACCGGCGCCAGAAACCGGAATTTCACCGACGTGATCAGCGTCATCTCGTCGTCCGTGATCTGGCCCCTCGAAAGCTTGAAGAAAATGATCGCCAATTGAGCGAAGCCCTGGACGACTTGGGTGGCGGGCATGATGGCCCGCTTGGGGAAGTGACCGACTAACTCGGGGGAATTGCCGGTCACGCACTTGATGGCCTCGATGTATTCGCCCTCACGGTAGTCGGTGACCCGATCGAGCATGATGAGCGGATATCGGTGCTCCAAGTACTTTTCCTTCATCTCGGAGAAGCCGATGACCCTCTTGCCGTTCTTTTCGACCACAGGAGCAGGCTGTCGCAACGCGGCCTCCCGGAAAGATTGAGTCGGGGACGAAACGTAATTCTGGCTTTGGAAGCATCAGAGAGATTCGGAGCGTCTTTACGCGCTCAATTAGAGACGAGCTGGCGATCCACAAAAATCGGGCAAATGCTTCAAAATATGCTGGGCAACTACCCGATCGGCCGAGCAGATCCTGGACGACGGCGCAGCCTCGAGCGCCGGTTGCCGAACGCGCGCTCAGGCACCTCACCTTCAAGCGGCTCGTCGGCTTCGACAACCACCGGCCGAAAGAACTCGATCGGGCGCTTCTCGATGAACTGTTTACCTGCAGCTTCCTCAACGAAGCCGTCAACACCATCATCGTCAGGCAGCCGTTAACAGTGCTCTCTGCGTCGCCGCAGGAAGCCCAGCAACAGCTCGTTGAACACCCGAGGGCGCTCGATCATCGGCGAGTGTCCGCACTGCGGGATCGTCTGGAGGTGGAGAGTGTCGAGCGCGCGCGCCCACAGCTTCCAATATTCGACGGGCGTCACCCGGTCGTTCTCGCCCCAGGCCAAAAGGACCGGACACTGTATCTCCGCGAGGGCGTCCTGGATCGGGTACTCCCGGCTTGCTTTGAGGGCGCGCACGGCGTTGGCGAAGTGGTGCCGCTCCGAGAGCACGTCGGCGGTCCGCTGGATCATGTCCTCAGTCGCGCGTCTGGGATCGTGGAACAGGTTCTCCACGAGCCGCAAGACAAACTCCCGCGATATTTGCCGGGGGGTCCCGATCCCCAGGTTGATCTCAGGTTCGAGACCCGGTGCGCCGCTCACCACCAGCGAGTCCACCCGCTGCGGGTAATGACGGGCAAAGTCCAGCGCCACGAGCCCACCCAGGGAGTTGCCGCACAGCGTGCAGCGCTCCACGGCGTGTTGGTCCAGCACGGCGCACAGGGTGGGCCGCAGATCTTCGATTCCGCCTGAACCCCAGTCGAGGACCGCGAGCGGATCGCGCAACCGGATGACGCCGAACCCCTCCGCGCGAAGGCGAGCGCTCGTGGACTCCCACATCCACTCGCCGGCGAAGAGCCCGGGCAACAGCGCGACCGGGGCATTCGTCCGGGAGGAGGGAGCGTAGTCGTAGCGGAGCCCCGCAGGCTCGATCCCTGCTGTGACCGTCACTTTACCTGCGTTGACACATTCCTCGTTCATTGAAGCGGCGGGCTCCATCGCTTGATCATTGGAGTGTGTATTTTCGCCTCGTTCGACGGCTCGCACCGCCGGCGACCGAAGGGCCGATCATGGCGAGGATCTCCTCTACCAGCGTCCTCCCAAAGAGAAATGCCGTTCTGTGTCCCGCCGGGAGCCACCGGATCGGCGGCTGGCCGTGCGTCTGCCAGAGCTCCTCCGTAAATTTGCGCGGCAGGAGGAGGTCGTACCGGGCATTGAGCATCAGCAGGCGGTGCGCCTGGCTCCGTCCGGCGTACGAGGTGGGATTTCCCGCGGCCCAAAGGGCGGCGAGCTTGGAGCGCGTCATCCCCCGCGCCTCCATGGCGCGGCGGTACGCCTGGGTGAGCGGGCTTTCCCACACGATCCCCGCGACGTCTCCCCCCGCGATCACCGAAACTCCCAAGTCCACAGGCTCCAGGGCCATGAGGATGTGGGCGAGAACCCCGCCGAGGCTGAACCCCACCACACCCACCGGCGCGCCGCGCCCGCGCAGCAAGCTCAGAGCGGCTCGGCTATCGACGACGGCCTGTCGGAAAGCGGCCGCGGTCCAGAGAGGGTCGCCTGAAAGGAAGCAGCCCCCGCTCGGCGTCCCCCGCAGCGCCCGCTCCCAGTGAAACGGTAGGGACATGAGCGCGGCGCTCACGCCCTGGCTCGCCAAACCCCGGCAGAACCGGTCTTCGAACCATCGGTCCTGGCGCCAGATTCCGGGCAGGACGAGGAGAGAAAAGCGGGACTGATGAGGATGGGCGGGACGGTAAAAGCGAACCGCGACCCGGTCATTCGCAGCGATCCCCAAGGGCACCGCGCTCGAGAATGCCAGCTGCTCTATCGCGACCCCGTCGGCTTCCTCGAGTTTTTCCCGGACGTCGGGACGGACGGGCGGCGGGGGCGGGTAAAAGCGGCTCGGCTCTCGGAGCGCTTTGAGATCCAGGCAGGCCGTCTCGGATAAGGGGCTGGCGCCCGGCGCCGTCAGCGCCGGCGAGGGGATCTGGCGAGCCCCGACGCGGTCGCACCACTCGCAAAGCCTCCGCCAAAGCCGGCCGTCCAGCGTGGCTGCGTTGGGGCACATCGGATCAATCCGCAGAGAAGGAAGCTCGTCACTGAACCTGAACGGCGTATTCCGTGGTCGCGATCATCGTGTACTTCTTTCGCCAGTTGTGATTGCGGCGAGCCTGCGGTTGCGGCGAGAGGAAAACAATCCGGTAAAAACGGCAAAGCGCGATCGTCAAACCCCGTAGTGGTCCGCCGTCAAATTCCTGCCGATACCCTCGACACTTGCGTTGACACGCTTCCTGTTCATTGAAATCGCACCTTGACCTGCAAAGCGATGACACTCGTCCCTACGATGAGATCTGCGTCTGCGCTTTTACCTCGATTTGGGCAAGCGGCATGACGACGGGCAAAAACCGCTTCTCGTTCACTTCGTCATATCCGTTGACCACCCCGCCCAGCGCACGCGATCCGCACATGGCTGCCCGACGGGATCGGCGGTTAGGCCCCGGTGTAGACGCTCGTCCGGTAGTGGCTGATAGGACGCTACCGTGCGCCAGCCAGTCAACATCAACTCTGAGTGGGCTGCGGATCCTGGCACCGGTAAGGCGACCCTCGTGTCCGCGCGACATCGAACACCGCGTAGTAGGACCTGTTAAAACCCGCGCTGTCGTAATCCCCATCCGTCGAATCGAGCCGAGCTCTTTGCCGCGCGGCTTTTCGTCTAAGGTCTTGAGCCAGAGGTGAGAGCGTCAAAGGACAATCCCGTCGCGCGCGACGTTGCGCAGGAACCCTGGCCTTGGGTAGCGCTCTGGATTTACCCAATCCCTTAATGAGATAGGTACCGGTTGAATTAAGATGCCACCGTCGAGAAAGACGTCGTAAGCCAGCTCCGCCAAGTTACCGACGAGCTGCCAGTCGGCCGCCCCTTCGGCGATTATCAAGGTAAGATCGGCATCGCTATCCAGCCGGCCTTCGCCGCGTGCGCGCGAGCCGTAGAGAATCGCAGACTCCAGCCTCAAGTCCCAAGTCCGGCGGAAGCCGCGCAAGAAAGTCGCGTGCAGCACTCTCGGTATCTGGATCCAAGAACTTCATACCCGCCATTCTGGGCGCAGCGCCACGGGTGGGCAATTTCCGCCTTGGCTGTAGGTTCGATTCACGCCCCCGCTACGCTGTGTCCCGATTTCAGTGATGATTTATAAGGGACTTTTTTTGTCTCGTGGTTGAGTGGTGGGCCGTGTAGGGATCGAACCTACGACCAAGAGATTAAGAGTCTCCTGCTCTACCAGCTGAGCTAACGGCCCTGTTCTATTGGCCGAAATCGCCTGCGGCGATTTCGGCGGACATCACTGCGTCGGCCGCGGGCAAAAGGCGTGACTCTTGCCCGCTGCGCAATGCCAAATTGGGGTGGACGATGGGACTCGAACCCACGACAACCGGGATCACAACCCGGGGCTCTACCAACTGAGCTACGTCCACCATCTCGACCCCGGCGATTCCCCGCGGCTGGCGTGCCCGGCAGGACTCGAACCTGCGACCCTCGGCTTAGAAGGCCGATGCTCTATCCGCCTGAGCTACGGGCACGATCCCAAAGGCACCCCTAGCCGGCCCCGCCGCACGGGGGGCGCGAATCATACGTAAGCCTCTCTAGGAGCGTCAATTTGCGCCTGCGTCGCCGACGATAGCGCAGTGCGCGGCCCCTCTCGGGCGTTAGGGGTAAACCCGCCCCCAGTGCTGCGGCGCAGCCCCGGCCCGAGGTCTGCGCGCGCCCGCGCCTTTGCTAAACTCGCGAAAACTCGAATTCGCTCGGGTCATCTTCGGTCAGGTCATCGATGAAGGGTTCGCTCAGCGCCCGCCAGGGCGAGCTGGCTGCCGCCGGCACTCCGACGGATTCGAAGTCCGCGGTCGCCGCGCCGCGCGGCCCCGCGACTCCCGCTTTCGATGCCGCCACCACGGCGAGCGAAGTGGCGCTCGGGGAATTGCGACGGCTGCTCGGGGCCTGGCGTCAGCACGAGCCGGGGGCGCGCCTCGGACACGACCCCGAGGCGCTACACCAGCTGCGGGTCACCACGCGCCGTATCGACGCAACCCTCGGGCTCTTCAGGCGCCAGCTGCCCGTGGCGCTGACGCACGCGCGCCGGACCGCCAAGAGCGTGCTGCGCACGCTCGGGGCCGCGCGCGACCTCGACGTGCAACTCGCGGAGCTCGCCCGCCACAGTCTGGCATTGCCCGAGAGCGAGCGCGCCGCGGTCGAGCCCTTGAGAGCTCGCCTCGAGAGCGAGCGGTGCCGCGCCCGCGCGCGCATGATCCGCGCGCTCGACTCCGAGCCGACGCGGCGGTGGCTCGAGGCGCTCACCGCGGCGAGCGCCGCCGCGCCTTCCGCGGCCGGTGCGTTCGGCGAACGCGCCATGGTGGTCATGCCCGAGCGGGTGCGCCGCCGCTTCCGCAAGCTCCGGAACTCGGTCCGCGGGCTGCGCAGCAACTCGCCGATGGAGGACTATCACCTCGTCCGCCGTCGTGCGAAGCAGCTGCGCTATGCGATCGAGTCCGGCGCGCTCATGTTCGGTAAACCGGCGGAAGACGAGCTCAAGGCGCTGCGGCGTCTGCAGGATGAGCTCGGCGCGCACCAGGACGCCTACATGGCGCGCAATCGCCTCGCCGCGCTCGCGGCCGATCCGGCAAACGAGCTGCCCGCGGGAACCTTGTTCCTCATGGGCCGCCTGGCCGAGCGTCATGCGACGACCACCGCGCAGGCGCGCAAGAGCCTCACCCGCTCGTGGCGCAAGGTGCGCGGCCAGCGCTGGCGAGCCTTGCGCTCGAGACTCGGAGAGTTGCTCGACAACGCCCGCCAGGGGAGCAGTGCAGTGATCGCCGAGCCCGTCCCGGCCGCCTCCGCCCCCACGCTCGCTGCCGGCTACCCTCACCCCGCGCCCGAGCCGCAGCCGCACCCGCTCGAGCACTGAGCGCGAGCGCACCGCGCGCGCATGCAGCTGCTCGTCGTCCGACATGCCGTCGCTTTCGAACGCAGCGCCACGCGCTGGCCTGACGATGCCGAACGGCCGCTCACGCCCGAGGGCGCCGAACGGGCCCGCAAGGCCGCGCTCGGACTGAAGCGCATCGCCGACCCGCCGGCGCGCGTGCTGGCAAGCCCGCTCTGCCGCGCACAGGAGACCGCCGCGATCCTCACACGATCAGCGGGCTGGCCCGAGGCGAGCGTCTGTGTGCAGCTCCTGCCGGGGGCGTCCCCCGAGGAGTTGCTGGCACTCCTCGCGCGCACCCGCGACCGCAGCATTGCGGTGGTCGGGCATGAGCCGGCGGTCGGGCGGCTCCTCGCCATGTGCCTTCCGGGCGGGTTGAGTGCGACGGCTTTCGAGATGAAGAAGATGGGGGTGGCGCTGCTCGAATTTCCGGGAGCGGCGCGCGCCGGGCGCGGCCGGCTCCTGTGGCTGCTGCCGCCGAAGGCTCTGCGCGCGGCGCGCTAGGGGCCGCGGTCTGGTCGTGTCAGTGGGCGCCCGCGGCGGCCGCGCCGGCCGCCGCCGCGCGCACTGGCCGCGCCAGCCACACGAGCGCGATCAGTGCGATGAAGAGCATCCCGGAGACGTAGAAGATGTCGTCCGCCGA
>Ga0209805_1000581_pt1 | contig 22305 bp, 21 predicted proteins | sample GraSoiAngelo_148_FD_185905 | JGI IMG/M metagenome (GOLD analysis project Ga0209805, IMG submission 185905) | Grasslands soil microbial communities from the Angelo Coastal Reserve, California, USA - 14_1009_09_20cm (SPAdes) (version 2) | ecosystem: Environmental > Terrestrial > Soil > Grasslands ...
CGGTGTTTTGAGATTCGGCGGGGAAGATGCCCACTGGCCCACAGCTGGGACGGAACTACACACCTACGCCACCGCCATGCGCTGGCGATCGAGGTAAACCTTGCAGATGCCCTTGATCCGCGTCAGCACGTAATAGGTGGTTTGACTGCGCACGCGCACCAGTTCGGCGCCAATAATCCGGGTCACGAAATCGCTCGGTAGATCGAGAATTTCCTGCGGGGTTGCGCCTTCAAGTCCTTTGCAAAGAATCGCCGTCATTGCCCGGGTGAGGGTTTGTACCTCGGGCCCAAGCGTCATCCGAATATTGGCCTTGCCATTTTCATCGACGTGCAAATAAACCCCGACGGTGTCCGCGCATTCCTCGTCCTTGCGGATGTCCTGCAAATCGAACTGCTCATCCTTCCGCGGCTCCTGTTTCGCCGCGTTATCGGCATAGGAGACGAGCGTCTCGCGTCGCTCGTCTTCCGGGAGCGATTCGAAAAGGTTGATGATATTATTCAGCTTGGGCGGGTACATCGACTATCACAATTTACCTCGCCTTTACCCGCTGTCATTTTGTGATAGCGAGCGAATCAGGCGGTCGGGCAATTTAGTTCGCCGTAATTATCATCGCGCCAGCGTGACGTTTAGTGTCGGGCCGGCAAGGAAACAAACGCCCTACCAACCGGCAGGGTGACGCGGATCGAAGCCACTTGTGTCCCGGCTATCCGCATACCACCGCGGTCCAACGTCGCCACCGTCGCGCAGATCGGTGGTATCGAGACGCAAGCCCGCGATGATGGCAAAAGTGTGCCCATTGCGCGAATAAATCGTGATCCAACGGCCACGACCGCGTCGCCCGTAATGACGAAGGTCGCTCGAAGGCAAAGGCGCATCCAGCAGTCCCGCGTAATGCAAGGCGAACGAAACGGCGCCGGAACAGTCGTATCCGTAATCATTAAACGAGCCGTGGCCGCCGCCCCACACGTACGGTTTGCGTCGCAACGTATTCACGGCCCAAATCGCGTTTTTGATGTTGTCCGGCGCGTGTGACGGCGCGTAAGCGATTCCGTTGCGCAAAATCGCCCGGTCACCCGCCACTATGGGCCGCTTCGAGTTAATTTCCGGAAACGCATTTGTTGTTTCGAGATCGTCTTCGGCCTCGACCGACTCAGCGCGCGGCGGCAGTGCCGGTTGCGAACGCGGCGCATAATAGGCAACGCGAATTGGCTCGGCGCGCGGCCCAGCATCAGCCGTTTCGTGCAGCGAGAATGGCTGCAGTGGCACACCGAAAGACCCGCGTGCGGCCGAGTCAGGTTCTTGCCCATACGCAATCCCGGCGCAGACAAAAACGGAAGCGAGGAGTGTGGTGAACCGCCACCGGAACCTCACAATCGCAGCTGTCATGCTCCGTCATGCAGCTTGTACCGCGCCAAGTTGGCGCTTGCGACCATGGCCCGTCGCCAACCAATTAGCAGCAGCCGACACGGCTGCCTCTACAGGAATCAATGCGGCCGCATTTCCAATTGCGCGAAAAGAAATGAATACTGATCCGCCAGCTGCCTGATTCGCTCGCTCAAGGCTGTGCCGATTCCATGTCCGGAGCTGGTGCTGGTCCGCAGCAAAATCGGGTTGCTCGATTTGTTGGCTTCGTCCAGCCGCGCCACCATTTTGCGCGAATGATAAGGCGCAACCCTCCCGTCGTTTGCCCCGGTCATGAACAAGATGGAGGGGTAGCTCGTGCCGTCGTTGACGTGGTGATAGGGCGAGTAGGCATAAAGGGCCTTGAACTGTTCTGGGTCCTTAACCGTTCCGAATTCGGTAACGTTGAACGCGCCGTTGGGAGCGAGCTCGACCCGTAGCATGTCGTAAATCCCGACCGCCGATACCACCGCCCGCACCAAATCCGGGTGTTGCGTGATCATTGCTCCCATGAGCAGGCCGCCATTACTGCCGCCGAGGATCGCCAGCTTTTCTGGTCGCGTCCACTTCTCGTTAATTAAATATTCAGCCGAAGCCGCGAAATCATCGAAAACGTTCTGCTTCTTGGTCAGATTCCCCGCCTTGTGCCACTCCTCGCCGAATTCGCCGCCGCCGCGGATACTCGCGACTACCAAAACGCCGCCACGATCAAACCAGAGCCGCCGGCTAAACTCAAAGCCCGGCTGCATGCTGACGCCGTACCCGCCGTAACCGTAAAGCACCACCGGATTATTCCCATCGAGCTTCGCTCCCTTCCTGCGAATGATGTTCAACGGAACCTTCGTGCCATCCTTCGAAGTCGCCATTTCGCGACTCACTTCGATGTCAGCAAACGAAACCGGCGAGCTATCGACCAACGCCGTCTTTTTTGGTGGAGCATTTCCCGTGAGATGGAACCAGGCTGCCGGTTCGGTATAACTGACATCGCGAAAGAGAAGCGAGTTATCTTCCACGGATTCCATCTCCGTGACGGCGGAGATATTTGGAATAGGGACGACCGTCTCGCCTTCGCCGTTCAAGCCAAAGCGCCGAATCTGCGAAGGCCCGCCGAGCAGATCGCCGACATAAATGGCGTCAGCGGTCGGTTCCATGAATTGAATGACCGCGTCGCTTGGCGGAACGATCATCGTCGCATTCGAGAGTTCCGGTTTATCCAGGGGCGCCCGCAAAATTTTCCCGCGCGGCGCGTCCGCCCGCGAAAGCAGATAAAGCGCGCCATCGCGACCGATCCGTGCCGCTTTAATCTGGTCGCTGAACTGCGTTAATTGCTTCCAATTCCCATCCGGCCCGAGCAGGTAATGCGCGAAATCGCCGCCATCGCCGTTGGCCACGGTGGCGAGAATGTATTTTCCATCGCGCGAAGCTTCGAGCTTGATCTCGGCGATGCGGGGAAAGTCTTTGCCGATGGAATAGGTGTCCTCGGAATCGGCCGTCCCGATTTTATGAAAATAAACCTGCTGATAAAAATTCAGGTCCGAATCTGGTCGCTCGCCCTTACGGGGAAATCGCGTGTAATAAATTCCGGTTCCGTCCGCGTTCCAAGCCGCGCTCCCGCCGGCGGTGGGATATTGCACGTGCGCAATTGAATCCTTCAGCGGTTTGCCAGTCGTGGTCTCATAAACATGCAGCGTTCCATCTTCGCTTCCGCCTCGCGAAATCGACATCGCGACATATTTGCCGTCATGCGAAGGAACGAACCAATCGATCGCGGTCTTGCCCGATGGATCGAGCTTGTTCGGATCCAGCACCATCCTTTCCGATTTCAAGTCCTCCGCCGAGGCGAGCGTTACCAGCATTTGCTGTTGCTTGGGCGGTTGAAACTTGCGCGCGAACAAAATGCCCGGTCGCGAAACAATTCCGGAATAGCTCGGCGAAGTTTTCGCGTACCAATCAGTCAATTGCTTCTCGATCGCGGCACGGTCCGGCAACTTATCGAGGTGCTCGCGCGTTCGCCGACTCTGCGCATCCGACCAGGCTTTAACCGCCGGATCATCATCCTGCTCCAGCCATTGATAGTTGTCTTCGACCTTCACCCCCTGGTATTCATCCGTAACCGGTTTCTTGGGCGTCTGTGGCAACGGTCCCGCGCCAGACAGATTCAGCAAAGCCACGACCCAAACCGCGCCGCCGATAACGAGCGAAAAGCGAATTCTCATTAAAATAGACAACGCGCAGTCGCCATTGCGTTCAATGACAATCAGCCTTCGGCAGATTCGGGAACTGCCTTCTCCGCCGCTTGAAATCCAATCTTCGAGTGCGTGCCATCGCAAAACGGTTTGGTGGTGGAAGCGCCGCACCGACAAAGCGCCATGCGTTTCTCCACCGGAAACGCGTTTCCATCCGCGTCTATCAGCTCCACCGCTCCCTTCACAATGTAAGGGCCGTTCTTGATCGTCTCGATAGTTACGTCAGCCATGATGGTGCTAATCTAATCGAGTAGTGCGCACTCCGTCCACTGTAGCGAGATTCGCTGTCTGTCATCCCAAGCGAAAACGCCAGTCCGGCTCGAACCGAAGGATCCCGATGCGAAAACCTTTAAGCTAACTTCACGGGATCCCTCCCGCCTTCGCATAAAGCTACGGCGCGGCAGGCGACTGCCGCTCGGATGACAAAAGGGTCGATTACTCACCAAAGGCCTTTTTCAACCACTCACCAAATTGGCGGAGCAAAAGTCCGAGCGCTGCGCCTGGATTCTCTTTGAGCACTTCAATGATACGCGGACTTAAGTCCTGCTGCGGGGCGTCGGTCGTCCCGGACAAATGCACCGTTGTCCAAAGGTAGCCATCGTGTTCGTGTGGAAAAACTTCCTCCGGCTTCGGTAACCAATCGAGCAAATGGCGGGCAACTCCAAGTTCGATCGCACCTCTTAACGCTTTCTTTTCGACCTGAATCGTCCCTTCTGCGCGAAATTTTCCCTTCTCTTCGATTGCGATGTTTTTGATTTCCGCCCTCGGATAATTCCACGTTAGCGCGAAGGAACAATCATTTAGCGTTAACTGCTCCAGCGTTCTCTCGTCCGTGATCTTCGCGAGATTCTCCAAAAACGGCAGTTCGATGATACGCCCTCCATCCACGCGCAATGTTGCTTCGCCGGTGGAACTCTCCAGCTTCGGATTTTTCCCGCGCCACCGAATTTTCCCCGACGCCTTGCCCGTGACGTGTTCCCGCCATTGTTTCGGCAGCCATTCCTCAACCGGGATGCGTTCGAAGCTAAAATTGAAATCGACGCTTCGATCCTCGCTGGTGCCCGCGGTTCCTTGAGCGTGAATGTTGCCGGTCGCGTCCTCGCTCGGTTGTAGATCGAGATTGTAAAGCATGAGCAATTTCTTGGTGATGAGCAGATGGGTATCGCGCAATTGCAAATTCGGAATCAGCGCCATTTTTAAAGTTCCGCCGCTCGCTTGATAATTGAAGTCGCGACCATGCGGCGCGATGACGAGGCGCGTGCCGAAGAATCCGCCTTTCTCGCCCCGAAAACGCCAGGTCACATCGGCCGGATTCGCTTCGACTTGCTTAAGGTAAACGCGCCGCGGGAGGAAAACGTGGAACCAGGGTTTGGCCGGGCTCGGCTCGGGGCTGGGCGTGTAGGTTTGGATTTCGACTTCGCCTGAATCGATATGGACGTCGTCGAGCTGCCAGCGCCTGAAGAATACTCCCCATGGATCAAACCTACCGGTGATGCCATGCGCATCGATCGTGCGGAGCGCCTGGCGACCGTTGCCAGCTTGAAAGCGGTCCGATGCCGCGATGAGAAAACCTTTGCGATGAATCCGAGCGTAACGTCCGTCTGAGAAATGCAGACCCTTGGCCGTTTCTTTTTCCAATTCCGCGCGAAAACGATCGCTCTCTACGTAGTGAGTTAACTGCGGATTGAGCCAGGCGATTCCAATCGCGCCAACGATTAGCAAAATTGCAACCGGTGCGACCGCCCAACCTTTGCGCCGCATGATTGCGCTAGGGAGCAGGCGCGGTCAGAAGAGTATTCGCGGAATAGAGCACACCATTTTTCATCACGCTCTCAATGTCCGAGGCGTGCGCGATGTCATCAGCCGGGTTCGAGTTCAAAACAACGAGATCGGCGAGATATCCCTTTTCGATTCTGCCGATGTGTGCGCCGGTTTCGCCGCCGAACAATTGCGCAGCGTTCGCAGTAGCACACTGCAGAATTTGCATCGGCGTCAGCCCGGCTTCCTTCATCAATTGAAACTCGCGGAACAAAGCCGGCCCATGAATCGTGCCGATGTTTCCCGCGTCGGTGCCGGCTGCGATTGGAACTCCAGCGTCCTCCAGTGTTTTTAGATTCTTGAGCGCGACATCGTAGGTTTTCTTGATGCGGCCGAGCGCCTCGTCCGGCTTGGCCAGCGCCGTCTTGATTCGCTCGGGCAGTTTGTCCGGCGGAATCTTCGTCACGTCGAGCGACGCGATGACTTCCGGATTGCCCCAAGCTCTTTCTTCGGGCGTAAGGTTGAGTTTATTGGCGAAGGTACGGCCATAGCGCTCGAAGACGACGAGCGTCGGACACAAAATCGTATGCCGATCCTTCAGCAACTTCACGAACGCGTCATCGACGGGTTTGTCGATCACACTGTGCACAAGGACATCGGCCCCTTCCTCAACGGCGGCGCGCGCTGTTTCCAATTCAGTCGCATGAACGGCGACGCGAATCTTATGCGCGTGGCTTTCTTCAACCGTGGCGCGGACGATCGGCCGGAACGAATCAACCGGATGATCCTGGTCGACGATGTACCAGATTTTAACCAAGTCTGGGTTTTGCGCGGCGAGGTTGCGCACGAACTCGCGCGCTTGATCGGGGGTATCGATCTTCACAATCGGCGGATCGCCAAGATCGAGTTTCTCGCGCGAGACGCTGGAAATTAACGGCCCGGCCACCGCCACGCGCGGCGCTTTGGCGGTCGAATCCGCAGTTTTCCGCACTTCGAAATTCCACATTGGCCCTCCGACATCGACAACGCTGGTAATGCCGCAGCGCAAATAGCGCGCGAAAGTGTCGGCTAAATGCGATTTGATCCAGCCCACTTCGTCTTTGTACGGCCGAACACTATTGAGATCTGCGCCGTCCGGCCGGGTGAAAAGATCACCCGACTGGAAGAAATGCACGTGGGTATCGATATAACCAGGAAGGATGAATTTTCCGTCACACTCGACCCAGCGGGAACCCACCGGGACACCGCTTTCTTTGCGGCTGGCGATGCTCTCGATTTTGTCGCCATTAATTACGAGAACGGCGTTCTGAACAATCTTGCCGTCCGCCGGGTTAATCACGGTACCGCCGACCAGGGAAATTTTCTGAGCGAGCGCACTGGTCGCGAGCGCCGAGCCGATAAGGAAAGCAGCAATTCGATTCATAAGCCAAGACTATCGTGAGCTGATTCGCTGCGGACAATTCGATCGGCCTCGCGTTCGAGCGGCGTGTAATCGACCTCTCGCGGACGGAGATAAAATTCTTCGATGACAATTTTGGTCAGCGCAGCCGCGGGCAAAGCCAGAATGGCGCCGGCCAACCCAAAGAGCCAGCCCATCGCGACGGTGAAAAACAAAATAAGTACCGGGTTTAACCGCATTTCTTTTCCAAGGATGTAAGGCACGAGGAAGTTCACCTCGATTTGTTGCACGAACAGGATTGCCGCCAGGGCGAGCCAGAATTTCGTCACGCTGATGCTTAAGGCGACGAATAGTACCGGGAAGGCAACCAGCACCGGCCCAATGTTTGGCAAAAATTCGCCGAAAAACGCGAGCACGCCGAAGACGAATGCCGGCTGCACTCCCACTGCCCACAATAAGATGCCGGTGGACGCGCCGGTGATTACGCCATTAATGGCCACGCCTCGCGCCCACGCCGTCATTTGTTCCATCATCCGGATGAGAGTGCGCCGCGCTTTTTCGCGATGGCGATCTGGCATTACCGCCAGATAACCAACGATCAGCGGCCGCGGATTTGAAAGCACAAAGATCAGAAGCAGAACGGCAAAAACAAAAACAAAAACCCCGCCGACCACACCGATGGTTGAACGCAGAAGCACATTCGCCATTGTGCCGGCCTGGTTGCCGACCGTAGTGGCAATTTGGTCGGCCTGCGGCAAGGCGTTTTGCAATGCGGGGTAGCGTTCGGTGAAATCGGCGATATGAGCACGAATCGACTGCCAGGCATCAGGGGCGCGCTGAATCAACAATTGTAGTTCGTCCGTAAAAGTCGGCACTGCTACCGCCACGACCAGGACCACGATTGCAGCCAGCGTGATCAGAACAAGAGCTACCCCAGCCGGCCGAGGAACGCGTCGCCGCTCCAGATAAACGACGATTGGATTCAGCACCATCGCCAACAAGATCACGATCCCAAAAAGCAACAGCACTGGGACGAGGGAGCGAAGAAGAAGCCAACCAGCAATCAGGAGCACGATCAGGATGAGAAGCCGACGCCCGTCCCGGTAAGTGAAGGGACCGAGTTCGTCGTGTTTCTCCTGCGGCTTTGAATTTGTCATGAATGGAATCCTATGCGGCGCTTCGGCGTTTCGGGTGGCGTCATTAATTCGCGGATGGGATCGAAAACGATCTTGAATTGGGCATCATCTCCCTCCTAGGTTAGCCAGTTGCGAAGGTGGTATCACATTTTGTGATATATGAGCGAGTCGCTAATTTAAACAGCGGCCGATGCCCGAGCGGGCCCGGCGCTACTTGCGAATCGGCATTCTTCAACTACAATAGGCGCTTCGTTTATGGCTGAGAATGCGGAAGCGGTGGATCTTAAGGAGTTCCAATTGCATGAGAAGGACACGGGTAGCGCTGACGTCCAAGTGGCGTTGCTGACGAAACGGATCACGCAATTAACCGAACACCTCAAGAGCAACGCGAAGGACCATTCTTCGCGGCGCGGCCTTTTGAAAATGGTCGCGCAGCGCCGCAGCCTGCTCGATTATCTCAACCGCTCGAAAAGCGAGCGCTATAAAAAGGTGATCGAGAAGCTGAATCTGCGGAAGTAACCGCAGTTTCCGCGTCGAAAGCCGGACGAAAATAAAAACTGCAAGGCCAGGCCGATAAGGCACCTTGGGTTTTAGGTTTCAGGGCCGAACGAGTTTCGGAATTGACACCTACAATCAGGGTGACCGGCCTGGATTCTCGCACATCCAGGAAAGTAAAAATGCAACACAAGGTCACGGCGCAAATAGGCGCCAATTCTATCTCTATTGAAACAGGCAAGATCGCGAAACTGGCCGACGGCTCGGTCGTAGTTTCATGCGGCGAAACCATGGTGATGGCGAGCGCGGTCTCGGCCACCACCATTAAGGAAGGTCAGGACTTTTTCCCTCTGACGGTTGATTACCGCGAGAAAGCGGCCGCCGCGGGAAAATTCCCTGGCGGTTATTTTAAACGCGAAGGGCGTCCGACGGAAAAGGAAACGCTCACTTCGCGGATGACCGACCGGCCACTGCGCCCGCTCTTCCCGCAAGGTTATTTCTACGACACCCAGGTCATTTCCATTCTGCTCAGTGCGGATGGGGAAAATGATCCCGATATTTTGTCGATGAACGGAGCGTCGGCCGCGCTCTGCGTTTCTGACATTCCATTCAAGGGGCCGATCGGCGCGGTCCGCGTTGGGCGAGTGAACGGCGAGTTCGTCGCGAATCCGACCCATGCCGAGCGAGTTCAGAGCGATCTCGATTTGGTTTATGTCGGCACGGAAAACGATGTCATCATGATCGAAGGCGCCGCCAATGAATTGCCGGAAGCGGAGTTCGTGAAAGCACTAGAGTTCGCCCACGGGCATGCACGCGAGATGATTCGAGCGCAAAAGGAGCTGGCGGCGCAAGTCGGCAAACCAAAACGCGAGATGCCGCTGCTGAACGTCAAACCGGAGCTGCTCGAGATTGCCTATCAAGTCGCTGGCGATCGCATTGAAGGCGCGCTCTATACCGAGGGCAAAGTTGCGCGCTCAAAGGCAGTGGAAGCGTTGCGCGAAGAAGTAAAAACAACGGTGCTGCAAAAATATCCCGAAGCCGACAATTTCGCTATTTCCCAAGCCTTCGATTATGTCCAGAAGAAGGCCTTTCGCGTCAGTGTGCTGGAAAGACAGAAGCGGATGGATGGACGCGGCTATCAGGATCTGCGTCAAATCAGCTGCGAAGTTGGGGTGCTGCCACGCGCGCATGGCTCAGCCATTTTTCAGCGCGGCGAAACCCAGGCCCTCGCACTCGCCACTCTCGCCCCGATTGAGGAAGCGCAAATGATCGATGCCTACGGCGGCGGCGAACAATCGAAACGGTTTTTGCTGCATTACAATTTCCCGCCGTTCTCAGTTGGCGAAACTGGAAGGTTTGGCGGCGCCAGCCGGCGCGAGATCGGCCACGGCGCCTTGGCGGAACGTTCGCTCGAGCCGGTGGTGCCGAGTGAAAATGATTTTCGGTACGCCATCCGCATATCCAGCGAAGTAATGGAATCGAATGGCTCGACTTCGATGGCGAGCGTGTGCGGCGGAATGCTCGCTCTCATGGACGCGGGCGTACCGGTGAAAGATGTGGTCGCTGGAATTTCCGTCGGTCTAGTGACTGAATACGACAACAATCAATTGAAACGTTACGAGCTTCTAACCGATATCATCGGCTCCGAGGATCATTTCGGTGACATGGATTTCAAACTTTGCGGAACGGCCAAGGGCGTGACCGGTTATCAGCTCGATCTGAAATTGCCTGGGATCAGCTTGAAAATTCTCAGCGAAGCGATCCAACGCGCGAAGGAAGCGCGCAGCAAAATTCTCGAGATCATGCGGGGCGCAATCGACAAGCCGCGTGCCGAACTTTCGAAATACGCGCCCCGGATCGAGACGATCAAAATTAATCCCGAGAAAATCGGCGCGCTTATCGGGCCGGGCGGCAAAACGATCAAAGGCATCGTGGCGGAGACCGGCGCCGAAATTAACATCGAGGACGATGGCTCGGTGCACATTTATGCGACCAGCGGCGAATCGATGGCTCGGGCGAAGGAAATCATTGGCGGGATGACGCGTGAAATTGAAATCGGCGCCACTTATCAAGGTCGCGTTGTTTCGACCAAGGAATTTGGAGCATTCGTCGAAGTTTTCCCGGGCAGAGATGGGTTGGTGCACATTTCCGAGCTGGCTGATTTTCGGGTAAAACGGACGGAAGACGTAGCCAAGGTGGGCGACATCATTTGGGTAAAATGTATCGGCATCGATGACAAAGGACGGGTCAAGCTATCGCGCAAAGCCGCGTTGAAAGAACGCGCTGAGGCCGAAACCGGCCAGGTCCCTGAACCCGCGCACGACGGCGCGGGCCACTGATTGCGTTGTAGCCGCGGTCGCCGGCCGCGGCTCTTGGCCGAATTTAGTTAATCGAGCAAAGCCAGCGACTCGCGGGCGGCATTCGCGGCTGTTGCAGAGATTGTTAGAAACGAAGCGCCTCAATTTCTCCAGCGAATGGCCATTCGGCGGCGCTTTGCGCCAGGTTGGCCCGGACTGGATTATCGCGAACATAGTTCCATTTTTGGTCGTAGCTTTCTTCGGAACGCAAGAGATGATCGAAAAATTCCCGCTGCCAAATCGCGCCTGTAGCCGTGGACGTTGTCCGCGGCATTTTGGAAATTCGCCGACTGCTCCAACGTTTCCATGCTCCGACAAAATCCGATAATGACGCGGCGTTGGGATCCGGAGCGCAAAACAGGTGCACGTGATCGGGCATGATGACGTATCTTCCAACATGCCAGCCATGCCGCCGCGCATTTTGCCATTCGTCAATTAGGATTTCTGCTACTTGCTCCGAAGCCAAGACGGCCTTTCGATTTCGCATGCAAGCGGTGACAAAAAAAATCGCCGGATCGACCCAGACTCGATCCAGTCGACGAAGATGCAGGTGCATTTCGGAATATTTATGGGCCATTAATCCGTTCGGCGAGTCTTCAGCAAACGACCGCGGACAGTGTCCGCGGCTACAATGGCCATGAAAGCAGGCTTTCTCGAAAAACTGATCGGACGGCTCGGCAAGATCGGGCCCGAGGAGGTCCAGAATTATTTGCTGCGCCTGGCGCAGGAGAAAGGATTTCTTGAGACGGTTTTTAATGCCATCCAGGAGGGAATTATTGTCACCGATTCATCTGGGCGAATCACCTACCTCAATGACGCCGCCTGCGAGCTTTTCGGCCTCGATGGCGAAGGTTCCATTGGCAAACAGCTCGACGAACGAGTGCGCGGTCTCGATTGGAACGCGCTCGCCCACAGCGGTGGTCCTGTTACCCGGGACCTCGAGATTTTTTACCCGCGAAACCGGTTCATCAATTTTTACATCGTGCCACTGGTGATCGAATCACGGGTGGACCGAAATGAAAATGCCGCGGCTGACGATCGCGGCTACAGCGAGCAGGTCGGCTACGCCATTATCATGCGCGACTTTACCGAGAGCCGGCGCACGGCGGAGAAAACGATCGAGAGCGAGCGGTTAAACGCGCTCACTTTGCTGGCGGCGGGCGTCGCTCATGAGCTGGGCAACCCCCTGAATTCATTGAACATTCACTTGCAGTTGATGGAACGGCAGGCGCGCAAGTTGAAAGGCAAAGAGGGCGAGGAACTCCAGCAGTCCATCGAAATTTGTCGAGGCGAAATCAATCGGCTCGATTCCATCGTCACCCAGTTCCTTCGCGCGATCCGGCCCTCGCGCCCGCAGGTTCAGCCGGAAAATATCAACGCCATCGTGGAGGAAGCGGTGCGCTTTTTCTCGGGCGAGATCGAAGCGCGCGACATCGTGGTGGAAACGGAATTGCGTTCCGATTTGCCGCTCCTCCAGCTCGATCGCAACCAGATGAAGCAGGCGTTTTACAACGTCATCAAAAACAGTTTCGAAGCGATGAGGCGTCGCGGCATTTTGCGGATTCAGACGGATATGGATGAATCGCATGTGCGGGTCAGTTTCATCGACACCGGTGGAGGAATGTCGGCGGAAACGTTAAGCCATGTCTTCGAGCCTTATTATACGACCAAGGGGAGCGGCACCGGCCTCGGATTGCTGATCGTGCGACGGATTGTGCGCGAACACGGCGGCGAGCTCGCGATCGAAAGCACCGAGGGCAAGGGATTGGCGTTGACCATTCGCCTGCCGTTAAAGGAGCAACGCGTCCGCATGTTGGAAGCAGGCGATCGGAATACGAACAATGACTGACTCTGCGCTTGGAGGGCGGAGCTCTGCGACGCCGCGCTCACATACTCAAGAGACGCAGAGCTCGCTCCTCCCAAGATTGAAGGCGCGACGACCCGAAAGGAAAATACCTGCGCATTTCCCTCCACTTGATTCCGGATTTCGATCCGTGATTATTTATCTAACGGTTTGTGTGCAGCAAAAAAAACCGTTACTCGCGAATCGTACCGCGGCGCGGCTAATTGTCGAAGCATGGGGAGCGGCTACTTTTTGGTGCGTCGGTCGTTATGTCATCATGCCAGATCACATCCATTTGTTTTGCGGACCGAATACTTTTCCAGCTCAACCGCTGAAGAAATGGATCGCGTGTTGGAAAAATCATGTGACACGCGAATGGACGAACCGCTCGCAGGTTCCAATTTGGCAGCGCGAATTTTGGGACTGCCAGTTGCGCCGCGCAGAATCGTACGAAGAGAAATGGCAATACGTGAAAAACAATCCGGTACGTCATGGCTATGTCTCTCGTGTCGAAGACTGGCCGTACCAAGGGGAACTCAATGTTCTTGAGTGGCACGACCGGTAGCGCGGAGGGCGGAGCTCTGCGACGCCGCGCTCACCAGTCCGGCTCGGACCGGGCTCGCAGAGCTCGCCCCTCCAAGACGCGCGTCGACCGCGAATTGTCGTCTTCGTGGAACTCGATCATCTTACCAGTAACGAATGCAGCCTACAATTCTGATCGTCGATGACGAGAAGCATACCCGCGACGGGTTGCGGCGTTTGCTCGAAGACGAATACGACGTTTATGTCGCCGAAGATATCGGCGGCGCGATCAGCGTGCTCGAACGCGAAACGGTCGATTTGCTCTTGACCGATCTGCGGCTGGCGGGGGAAGACGGAATGCAACTAATCGAGCGTGCACTGAAAATGCCGCACCCGCCCATCTGCATCATGATGACGGCTTACGGTTCGGTCGATACCGCGGTGGAGGCGATGAAACGCGGGGCCTACGATTTCGTGACTAAGCCTCTCAATCTCGACAAAGTCGAAATGCTGATCGCGCGGGCGCTGCAATCGCGGCGGACGGAGCAGGAGAATCGCATTCTGCGTCAGCAAATCGATGAACGCTTTGGGCTGGAAAATATTTTGGGCGAATCGCTGGCGCTACGGGAAGTGCTGGACACGATCCGGCAGGTCGCGCCTTCTTCCGCGAATGTTTTGCTCGAAGGCGAGAGCGGCACCGGCAAGGAGTTGGCCGCGCACGCGATTCATAATTTGAGCCGGCGCAATCAGGCGAAATTCGTGGTGGTGCATTGCGCGGCGCTGTCGCCGACTTTGCTCGAAAGCGAGCTTTTTGGGCACGAACGTGGCGCTTTCACGGGCGCGCATGAACGCCGGATCGGAAGGTTCGAGCAAGCGAACGGTGGCACCATCTTTCTCGATGAGATCGGCGAGATTGATTCCAGCACGCAGGTGAAATTATTGCGGGTAATGAGCGAACAGCGCGCGTTCGAACGCGTTGGGGGCACACAAACCCTGCGCGCGGACGTAAGGGTGATTGCGGCAACGAATAAGAACCTTGAGCAACTAGTACGGGAGGGAAAATTTCGCGATGATCTTTATTTTCGCCTCAACGTCGTGCGCATCACCATGCCGCCGCTGCGCGCGCGCAAGGAGGATATCCCACTTCTCGTTAGATCGTTCCTGCGGCATTTCTCGAAGGCGAATGAGAAACCCGTGCTCGATATCACAACGGACGCGATGAATACGCTCTTGGCCTACGATTGGCCGGGTAACGTGCGTGAGCTCCGCACCGCGATTGAGCACGGCGTCGTGATGGCGAGCGGTCCCAAAGTTACGGTGCGGGATTTGCCGCGCGCGATCCGGGAGGCCGCGGGAACCTCGGCCGGCGCAATTTCGATTTCGGAAACGGCGAAGCCGCTCGATTTGGCAGAAACAGAAAAACGGCTTATCACCCAGGCGCTCGCTTCAACGGGTGGAAACATTACTGCCGCCGCCACCCAGTTGGGAATCAGCCGCCGTACCTTACACCGCAAATTAAACGAGATGGATGCGCAAGGCCGGAATGTGCGCGAGCAAGCCCGCGCCGCAAAGAAACGCCCAAAATAGAGCATCGCCCAGCCCGGAGATTTCATCATCGCCACAGTTTCCGGTTTACGAATACCATATCGGGACGTTGAATTAGCCGGGTGAGCGACAACAGAAAGATTTTTGGAACGGATGGCGTTCGCGGCGTCGCCAACGTCGAGCCCGTCACGGCCGAGACTGCGCTCAAGCTCGGTCGCGCCGCCGCGCATGTTTTCCTGAAATTGAATCCGCGGGCGCATCCGGGCGGGACGCGACCGAAGATTGTGCTCGGCAAAGACACCCGGCTTTCCGGTTACATGCTCGAAAATGCGCTGGTCGCCGGTATCACGTCGCTTGGAGTGGATGTGCTTGTGATCGGCCCGCTGCCCACTCCCGGTGTCGCTTACATCACGCGCTCACTGCGCGCCGATGCCGGGATCGTTCTCTCCGCTTCGCATAATCCTTACGCCGACAACGGCATTAAATTTTTCCGCCATGACGGCTATAAGCTCGATGATCAGGTCGAGCAGCAAATTGAGCAGCTCGTTTTCAGCGGCGAGATCGATGCGATCCGCCCGACCGCTGGCAAAATCGGCCGCGCCACCCGAATTGACGACGCTCTTGGCCGTTATGTCGAATTTGCCAAGCAAAGTTTTCCGCGCGGAATGACTTTGGAAAAAATGCGGATCGCGGTCGATGTCGCGAACGGTGCCGCCTACAAATCCACGCCCTGCATTTTGCGCGAGTTGGGCGCGAATATCACCGTCGCGCACAATACGCCTAACGGAACCAATATCAACGCCGACTGCGGCAGCACTCATCCGGAGGAAATTCAGCGGGTGGTTAAGGAATCCGGCGCCCAGGTCGGTATCACCCACGATGGTGACGCAGACCGCGCTTTGTTGTGCGATGAAAACGGCGAACTGGTTGATGGCGATGAAATTCTGGCTATTGCCAGCATTGATTTATTGCGCGCGAAAAAATTACGCGACAACACTCTGGTTGCGACGGTGATGAGCAATTTCGGCCTCGATGAGACCCTCGGCGTGCATGGAGGCAAAGTGATTCGCACCAAAGTAGGCGACCGCTATGTGCTTGAAGAAATGATGGCGCGCAATCTCAATGTCGGCGGCGAGCAAAGCGGCCATATGATTTTTCGTGACTTCACCACGACCGGCGACGGCATTATCAGCGCGCTCCAGGTTTTGCGGATCATGAAGGAAAGCGGAAAACCATTGAGCGAGCTGAAGCGGTGCCTGAAAAAATATCCGCAGGCGCAACGAAATTTGCGGGTCAAACGCAAACCGCCGCTGCAGGAATTGCCGGCGGTGATGAAGTTAGTGGGTGAAACCGAACAGCAACTTTCCGGGAAAGGCCGTGTTCTTTTGCGCTACTCCGGAACGGAACCGAAAATTCGTTTACTGATTGAGGGACGCGAACCGGACGAGATCGATCGGCAGGCAAATCGGATTGCGGAAGCGATCGAGGAAGCGATTGGTGCGAAATGAACGCGCCGTCATCCCGAACGAAGCGCAGCGGAGCTGAGGGATCCCGTTGCGTTACCTTTAAGGTTGCACAACGGGATCCGTCGACTGCGCTCGGGATGGCAACTTAAGTTATGACCCTTTCTCAAGTAATCGAAGCGCTCCTTTTCAGCGCGCAAAAACCGCTGACCGCGCCCGAGCTGCGCGATGCGGTGACCAGCGCGGGCGAGAACGGCGAGCTGGTGCCGAATGAATTCGCGCGCGTCAAGGAAGCAGAAATTGCAGGCGCACTCGAGCAACTGAAAGTCGATTACACCCTATCGCCGCGCGGATTTCAGCTGGTGGAAAAAGCAGACGGCTGGCAGATGGTTAGCCATCCCGATTGTGCACGATGGGTGCGCCAGCTTTTTCCCGGCCCGAAACCGGCGAGACTGTCGCCGCCGGCGCTCGAGACACTCGCCATCATCGCCTATCGCCAACCCATTACCCGGGCCGATGTCGAAGCGGTCCGCGGCGTTACTGTCGAAGGTGTGCTGCAAAATTTGATGGAGCGCGGTCTGGTAAAAATCGGCGGGCGCGCGGAATTGCCGGGGCGTCCATTGCTTTACGAGACGACGCAATTTTTCATGGAGCATTTCGGTTTGCGGAATCTCGACGAATTGCCGAACGCCGAGGAATTGCGCACGCGCTATTTGCCCGTGGCGACGCGACCAACCCCTGTAGCCCGCGTCCCTGATGCCGGGCCGGAGTCAACGACCCCGGCTACCGTCACGTCTGAGGATTGACTTGGTCGCGCAATTTCGGAGACTTCGCGCAGACGCGTCGGCTAATTCCCGGCGGACAGGTTGCTATCTTCTATGAATAAAGGTCTTATCGGTTGTCTCGGCATTGGTGGCATCATTCTTTTCATTGTCCTGATCGGCGGGTGCGCCGTCGCCGGCAGCTATAACCGGCTGGTTGGTTTGCAGCAGAAAGTCGATCAGAGCTGGGCGCAGGTGCAGAATGTGTATCAGCGGCGCGCGGATCTAATCCCGAACCTGGTGAACACGGTGCAGGGGGCGGCAAATTTTGAGAAATCTACCCTCACCGAGGTAACGAACGCACGTGCCAGCGTCGGCCGGGTGCAAATCGATCCGAATCATGCGCCGGTCGATGCCACTAAGTTGCAGGAATTTCAGCAGGCCCAGGGGCAACTGAGTGCGGCGCTCTCGCGCTTGCTGGTTGTTAGCGAGCGCTATCCGGAATTGCGCGCGACACAGAACTTCCAGAATTTGCAGGCGCAGTTGGAAGGAACAGAAAATCGAATTTCGGTTGAGCGCGGGAACTTCAACGCCGCGGTCCAGGATTACAACACCGCTGTGCGAACCTTCCCGACGAACCTATTCGCCGGCATGTTCGGATTTCAACCACGACCGTTTTTCGAAGCCCAAGCCGGCGCGGAGAAGCCGCCGACGGTGAATTTTAACTTTGGAAGTCCGGCAGCGCCGCCGGCCGCAACCGCGGCTCCCACACCATAATTTTTGCCCGTCATCCTGAGCGAAGCGGAGCGGAGTCGAAGGATCCCGTGGAAATAATCTTCAAGGTCGCGCGACGAGATCGCCGTTCGACTCGGCTTCGCCTCGCTCCGGGCAGGCTATCGACTTCGCTCGGGATGGCGGTGCAGTGCAAACGATTATTTTTTGCAGTCGTTGCCATCTTAGCCAGCGCGATCTGCGCGCATGCTGCCGAAACGATTCCGCCAAAACCGGACCGTTATTTCAACGATTACGCTGGCGCAGTTTCCCGGGGGGCAGCTCAGCGTTTCGACGAACAATTGGCGCAATTTGAACGCGAGACCTCCGATCAGATCGTAGTTGCGATCTGGCGAACGATGCCTTCGCAAAGTTCGATCGAAGATTTCACCCAGCGCACTTTTCAGACATGGCAGGTCGGCCAAAAGGGGCGAAACAATGGCGTCGTCTTCTTCGTCTTCGTGGATGATCACCGGATGCGGATCCAGCCGGGCTACGGGCTGGAAGGAGCGCTGCCAGACATCACGTGCAACGAAATTATACGCGATGCCGTTGCGCCGCGATTCCGAGCGAAAGATTTTGAAGGCGGCCTTGCTGCTGGAATCGATCTCATCTTTAAAGCAATTCGCGGAGAGTACAAGGGAAGCGGAAAAACGGTGCGCGAAAGCGGGAGCAGTCAGAGTAGTACGGCGGGGCTGCTGGTTTTCTTTTTCGTTCTTATCATATTTTTGCTGGCAGTGCGCGCCTCGCGTCGTTTGGGCGGTTACCGTTATACCGGCGGTGGTGGTCCGTTCATTTCTGGGAATTGGGGCAGCGGAGGTGGATGGTCGTCCGGCGGCGGCGGGTTCAGTGGATTCAGTGGTGGTGGCGGGTCCAGCGGAGGCGGCGGAGCAAGCGGCAGTTGGTAACAAGATGCGGACGCATCATTTTCTTCGCCGCCTCGATCACAATCGGGTAACCCAGGCGATTAAAAAGGCGGAGGGGAAAAGTTCCGGCCAGATCCGCGTTTTTATTCAGCGAGGAAAATTTGAGGATGATGCTTTGCCGCGGGCAGGAAGAAGATTTCTTCAGTTGGGCATGCAAAAAACGCGCGATCGCAACGCGGTCCTGATTTTTGTCGCGCCGCGCGCGCATAAATACGCGGTGGTGGGCGATGTGGGCGTGCACGAAAAATGCGGGGAGGAGTTTTGGAAAAAATTAGTGCACGATATGCGGGCGCATTTCAAAAATCAGGATTTCAATCGCGCCATTGTCCTCGCCATCAGTGAAGTAGGAAAATTATTGGCAGCGCATTTCCCCCGCACCGGCGACACGATTAACGAGCTGCCAGACGAGATCGCGCAGGGTTAGTCGTCAGTTTCTACAAACCCTCATCCCGAGCGGAGTTCCCGATGAAGCTACCTTAAAGGTTTCGCGGCGGGATCCCTCGACTGCGCTCGGGATAACGTTGTAGCGGCGTTTGTGTCAAACGCCGGATTAACGAACAGGTGCTCGCCGCGGCGAGCGCCTCTACAACTCGCGTCGAGGCTTCCGCACTTGCAAATTGCTCGGGATCGTGTTCATTCCAAGCCTCGCAGCGAGTTTTTAAATTAGTTGCGCTGTTGGTCCCTGGGTTTCCGTCGCTAGACGCGAAGCTTTACTCGCCAGGGGAAACCCAGCGAAAAAGGAATTAGTGGTTTAATGATTTATCGATCTGGCGATTTGCTTTTTTGCATTCGCTAAATCACTGACTCATTAAGTCGTTAACTATCAAGCTTATGCCAGTTCGTTACGGTCGGTTTGAAATGCCAAAAACCCTCACCAAGGAGGAAAAGGGGGCGACGGAAACCTACGCGAAGTTTGTCGCGGAACCATTTGAGGCGGGCTACGGCCACACCGTCGGCAATTCGCTTCGGCGCGTGCTGTTGTCATCGCTGGAAGGCGCTGCCATCACCGCGGTAAAAATTACCGGCGCGCAGCATGAATTCGCCACTTTGCCGGGCGTGGTTGAAGACGTTACCGATATCGTGCTGAACTTGAAGCGGATAAAATTCAAGGCAACCGAGCACGAGCCGCGCAAACTTTCGCTTAGCGTGAACAAGGAAGGCGAAGTCACCGCCGGCGATATTCAACTCGCCCAGGGTTACGAGGTTTTGAACCCCGATCAGATCATCTGCACTCTCGACAAAAAACATAAGTTCGATGCCGAGCTGGAAGTCCGCGTGGGACGCGGTTTCGCCACTGGTGAAGAAAACAAGCGACCCGATCAGCCGATTGGCCTGATCCCGATCGATTCCATTTTCTCCCCGGTCACGCGAGTTAAATATGCCGTGGAACATACCCGCGTGGGTCAGCGCACCGATTACGACAAGCTCATTCTCGAAGTTTGGACCGATGGCCGTCTCACACCGGACGACGCTCTTCTCCAAGCCTCAGCCATCTTGCGGCATCACCTCGACGTCTTCGTCAATTTCAACGAGGACATTATTGAGTTTGATGAAACGCCCGCTGGCGTGAGCGAAGAAAACATGAAGCTGAAGAAGCTTCTCAACATGAGCGTGAACGAAATTGAGTTGAGCGTGCGCGCGGCCAATTGCCTGAATAACGCCAACATCACGACTGTGGGCCAGCTCGCCCAAAAAACCGAGGCAGAAATGTTGAAGTATCGAAACTTCGGCAAGAAATCGCTTAACGAGATTAAGGACAAACTCACGGCACTCGGACTGGGATTGGGAATGAAATTTGATCCCGGTCTGGTGGAAACGCCGGTCGCAGTCGATGTCGCCAGCTCCAATGGAGCGGGCACAGAGCAACCGTCAACATCGCGCGTCGGCTAATTTCGCGATGCGACACCAAAAGAAAACGATAAAGCTCGGTCGCACCGCTGAGCACCGAAAAGCGCTGCTGGCAAATCAGGTTTGCAGTTTGATCGAGCATCAACGCATTCGCACCACTCTGGCAAAAGCGAAAGCAGTCCGCCCGCTCGCAGAAAAAATGGTTACGCTTGGCAAAAAAGGATCGATTCATGCCCGTCGCACCGCTTTTGCGGTTCTACGGCAAAAAGATGCGGTGAAAAAATTGTTCGATGAAATCGCGCCGCGCACGGCCGATCGCAACGGCGGTTACACCCGGATCGTGAAACTCGGGCAACGCAAAAGCGACTCTGCGCCGGTTGCCTATCTGGAGTGGGTAGATGCCGCCATGCTGCTCGATCAAGAGATCGATGAGGCGGCGGAGAAGAAAGCGCGCAAATCGAAAAAAGAAGGCGAGCAAGCCAGCGGTGCGGAAAAGAAATCGAAGAAGGCCGCCGCTGCTGCCGGAACATAGGGCTCGGCCCTGTACGCCAAGCGGACACGTTGTCCGCTTTTCTTTCGCTGGGCGCACAGACTGGAAAGTCTGTGTTTCGGTTCCATTTCCGGGACGATCATTTCCCAAGCGCGGAATGATTTTGGCGACGACAATTTCATCGATCTTACCTTAAGCGGCACGATCTTAACTGCTTACAACGCGCGAAAAATGGCTGGCACGCCGGATGCAATAAGGGCAAGGCGCCTATGAATACCCACAAAGCTAACACGTACGACCTGATCATGCAGTCTGAGGACAAGAATCGAGCCGTGCTCGAAACCGTAATTTACGCTCTCTTCATCTTGAGTGCGATCGTTTCGATCTGGCAGTTCGTGGTGCAGCCGATCGTTGTGCCTTCGCATACCGCCGGCTTCGCTTCTAATCAGACGACCCAGTGCATCCAGGGCGAAATCTAACAAGAATTAGACTGGCGAATTACCGGTCAAACAAATTTGCCGTTTTGGATTAGACCGCGGTCATGCTGCTGCAGGATTTGCGATATGCGCTGCGAATGGTGGCGAAACAGCCGGCGTTCACTCTCATCATTATCCTTACCTTTGCTCTCGGGATTGGCGCCAATACCGCAGTCTTCAGCGTGGTCAATGCCGTAGTGTTGCGGCCGCTGCCGTTTCACCAGCCTGAGCAACTCGTCGCACTCTCGCTCTACGACACGTGCACTGGGCCGGAAGGAATTAGCGATCAATCGACCGTTTCTTATCCGGATTTTGTCGATTGGCGCGCGCAAAACCACGTTTTTGACGGTCTCGCAGTCTACACCAATCAAAGCCTGACGTTGACGGATGGGAAGGAAGCGACCCATCTCCAGGCCGAAGTCGTTTCAGCCAACTTGTTCGCAGTGGTCGGCATCCAACCAATTCTGGGCCGCACTTTTTCGCCTAACGAAGACGAACCGGGAAATCGCGTTGTCATTTTAAGTCATGGTTTGTGGCAACGCTGCTTCGGCGGCGATGCCGCGATCGTCGGAAAATCAGTCAGGTTGAACGGTGAACAATTTCAAGTAATTGGCGTCATGCCGGCAGGGTTTGTCTTCCCGATCAGTGCGTTCCCGCCTGAAGTCTGGACGAGCATGTCGATCTTGCGCGAAGCAAACGGCGGAGCGCACCCGATGACCGAGCAACGCGGCAACGATTTTCTGAAATGTGTCGCGCGGCTGAAGTCGAACATTTCGATCGCACAAGCGCAGGTGAATATGGAGACGATCAGCGCGGCGTTGCGCCAGCAATATCCCGATTCGAACACCAACATCGGCGTGAAAATCTG
>Ga0209805_1000584_pt1 | contig 22250 bp, 23 predicted proteins | sample GraSoiAngelo_148_FD_185905 | JGI IMG/M metagenome (GOLD analysis project Ga0209805, IMG submission 185905) | Grasslands soil microbial communities from the Angelo Coastal Reserve, California, USA - 14_1009_09_20cm (SPAdes) (version 2) | ecosystem: Environmental > Terrestrial > Soil > Grasslands ...
GTCATCTTCAACAGCGGATCTTTGACGGGAGTTTTCGAGGGAAACGTCCCACACATTACTTTCTATGCGACAAACGAGCTTGGACGAACAACCTACCAGCTCAACTTCAGGTCTCTCATAGAATTCAGCACTAGCTCTGGGGTGAGCACCTACGAGAGCCCTAGGTTGGTTGCAGTGGCCGACTTCGACTCGGCCTCCTGGACCGCCAGCAACTTCTACCCAGTCAAGGACAAAACCACCGGCACAACGATTGGAATGGGTTTCAACTTCACCCTCAACAACCAGATGACCATTGTTGAAAAGACCCCACCGCCTCAATCCCTCAAATCAGGCGACGTAGTGCTCGTTGTGAAGGCCTACAACAACACTAGGACCATAACCGTAAACGGACAATCAGTAACAATCAACACCGCAGAAATCAAGATCGACTTCGTGCTGAAAAACTGGTCCTTCGCATCAACCAGTGACAAACTCGCTTTGCAAGTGAACATGCACAGCAACTACAACCACTTCGATCTCGACCAGTCTACCGGTACGACAACTGTCGACGCAACCAATGACGAGGGCGCTGCAGTGATGGAGCATCCCTACACTGAGACTTCCAACACAGAACAAAAGGTCCGATACGCTTCTGGACCGGTCACGTCAAGCATGAACGTTGGGTTCTTCCACTTCGTCAACACAGCTACGGTAACCCCGGCTAGCGGAATTCCCCAATCGGTACAAGTAGTCGCCGGGTACAAGGCGGAAAAGGATGGACCTGAAACGTTCCTGAAACTATACCTAGTCTATCCCTATTTCCCAAGCGGATCAACCCTAGTTCATGACCCTAGCTTCGGCCTTCAAGGCGGACTGCCAACCCTCTACATCATTGCCGGAGGCGCGGGAGTCGCAGGACTCGCCGCGGTCCTCGTGATTAGACACCGCCACCTTCAAGTCCAAAGGTTTCCGAAGAGCAAATAGAAAATCTGAAGCGGAGCATTTCTCCGCTCCCCCGTCTTTCTTTTTGTCACGTTAAGCTTAATCAGGCGAGACTAAGATTCTGCAAGTTCATCATTTGAAACGGATATTGTTTGGATAGAGTCCCACTATGAAATACCGGACCCTTGGAAAGACAGGTCTCAAAGTCAGTGAGGTGGGATTTGGGGCGTGGGCTATAGGAGGAAACAATTACGGGAACAGCTACGGACCCACAGACGACAAAGTCTCGCTCGCTGCGGTTGAACGAGCCTTTGAGCTTGGATGCAACTTCTTCGATACGGCTGACGTCTATGGACACGGACACAGCGAAGAGATCCTGGGTCACGCCCTGAAAGAGCACCGGAAAGATGTTGTCCTCGCCACAAAAGCAGGAGGGGACTTCTACCATGATCCTCCACGCATGAACTTTAACCCGGACTATCTAGAATTCGCGTCAGCGAAGAGTTGTGAAAGACTGCAGACAGACTACATCGACCTCTACCAACTTCACAATCCTCCCATCCAATTGCTCAAGAATGGGAAGATCTTCGATGGTCTAGAGAAACTGAAGGATTCTGGAAGAATCCGACACTACGGGATCTCGATACACGACCCGCAAGAGGGACTAGTATCAATGAAGTATGGAGAGCCAGCAGCCATCCAAGTCGTATTCAACTTATTGCGCCAGGAGGCTAAGAACCAGCTTTTCCAGGCAGCCCGAGAACGAAATGTTGGGATCATAGCGCGAGAACCACTCTCGAACGGATTCCTCAGTGGGAAGTTCACCATCGACTCGACTTTCCCATCAGGTGACATTCGAAGCAATTTTCCCCGTAACTATCTCTCGGGCTTGATAGGAGCAGCCCAACAGCTCAGACTTCTCGAATCGAAGACGAGGACTCTCGCCCAAGCCTCTCTTAGATTCGCGCTTGATCATAAGGACGTGTCAACCGTGATACCTGGAGCGAAGACCCCACAACAGACAGAAGAGAACATCAGAGCATCGGACCTACCTCCCCTGACGGGAGAAGAGCTACTGAGAATCAGAATTCTGAGAGAGCAGGGATTCGCATAGACTGAGGTCGAACAGCATCGGCTAGGTACCTTCTCAGAATAGCCAACAAGGAGGGATACACTCCGAGAGAGGTTGAACAGGTCTCAGCTAGCATCCGGAAGATTCTCGGCTCCCGGGAGAGCGCGAGCCACTTCCGGGTAGGGACTAATGCAGTTGAGTTCAACATATTTGCCGATAACGAGAAGGAGCTGGAGGAGCGGAGGAGGCTCCTCACTGAGAGTTCGTTCAGCATAGTTAGCGTAAGGCTCCTGGATACGCCTCCGAAGGCCGTTGACAAGGCGGAAGCGTTGGAAGAAGGGATACAACTCTTCAACGAGGAAAGGTTCTGGGAATCCCACGAAGCCCTCGAGCAAGCGTGGCACATAGCGAAAGGCGTTGAACGAGACGCGATCCAGAGCATAATCCTCACGGCGGCCGCATTCGTCCATTATCAGAAGGGTGAAGATGAAATCTGCTTATCCATCATGAAACGGGCGCGAGCAAAAATGTCCTTGGTAAAGGGTTACGAAGTGATAGACTTTGAAAGTCTTGAGAGGAATATCAATGGCATCTTAGACTCTGAAAAGGTTCAGCTTTTCAAGCTGCGAATCAGTCGCGTCTGATAGTACGATTTTTCTATAAGCCGTCGACTCTGGTATCCCTATCCTTTTAGCTGGAATCCCGAAAAATTCGGAGGGACCCTAAAGCTTGGCCATCGTCAACATCGATAATCGGTATTCGACCGTATTGGCCATGATCTCCGGCGTCATGATTACGGCAACAAGACTCGCGATCCCCCAGTTCTACCCGTCCCAAGCGACAAACGGCTGGGCAAATCTCTTCGCCGAGCTATCCAGTGGCGGCCTCACACTATTCGCGGTGCTAGCGGGAATCATATCGTTCCTCGTCCAGTTCGGAGGAGTCTCCATCTTCATCGGAGGCTTGCTGTGCTACAGAAAGCACTTACGATCTGGAAAAGAATTTGTCGGAATCGGAACAACTTTTGGCTTTGCTGACCTTCTGCTGGCAATACCCTCCCTGGGGTCGAGTAGCTCTGGCCCAATCTACCTAGTAGCCGTCGCCTGGACGAGCCTCCTCCTCGCCGTCTTCGCGGGACGTCACATCAAAGGCCCCAAGGGAAGCTATGCAGGTGAGGTGAGGAAGCTCATGACCGGGATACGGAGCAGGATTCTTCGGCAGGAGAAAAGGAAGAGGAGGGAGAGGCGTCTTCGCCGAAGGCGCGCGCAATCGAAAATTACGAGAGGAAGCCTACCCTCTACGAAACAGTACAACGTCAGCAGCAACAAAGACAGTGAGAGCTAACCCGCCACCAACCAGAGCAGCCGGTGCCCCTAATCTCCAGTAGAGGGCAATAGTTGCGACCAAAATGAATAGAATGCTGAGGAGGTCGGTTAGGAACCTCCTGTCTGACGGGTCCAGTTTGGGTCGACCCTTTGAAACGGGCTTTGCTACAGTGTTCATTTTCGGATTCTCGAGGACAGAGCTGGCAGAATTTGTAGATAAGTCCTATCTGGGATTTCTGCAGCGTTACGGCAGATTAGCCGGTTATGGATCTGATGAGGAGCAGAATGTTCCTCTTTCTCTCCCTCATCCTTCTCTTGCTGTAATTGTACCATTCAGGACCGTAAGGAATGTACTCGCTTACTCTGAATCCGTTTGCGAGGAGGCTCGATTTTAGATCATCCCTGATCCCTTTCAACAGTTGGAACTCGAAATCAGCCTTGTGATCACGGCTAAGCTTCTTGGCTTCAGTGATCATTTTCTCATCATGTGTGCCGATCGCAAAGAATCCATTCTGTTCAAACAAGATATGCATTAGTCGTAGATAGTTGGCGTTAAGCTCGCTTCGACGTTTGAAGGCGACCTCCCCATTCTCTGGGTACGCACCTTTCACGAGCCGTATTTTTCCGCCTCGCGGCAAGAGATCTCGCAGATCACTTTCTGTGCGCTTCATGTTTGCCTGCAGACACAATCCAAGATCCTTGTGCGTCCCGAGCAGTTCGCGGTAGACCTCTACTGTCGACTCTGTGTAAGGGGAGTTTTCCATGTCTATCCAGACGAACCGTCCTTCCTCCTCGGCCCTCGCGATTATCTTGAGAAGGTTGTCTTTGTAGAGAGAAATCTCAGCCGCAAGCCCGATCTGTGAAGGTTTGACCGATATGGTGGCTTGAAGGTTCTCGCTCTGGATCGTCTCGAGAAGCTTCAGATATTCCTCCACGTATTGCTGTATCAGCTTCCGATCAGGAGTATGCTCTCCTAGACGGTTGAGGATAGCGTGGATCTTTCTCTCGTTAGCATTGCTGGCCGCATCCATAGCATCTTGCAGAGTGTAGCCGGCAATCCAGCGCTTGGCGATTCGGTAGAAGAGTCGTTCGGTGATTCGTGTCATCGTCGAAAGGTCTCAGACAGTCCCGTTCTGAAAGTGGTCTCTTCGTTCGCCAATCGATAAAGGCTTCGAACGTTTCCTCACCAGATTCTCTCCAGAATCTCTAGAGCATCGGCCGATTCACGACCACCAACGTCTCGCGCAATTTTTGGCAAATCATCTTTTGTGATCCCATAGTCTCTCAGTCTCTTAAACAGGCCCAGTCCACGGACCAGGTCAGCGACGCCATCGGCAGCTTCCAGCGCTACTTTGTCCACATGAACCCCTTCCGTGTTTTTACCTTCGGCCCTTGCTATGAGAGCCAGCCTCTCCGGGTTTCGCTTTGCTTCCATCCGCATTACCTCTGAAAGCGTAAGGCATGACGTAATACCGTGAGGGATATTCCAAGTTGCGCCAATCACCCGTCCTATCGAGTGGCTTAGTCCAGTTCCTACGCTGACAACTCCAGCAAAAGACATCCAGGCAGCTAGCTGGCATCTCAATCTAGACTTGAGATCTGCAGGATCTCCGGTCGAGAGTTTCAGGTTTTGAAAAAGAAGGCGGATGGCCTCGAGCGCGAGTGTGTCAACGTATGATTGATGGTTTGGTGAGTACACAGCCTCCACCGCATGATCTAGACTTCTGATTCCGCTCGAAGCCCACAGCCAGCCTGGTGTGGGAAGGGTCAGCTCAGGGTCGAGAAAGACTGACCGCGGAACCATGCGCAGGTCTCGGAACCCTGTTTTGCGATTCAGTTTCTCATCGGTCATTCCGGCGATGTGGGAGAATTCGGCTGCGGAAAGAGTCGTGGGAACGGCAATGTGTGGAATTGCGGGACGCCGGAAATCTTGGGACAATTCTTTGACAATGATCTTGGTCGAGTCGATCGGGCTGCCTCCGCCTAGGCTGATTAGAGTATCTGCCTTGGATTCTCCAACTGCAGTTGCTGCCTGGCGGATTCTACTCATAGGTGCGTGTTGCTTGATTTCCGAGAAGACGCCGGCGAGCTTCGTTCCCGCGGCACGCTCTACTCGTGCGATTAGATCCGTCTTTTGCGCGATACTTTGTCCAGTTACCAGAAAGAGTCTGCGCGAACCTATTCTATCTAGTTCGTCTCTCAGTCTAGTAATGATTCCTGGCCCGAAAAATACTCGTTCAATAGGAAGGTAGGTGTACTCGCCTGACGCCACACCAGTCTTAATGGTGGACAAGTGTTCTGTTATGGTACGGTTGCGCCTATCTTGACAGGTCCCATCCAGCTGAACGGGTAGTTTGGATCGTCCAACCTCTCTGCATTGCTAGTGACTCTTAGCGGCTTTTTTGTCTCTATCATTATCGCCAGTTCATTCGTAGAGTCTTTTCCGAGGCTTGCTTCTATCGCCCCCGGTTGGGGCCCGTGATGGATTCCTCTCCGGTGCAGTGTGTAAGAGCCTATCTCAATTCCTCTGCGGCTTCCGAAATCGCCGCTGACATAGTAGAGGATCTCGTCACTATCTATGTTGCTGTGATTGTAGGGGACGGGTATGGCTAGTGGGTGATAGTCCAGTTTTCGCGGGACGAAGGATAAGACGTCGAAGCCGGGAGCTTCAAACGTCTGATGTATCGGTGGTGGCTGGTGTACCCTGCCGGTGAGGGGTTCGAAATCGTTGACGTTGAAGATCCACGGGTATAGGTAGCCGTCCCAACCTACTACATCCAGAGGATGAAAGTCAAAGGTGTACGACATCAAGGCGTTGTCAACTTTCATGCGCACCTCGAACTCTCCCTTCTCATTGTGAATAGCCAATTCTTTTGGTTCTCGAAAGTCGCGGTCCGAATAGGGCGCCAACTCCACCAACTGTCCGTAATCATTCCGGTATCGTCGCGGTATCTCGATCGGACCTGCTGACTCGGTTACCAGGAACCTGCTCTCCTTAGAGTCGAGCATTATCCGGTAAGTTGTCCCCCTAGGCACTACGATGAAGTCGCCCTCGTGAAAGGGGAGGAGTCCGAATACGGATTCTAGGGTTCCTCTTCCTTCATGGACAAAGTATAGCTCGTCGCCCTGGGCATTTCGGAAGAAGGACTCCATTGATTGGGTCGGACGAGCTGACGAGATGAACACGTCACTATTGTAGAAGAGCGGCTGTCGGCCCTCAACGACATCTTTCGTGGTTTCAAGATTTTTCGTACGAATGTGATGATGACGGTGTTCATTTGGCTGCCACTCAGAGATGCTCAGGTCTCTGAGTTTCTTGATGTGTGAGACCCGAGTCGGGGCGTATTCATGATAGAGGGTCGAGTAGACTCCAGAGAATGCCTCTGTCCCGAAGATTTCTTCGTGGTACAGCGACTCATCTGGCTTTCTGAATTGAGTGTGTCGCTTCTGAGGAAGTTTTCCCAGTCGCTGATAAGTTGGCAAGTTCGCCTAGCGCTACGACTTTGCGGTCTCTATAATTCTGTTCCTCAAGACGCCTAACCGTTCGATTTCCAGCTCCACGCGGTCTCCAGGTTTCAGCCACGGGTGAACTTCCTGCCCAAGCTCCAGCAGAGAGCCAGTTCCTACCGTGCCCGACCCGAAGATTTCTCCAACTCGCAACTCGACCGACTGTGAGGCTCGAGCGATCATTTGCGCGAAGGTCCAATGCATCTTTTTCATGTTCCCGTCCGACAGATGCTTCCCGTTGATTGTTGCTTTCATCTGCAGGTCGAATTTTCCGGGCCCAATCTTCCTGTCTTGCAGTTCATCAGGGGTGACGAGCCAGGGTCCAAGTGACGTTGCGAAGTCTTTCGCCTTTGCAGGACCTAACCCAATCTTCATTTCTGGTTGTTGGATGTCCCGTGCGCTCCAATCGTTCATTATCGTATATCCGGCGATGTGGCTTTCTGCTTCTGCTTCTCCAATATTCGTACCATTTTTTCCGATGATACAGGCAACCTCCAGCTCATAATCGAGCGTTTTGGTGTACGAAGGGTATGGGACCTGGTCGTCTTGACCGTATAGCATGGCGGGATTCGAATAGTAGAATGCCGGGAACTCATACCATTCTTCTGGCATCTGAAGACCTCTTCGAGCTCTTGCGGCTTTTACATGATCCTCGAAGGCGTAAAAGTCCCGGATGATTGGAGGTCGACAGATAGGGGGCCGAATTCTCACTTCGTTCAGCTTCTCCATCGTTCGTGGGATTTTTTCTGGGTCGATTCTGTTGAAAATCCGCCAAGATAGTTTCTGAAGATCTTCAAGGACTTTCGGACCCTTCGCAAGTACGTCGAGAGTTGAAGAAGCGTTTTTGGACAATGTCTGCATTGTGCGTGAGATGCGAATGCCGAGAGGAGCGGATACTCGAGTTAGCTCGTGGACGTCAAGAATCCATTTCCCCCAGAGTAGTGCTGGCCGGGTCTTCAGCGGGGTCTTGTGTTCGCTGTAGGTGACCAGCTTCATGCGTTGCTAGAGATTGCCGCGCTTCGCCTGTTCCTGTTCTATCGACTCGAAGAGGGCTTTGAAATTGCCCTTGCCAAAGGACTCGCTACCTCTCCGCTGTATCAATTCGAAGAAGAGCGTGGGTCTGTCCTGGAGAGGTTTGGTAAAGATCTGGAGCATGTATCCCTTCTCATCCTTGTCGACGAGGATGCGGAGTTTCTTGAGGTCGTCTATGCGCTCGGAGATTCCTCCCACTCGGTTAGGAAGTTCTGCGTAGTATGAGTCTGGAGTATTCAGGAATTCGATGCCTCTCTGCTGGAGGCGCGTCACTGTTGCGATCAGGTTGTCAGTTGATATGGCGAGATGCTGGACCCCTGCGCCTTTGAAATAGTCGAGATATTCTTGGATCTGCGACTTTCTCTTTCCCTTCGCGGGCTCGTTTATCGGAAACTTAACGGTTCCTGACGGGTTCCGCATTACTTTGGATCGGAGGGCTGAGTATTCGGTGCTGATGTCCTTATCGTCGAAGCTGATTAGTTGTGAGAAGCCGAAGACTTTGCCGTAGAATTCAACCCAGTAGTCCATCTTTCCCTCTTCCACATTTGCCACGACGTGGTCGACTCGCTGAAGTCCAACCGGTTCAGCAACGCCTTTGATTGGCACAAACCCCGGAGCAAAGACGCCTTTGTACCGGTCCCTTTCGATGAAAGTGTGAACTGTATCACCGTAGGCCGCGATTGCCGAGCCCTTGAGAACACCGTGGTCGTCCTTTAGGTCGGTGGGAGATCTGATTCCCTTAGCTCCTCGCTTGATCGCCTCCTTGTAGGTCCATTCCGTGTCTTTCACACGGAGTGCAATATCGGCGACGCCATCACCATGTGTGAGAACGAACCTTGAGATTGGATGGTCAGGGTTTAGACCAGTGGTTAGGAGTAGTCGAATGTCCCCTTGCTGCAATAGGTAAGAGGTCTTGTCCTTGACTCCTGTCTCGGGTCCAGCGAACGCTATCGGTGTGAATCCGAAGCCGTTCTGGTAGAAATAGCTCGCCTGCTTGGCGTTTCCAACGTAAATTTCCACATAGTCGATTCCTTCTATCGGAAGAACCTCAGATTTCATGCTTCTCAGCGAATTCTCTGGTTCGGGCTACTGGCTATTAATTCATTCCCTCAGAAGGCAGCGAGGAGTGAAGTGAAGCCGGCCAGGAACTGCGTAACGGCTACAGATTGTGACTTTCAAGGAAATTCTGAACGAGTTTCTCGACCTCTTGAGGTGAATCCTCGGGAACGAAATGCCCAGCGTTCAGAGTCTCAAGCTTCGATTCCGGAATCATCTTAGAGATTCTTTCAGCATACGTTGTCCCTGACTTTCCTGTGCCCCAAATTATCGTCGTTGGGATCTTCAGGTGAGTGAGACCTTGCTCGACCTCCTTCAGCGGTTTGAAGCTCGGATGATAATTTGAATCAGGAAACATTCTTGTAAACGCCAGGTATGCTTGCTTCGACTCGTCGTCTGGAAACGGTGCCCAGTAGGCCTTCATAGTCTCCTCTGATATTTTCTCCGGATGCATCGCTGAATCTTTGATTATGGCGGGAGTAATTTTTGAAGCAGCAGCGGGTGGAATGCGAAAGTCTGTGGTGAGAAATGTGTTGAGAATAACCAGCCCAGCCACGTTCTGAGGATTACGCACAGCATACTGCAATGCGAAGGGAGCCCCCCAATCATGAACAACCAGAACAATATTCCTGAGTCCCAAAGACTGGATTAGCCCAGAGACTATCCGGGAATGATGCGGAAAGTCATGGAGCAGACGGTTAGGCTTGTCAGACTTACCGAACCCCATCAAGTCCATCGCGATTGCCCGGTGACCGGAAGATACTGCGGGTATGAGGCTTCTCCACATATAGGACCAGGCTGGATTGCCATGGACCATTACGACCGGCCGGCTCCCGTAGCCTTCGTCTACATAGTGGATTCCGAGACCGTCGATTTGGAGCCAACGCTCTTGAAACGGCCAACCCTCAAAGTACGGCCACCCCTGCCTTATCATCTGGTCAGATTCCCTCGGACACTAATGATGAAGTGCATTGGGCCCCCGAGTCTTAAGCGATATAGGAGTGTTGTAACTCCAAAAGAAACCATAATATTTCGTTGCTCTATGATTGGCAATTAGGTTTTCACATTGGACTGGGGAATGAAAAATCGTCTGTCACGAATCATCAAGCCGTCAAGTGGTCACGCCGTGATGTTAGCCGTAGACCATGGCTATTTCATGGGACCGACACATAAACTGGAAGAGCCTCGAAAGACCATAGAGCCCCTCCTCCCATATGCTGACGCGATCATGTGCACTCGAGGAGTCCTCCGCACCTCTGTGGACCCCAAGACCAGCGTCCCGATAGTGTTGAGGGTCTCTGCAGGCGCGAGCGTCATTGGAGAGACACTGACAAACGAAGCAACTACCACTTCGTTCAGAGATGCGATCCGTCTCAATGCAGCCGCAGTTGCCCTATCCATCTTTGTTGGAACCCAGCATGAACATCAGACCCTAAAGAGTCTGGGTCAGCTAGTGAACCTCGGAGAGGACTATGGAATTCCAGTTCTCGCAGTTACTGCGGTCGGAAAGGAACTTGAGAAGAGGGACGCGAGATATCTGGGGCTGGCTTGTCGAATTGCTGCCGAGATAGGAGCTCACTTCGTCAAGACCTACTTCTGTGAAGATTTTGGAAAGGTTGTCAAGGGCTGTCCTGTTCCTCTTGTCGTCGCGGGGGGACCGAAGTTAGAGACAGAACTGGACGCGTTCGAACTCGCCCACGACGCAATCGCAGACGGGGCGATCGGTGTGGACATGGGACGGAATATTTGGCAGTCGGAATATCCAGTTGCAATGATCACCTCCATTCGAGAAATAGTCCACAATGGAGCAAGCGTCAGGGAAGCTCAGCAAGCTTTCGAGGAAGCCAAGAAAACGAAAACGCCCATCTTAACGAAGAATCCCGTCATGTAAGCTCTCTCCCAAAGCATGAGTGCTAATTGCAAGACCTCTCGTTCTCCTAGCTTCGGGGTGACTTTCGGTTGACGAAGAAGCTCTACTGGGAACAGCCCTACTCACAAGGCTTCACTGCGAAGATAGTCGGTTCCGATGGGACCCTGGTCGAGCTTGACCAGACCCTATTCTACCCGAGGAGCGGAGGCGTTTCTTGTGATACCGGCGTCTTAGATGGCACGAAAGTTGTGGAGACTTCGAAGGATGGGGACAAGATTCTCCACTCCTTGGAGTCCTCTGCTGGTTTTACCGTCGGACAAACGGTCACTGGTAAAATAGACTGGGACAGGCGGCACCGCCTGATGCGTATGCACACTGCAGGCCACTTGTTGAGCGCTCTCTTCTATTCTGGCGCTAAATGCCTGATTACCGGTAACCAGATTGATGTTGAAAAATCTCGGATGGACTTTAGCCTCGAAGTATTCGACCGGACCCAGATTGAGGGATTTGTGAAAGAGGCGAACAAGCTCATTGCCAATGACGCACCAGTCAAATCCTATTTCCTGGATCGAAGCGAGGCTCTGAAGATCCCTGATATGGTGAAGCTGGCGGAAGCCGCTCCGCCGCTTGAGGCTCAGCTCCGCATTGTCGAAATCGCTGGAATAGACCGGCAGGCTGATGGCGGGCTACACGTAGCGCACCTTAACGAGATAGGACTTATTGGGCTTTTGAAGCTGGAAAACAAGGGAAAGACAAACCGTCGACTGTACTATGACGTCGTGAACACTTGATATCCTCAGCCAGAGTATTTTCTCCCAATTTAGCGCACGAAATCTCTCTATAGAGATTCCCGAGTCCGAAGGCTCGAGAATCGAGTTTTTGTCCAGCATTTCCCGGCAATCGTTGAAATATCGAGATTTCATGCGTTCTCTCAAACTGTGAAGCAAATCTCATCCTTCCACGGTGAACAATTGTTTTGATCGGCTTCGATAAGGCTGGCAAGAGATTCGGCACACTGGACGCTGTAAAAGAATTCTCGATGACCATTCAGGACGAGGAAATTCTTGGCCTCCTGGGCCCGAACGGAGCAGGCAAGACAACCCTGATGCTGATGATGGGCACCGTCTATCGACCAACAAGCGGCAAGATCTCCGTGAATGGATTGGACGTCGTTCAGCATCCGAACGATGTGAGAAAGATGATCGGAATCGCTTTCCAGGATCCTCGAGTAGATGGAATACTGGGAGCTTTCGATGTCCTCAACTGGCACTTGAAGATGACGACGAACCTCGACAAGGTGGAGCGCGAGGATCGCGTGGAGAAGGTTTTGCGGGCTGTCGACCTCTGGGATGCGAGGAACAAGAGGACCTGGTTGATGAGCGGCGGAATGCGGAAGAAGGTTGAGGATTGTAAGGTCCTGGCGCAGCGTCCCAAGATTGCTGTGTTTGACGAGCCGACCGCTTTCCTCGACGTTCCGAGTAGACTGCTGATGTGGAAGATGATTCGGGCACTTAGAGACGAAGGCTCTACTGTAATTGTTGCGACTAACATGATGGACGAAGCTGAGAGACTCTCTGACCGAGTAGCTATCGTAAACCTTGGCAAACTGGTCGCCATCGATGCGCCTGAACAGCTGAAAGGCAAGACTAAGGGTGGAGAAGTCCTAGAACTTACGGTAGGAAACGGACAGGAGTTTCCACGCGAATGCCTTACACAGTTTAGCGAAGTACAGGATGTGAGTCAAGAGAACAACAAAGTCACTGTCTACTTAAGTGGGGGAAGACTGCTCCTACCGAAGATTGTCGAGACGCTCACAAACCGGGGCGTCAAGATTGACAGTGTCCATCTTAAGGAGGTCACCTTGGAGGATGTCTTCCTCAACTATACAGGTCACAGACTCGAGTGACCTTTCCGGTCAATCGACCTCCCGGCTCGTCCTCCAGATGGCCCGGAGAGACATCGCCACCCTGTTCCGGACCCCATGGATCATAATCTCAAGAAGCCTGGCATTCATCATCCAACTATTCGTCTTCGCCTACTTGATTAGCGGCCTAGTCGTAAAGTTCCCCGGCTTCTTCCCCTACTATGCTGTAGGGAGCGTCGTTTCAGTTGTCGCTTCGATCTCTTTCATCATCGGATACGACATTTTCGAAGAGGCCGAAGAAGGATTACTGGATTACTTATTGACGCTACCAATCCCTAGACGCGAGTTCATCATAGGTCGCGCTCTAGGAGGGGCGGTCCGTGCGATGATATACACGATTCCGATGTTTGCCATAGTCGCCGTTTTGGAGAACTTTTCGAACCCGCTATCCATCATAGCCGCCATCCTCGATCTGTTCCTTCTCGCGTTCGGTGTTACCGGACTCTCCATAACCGTAGCGGTTAGCGTCCGCAGCGCGAACAGGTTCGACGTCGTGCTCGCTTTGCTGGAGTTAGCAGTATCCAGAGCAAGTACTGCACTCTATCCTCTGGCTTTCATGCCAAGCTACGTCGCCGCCCTCGCGCCGTTTTCTCCCGTCACATTCGCCGCGGATAGTACTAGGGCTGCATTGTCCGGATCCAGTCTGGATATTTTGGGGCTGGCTGGCCTGTTGGCGTTTGTTGCTATTTTTCTCGGTCTAGGCGCGACCTTCTATTTCCGCCGGTTAGAGGGAGGGGTCTACGCCTGAGCTCGGTCCACCTAATCCCTCGGGTGATCGAGAGAGACATCAAGATCCTCTTCTCCGACACGTTCCTGATAGGAATAATGTTCGCCAATTTCTGCATAGACCTGTTTGTCACGGCTGCGACGTTCGGAAATCTGATCGGTACTAGCTACTTTCTTAGGATCGCTCCGGGCTCCAACCTCATAACCGCCATGGTTGCCGCTTTTCAATCAGGGCGGGACATTTGGCGGGAGAAGTACATCAAAGATCTCGCGTCATATCTCTTGACCCTTCCTATCCCTCGCAAAGTATTCGCCTTGTCAAGGATCACTGGTGGAGTAGCGCGTAGCGTCATCGCAACGTTTCCTGGCACTCTCGTCATATCGTATCTCTACGGTATCTTGTTTAGCCCTCGACTTGTCGAGGCTTTTGTGATTGTCGCAGTCTTTTCTCTGGGAATAGTGGGACTTTCAATAGCTGTATCGGCGTTCGCCTCGACAATTGAGGTGTTCGCAACTGTCAGGAGTGCGATACAACTCTACCTCTCATTCCTCAGTACAGTATTCTATGACGTCAGCCTCTTCCCAGTAATAGTGCAACCGATTGTCCAGACGAATCCTATGACTTGGGCTATGCAAGCTTTCAGAGCGCTTCAGAGCCAAGGGTCCACACTGTATCCGATCTCAGTCCTGGTTGGACCGTCGCTGGCGTTTGCGTTGATCGGGGCTGTTTGCTATCTCTGGTACACGAGATTATGATCATGCGGAAGTTCTTGCAAGCGCAACGAGATTCATCTAGGAATAACCTGAAATAATCTAAATCCGAACTCGCCTTATGCCCAACTGTCCTGTGTGCGGAAAAGAAGTCCAGTCAACAACAGCCTATTGCCCCGCGTGCGGTAAGAGTCTCAAGCCGACCGGCCCCGGTGCACCCATGCAGACTGGAACATACTCTCCAAACTATTCTTATCCTCAACAGGGCTATGGAATGCCAACGGCGAGCCAGCCCCACAGCCATAGAAAATACATTATTACAATCATCATAGTCGCATTGATCGGTCTCATTGTTGGAGGACTTGTTACCAGCACATTCCTCATAGGACCCGACGTGACCGATGTAACCGGAACAGTCACCCTTCAGCGGCTCTACGCCACCCAGTACAACGGCATCCCGAGCCGACTGGTCTTCAATAGCGCATTGACAGGGAATCTGAGCGCTGGCGTCTTCGAAGACAAATCCTACCAAGTATACCTCCCAATTCTTTCAAGCGGAAGCTACGTCGTCACAATCCAATGGACAAACGTCACAGCGGGGGCCGTTTCATTCTACGCCTGCACAGCCAATCCGAGCCCGTTCAGCTCATCCGACCAGAACGCTACCCAGAACTTCTCATGTTAGACTAGTACTAGCCAAACTAGCCATTCATCCCACGTCCATCCTGTCGGTAAGTATAAGCCCCATCGACACAATAGATCTGAAGAACCTAATGGCGTCCACAGACGAAGAGATCGAGGTTAGGGCCCTAGGGCTCGCAGTGGACTTCCTTGACGTCTCCAAGGAGTACATCGTGAACGGAAAACCCATCAAAGCCCTCTCATCAATAACCCTGAACGTCAAAGAAGGAGAAGTCGCTGCGATCGTCGGACCGTCCGGGGCTGGCAAGACAACCGTTCTCAACATAATCGCGGGACTCGAGAAACCTTCTCAGGGAGAAGCTAGGGTCTTGGGACTTGATGTGAACGCTTCGAACGAACACTCTCTCTCGGCGTTCAGATCCGCAAACATAGGCTTCATCTTTCAATCCTACAATCTAGTCTCGACTCTGACCGCCGAGGAGAACGTGGAATTGATGATGGAATTGGCTGGATGGAGTGATAGCGGAAGGAATGAGAAATTGACAGAGGAGCTGATCAGCATGGTTGGGCTCACTGACAGGGCGAAGCATCTTCCCGCTCAACTTAGCGGAGGAGAGCAGCAGCGCGTTGCGATCGCACGTGCAATCGCCAATGATCCACCTCTAATTCTTGCCGACGAGCCCACGGGAAACCTTGACCAGAAGACCGGGCTAGAAATCGTCAAGCTTCTCGCTAGGCTGAAAGGAGAGAAGGGGAAGACTCTTGTGGTCGCGACCCATGATGATCGAATAGTCGAGATGGCAGACGTGATCTTTCATCTTGAGAATGGAAGTTTGGGGAGCATTGATAGGCCCGCTAGGGTTCGCAACTAAGAGCCTGAGAAGGCGAGGATTTCACTCCTACCTAGCATTCCTAGGCTTGACCCTCACCGTCGCAACGACAACATTCCTCTTACTCCTTGGTCAAGACCTCGCTACGAGACTAGGAGATGATTCGTCGATGAGATCAACGTTCGGCATTTCCTGGCTGATCTTCGCCTACTTGGTCCTCGCTCTGGGTCTCATTGGCATCGTGGGACTCCTATCCACCTCTTACTTGGTCTCATCAATGATCAGCCAACGCATGAGGGACATCGGCGTCATCAAAGCCGCAGGCGCTCTCCCTAGGCGCCTTCTCTCATACGTAACATTCGAGGCTCTTCTCGTGATAGTTTCGAGCTGTCTAGTAGGGGCGCTCTCGGCGCTCCTAGTCTACGCTTCGTGGTCGTGGCCGTCAATTTCACTGTTCAAGCAAGTAGGGCCAATTGCTAATGCTGGTGCAACTATTCTGATCGTAGTTCCAATGATCTCTTTCTTGCTCGCCTACATGGTCGCGAGCGTTCGGGTGAGAAGAATTGTCGGATCTTCCAGCGTTAATGCGATTTCGAAACAACTCGCCAACTTGGACCTAAAGAGTCTGGGAAAACCCCTCCGAATTGGGAGATTCGGCTCCACCTTCAACTTGGCAACAAGAAACGTTTCGCGAGACAGAGGGTTCAACAAAACGCTGCTCAGCATGGGCGTATGTATCTGTCTCAGCATGATTGTCCTATCCGGAGCGCTGGTCTCAGCAGACACATCAGCCAGCTACGTGGTCCGCGCAATGCCCCCACATGTCCTAATCGTTGCGAACAGCAACATCTACAACCAGTACGTGAGCCTCGCAACGTCCTTCTCCCGAATAGCACCTCTTCCCCCGATAGACTATGGCAACGAATCATACATCATTTCTCCTCAGAACGCGTCCGCGTTTAGAGCGATTCCCGGGATCCAGACAGTAGACACGCGACTGATAACGATGAGCTCGATAACAGGTTACGTAAAGGCACATTTCGCGAGCAACCAAGACACCGGGGAGAACATCAACACCCAGATCATTCCTGAAGTGGACACTGGCTCAATCAACGCCCTCATAGTGGGAATCAACGCGACCAGTGCTATAGGTGACTGGTACACTTCTGATGGATTTCTGCAGAGCAGTGATGCGCACTACACTATGATCGCTGGAGACTCGCTGGTAGGAAATATCGTCCAGACGCCCTTCAATCTCTCACAGGTAAGCGCCCTCGGCTATCGGTATGACGTCAAGAGCGCGCTGGTAGATCCCCTCAACGCTGGACGAGTTCTGTATACACCCGTCGAAACTCTTCAAAAGAGTCTCGGATTAAATGGCTTCAATGTTCTGCTGTTGAAAGTGAATAGTGACCCAACAGTTTTGTCTGCAGTTTCACAACTGGCAAACTCATTCGGGTTGGCAGTTGGTTCCCAGGATCCAATTCTGAACTCAAACTTGACATTCCTAAATGGCATATGGTCCCACATCTTCCTCGTTCCCATCATAACATTGGCACTGACATGTGGGATATTGCTGAGCTACTTGGCAACGAATTTCTCTCGAAGGTTCAACGACTATGTTATTTTGAAGGTCTTAGGCGCTAATGCCTGGTACAGACTGAGCCTATTGACTTGGGAAGCATGGGGAGTCCTCGCGATCTCTATGCTGATCGCAATACCCCTTGCATGGGGCATCTCAATCTTCTTCCTCGTCCCCGATCCGAACCTGTCTCTCGGCGACTTGGAACTTTCGACTCTCGTCTCATTGTCCGCACTAAGCGTCGTATCTCTGGCAAGCGCCACGATTTACTCAAGGAGGCTCGGATTGACAACGGTGAAAGATCTAAAACCTTGAATGCGATCCTAGAAAGAGTCGACTTATTCGGGTGACCCCTCAGCTATCCCTCAAGATTAAGGCGCGTAGTGTTCGTGAGGATGTTTGTGCGGGTCGACCACCGGAACCGGGGAAACGACTAGCCTTCGCAGCCCCGTGATTCTCGCCCTGACCGAGGCTTCAAGCTGAGTGGCGACTTCGTGAGCTTCGTTCAGTGTCATGCTCCCTTCAACCTCTACCTCTAGTACTCCTACTATGAATGGACCAGCTCGGCGAAGTCTCAGATCCCTAATTCCCATTACATCCGGGTGAGCTCTAATCAGATGCTCTATTTCGCGAGACAGATCCGGCTCATGGAACTCATCTAGAAGGACGAGGCTAGACTCTCGTAGCGCAACATAGGCGACTGTGAGGATGTATACGGCAATCAGCATTCCTCCGATCGCGTCTGCATGGTGTATTCCGAATGTCGAGAGAAGAACGCTGGCAAAAGCTACGAAGGATGACGACGAGTCCTTGATGGAATTTCTCGCGTCAACCTTGAGGGATAGTATGTTGTATCTGTTGGCTATTCTGCGCATTTGGAGCGCACGATAGAGAGACCCGAGACCCGCACCGAGAAGGACGACGAGGGCGGGCAGCGGCAGCCGAATGGGTGCAGGGGTCAGCAGCGATCTGTAGGATCGGAGGAATATGTAGGCAGAGACTCCTACGAGGATGATGGCCGTGATCAGTGCCGTGAAACTCTCGACTTTGTAGTAGCCGAACTGGAACCTCCGACTCGGCCTCCTACGGATGATGCGTAGCCCGGTCCATACGAAGAAGCTCACCACCGCATCGGAGATTGAGTCTATTCCGTCTGCGAGAAGCGAGATGCTGCCGCTGACCAGGCTGAAACCTATCTCAACAACGCCGAGGGCTAGCAGGGTCCAGACCGAGATCTTTGCAATCCGCTCCCCCTCTCGGAAGCCTCTAGTCTCATCCTGCAATGCCAGACTTTCTCCGCCCACTACGACTTCGCCGTGAACCCTCCTTGCTACAACTTGATTTAGATTTTTGAATTCGTTCCTCCGAGTGAGTTCTATCTGTAATGAAATGGCGAATTGTGTCCGCCGACCGGTCAGTTCGAATTCGTGATCTCCACGGGAGAAAATGGTGCGGGGGGTGGGATTCGAACCCACGAAGGCCTACGCCACGGGATAACACACCCGCGCTCCCAGAGACATCAAATCAACCTCGACGCCTCTTCGTTCGGGTCTTGAGTGTAGCGCGCGCATGCCAAGGCGCGACCCGCCCATATGGTCAGCGTTTGACCTGACTCTGGTACCCCCGCCGTGAAACAGGCTCCTCTGGCTATGCAAATATATCTTGAGTGGGGCAACGATCGATGATCACCTATCTCAGTTTACCATACAAGTGCGTCTGGACAGAGATAACGGCTGGTGAGTGTAAGAGATATCTTCGATCAGGAAGTCCAGCGTACGATAGTCTTAGACGAAACAATATTGATCTAGATCATGATATGGGCGAAGACCCTATTAGCGAGTTTTCCTCTTGGAACCTCTGGTTCTCGTCTACGAGGCGCGAGGCAGACTAGTGCTGAGGAACAAGATGCTTGCAGTTATAGTCATCGTAGTAGCTGCGGCTCTGGGTGGCGGGATCTTGACGTTCGCCGTTGGTCTTCCCGGTTCACCTTGCGAAGGGATAGCCGGCGCAACCCGCAATTTCACTATCGTGGCTAACATCAACGGGTTCAATGACAGCAAGAATCATCAAGGACAATGGCCGATCATGAGCGTGCATCGGTGCGACATCGTCAAGGTTACGATCATCAACCGTGATACTCAAACACACGGTTTTGCAATAGACAACTATGCAATACGGGGGACCGAGATTCAGGGCGGACAAACCCTTTCAGTGCCCCCATTCTTAGCATCTAAGATCGGCCAGTTCAGAGTGTTCTGCATCTCCTTTTGTACTGTCCATACATTCATGCAGAACGGATCGTTGAACGTCGCATAGAGGGAACACGTGACGAGTCAAGTTGGAACGGCAACGATCTCAATCATCCTTCTAGCAATCTCCTTTCAATTCGTTGGAGTCTTCACGACAAGAGCCGCTGGCCCCATGGCGTCCAATGTCATACTTGGATCCTCATCGACCAATCCTTACGTGACTACGTTTCGTATTTCGCAGAATTCGTCAGACTTTACTCCGTTTGTCCTATATCCAGCCAGCAACAACACTGTCTGGATTGTCACGATAAAACAGGGCAATATTGTGGGTAATGTCGCGGAACCTTCCAAAGCTCAGATAGTAAACTTCACGATCGGTGCAGGCGGTAAACCTATTGTCACTCCCGTTATCACATTAGTAGAAGCGATTCCGTCAGACATAGTCTATGATCATAACCTAACTAGAGTTTGGTTCCTCGAAAACAACAGTCTCGCTTACTACAAATCGACCACACCTGGGAACATGACCGTTGAACTGACTTTCACAGGAGGCAGTCCTCAGTACATGACCATAGACAACAAAGAGAGGATCTGGATCACACTTCTAGGCACCAACCAAATCGTTGAATACGACCCTATAGGAAAAACATTGGTAAATTCCTACAGCGCACCGGTGGCGAACGCCTCGCTACAAGGAGTTACAACCGGACCTGATGGCACGATATGGTTTGCGGAGACGACCGCAAAGAGGATCGGACACATAATTCCCTGCCTGACAGGCTCTTGTAATGTTACTGACTATGGTCCGCCGCCCAGCATTGAAATTACCTTCCCTATTCAGTTAGCAGTCGACCGAGGGGGCGTTGTCTGGTTTACCGATCATGGCCGCGGCCAGTTCGGCAGCTTCAACCCTTCGACTGGAGAGTGGAGAGTGTTTGGCATCGGATATTGTTCAGAATCATATAATCCAGACTGTCCCGTCGGGCTCCCTAACGCGTTATCTCTCGACTCCAATGGGATGATATGGTTCTCCGAACATTTTGCCGGAAGAGTTGCCAAGTACGATCCAGCTGCTGGATCATTAACCGAGTACTTGGTGCCCACGACTACGATCCCGTACATTTGGTGGATGCGGCCTGGACCAGGAAACCTGGTCTGGTTCACAGCGTTTGGACTCGGAGACGTCGGATATGTCAATGCGAGCTTACCCGTTCCTATCGCCATCAGCGCAGGTGTCGAGACCGTCAAAGTTGAACAGGGAGCAACTCAGGACATAATTGCATCTATCACGGACCAATCAGGCGGCCCCGTCTATCTGGGTGTCTCAACTAACGGCCACGACGCGCCATTTGGGTCCCCACCTTTATTATACGGATCCGCCATCCCGCGCGGGATCGAGCCGCCCCCCAACACAATAACGGCCGCGTTCAGGGTCTCTGCTGCCTGGACCGCGGACCTTGGCGAGAGGTACGTTACTCTGACAGCCTACAACGCTAACGTTGCCGTGAATGCCTTCGTGACTGTTAACGTGACTAGGACAAGTGTTCCTTATGTCACATTAGGGTTCGCTTCCAGCATTGGTGTCGGAAGCTTCGCGCTCTACGTGTTTAGTCAGCCAAAGAACTCTCAGAAAGACCAGGATAGGAGAAAGGAAGCAACGAAAACTGACCAGAGATGAGAGTAAGCGGATAGAACGTGTCCTGAAGGCTGGGGCTGTCCATACAGAAATCGTCAGAGGATTGGTCACCTACTCTTCTACTTGCCTAGCCTGAGAGCGTCATCGCGATTTTCTGGCCGTCCTTGAGAATTACATCCCCTGTAGGTGATGCTTCTTGGACTCCGTCCACGGTAACAGAAGTCACCAGGTAACCATCAATGGCGCTCCCGTCAACTGGCTGACCCCAGATCGCAAGAAACTCGTGGAGGGTAAAGTCCCGGTGGGATGTGTTGACCTCAACATGGATGGTTCCTGACGTGTCATGAGTATGTAGAGCAGCCGCCCCACTTCCGTACTGGTCCAAGGAATGATCCTTCCACAAACTCGAATCTATCCCTATATTCGCGGGTACCGTGAAGGGGCTTCCGTTTAGTGTCACGGACAGGTGGGAATGCCAGTGAACCCCTCTGTCATAGCTAGCCGCCGCTACTGACACTCCGATGACTACTAACGCCGAAAGAGCCAGAATCGCGACATTTCTCTTCCTATGGCTTCTGAAGACTGAAACCGATTTCACGACCGGTTGTCTTTCAGCCACTGAACCGGCTCTCTTCGAGTGGAGCCGCTCCAAGTGTCCCTTCAGATTCTCTTTCTTGACAGAGGTCCCACAGACAGGACATTTCTCGGTCTCCAATACCACCCCTCGATTCGGTTTGAGGCCCCAAAAAATCTATCGGCTATGTTGCTTCCCTTAAGCACTTGCCCTGAAACTTCCAGTCCCAAAGGACTCCTGGTCGGCAGTCTACGCCGCTTATGTTGTATGAACGTCAGAAAGGTTGGCAGAAAGACTACACGAGTTCAATCTCAATAAAAACGTCGTCCGGGGCACGAATCCTCATGAGCCGTTTCAAAAAGCGCTCGTTCGGATCGACATCGATGAGACGCTTGTGTATCCTCATCTCCCACTTGTCGAAAGTGTTTGTGCCTTGGCCCGCGGGAGATTTTCGGGTTGGGACCATCAGCTTCTTGGTCGGAAGGGGAATCGGACCCTTTAGCTTGACGCCCGTCTTGTCCGCTATCTCTTTGATTTCCGCGCATATTGTGTTGATATCCTGGGGGTCCGTGCTGGACAGTCGAATTCTAGCT
>Ga0209805_1000585_pt1 | contig 22249 bp, 20 predicted proteins | sample GraSoiAngelo_148_FD_185905 | JGI IMG/M metagenome (GOLD analysis project Ga0209805, IMG submission 185905) | Grasslands soil microbial communities from the Angelo Coastal Reserve, California, USA - 14_1009_09_20cm (SPAdes) (version 2) | ecosystem: Environmental > Terrestrial > Soil > Grasslands ...
AGCGGGTGGCCGGCGCGACGGTCGACGAGGCGCTGCGCCATCCCACGTGGAAGATGGGGAAGAAGATCACGGTCGATTCCGCGACGCTCGTCAACAAGGCGCTCGAGGTGATCGAGGCGCACTTCCTGTTCGGGTTGGCGTACGACGCGGTGGAGGTGGTGGTGCATCCCCAGTCGGTGGTGCACGCATTCGTCGAGTTCGTGGACGGCTCCGTGCTGGCTCAGGTGGGATTCCCCACGATGGAGCTCCCGATCCTGTACGCCCTCACCCATCCGGCCCGCGTGCCCGACGCGGGCACGCGCCGGTTCGACCCGGTGGCGGCGGGCACCCTCACGTTCGAGCCGGTGTCCACCGATCTCTATCCGGCGTACAGTCTGGGCCGGGGGGCGGCGGCGACGGGTGGCACGGCGGCGACGGCGTTCAACGCGGCGAACGAGGTAGCGGTGGAGCTGTTCCTCGAGGGGAAAATCCGATTCGGCCGGATCGGCGAGACGATCGCACGCGTGCTGGACCAGCACCACGCGGGCGATGCTGCAACGCTCGAGGCGGTGCTCGCCGCCGACGCCGAGGCGCGCCGGCTGGCGCGGGAGGCCGCGTGGCGCTGACGTTCGCCGCGTTCGTCGTCGTGATCGGCGTGCTGATCTTCATCCACGAAGCGGGGCACTTCGTCGTCGCCAAGACGGTGGGGATCCAGGTGCTGCGATTCTCGCTCGGCTTCGGCCGACCGATCCTGCGGTGGCGCCGCGGCGAGACCGAGTACTGGGTCTCCTGGATCCCGTTCGGCGGCTACGTGAAGATGGCGGGCCTGGAAGACGAGGGGCTGGCCGGCGACCTGGAGGGTGGCGCGAGCGCCGAACCGATCGATCCTGCGCGCGCCTTCGACAAGAAGCCCGTTGCGACCCGGCTGCTGGTCGTGTGCGCGGGCGTGGCGATGAATGCCGTGCTGGCGTTCGTCATCTTCGCGACGTTGGCCGGCACCGTGGGCACGCCCGAGCTGAACACGACGCAGCTCGACTCGGTGGTGGCGGCGCGGCTGCCCGCCGGTGCCCGCGCGCTCGCGTCGCTGGCGCCGGGCGACCGCATCGTGCGGATCAACGACGATTCGACCCGTACGTGGGACGACGTGGTGCGGATGATCGTGAGCGGTCCGGGCGAGCTGCGGTTCCGCATCGCCGGCCGCACGGAGCCGGTGGTGATCGAGGTGGGGCAGGGGGGTCTGGCGGCGCGGCAGGCCGTGGCGGACGCTCTCGTGCCCTGGGTCCCGGTCGTGGTGCAGCGGCTGGAGGACGGGCGGCCGGCGGCGCGCGCGGGGCTCGCACCCGGCGACGTGGTGCTCCGGATCGACGGCGTGCCGGTCAAGTCGGTGGAGCGCTTCCTCGAGCGCATCTGGGAGAGCCCCGGACGCCCGGTGCGGGTCGACGTGCGGCGCTCTGCCGACAGCCTGAGTTTCACGATCGTTCCCGAGGAGGCGACCGGCGCGGACGCCCGCTATGCCAAGCGCCCGCTCAAGTACGGGTTCATCGGGGCGCAGGTGCAGCAGGCCGTCGTCCGGGTGCGTAAGTCGCCCGGTGCGGCGATCGCCAGCGGCTGGGACGAGACGGCGCGCACCGCGGTCATCATCCTCGGGTTCCTCAAGGGACTGGTGCTGGGACAGATCTCGGTGCGCGAGCTGGGCGGCCCCATTCTCGTGGCCCAAGCGTCGGGGCAAGCGGCGCGGCTGGGCCTCGACTGGCTGCTGCGATTCATGGCCTTTTTCTCGATCAACCTGGCGATTCTCAACCTGCTGCCGATCCCGCTCCTGGACGGCGGGCAGGTGGTGTTCCTGCTCGCCGAGGCGGTACGCCGCAAGCCGCTGCCGCTCGAGCTGCGGTTGCGCCTCACGCAGATCGGGTTCGTGGTGCTGCTCGGCATCATGATCCTCGCCACGTCGAACGACGTGTTGCGCTGGTTGGGGCATGTCTTCAAGCGTTAGGCAGGAGCTGGAAGGCTTCGTCGCAGGGCGGGTGAAGGCGGAGCGGCTGGTGATCGCGGTGTCGACGGCCTACTACCGGGAAGCGGGAAACGGGAAGCGGGAAGAGTTACGGCCTCTCATTGACGTCATCGATCGCGCGTCGCCCGGGATCGTAGAGCTCGGCATCGTGCCGAGCGGCGCGGGTTTCGAGATCAGGCTCGCCGAGCGGCGGTTCCCGAGACAATATGAAGCCGAGTTGCTGCGAGCCGCGGAGGCGGTACTTACGGGAATGGGGAAACGGGAAACGGGAAAGGTGGAGCCCAAGAGAGCCAACGGCCTCTGGGGTTGGATCCGGCGCCTGCTCGGCGCGTCAGCCTGACCACCACCGCCGCAGGCGCTCGAGCAGTCCCGGCGCCGCCGTTCCATCCTTCCCACTCAGGTCGGCGAGCAGATCCGACGCGTTGCGGTAGCGGTCGTCGGGATGCTTCGCGAGGCACTTCATCACGACGCGCTCGAACCGCTTGGACAGGTCCGGTCGCTTCTTCCGCAGCGAGGGCGGGGCGTCCTCCACGTGCATGCGCGCCAGCTCGAACCAGTCGGTCGACGCGAACGGCACCTCACCGGTCGCCGCCTTGAACAGGGTCACGCCGAGCGAATAGAAGTCCACGCGCCCGTCGAGCGGGCGTCCCTGGGCCTGCTCGGGGGACAGGTACTGTGGCGTCCCGATCGTCATGTTGACGCCGGTGGAGGCGACGTAGCCGGAGAGCGCGCGCGCGATGCCGAAGTCCGTGATCACCGCGCTGCCGTCGGAGCGGAGCAGGATGTTGTCGGGCTTCAGGTCGCGGTGGATCACGCCGCGGGCGTGGGCGAAGCGGAGCCCCTGACCCACGTCGCCCGTGATGCGCACGATGTCCGCTTCGGGGAGCGGGCCCTCGCGCTGCAACCGGGCGGCGAGTGAATCGGCGCACAGGTCCATCCCGAAGTAGACGTAATTCCCGGAGCGGGCCACGAAGCGGATGCGGATGATGTTCGGGTGCTGGAGCTGTGCGGCGGTCTCGGCCTCGTTGCGGAAGCGGCGCTCGAACTGGGGATCGCCGGCGTAGCGCGGCATGAGGACTTTCACGGCGACGGGGGTGCCGTCGAGCTCGCGGCCGCGGAACACCCACGCGAAACCACCCTGGCCGAGCAACCGCTCCAGGTCGTAGGGCCCGACGGTGCGGCCGACCAGGTCGGTGGGCGAGGGGGCGGGGGGCGTGTGGGTCACGAGGGCTTTACAAACCGGTGCCGGCGGTCTAAGTTACTGCGCTCTCAATAATTAGGGAACTGGAACAGTGTACGACAAGACGACGCCGGTCAGGAAGTACGGGCGGCACGAGGGGGATACGGGGTCGGCCCCGGTCCAGATCGCGCTGCTCACCGAGCGGATCAACAGCCTCACCGATCACTTCCGGGTCCACGCCAAGGACTTTCACGGGCAGCGCGGCCTCTTGCGGATGGTCTCGCAGCGCCGGCGCCTGCTCGAGTACTTGAAGCGCAACGACCTGGAGCGGTATCGGCAGCTCATCGACGAGCTGGGTCTCCGCCATTAATACCGCTGGCGTCGCGTTGGGCGCCCCGGAAGAGCACCGGGGCGCCTCGCGCTTTTCATTGTGCTCTAGACAGGCAATATGGTGAAACACCTCGAACGCAATTTCGCCGGCCGCACCCTGAAGCTCGAGGCGGGACGGCTGGCCAAGCAGGCCGCCGGCGCGTGCCTCCTGCAGTATGGGGAGACGGTCGTGCTCGCTACGGTGACGGTGTCGGATAACGTCTCGACCCTCCCGTTCTTTCCCCTGACCGTCGAATACCGCGAGAAGAGCTATGCCGCCGGCAAAATCCCGGGCGGCTTCCTGAAGCGCGAGGGTCGCCCCTCCGACGAGGAGATCCTGTCGGCGCGGGTCACCGACCGCTCGATCCGCCCGCTCTTTCCGGAAGGCTTCAAGAACGAAATCCAGGTCTTCATCTACGTGCTGTCGGCGGACCAGGAGAACGATGCCGACGTGCTGGGGGTGACCGCGGCGTCCGCGGCGCTCACCATGTCGAAGGTGCCGTGGAAGGGCCCGATCGCCGCGGTGCGCGTGGGCCGGGTGGAGGGCGCGTGGATCCTCAACCCGACGTTCCAGCAGCTCGAGTTCTCCGACGTGGACATCGTGGTATCGGGCTCGGCGGACTCGATCGTGATGGTCGAGGGGGGAGCGCTGGAGCTGACCGAGGCCGAGATCGTGAAGGGCCTCGAGGTGGCGCACAAGGGCATCCGCGAGCTGCTGGACGCGGCCAACGAGCTGGTGGCCGAGATGCGGCAGCCCAAGATGGAGTGGACCAAGGTCGAGCCGCCGCCGGAGCTGGTGGCGCGCGTCAAGGCGCTGGCCGAGCCGCGCGTGACGGAGGCGCTGAACCTGCCGGAGAAGGCGGAGCGGTCACAGGCCCTGGCGGCGCTCAAGGCGACGATCCAGGAGCAGCTCGCCCTCGAGTTCCCCGAGAACACCAGGGACGTAGCGAACGTGATCGAGGACATCGAGTACCGCACCATGCGCGAGCAGGTGCTGACGCGCGGCGAGCGGGTGGACGGGCGCGATCTGGATACCGTGCGGGCGATCAGCTGCGAAGTGGGCGTGCTGCCCCGCACTCACGGATCGGCCCTGTTCACGCGCGGCCAGACGCAGGCGCTCGTGTCGGCGACGCTCGGCACCGTGTCGGACGAGCAGCGCATCGACTCGATCGACGTGGCGCAGGAGACGTCCAAGTCGTTCATGCTGCATTACAACTTTCCGCCGTTCTCGACCGGTGAAGTGAGGCCGATCCGGGGCACGTCGCGGCGCGAAGTGGGGCACGGCGCGCTGGCGGAGCGGGCGCTGCAGGCGCTGTTGCCGCCGTACGACCAGTTCCCCTACACGATCCGCATCGTGTCCGACATCCTCGAGTCGAACGGCTCGTCGTCCATGGCCACGGTGTGCGGCGGCTCGCTGGCGCTGTTCGACGCGGGCGTGCCGATGACCGCCGCCTGCGCCGGGGTGGCGATGGGGCTCATCAAGGAGGGCAGCCGGGTGGCGGTGCTCACCGACATCCTCGGCACCGAGGATCATCTGGGCGACATGGACTTCAAGGTGGCGGGGACGCGCCAGGGGGTCAGCTCGATCCAGATGGACATCAAGATCGAGGGGCTCGATTTCAAGATCATCAGCCAGGCGCTCGAAAAGGCGAAGAAGGCGCGGCTGCACATCCTCGACATCATGGATCAGGCGATCCCCAAGCCGCGCTCGCAGCTGTCCAAGTACGCGCCGCGCATCATCACGATCCAGATCCGTCCCGACAAGATCGGCGACCTGATCGGGCCCAAGGGCAAGACCATCCGCGGCATTCAGGAGCAGACCGGCGCCGAGATCAACGTGGACGACAACGGCCTGGTCACCATCTCCGCGGTGGGCGAAGGGGGCGAGCGGGCGCGCGACATGGTCTCCGCCCTGGTGCAGGAGCCCGAGGTGGGCAAGGTGTACGAGGGCGTGGTGAAGAGCACGACGGCTTTCGGCGCGTTCGTGGAGATCCTGCCGGGCGTGGAGGGGCTGCTGCACATCTCGGAGCTGCAGCACGGGCGCACCGAGCGCACCGAGGACGTGGTGAAGAAGGGCGACCACGTGCGGGTAAAGCTGCTCGAGGTGGACGAGCGGGGCCGGATGCGCTTGTCTCGCAAGGCGCTGATGGACAAGCCGGAGGCGGCACCGGCGCGCTCGCACTGATGGAGACGGTCCGGCTCGACCGGGACATCTTCCAGACCACCGCGCCGACCGGCGTGATCGTGTTGTCCGAGCGGGTCGCGAGTGTCCGCTCGGCGGCGGTGGGGATCTGGGTGCGCAGCGCCAGCGCCCACGAGCCCCGCCCCAAGATGGGCGTGTCGCACCTGCTCGAGCACATGGTGTTCAAGGGCACCGAACGCCGCAGCGCGCAGGAGATCGCGCTGGCGCTCGAGTCGCGCGGCGGCTCGCTCGACGCCTACACCTCGCGCGACACGACGGCGTTCCAGGCCCGCGTGCTCGACTCGGACCTGCCGCGCGCGCTCGACGTGCTCACCGACCTGGTGCGCAATCCGGTGCTCCGCTCGAGCGATCTCGAGCTCGAGCGCAACGTGGTGCTCGAGGAGATCAACACCGTCGAGGACACGCCGGACGATCAGGTGTTCGATCTCGTGTATCAGACGCTCTGGCCCAAGCACTCTTACGGCTATTCCATCCTTGGCACCCGCGATACGGTCAGCGCGCTCTCGACCGACGATCTGAAACAGCTGCACGGACGAGCGTACTTCCCCGCGAACTGCGTTATTGCGGCGGCGGGGAACCTCACCCACGAGCAGCTGCTGGAGTTGCTAGGCAAGCAAGAGTGGTTCGACGGGGAAGGGGGAACGGGGAAGGGGGAAGGGGCCCCGCCTGTCCCACCCGCGGTTCGCGGTGTCGAGGCCCGCCACTCGAAGGATTCCGCCCAAACGCACATCGTCTTCGCCACCGACACGGTTCCCTACGCCGACCGGCGCAAGTACGCGCTGTTGGTGCTCGGCAACGTTTTTGGGGGCGGCATGTCGAGCCGGCTGTTCCAGCGGATTCGCGAAGAGCTGGGGCTGGCGTACGCCATTTACGCGTTCACGAGCTTCTATCGGGAGACGGGAGTGGCGGGTGTGTACGTCGGGACGCAGCCCAAGACCGCGGCGCAGGCCGCGGCGGCGATTCGCGCGGAGTACGCCAAACTGGCGCGCGAGGGGCTCGCCGGCGACGCGCTCGGGGAGGCGAAGCAACAGACCCAGGGCCAGCTGATGCTGTCGCTGGAGAGTCCCAGCGCCCGGATGTATCGTTTGGCGAGCTTTCCGGTGTATGGCGAGCCGTATCGCAGTCTCGACGAAGTGGTGGCGGCGGTCGCAGGGCTCACGGAAAAAGAGACTGCCGATGTGGCGGCTGAGTTCTTCGATCCCAACAGACAGACGGTGGTTTGGCTAGGCAAAGACTGAGAGACGTCACGGAGAATCGTCACGGAACGACGTCGCGGAACTACGTGAAAAGACGTCACGGAAAGACGTCGCGAAAAGGCGTCACGGAAAGACGTTAGGCCGGAGTTCCCATGATCGTTGGTGTTCCCAGAGAGATCAAGACTGCCGAGAACCGCGTGGCGTTGGTGCCGGCCGGGGTCGAGTCGCTCGTGGGCGACGGGCATACGGTGCTGGTGGAGCAGGGGGCGGGGCTCGGCTCGGGGTTCGCGGACGAGCTGTATCGCGCGGCCGGGGCCACGCTCGTGCCCAAGGCGGCGGACGTGTGGGCCCGGGCCGAGATGGTGGTGAAGGTCAAGGAGCCGATCGAGCCCGAGTGGCCGTGCATGCGCAAGGGTCAGGTCGTCTTCACCTATTTCCATTTCGCCGCCTCGGAGCCGCTCACGCGCGCGGTCATCAAGTCCGGTATCATCGCGATCGCGTACGAAACCGTGCAGCTTGCGTCGGGGGAGCTGCCGTTGCTCACGCCGATGAGCGAAGTGGCCGGGCGCATGGCGGTGCAGGAGGGGGCCAAGTATCTCGAGAAGGTGTACGGCGGCAGCGGGATTTTGCTGGGCGGCGTGCCGGGCGTCCTGCCGGCCGAGGTGCTGATCATCGGTGGGGGGGTAGTGGGCACGAACGCGGCGCGAATGGCGGCTGGGCTGGCCGCCCACGTCACGCTGCTCGATCTGTCGCTCGATCGGCTGCGCTACCTCTCCGATGTGCTGCCTCCCAATGTCGATCTCCTCTACTCCAACCGCCACAACCTGCTGGACCAGCTGCGCAAGGCCGATCTGGTGATCGGGGCGGTGCTGTTGCCGGGCGCCAAGGCGCCGAAGCTGGTGCGGCGGGAAGATCTCAAGCTGATGAAGCCGGGCTCGGTGATTGTGGATGTCTCGGTGGACCAGGGGGGGTGCATCGAGACCAGCAAGCCGACCACGCACGAGAACCCCGTGTACACGGTGGATGGGATCATTCATTACGCGGTGGCGAACATGCCGGGGGGCGTGCCGCGCACGTCCACGCTGGCGCTCACCAACGCCACGTTCCCCTATGCCAAGCGGCTGGCCCGGAGCGGCTGGAAGCAGGCGTGCCGCGAGGACGGTTCGCTGTTCCAGGGCTTGAACGTGATCGAGGGAAGCGTGGTCTACCCCGCCGTGGCCGAGTCGTTCGGCTTGTCGCTCGTGGACGCGAAGCAGCTGGTATGACGCACCTTCTCTTCGTGCTGGTGCTGCTGTCACAGGCGCAGGCGACGAACGCCGAGCTGGGCTATCGGTTCGTGTTGCCGAGCGGGTTCACGGCGTTTCCCGAGGGACGCGGGCAGAAGGACATGGTGGACTGCTGGAGCGAGGCGACGCCCGTGTCGCCGCACGGAGCGATGATTCTCTGCGTGCAGCGCATGCACGGCGTGTTGCCGCGGGAGGCGATGCGGCAGGAGGACCTGCCCGCCACCACGCAGCTGGTGAGTTTCAAATGGAAAGCATTCGACCTCCAGGGATTGCGATCGCTGGTCTCGCAGCAGGGCGGCGAGCAGCCGTTCGTGCTGGTGACGCAGGTGCCGTTGCGGCGCGAGGCGGTGCAGCTGTTCTTGAGCGGGCCGGCCGATCAGGAGACGCGGGGTCAGGCGCTCTTGAGCGAGACCCTCGCCTCGCTCGAGGGCGAGAGCAACTGGCTGTCGACGAGCGAGCGGGGCGCCTCGGCACGGCTGCGGGGTGGTGGATCGGGATTGCCGTGGGGTTGATCGCGGTGCTCGTGTGGCGCAAGCGGCGCCGCGCCCTGTAGGGCTCCCGGTCGCGTGACGCGGCGGAAGCGCGGGCCGCAGGGACCGCGCGGGCCGGTGGTGCAGGTCCAGCGGCTGCCGCACCACGACGGGTTGGCGCTGCCCAGCCGGCAGACCGCCGGGTCCGCCGGGTACGACGTGGCGAGCGCCGAGCCGGACTTTACGTTGCAGCCGCTGGAGCGCCGCCTGGTGCGCACCGGGTTGGCGCTGGCGATTCCAGCGGGATACGAAGCCCAGGTCCGGCCCCGGTCGGGGCTGGCGGTGAAGCATGGTCTCACCCTCGCGAACGCTCCCGCGACGATCGACTCGGATTATCGTGGCGAGCTGCTGATACCGATGATCAACCTGGGCAAAGAGCCGGTGGTGGTGGCGCGGGGCACGCGCATCGCGCAGCTCGTGTTTCAGCGGGTGGAGGTGGTGGAGCTCGAGGAGGTGGCGGAGTTGCCGCCGAGTGAGCGCGGTGGGGGAGGGTTTGGGAGCACGGGGGTGTGAGACAAAGGCCGGGAAAGGGAAAACGCGAAACCTCGGGAAAGGGGAAACGGGAAAGGGGAAACGTAAAGGCAACCCTAGTGCGATGGAATGATGTCGCGTGCGCGGTCCTGGTGGGGGCTGGTGGAGGGTGAGTTCGTAGAGTAGCGGATGGACACGGGACCGAAGCTGCTCACCCTTTAGCCGAGGCGCGGCCTGACAAGCGATCTCACACATGACGCAGATCAAGTTCTCCCTCAAGTGCCCGCAGTGTGGTAGCACGCGTTTCAAGGCAGCGACCGCGACACCGGAGCCTAATACCCCTGTGACCTGCGCACAGTGCGGGACCATCGTGGACCTTGCCGCCGAGAAGCAGCGTCTGGAGAAGGAGGCGCGCAGAGCGGTTGAGGAACGACTTCGTGACCGGTCTGAGTGACCGCAACCGAGTAGCCCTGCCCGCGTTGGTTTGATACGACGTTTTGGGATCCTCGCCGTTAGCATGTCGCGTGACCACGCCGTCCCCAACACTGTTGTCGCAGTTGCGCCGCGCGCTCCGGGTGAGGCATTACAGTCGCCGAACTGAGGAAGCATACGTCGGTTGGGTGCGTCGATTCGTCCGGTTCTGCGGGATGCGTCATCCTCGTGTCCTCGGGGCGGCGGACGTTACGCGGTTCCTTTCCAGTCTCGCGGTGGACCGTCAGGTGAGCGCGTCCACCCAGAACCAGGCGTTATCCGCGCTCGTGTTCCTGTATCGCGAGGTGCTGGATGCGCCGGTCGGGTGGCTGGCGGCGCTGGTGCGGGCCAAGCGGCCGACGCGTGTGCCCGTCGTGCTGACGCGTGACGAGGTGCGGCGCGTGCTGGCGCGCCTCAAGGGACGCGGTGCCGTGGCGCTGATCGCGGGGCTGCTGTATGGCAGCGGGGTGCGGCTGCTCGAGGCATTGCGGTTGCGGGCGAAGGACCTCGATTTCGCGGCGAACGAGATCAGGGTGCGGGGCGGAAAGGGTGACCGCGATCGTGTGACGATGCTGCCCGAGCGCCTCAAGGGTCCCTTGCTGCGCCATCTCGCCGAGGTGCGGAACCGGCACGAGCGCGATGTGGCCGAGGGTGGGGGTTGGGTGGAGCTGCCGGGGGCGTTGGGGACGAAGTACCCCCAGGCGGGACGTGAGTGGGGGTGGCAGTGGGTGTTTCCAGCGAGTCGCACCTACGATGACCCCCGCACCGGCCAGCGGCGGCGCCATCATCTTCACGAGACGGTGGTGCAGCGGGCATTCAAGGAGGCGGTGCGGGCCGCGCGGCTCACGAAGCCGGCGAGCTGCCACACGCTGCGCCACTCGTTTGCGACGCATCTGCTCGAGTCTGGGTACGATATCCGCACGGTCCAAGAGCTTCTGGGGCACCGCAACCTGGCGACGACGATGGTCTATACCCACGTCCTCAACCGGGGCGGACTCGGTGTGCGCAGTCCCGCGGACACGCTGTGATATTGCGTTTAGGCTGACCGGGCCATTTTATTTGCGTGTGATCTGAGAGTAGAGAGTAGACAGACGTAGCTGGCAGTGGATTATGCCGATGACTGGTAAGTCGAATTCACGTTAGGCGGCCCTACCAAGCGCCAATGCGCGGTCACGTACGAACACCCTTTCGGGTTCTGGCATGGGTCCTCGGGCCCGTTCTGGCCTTGAGCGGGGCCTTCATGTTTGGCAGCGGCATCTGGGCACTCGTCACGGCCGGGTGGGCGTCCTGGCGGTCCGACTGGCTCCAATACACACTCACGGGACTTGGTTCGCTGGCTCTGGCCGTCATGCTCCTGCGCGCCGCGGTCACGGGGTGGGATCCTTACGTGCCGCGCGATGGAGAATAGAGGTGGCTTGCGGACGGGCCGCCTAACAAGCGCTTGAAGCTGCCGGGCGCTCACAAGTAGGGAAGAATTGCGTTGCCTCGCCGGCCAGGCTTTTTATCTGCGGCTCCACCGCCTTGCGCCAGCGGGCATTGCGCCCGCAGCTTAAGCGCGATCCGTTAGGCCGCTGCATACCTCCATGAATCGCTGGTACGTTCCCCAGATTCGCGCCTGCAATCTCGCGGCTCGCGAGCTTCAGGTTCAATCGATTCCGGCGTTGGCTGCGACCCTCGTCCATGCTGTCACTGAGGCACGTGTTCACCGGGCTGTCGTCGACACGCGCAGCCCCACCTCTGAGGAATGGCGTCGTCTGCCCATTCTCTGTGCCCGTGCATCCACTGACTTCCTTGACTACACAAAGCGCAGTTTGCGCAGCGGCCTAACAAGCGCTTGAAGCTGGCGGGCGCTCTCGTTCTAAAGGAAGCTGTCGTGTCGTGCCCTCGCGGGCACGGGACGTTCGTCCACCGCTCTTGCGCCGGCGGGCCAGTCGCCCGCAGCTTAAGCGCGATCCGTTAGGCTGCGCCAATGAATCCGTTACGGAAGTACGTCGAACACTGGTTCGCTCACACAGCTCTTCGCACCGGGCATCCTAACTGGTTGAAACTGACCGAGCACTGGATAAATGACGTCGCTTCAGCTCGACCAGGATTTGAGGCGGAATTGCGACAGGTTGCGCTTGCAGCCCTTAACAGTTCCCAACGTGATCTCATCCATCGGGGGCTTGCTGCTTTGGCGGTGGTCGGAAACAGTGAGGACTTGCCAGCCATTGAGTCCCTACTTACGAGTTCCGATTCCTACATCTCCGGTGCCGCCAGTACTGCGCGATTTGAGATCGCTCATCGCGCAGCCTAACAAGCGCTTGAAGCTGCCGGGCGCTCACAAGTAAGGAGGAATTGCGTTGCCTCGCTGGCTAGCTTCTTTGTCTGCAGCTCCAACTCCTTGCGCCCGCGGGCACTGCGCCCGCAGCTTAAGCGCGATCCGTTAGACGGCCCCATGAAACTCCGTGAACTCTCAAACGCCGAAGCTCGCGAGCTAATCGCCGAACTCAGAGCTATGGCAACCCTTCCGCCAGGGCCCGATCCAAAGCGCCTAGCACGCGCTAAGGAGATCAGATTTCAGATACGGGGGCAGGACTGGGCGTCCGACTACTTGGCTGGTAAGATGGACGAGGCTTACAGGTTCCTAGAAACGCTCCTAAGCGCACGGCGTTGGCGTGACGTGCTGAGCCTCGATGCGCTGCGTAAGCAAATCAAGAGCGCCTGCTCCCTAGCCGCGATGACTGTGAGTAAGGGAGCGGGGGCCGTCTAACAAGCGCTTGAAGCTGCCGGGCGCTGTTGTGGGAAGAATTGCGTTGCCTCGCTGGCGAGCCTTTTTGTCTGCGGCTCCAACTCCTTGCGCCCGCTGGCAGTGCGCCCGCAGCTTAAGCGCAATCCGTTAGGCAGCGCACGTCCTTACTCAGATCACACACGATCACATGCAATCGCACCCTACAAGGCTGATGATCCTCGTGGCCGGCCCATACCGATCGGGTACGGGGGATGACCCGGCCAAGCTGGCAGCGAACGTGGCCGCGATGGAGACGTTCGCGATGCCGCTCTTCCGGGCTGGGCACGTTCCGCTCGTGGGTGAGTGGCTCGGCTTGCCGCTCGCGACGTTGGCGGGCTCCGTGCGGATTGGCGACGCGGCGTTCGAGGAGGTGTTCCACCCCATTGCCGAGCGGCTCTTGGAACGGTGTGACGCCCTGCTGCGCGTCGGTGGTCCGTCGGAGGGGGCGGATCGGCTGGTCGCGGTGGCGCGGGCTCGGGGGTTGGCGGTGTATCACGCTTTACGGGAGGTGCCCGGGTGCGCAACCACCGCGGCTTGAACTGTGCGCTGCCTAACCAGCGCTTGAAGCTGTCGGCCCGCGGCGGCCGCATGATAGGGAAGGGTTCTGTCTTGATTGCGGCCGCCGCAGGCCGCAGCTTAAGCGCGATCCGTTAGGCGGCCGCACGATGCGCGCGCTCACTGCATCACTCCTTCTTGGCCTTGGCTGCTCGGCGAGCGCTCCCAGGTCGTTGCCCGCACCACAGGCTGCGCCCAAGGACGCGGGATTCGCGACCTATGCCGACTCGCAGACAAGCTGCGTCCAGAGACTCATCGCTCCCTATGCGGCACAGGCTCGGGCAACTTACCCTGACGCAAGACGCAAGTTCGCGGCGGGTCTACCCTCAGGCTTTCACTTTGCACTCACCACCCAAGTGCACGATGACTCCGGCCATTTCGAGCAGGTGTTCATTCGCGTCGACAGCATCGTCAATGCCCGAGTCTTCGGTATCATAAACAACGACATCTACGTCGTGCGCCAGTATCGTGCCTACATGCCTTACGCCTTCACGGAGGATGCTCTCCTCGATTGGACCATCACAGATCCAAATGGGGTTGAAGTAGACGGCAATTTCGTCGGTAAGTACCTCGACACGTTCCAAGGGCGCCCTCCGTGCTGAAAGCGGCCGCCTAACATGCGCTTGAAGCTGGCGGGCGCTCTTGCGGGAAGAATTGCGTTCCCTCGCTGGCCAGCCTTTTTGTCTGCGGCTTCACCGCCTTGCGCCTGCGGGCATTGCGCCCGCAGCTTAAGCGCGATCCGTTAGGCTGCGCCAATGAATCCGTTACGGGATTACGTCGAACACTGGTTCGCTCACACAGCGCTTCGCACCGGGCGTCCTAACTGGTTGAAACTGACCGAGCAGTGGATAAATGACGTCGCCTCAGCTCGACCAGGATTTGAGACGGAATTGCGGCAGGTTGCGCTTGCAGCCCTTAACAGTTCCCAACGTGATCTCATCCATCGGGGGCTTGCCGCTTTGGCGGTGGTCGGAAACAGTGAGGACTTGCCAGCGATTGAGTCCCTACTTACGAGTTCCGATTCCTACATCTCTGGTGCCGCCAGTACTGCGCGATTTGAGATCGCTCATCGCGCAGCCTAACAAGCGCTTGAAGCTGGCGGGCGCTCTTGTGGGAAGAATTGCGTTCCCTCGCCGGCGGGCCTTTTTATCTGCCGCTCCACCGCCTTGCGCCCGCGGGTATTGCGCCCGCAGCTTAAGCGCGATCCGTTAGGCGGCGGCCAAGACCCCTGCGATGCGACTAGCTCTGGCTCACCTCCTCGCCCTGCTCGCCGCGCCGGTTGGCGCGACGCTCGGTGTTCTGCTCCTGGCCAAAGTCGCGGGACGGCTCAGACGCTGGCACAGTGTGCCTGACGACTCCGGGTGGATGTTCAGCATGTCGGTGGGCGGATTCCCCTGGCAGATCGGGTCCGCTGTGGTACGAGCCCTTAGCGCGTTCGGTGCTGCCCGTATTTCATTCGCGGTCTTTGGTGTCCCGCCCACTCTGTACGTCGCTGCGGCTGTCGTCCTAGTACTACTTACCTGGGATGTTTTCCAATTGCGTCTCGCTCTCCGTCCGTCACTCTCACCGCCATCTCAGGTTGTTTCTGCCTTCCGACGTAAGATTGGCACGGGGTTCGTTGCGTCATCGGCGGCGGCGTTCCTTTTCTTGCACACCTGAGCCACTGAGATATGCCGCCGCCTAACAAGCGCTTGAAGCTGGCGGGGCCGGCTCTCAGAGGAATCCTCCGTTTGTGCGCCAGCCAGCCGGTACCGCAGGGCGGGGAGCTTGCGCCAGCCGGCGTTCGCCCCGCAGCTTAAGCGCGATCCGTTAGACAGCCACGACCATGACTTCATGTCGCGCATTCGCCGCGTTCGCCGTCATCTCGCTCGTGGCGTGCCGCCGAGCTCGTGACTCCTTCGCGCTTGCTCGGACCCCCGCCGATCTCCGCGCCGCAGTGCTCGCTGCGGTCCCCATCGGCCTGACCGCTGACAGCGGGCGGCGGCTCCTTGAGCGTCAGGGCTTCGCATGTGAACTGGCGTCCAATGCTACGTTCGGGGGCAACGAACGCCTGGATTATGTCCATTGCGATCGATCCACCCAAGCCGATGTCAGCGTCGCGCGCCGCTCGCAAGTGGCTTTGGTCCTGACGGGCGGACGCATCAGTGACGTTCGAGTAGCGACCGGGCTGATCGGCCCATGACCAACATGCCTATATGGGACGGCTGTCTAACAAGCGCTTGAAGCTGGCGGGCGGTGATCGCTCTAAAGGAAGCGGAGTGTTGTGCGCTGCCGCGCACGAACTATCGTTCAATTACACGGCGCCCTGCGGGCGAGTCGCCCGCAGCTTAAGCGCGATCCGTTAGGCAGCCCAGCACCGCCCTACCTATGATGCGCTCCAGATGACGTCGTTCACGTCTCATGCCCCGATCCGAGGATGGCTTCTGGTCTTCGTCATCGTGGTACTCGCCGGCCTAGTGTGGACTACTGTCCGCGCCGTGCGGGCAGTCCGCCTACTCTCGCTGGCCCATGTCGGCCTTACACCGCTCGGCACCACCGTGCGTGCGTTCGTGTCCATCCGCCTCGGTATGGGCGTGCTTTTGGCCGCCGCCGCGGTTGTTGGCTTGTCCCTTCTATTCCGGCGCGACCGACGCACCCGCTTGTACTGGCTGTGGTACTTCCCGCTCCTTGTGCTTCTCAGCGCTGTCTATGAGGTGTTGTGGGTCGTCGAGACCCGAGCCTTCGCTTCTGGCGGCCATCCCATCCCTCTCTATCCGCAAGCTGTTGTCGGTCGTCTCATAGGGGCTGTGGTGGGCGGGGCGATCTGGTGGGCGTATTGGTTTCGTTCACAGCGGGTGCGCCAAACCCTCCGGCTAGCATCGGCGCCTCCTGCCTCACCAGACGGTGTCTAGTCGAGAGGCTGGGCTGCCTAACATGCGCTTGAAGCTGGCGGGCGCTTATCGTTCTAGTGGAAACGGAGTGTTTGTGCCCTGGCGGGCACGGGACTTCGTCCAGTACCCTTGCGCCGGCTTGCAAGTCGCCCGCAGCTTAAGCGCGGTCCGTTAGGCCGATACGAATATCAAGCTCGTTTAGCCCGGGGGCGGCGGCGCGCTTCCGCTGCGGCTGATCCGAAGCGACTGGGTACATGCGTCGGGTTCGGTGGTGCAGGGGCGAGCTCACTCGGGGCATCAGCATCGGTATTCGACCGAGCAACGGCGTGATGCCCGCCGCGACTCCGGCAGGGCAGGAGTCGGCCGTGGGGCGTTGGACATTCGCCCCTGGTGAGCCCCGGTCGGCGCCCGCTCGAGGCGTGGAGCAAGGGGAGTCCCGTGGCGATGAGGGGGTGCGAGCATCGGCCTAACAAGCGCTTGAAGCTGTCGGCGCCCCGTTTTCGGAGGAATTGCGTTTGTTCCCTGGCGCTCTCTGTGCTAGTCTCGCGTGTCGTGGCGCCGCCGCGTGTTGGCGCCGCAGCTTAAGCGCGATCCGTTAGGCGGCCCGCACCGAACACCACGACATGCCCCCTCGAACGCGCACTGCCATGTACGCCTTCAGCTGCCTCTTCACCCTCGAGGCGCAAGACTGTTGGCGCAGTGCGGATGTCGTCGTCGTGAACCGCGCGAATGAGCCGATTGCCGTGACCGTCGAGGCGTGGCGTGGATATCCCGGCTCTTGTGACTGTCCTGACGGTTTCATCCATCCCGATCTCGCGATGGCGGCGGACGCGTATGAGGATGGGACTACCGGTCCTTGGCGTTCAGTCGACTCAGCGGTCCTTCAGCGCGATACTTCAGCGCAGCTAGGTCCCCAATTGTTCGTCCACGTCGCCCTACCGCCGCGGACCGCTCTGCGGCTAGGCAGGGTGTTGATTGAGGGTGACAGGATCATGGGTGATCCACCGTTCTGGACCCTTGAAATTGCTGGAGCGGGACGCATGGAACGGTACGAGGGCAGCATGGTCGGACGACTGTTCACGAGAATAGGGGGGGGTTTTGTGTACGTGTTCACGGCCGCACGTTAACTGGCGGCTCGGTCAGGGCGGGCCGCCTAACAAGCGCTTGAAGCTGGCGGCGCGCGTAGGATATTGAATGACGACTTTTTCTTCAGCGCGCCGCAGCTTAAGCGCGATCCGTTAGGCAGCACGGAGGTCCCCATGCTTGGTACCTGCATCTCAATACTCCTGCTGGCCCAAGCGCCAGAATCGACCTACGATCGCTACGCCTTACGGCTGGTGTATGGGCCTGGATCGACGGGGGTTGTGCGAGGGATCCAGGCCGAGGCCGTAGGGGGCGGCACCTTCGTGCCCGGCGTGGAGCTCCTCGCGACGGCCGACGATAGCGTGCGTCTTCAGTACCGCGCCTCTCGAGCGAGCTTCAAGCGCTATGCTCTTCTTGGGGGGATCTCCATAGCAGGCGCGCTTGCCACGATGAACTACTACGGCGACCACCTACACCGCGATTGGAATACCCCGATCGGTATAGGCCTTCCCCTCACTACGCTCGTGGTTGGTTGGGCCGGTTCCGCCAATGCTGCTGGCGGCGAGGATCATCTACGACGAGCGATCTGGCTTTACAACCGCAGGTTCCAACGCGCGCCGGATTCGGCTAGCTCCGACTGTGCGTACGATCGGTGCGCGTTGCGCCTCCAGCGCCGCCTCTTGTCCACCCAGATTGTCCGCGGTACCGACGGGGCACCGCTCGGCGAAGTCGGGTCCCGCGCAGACCTCTTCGCTGCAGCCAACGATAGCTCTCGACGCCACTACGAGGCGTTTCGCACCGCTTACCACACTGCCCGTACAGCCCGGCACGTCGGCCTCGTTGCGTACTTGAGCGCGGGGACCCTGTTTGCGGTCGGGCAGAGCAAGCTCGCGCGCGGCTTCGGAGTGGGGTTTCTCGTTGTGGGATACGCCGCCGCTCATGGGTCGGTATACGCAACCGCCCAGGCCGCTAGTGAACTGGACCAGGCGATCTGGTTTTACAACGGCACGCTGCCTGACTAGCCTGCGGGCACCGTGCCGGAACCCGTGCTGCCTAACAAGCGCTTGAAGCTGACGGGCGGTGATCGCTCCAAGGGAAACGGAGTGTTGTGCCCTGGCGGGCGCGAACTATCGTTTAACGACACTGCGCCCTGCGGTCCAGTCGCCCGCAGCTTAAGCGCGATCCGTTAGGCCTCATGCCAGAAGGTCCTACTGACTCCGTTCTCGCAGCGTTCCGGCCCCTGGGCGAGATGCCGATGTGGAGTGCGGGTTGGGCGGGGGACATCGCGTGGTTCCAGTTCGGGAAAACCGTGGTGCGACTCGATCGCCATGGTAACAAACGCGAGGTGGGCGAGTACGCGCTTCATGTAAGCTGCATTTGGCACTGGCGTTCCAGTTCCGGGTTTGTACGCGCCGATTATGACACTCAGGATTTGCGGAGCCTGGGTGCACTCGGCGCACGGTTTCGGGAGGCGGACTTGGCCGAGTCGGGGCTTCTGACCTTCCACTTTGACAACGGCGACACCCTGGCAATTGAGCCGCATGAGTCCGACGACACGTCCGGTGAGGAAACAGAGTATTGGCGCTTCTTTCAACCGGGCCTACAAACACCACACGTTGTCGCTTCTAACCTTGGGGTCGAATGGCATGAGGCCTAACAAGCGCTTGAAGCTGCCGGGCGCGCGCAAGTAGGGAAGAATTGCGTTGCCTCGCTCGCGAGCCTTTTTGTCTGCGGCTCCACCGCCTTGCGCCCCTGCGCATTGCGCCCGCAGCTTAAGCGCGATCCGTTAGGCGCCGGCCAGGAGGCTTCTGATGATCAAGACCCTACCCACCTTGGTTCTCTCGCTCGCCGCATTCACCTCTGGCGCAAGCCAACAGCTTGCACCGGTCCACCGGTGGAGGCCCGTTGTGGCGAAGCCCGATGTTCGCATCGAACTGGATACTGCGACCGCGACTCGAACGGACCACCAACGCCGCGTCTGGCTGCGGTGGACGTTCCCCACACCTGTGTCGGACCTGGCAGACGTTCAACTCGAGAGGCGTGAGGTCGACTGCGCGCGTGGGCTCACGCGCGTGCTCGCCGTCGAGACCCACGAGGCCCGGCCGAGTCTGACGCCGGACGGCGTTGCGACTCCTCCAGCATCGCGGTCCCCAGACACGGTCAGCTCCTCGGACTCAGTGTGGCATGTAGTGTCGTCTGGCAGCCTTGCCGACATCGTTGTTAAGGCCGTTTGTCGGTGGCGTGAAGCCGGCGCCTAACAAGCGCTTGAAGCTGTCGGGCGGTGATCGCTCTAAGGGAGTCGGAGTGTTGTGCCCTGGCGGGCACCGGCCAACGTCCGACGATCTTGCGCCTGCCGGCGAGTCGCCCGCAGCTTAAGCGCGATCCGTTAGACGGCACTAAAGCCAAGATGAACGCGCCAAGGATCGTTAAGGCCCACGACGGCGAGCCGGTCTCCCTCGAGCTCGCGCCGTTGCTGTTGGCGGTCTACGATGAGCTCGCCAAACGCTCTACTGACCTTCGGCCGCTGAAGAGCGCGATCGAGCACCTGCTCACTTTCCTCTCTTCCGCCCAAGGTCGGACGAACGCCAACTGCTGGGCTACCGATCTCTTCTTCGCCATCGGCGAGGGCTGGGGCGACGTCGATTGGGAGCACGTGCCAGAAGCGCTGAGCGATATCCTCGGTGACATGGGCAGCGCTTTGCACGATACCGTTCAGACGCCCGAGATGGCTGAGAACTTCGAATGCACGCCTGAACAGCTCCTCACGCGCCTGCACGCGTTCGAGATCTCGAGGGGTGCCGTCTAACAAGCGCTTGAAGCTGCCGGGGCCGGCTTTCAGCCGAAGCGTACGTTTGTGCTCCAGCGAGCTCGTAACGCAGGGCGGGGCGCTTGCGCCGGCCAGCCTTCGCCCCGCAGCTTAAGCGCGATCCGTTAGGCAGCGCCAATGTGGTGACCGCCTCGCCCCCAAGCAGGGTATTCACTCTAGGGTAGTCATCGTGCGACGGGGCTCCCACGGGGGACGGGCTCTGTGCACAGTCACCTCCGTGCTGGGTGGGTGAAAGGGGGTTTTCGATGAATCGCCGTCTGTTCGCAGAGTTGGCAATCGCCGGCGTTCTGGTTGCCTGCCAGGGTGAGCCAGTTGCCCCGAGCGCAGCAGGAGGCTTGACGCTCTCCTTGGCGCTCTCGCGAACGGTCCTGCAGCGGGGCGAACCCGACACACTGACCATGACCCTAACCAATACCAATGACCACCCAGTCTCGCTGAGTGGGGGCGCGTGTGAACCGCGGCCCTACGTTGCCGATCCGCATGACGTCACCGTCGTGCCGCCGGGTGGTGACTGGTTTTGCATCGCCGTGTTGGTCAGCCGACACCTTGCGGCCGGGGAGCACGTGTCTCGGGCTTTTGTCTGGGACACCACGCCCTTCGCGCCGGGCGTCTACTCGGCTCACGCGGCCTTTTCGGCGCAGGGAGTAGAGCTGGCGACGCAGCCGATGACGGTGCGGCTCAACTAGGGCGCTGCCTAACAAGCGCTTGAAGCTGGCGGGCGCTCTCGTTCTAACGGAAGCGGTTGTGTCGTTCCCTTGCGGGCACGGGACTTTCGTCCATCACTCTTGCGCCGGTGGGCGAGTCGCCCGCAGCTTAAGCGCGATCCGTTAGGCAGCACTACGCCACCCATCCCATGCCTCCTTATCACGAACGATTCCCCGTTGGCAGTCGCGTCACCGTTGCGCCACGTGAGCGACTCGAGGAATTCATTCGCACGTGGCGCTTCCACCACCCGCTGACCGCTCAACAGCTCTCGTTTGCTGGACGTGGGGCCACTGTGCGCGAGGTTAGCTTCTATCACGGGGGCGACGTCCTATACACACTCGACAGTGTGCCCGGTCTCTGGCACGAGCAGTGCATTGACGGTTCCGATGAAAAAGGTGCTGCCTAACAAGCGCTTGAAGCTGACGGGCGGTGGTCGTCTTAAGGGGAGCGGAGTGTTGTGCGCTGGCGTGCACGAAGTCACGTTCAACTACACCGCGCGCGGCGGGCGAGTCGCCCGCAGCTTAAGCGCGATCCGTTAGGCGGCGCGCTCCCACCCCGCAAGCATTCTTCCGTAATGCCTTTGGTATGGTGATGCGTGGGGCGCCGAGCGCCGAGACGCACGGACGAGCTGCAGCTCTCCGCGCCCCACCACCCAAGTCCGCCACCGGTCAGGCGCGCCGCGCACTTCCTCCGATACCCGTGGTTGCCCAGAAGCAGCTTCCCAAGGCGGGGCCGGTCGCGCTTCGGTGGGGCGCGCGGCGCGCGCGCGCGTCGGCGAAAAGCGCGCCGTCTAACACGCGCTTGAAGCTGGCGGCGCCTGGCAGTTGGGGTAAACTTTCATTTGTGACGCACCAAGCTAGGCGCCGCAGCTTAAGCGCGAGCCGTTAGGCGGCGGCAGAAGCAACCGACAAATGACTCACCGCGAACCTCCGCACGGGACCCGCATGGAGCAGGACCGTTGGCCGTCTGAGCAGCGGCGCGGAGCACACCGCGCCCTTGTTTTCAGGAGGACGGTCGCTGCCTTGCTGGGTTCTGGTGGCTGGGTCTTGTTCACCTACGTCGCCATCTTAGGTCGGCGTTATCACGTGGCCGGTTGGCTCGTGACAGCCGCACTGGGTCTGTACGGGTTGGCATTCTGGTGGTTCGTGGTGCGGCGCTTCTAGAGTTGCCTGGTAACGAAAGCCGCCGCCTAACAAGCGCTTGAAGCTGGCGGGCGCTCGCAAATAGGGAGGAATTGCGTTCCCTCGCTGGATGGCCTCTTTGTCTGCGGCTCCATCTCCTTGCGCTCACGGGCACGTCGCCCGCAGCTTAAGCGCGGTCCGTTAGGCAGCGCCATGAGTTCCATTCACGTGCAAGCTCCGCTTTTACTTGTTTCTCTTCTTCTGGCGGGGCATGCTTCCGAGCTCCGGCAGCAATCATGTCTTCACTACGGTCCTTCGGCGGTGACTCTCGAGGGAACCCTCATCCGGCGACCTTACCCTGGTCCACCGAACTACGAGAGCGTGCGTCAAGGCGACCAGCCTGATACTGCGCTTATTTTGCGCATTCCCAAGCCGATTTGCGTCGCCCCCGACAGCGCCTCAGACGAGGGCGACAAGCAGTTGGAATCTGGGGTGCGCGAACTGCAGCTCGCTATTGGCACGGACTCATTGTGGGCACAACTTCTAGCGGCGCACAGCTCCTGGATCCGAGTGACAGGTGAGCTCTTCCACGCGATTAGTGGCCACCATCGTACGCGGGTAC
>Ga0209805_1000589_pt1 | contig 22224 bp, 22 predicted proteins | sample GraSoiAngelo_148_FD_185905 | JGI IMG/M metagenome (GOLD analysis project Ga0209805, IMG submission 185905) | Grasslands soil microbial communities from the Angelo Coastal Reserve, California, USA - 14_1009_09_20cm (SPAdes) (version 2) | ecosystem: Environmental > Terrestrial > Soil > Grasslands ...
AACTTGGCCCCTTTCCAACCATAAAGCTTCGGGATAATCACGCGCGCCGGGCCGCCGTGATCGCGCGTAATCGGTTTGCCATCGAACTGCGTGGCCACGAGCACGTCGTCATCGAGCGCGTCTTCGATTCGGACATTGGTGGTATAGCCATCGTAGCTGCTAAAGAGAACGTGACGCACTTCCGGTCTCGGTTTCACAATTTCCGCCAACGTGAAAAAGGCGACACCGCGCCAGTGGCAATCGAATTTGCTCCAGGTGGTGACGCAATGGAAATCGGAGACGTCTTCGAACTGCGGGAGAGCATTGAATTCCTCCCAGGTGAATGTCTTCGGATTTTCCATTAACCCGCCGATTTCGAGGCGCCAATCTTTCAATGCGATTTCTGGTTTGATGCCGAGATCGAGAATCGGGAAGCCCTGGGTGAGATGCTGGCCCGGCGGAAGGCGATCGCTGGAGCGGGGTCCGAGCCGGACGGGCGGATTTCGGGGCTGGACAAGCGGTTTTGCGAGGCGGTCGGGCGATTTCGCTTTGCCGGACATTTTTCTCGCCCAACGTTCCTTGCGCTCAATCAGGCTCGGGTTAGGCATCGCCACGATCGGAATTTTAACCGCGGATCATGCGGATTGCGCGGATATTTTACCGAAATGCGGAAACGTAGGAGATGTTGAAATGAAGCCTGTAGAGGCAGCCGTGTCGGCTGCAAAGAAACCACGCAGGAAGTGCACGCGACACGCGTGCCACCGCAGGTTCAGCTTTTCAGTTTCTCTGCCGTTTGCCCGCTGGCTTTGAGTTGCTTGATAGCGTCGCGCAATTCCGCGGCCTTTTCGTACAGCTCCTTCGCTATTGCACTTTCCATCTCGCGCTGCATGAGCTCTAGTTTGCTGCGCGGACGTTTCGCGCTCACTTCCTCGAGCCATTCTTCCAAAAACGCGACCTCGCTGCTTTTAGTCGCAAGCTCGGGGAAATTCGATTGTTGGAAAAACTCTATGATAGTGTCGCGGCCCCGCTCAATCTCGCGCATGGCGTCAGAAAATTTTCCTTCATGGAGCAAAAGCGAAGCTTTCGCCCGTGTGTTCATCATCAACACGTAGGGGCGGAATTGCTGAAAATTCCAAACGATTTCCTCGCGCTGCGAATGTTCATCGACAAAGCTGAAGAGATCCAGATTGCGCTGGGTATCGCGGATGACACCAGCGTAGTCACTCAGCTGAAACAGACTGACATAGCGGTGATAATATTGAATGCCCTCCTGTTGCAGCTCCGAGCATTCCTCGGGGGTCAGCTCATAATTATCGCCGGAAGCTTCCGCCAGCTGGACGCGATTCTGATGATAACTAAGCAACGAGTCGCAGCCGTGCGGTCGCAGGCCGTCGGGGCGGCCCGTCATCTCCATTTGCAGGACGCCGAGATCGATGCGCAATTGCAATTTTTCGCGGCCATCGAGGCCGGTCACTTTCCGGACCTTGATCATGCCTGGTTCGTGCGGCCAGTCTTTCAGAACGGTGTTGAGATCCAAACTCATGGCAATAGAAATGATCGATCACGCCATGTCATTTTGTCAACGGTGACGAATGATTGCGTTGTAAGTCCTTTGACCTGAATTTCGAATGTGGACGAGGAGATAGATGCTTTTATTCGATACCTCGCTGTCGAGCGCGGTCTCTCGGAAAATTACCAGCTTTCCACCCGGCGCTCGCTTACGGAATTTTCCCAATGGTGCCTTCGCCGGCACTCCTTGGAAAATGCCCGCGCGGTCACCATCGACCACATCACCGAGTATCTTGGCGACCGAAAACGAGCCGGGCTGGCGGCGTCATCGATCAAGTTGATCGTGGTCGCGCTTAAGATTTTTTTCCGTTTTCTCCTGGGGAAGGCATTGGTGCGGCGCGATCCAACCGAGACACTTTCCCTTCCGCGGATCGAGCGGTATCTGCCGGAAACATTGAACGAAATTCAGGTCGAACAACTCCTTGAGACGATCGATACCACTTCCCCGCTGGGTTTGCGCGATCGCGCCATGATCGAGCTGCTCTACGCCAGCGGTCTGCGCATTTCCGAATTGGCGAATGCTCGGCTGGAAAATTTCAATGGCGAAGACCGAATCTTGCGGGTCATCGGCAAGGGCAATAAGACACGCCTGGTGCCAGTCGGGCGCAAGGCGTGCGAGGCGCTTGCGGCTTACCTTGCGGTCGAGCGGCCAAAACTGGTGGGCCGCCGTACTGGCAACGAAGTTTTTCTCTCCGCCCGCGGAACCAAAATGACAACGGTGCGCATCTGGCAGATTGTAAAGAAACACGCCAAAAAATCAGGCTTGGCAGCCAACATTTATCCGCACCTTTTGCGACACAGTTTTGCCACGCACCTGCTCGGTAACGGCGCCGATTTGCGCATCATCCAGGAGATGCTTGGCCACGCCGACATCTCGACAACCCAGGTTTATACGCACGTCGATCAGCAGCGCTTGAAAGCGGTGCATCGGAAATTTCATCCGCGCGCGTAGGCAGTCCCTTCCGGGGAGCGCAGGCTGCCAGCCTGCAAGTCTCGGCAGCTTGCCGAGACTGTATTGGAAGACTCAATCAATAAGCTAGCGCACTGGATGTTGCCGGCAGGCTGCCGACAACTGCGGGCTAGTAGCCCGCGCTCCCCAGAATGCTTTACCGCGGCCAGCGACCGCGGCTACAGTGCAACCCATGAAGCGACTTCTGTTAGTTATCCTGCTCGGCGCGATCGCCGCGCTAACGGCCTACTACATTGTCCGACAACATCCGGCGGCAGTGCCGAGCACAATTGCGAACTTACTCCCGGCCGATACCGCCCTCTTCATCCACCTGCCGGACGCGGAGAAAAATCGAGATGCCTGGCACCGCACCGATCTTTATCAATTGTACAGCGAGCCGACGGTGCAAGACTTTTTGCAGAAACCGAAATCCCGGTTCCCGGAAAAAGGCCCCGTGAAAGAGGCCTGGCACGATTCGGCTTCGCTACAAATGCGCAATGCCTTTCTCGCAACGAATAATTTCGACTCTCTCCGTTTCATCGGCGGTTTCGAATTTCGCTGCCAGGAAAAAGAGGCGGAAAACGTGATCGAACGCTGGAAATCGCGGTTGCTGACCAAGGCGCCCGGGACAGAACGCAGCGCGGCCGATTACGAGAAACATCACATCGACATCCTCAGCGGCGGGCAATTCGCCTTCGCCTCGACCATGGCCGCACATCAGTTTCTAGCGGCAGCGACGGTGGAAGATCTGAAAGCACTGCTCGATCGAGTAGACGGCCGAACGAAAACGCCGGCTCTCGATTCGGATGCGAATTTCCGCGCCGCGATGAAGCAGATGCCGGCGGATTACGCCTGGATGTTCTATCTGCAACCGAAACAGCTCGCACAAAAACTGGCGACGTTGCGAGCGCAAAGCGGTCGCGCTTTGCGCTCGGATCAGCAGACCATGCTCGAGCGCATTCAGAGTTTCTCGCACGCGATGGTCTTCGACGGCGGCAAAATTCGCGATATCGGTTTCGCAGCCATGCCGCGATTGGCCGAAACCAAGCTCCAGCGCACGACCCTCACGCTGGCACCGGCCGACACGCTTCTCTACTGCGCGTTCATGGCAAACATGCAGCAGCAATTTGAATGGGCATTAGAACCCGCCGGCGCTGGATCGATGGCAGCGCCGCTGCAATTGATCAGCAATGCGCTTTCTTCGGCCGGCGTGACGAAGGAAGATTGGAAAGCGGCATTTGGCGACGAGGTTTCGGTGATGGCGGCGTGGCCGGCGAACGCGAAATTGCCGAATGCCGTCCTTACCGTGGCGGTACGCGACAGTGCGCGCGCCCGGAAGATTGCCGGCGCCATAGCGTCGTCGAGCGGATGGCAAAGATCGTCGCGAAACAATGCCGAATATTACAACGCGCCGACCTCCGGAGTCCTGGCAGCGGTAAACCCGACCCTTGCCGTTTCAGATCGACTTCTCGTAGTCGGGCTGGATGCGCCAAGCGTCGATCGTGTCGTCACCGAAGCCCCGCCCGGAAATGGACTTAGCGGGAGCGAGAATTTTCGCGCCGCCAGCAAGCTTGTTCCCGAGCCGCAACAAATGTTCGCTTACATTGACCTGGCAGCGCTCTACTCGCGATTGGACGCGACATTGCGGCCAATTCTGCAAATGAGCGCGACATTTGTGCCGAGCCTTTCCGAGCGGTTTGACCCAAACAAGTTGCCTCCGACAGACCTTATCACGAAACATCTAAGTCCCGTGGTGGCATCACAATCCTATGTTGACGGCGGCTATCGCTCGGAATCAGCCGGCACCATCACCATGGGGCAGGCAGGGATTGCGGCGGGAGCAGCCTACGTTGGGGCGATGATTTTTCAGCAGCATCAGCAGAAGGGCGCTTCGCCGTTTGCGGCACCGGCGCCGGCGTCGCCCTCGCCCAGTATGGCTCAGCCATTGCCAACTCCCTAGCCCTCACGGCAATCCGCGACGGAAGTTGTAGAAATTATAGCTACGCGAGGCGATTTTCTGCTCGTACCGATCAGAAATGTGCTGCGTTTTGGCCAGTTTATGTTAGATTGTCCGCTCTATGGCTATACTTAAGAAAAACGCATTTTCACGCCGGGTTCCTGATTTGGTGACCGAGGAACTCGTCGCAGTGCTTTCGCGCCGGGCGTCGTTCGAGTTTAAGCAACTCTTCGACATCGTGCACGAAAATCTCCGCGCCCGCAACGCCGCCAGCGGTGGCGAGGAAATGCTGCGTTTGCGCGCATACGAAAAGTTGCAAAATCTAGTTGCGCGTGGCGCTGTCAAAAAGAACGGCAAGAAATACAAAGGTTTGCCTTCCGCTCTAGCCAGCGCGATTGCGCCGCAAAACGGCCATATTCCCGTAACAGCGGTCAGATAACTCTCGGGCAGCAGCGAAAGGCACGATGCTGCGAGATTATCTTCCGGTCCTGTTGCAGATCATTGTCGCGGTCGGTTTTGCTGCCTCGGCCTTGATCGTGAGCGTGCTTCTGGGTAAGGCCGGCCGCCGCAGCCGGATCAAAGATTCGCCCTATGAATGCGGGATGGTACCGATCGGTGAAGCGCAACCGCGATTCAGCGTAAGGTTTTATCTGATCGCCATGCTCTTCATTCTTTTCGATCTCGAGATCGTGTTTATGTACCCGTGGGCGGTGGTTTATCGTGACATGATTCATGGGCACCCGGTCATTTTCTGGAGCATGCTCAGTTTCGTTTCCATCCTCATGATCGGATACGTTTACGCGCTGCGAAAAGGTGTTCTCGACTGGAAGACTTGACTGCGGCAGGACGCTAACCTCGAGATCCACCCTCGATTTTTCGCGGCCGAAAATCGCATCCGATTCGCTCTTGCACGTCTCGGTCAGACCGCCTAATACCTTTAACTTTCATGGTTCATCACGTTGTCCTTTATAAACTCAAAGCCGAGGTCACTCCTGCCCGGGTGGAGGAGATGATGATGAACGCGCGGATGCAATTGCTTAAAATCCCGGAGGTGCTGAGCATCAAATGCGGCAAGCGCATCGATTCGAACATGCCCTGGCCCTTTTTCATCGCTCTCGATTTCGAATCGATGGACAAATACGCGCTTTTTCGCGAGGACTCCGTTTTCGTAAAATTCGACGCCGAGATCATTAAACCGAACACATCCGACTCGCTCGTGCTCGACTTTGAGATGGATCCGGGCAAGGACGTGCGCTTCTCTTGATTTCTAGTCGCGACTATCTTTCTCCCCTGTAGCGGCAGCCGTGTCGGCTGCAAAGAACCTCCGAGAAAATTGCACGCGACACGCGTGCACCACAGGAAGCTGATTCAAGTGGCGAGTTGGGCTTGTATTTCAAGCACGTTCACATTTTTTTCTTTCCGGTTTCCCTTTTCCGGCTTCCGCTCTTGAAATGCGACTCGGTTATCTCTATTCGCGTTACCCGGTGCTCTCGCAAACGTTTTGCGACGCGGAAATGCTCGAACTGGAGCGACGCGAACATGAAATTGTGCTCGGCTCGCTTTATCCGCCCAAGACAGCGCTGCGTCACGAGTATCTGATCAGACTGCGCGCGCCAATTCGCTACGCACCATCGTCACGCGAGCTCGATGCGCTGGCGCGAAAAGCGAAACGCAAAGGACGCTGGCCAACGGCGCTCGTCGCGCAACACGAAAAAAAATACGGGACCGAATACAAAGCGGCGTTGCGTGCGCGGAACGCGCTTTTTTTTGTCGAGCTCTTCGAGCGCGAACGGGTGCCCCATTTTCATGTCCATTTTGCCAATCGCGCCGCGCATACCGCCATATTCGTGAAAGCAATCAGTGGAATTTCCTTCAGCATGACTGCGCATGGTCAGGATTTTATGAGCGATCTCGGCAATGACGAATTGTTGCGCGAACTTTGCGCCAGCGCAGAGTTTGTCGGTGCTGAAACCGATTACAGCCGCGATCTGCTGGCGGCGCGTTGCCCGGAATCACGCAAAAAGATTTTTCGCGTATACAACGGGATCGATCTCAGCCGCTTTCCGCGGGGGGACGTGCTTTCGGCCGTCCCGGGACGGTCGCAAGCACGTCCCTCCAAAATTCGATTCCTTAGCGTTGGACGTCTGGTCGCCTTCAAGGGCTTCCATTTCCTGATCGACGCCTGCGCGGAATTGCAAAAATGCGGATTAAATTTCGATTGCGAAATAATCGGCGAGGGTGCTTTGGGCGAGGAACTGGAGCAACGCGTCAGTCGGCAGAATTTGCGTGAACGAATTCATTTTGCCGGCGAGCAATCGCAAAATTACGTCCTGGCCGCGTTGCATCATTGCGACATTTTTGTCCTCGCTTCCGCGCCAGACGAACGCGGCGCGAGCGACATTTTTCCGACAGTCATCGCGGAAGCGATGGCGACTGGAAAACCAGTCGTCTCCACCACCGTCGCTGGAATTCCAGAACTGGTTGCGAATCGGGAAACTGGTTTGCTCGCTCCGCCGCGCGATGCGCGGGCATTAGCCGATGCGATGGAGCAGTTCGCGCGCGATGAAAATTTGCGCGCCGATTTCGGCCGTGCCGGCCGTCTGCGGATCGAGCAAAAATTTACGATCGAGAAAACAATCGAGCCGTTGCTTGAGCGTTACGAACTAGTCACGTCTTCGGTTTGACCGCGCGCTGAATTCTGTCAGGAATGAGCCGATGACAAAAAAAGCGATCTTGCTCGCGGGCGGGGCCGGGACTCGCTTGTTTCCGCTGACCACCATTGTCTGCAAACAACTGCTCCCAGTTTACGACAAACCGATGATTTGTTATCCACTCGCGACGCTCATGCTTGGCGGGTTGCGGGAAATCTTGATCATTTCCACGCCGAAAGATCTGCCGATGCTGCGCGAATTCTTGGGCGACGGCTCGCGCTTTGGTATCGAACTCGAATACGCAGAACAACCAAAACCGGAAGGAATCGCGCAAGCGTTTTTAATCGGCGCAAAATTTGTGGGAGTCGCCGGGGCATCGCTAATTTTGGGCGACAACATCTTTTACGGGAAACTCGATTTCTACCGCGAGGCGCTGGCGCTCGAGCGCGGCGCCTGCATTTTCGGTTATCAAGTGCGCGATCCACAGCGTTATGGTGTCGTGGAATTCGACAATGCCGGCAAGGCGATCAGCCTCGAAGAAAAACCGAAGCATCCGCGGAGCCAATTCGCTGTGCCCGGACTTTACATTTTCGACGATCGAGTGGTGGAATTTTGTCGGGAGCTGAAACCTTCAGGGCGCGGCGAGATCGAAATCACGGATTTGAATTTGCAATACCTCAAGCGGGGCGACCTGCGCGTGAAACAACTCGGGCGTGGCATCGCCTGGCTCGATACCGGGACACCAACGAGCCTGCTGGAAGCGGGCAATTACATCGCCACGATCGAGCATCGTCAGGGAATGAAGATCGCGTGTCTCGAAGAAATTGCGCTGCGGATGGGATTCATCGACGCACGGAAGCTGACCGCATTGATCGATCGATTACCCAAAGGCGAGTATCGCGAGTATTTGCAGCGGGTTGCAGATGAGGGACCGATGTGCGCCTGAGTTAGAGCGGCTGTTCTTTTAGCAGATGATTTGTATCGGCTAGTAGCTTGGTAATCGCATCGGCGGTGGTTGCGTCATAGTAGCCACGAATCTGCCCGCGCCGATCGACCAAAATCATGCGCGTGCTGTGCAGTGGCTCGGTATTGCTACTGCGATCAGCCGCCGCGAGTTTGAATCCATGCTGCGACAAATTGTAAATTTCTGATTTCGGTCCAGTGAGAAAATCCCAACGGCCGGGCTGGGCGTGCAAACGGCTGGCGTAGTCGCGCAACTGCGCGGGCGTGTCTTTATCAGGATCCACGGTGAAGGAAATGAAATGCACATCGGTTTTCTCAAGTGGTTTTTGCATCTCACTCATTCGACTGCTGATCATCGGGCACGGACCGGGGCAGGTGGAGTATATGAAATCCGCGATCCAGATTTTGCCGGCGAGATTGGAACTGCCGAAGGGTTGCCCATCCTGATTGACTAACTGAAATGGCGGAACCGCACCGTAGCCCTGGATTTGGCGACTTGCCAAACGTTGCACTTCAACGTGACGCAACCAGAGCATCGAGGCGCCGATCATGAGTGGAAAAAGAATGAGCACCAGCAGAGCTGCTCGCGATTTGCGCGGGCTCGATGGATTCGATGAAACAACAGTGGCTGTCACAATTTCGTTAACATTAATACAGCAAACAAAAGCGGCAGATAAATTATTGACGAGAAAAAGAGGAGTCGCGCGTTGCCGGTGTTGCCAGCGCGATGAAAACGCATCGCCACCGCGGTGAAAAGTCCTCCCAGGATTATTTCGGCCAACAGATAAATTGAATTTGTCATGCCGATAAACGCCGGGGTTCCCGCGATCAACAACAGGAGCATGCAAAAAAGGACGGCCTGACTGGCGCTGCGAACCCCCGTTTCATCGTCGCTCGAGAGCATGCGAAATCCGGCCCGCTCGTAATCCCGACGACAAAGCCAGGCGATGGCGAAGAAGTGCGGGATTTGCCAGACGAAAACGATCGCGAACAAAGTCCAGGCCCCGAAATTGAGCGAATCGCGAGCTGCCGCCCACCCGATCAAAGGTGGAAGCGCGCCTGGAATCGCGCCGACCAAAGTATTGGTGGTGGTAACGCGTTTCAGCGGCGTGTAAGCAAAAATGTAAATGACGACAGTGAGAGCGGTGAGAATGGTCGCGAGAAAATTTGTGGTTAGGGCGAGATAAACAACCCCAATAAGCGCCATAAAACACCCCAAAATCAAAGCGCTACCGGCTCGCATTCTGCCGGCCGGCACCGGCCGCATCCGCGTCCGCGACATTAAGGCATCGAGATCGCGCTCCCACCATTGATTTAAAGCGGACGCGCCAGCGGCGGCCAGGGCCGCGCCCAGCAGGACGTTAAATAAACGAACGAGATCGACCGGACCACGCGCCCCGACGTAAAAACCAACCCCAGTAGTAACCAGCACCAAAAATGTCAGCCGCGTTTTAATCAACTGCGAGAAATCGGACAATCTCCCGTGCTCCGGGATTTGCGCCGTTGAAGCTTCAACAGCGGGCCGCTGGTAATCCGCGCTTTTCATGCAATGACTGGATCAGATTTTTCCTGACGCGATAAAGAAAATGCGGAGGGCGTTTCGCTTTGACGAAGGCAAAATGCGCAAATGACCGCGCCGAGACCAAGCATGGTTGCGCCTACAGCGACATGCGTGGTCGCCACATCAGCGGCCTTGTTGCTCCAGATCGTCCAGGCACCGAGTGCAAGTTGGACCAGAACACCGACGAGCCAGACGGTGGAGAGCCTGCGCAACGGAGAAATTTTCTCGCGATGCGCGGAAACGAAAAACCAGATCACTCCAATGGCGACGAGAACGGCGCCGAAGCGGTGCGCCATTTGCAACCAGATTTGCGCGGCGGAAACGTCGGGCATCCCAATGGTGTCGCGCGCGGCGTTAATTTTTGCGATTGCGGGGGCGCTGGTATCGGGAATCCATTGACCATAGGCGGTCGGGAAATCGGTGATAGCAAGATCGCGATGCTGATGCCGCATCGTCGCACCGAGCGCGAGTTGAAGATAAATAAACGCGGTCGTTACCAGCGCGATGACGCGCAATGATTTGCCGCGGTCAGCGACCGTGGCTACAGCGCGCCAGGATCGCGAAGTCACCAATGCGATGATGACAATCAAACCGAAGAAGGCCTGCGCCAGGCAGGCATGAAAGATTCCGATTTCATCTTTCAGCATCGTCACGCGCAAACCACCGAGAACACCTTGCAAGATGACGCCACCAACCGCGGCAATGCCGAGCATACGAACCCAACGGCGTGGATCTGCGAACCAAAGCCACGCTGCCAGGATAATTGTAAGAAATCCGACAGTGGAAGCGATCAAACGATGAGTGTGCTCAAAAAAAATCCCGCCGATCCATTTCGAAGCGGGAAAGAGAAACATGTTGTACCCGAAAGTGGTCGGCCAATCCGGGACGGCGAGACCGACACCTTTGCTCGTGACCATGCCACCGCTGCAAATCAGGAGCAGCGTGGCGAAGGCGGTGAACCAGGCGAAGCGGTTTAGCCATGACATCGATTTTGGCTCAGATCTGATGTTCATTGAAACGGGTAAAGATTAATCGTAGATGCGGCGCGCACAAAATTCCGGTCGCTGCTTCCGCTCCGGGGAGCGCGGGCTGCTAGCCCGCAGTTGCTGGCAGCCTGGCGGCAACATTTGATTGCACGCGCTATTGGTTTGGATTTTCCAAACAGTCTCGGCAGGCTGCCGAGACTTGCAGGCTGGCAGCCTGCGCTCCCCGGAATGTGATTGCGCGACGCCGCGAGCTACTGCGATTCGCCGCTTGGGCTGGCTGACGGCGAGGGCGCGGGCTGATTGCCGGCTGGCGGTGCTGCCTGATTCGCTGGGTTGGGTGCGCCGGGCGGCGGCACGGTCCCAGGTGATGATCCCGGCGTCGGCGGCGGAGCAGCCCGCGATTGGGCAGCCATCTCAGCGCGCTCTTTCAACCACGCTTGATAATCCTCCGGTGTATCGACGACGACACTGCCTTTCATACTATAATGTCCGAGACCACAAAGTTGCCCGCAGATCACTTCGTATGTGCCGGCCTTGATCGGTTTGAACCACATTGGAATGATCGAGCCGGGAATCGCATCCTGGGCGATGCGCATGTGCGGCAGACAAAAATTGTGAATCACGTCCTTGGAGGACAATTCAATGATAACAGAGCGATTAACCGGAACATGTAATTCGCCTGGAACAACGATGTCATCCTTGGCCGCCGGATCGTTGTTATCCAAACCAAGCGGATTTGAATTGCTCACGAGGTTGAGATCGCGCCGTCCAAAAGTGCCGTCGGGACCGGGAAGATGGTGCGTCCAGTTGAATTGCTGCCCGACGGTGTGGACAAGGATGGCATCGCGGGTTTCGGGGAATTGATTTACGCGTTTGGCCCACAGCGGCACAGCGAAGCCAATTAGGAGCACGGCTTCAATCAAGACCACGGCGAATTCCAAGTGAGTGGAAATGCCGCTGGTCACACCTTCGTGATCGGCCACGGGATGGCGGCTACGGTGATAGCGAAAGAGCACATAAATAAAAAAAACAAACCAACCGACGAAGAGCGCGCCCATGAACCAATGGCAAAACTCCAGGATGTGATCGATCTGATAGCCGTGTTCGGAGGCGTTCGGGGGCTGGCCGAAAAATTCGTTGATCAAAGCAAGCCTACTCATATCGCGACAAGTCTTCCTCGATCAATTGCTCGTACGGTTCCAGCGGATGGCGAGCGCAACGCCAGAGATGAAAGCTGAAGGCGCCGATTCCGCCGAGGACGGACATAACAACGAACATTAAGGCCCAGATTGCGATCGCGAGGTGCTGCACATTTGCCGGAGGGGGACCGCCAACGTCGGCATAATTTCCGAAGCAGGTCGAGCACGCGAAGGTTTGCATCACCGACGCACAAAATAAAACAGCAGAAACCAAAATCGCTTTCATGTGATCAAACGCAGCCGTTTCATTTTTCGATAGAACAATACGCCGTAAACGATCAGCACAACGGCCGAGACAAACGAGGCGATAGCCCCGGTCCGATAAACCGGCTCGCCCACGGTCAAATCGACCCAGACGCAATAGCAGCCGATTCCCAACGCCAGCAGGGTCGAGAAGACGATAAAAACAATGTGAAAACCTTTGATCGACATTAGCGGTGAACGGGATCGTACCAGGCGAGGTAGGTGAGCCAGAAAAGCCCAAGGACGAAAAAGCCGGTAAAAATGAGGACGCGATAGATCAGGCGCTTTTCCGCTGACAAGTGCATGAAGATGGCGGCGACGAGCCCGGCTTTGAGCGTAGCGACGAGGAGTGCAACCGCCACGTTTGCCTTTTGCGTGCCGAAATTCACGTAGGAGAGGGCAACAGTGATGGCGGTGAAGGCGAGTAGCGTTGCGCCCACCATTAAATATCCGCGAACGTGCCGGCGGACCTCGTGCGCGTATTCCTCGGTCTCGTGTTCAACTGGTGAAATATCGGGCGGATTATTCATCGTTAGAGAAGATAGAAGAGCGGAAAAACGAAAATCCAAACCAGATCGACGAAGTGCCAGAAAAGGCCGGCCACTTCCACGCGATTGGCCAGGTGTTCTGGGTTGTGCCGATAGATGCGGGTGCTGGCCGGCAGCATCATATAACAAAAAACGAGGACGCCGCCGAGGACGTGTGCGCCGTGCAAGCCGGTGATGGTAAAATAACTCGCGAAATATGCGCTGTGCTTCGGCAAAAACATGTTGGCGTATTTCACATCGCTTTTTTCAATGGTGGCGATTTTTTCCGTGGCGGGCAGCGGCCAAAAATGCGGTCGATCCATCGTGGGATTAGTGGGATCGGCATTGACCGGATCGAGCGCGATCTCGTACTCTTTGATGTTCGGATCGGTCAGAGCATCTTTATTGTGAAGGTGACCGCTGATTTCTTTGCGCGGGGGCAGCCCTTTCTCGAGCAGATGTTTGTTCCCCAGATACGGTTCATATTTTTCCAGCTCATCTTCTTTAATGAAGGCGCCAAAGTGCTCGAATTTCTGCGGCCACTCGTAAGCCAGCTTCACCACGAGAAAGATCACTCCGCAAAGAATGGTGATCGCCATGTAGATTCTGTACTTGGTCAAGTCACGCATCTTCAGCGCCGCCCAGGCCAGCACCACTGTGACCGATGACGCGATCAGAATGGCGGTGTTCATGGTGCCGACCGGGACGTTCAGCAAACCGTGCGGCCAATCGCCCGGCGCGGCATCAAGTCGCAAAAAAATGTAAGCGGAAAACAAGCCGCCGAAGAGCATGACTTCCGATGCAAGAAACAACCAAATCCCAACCTTGGCGTTCCATAGGCCGGTGTCGCGGCGTGCGCTGACGGTGTAGGGAATTTCCATCTCTTTATGCGCGCAGAACCGGTTCGCGCGTGGGATGCGCTGTGGTCAGCTCGCTCGCTTCGATCGGCTCGTTCTGCATGGTGTAGTCTTTTCCACGGCGCGGCAGGCTGTATTCGTAAGGACCGCGATAAGCCACTGGTGCCTTAATGAAATTGCCGTGCCCGGGTGGTGACGGGGCCGTCCATTCCAGCGTGGTCGCATCCCAGGGATTGTCGTTCTCCACCTTGCGTCCCTTCCAGATGCTGTGGAAAAAATTAATGATGAAGGGGATTTGCGCCAGGCCCATGACCCAGGCCGCAATCGAGATCGGCGTGTTCCATTGGAATCCACTTAATCCCCAGATGTGCTCGCCGGAAACGTTCCAGCCCTGGCCGCCGTCGTACCAGCGCCGATGCATCCCAAGCATTCCCTGCAAGAACATCGGCAGGAAAATCACATTCATGCAAACAAGCGACGGCCAGAAATGCACCTTGCCCCAGAAATCGTTCATCATTCGGCCAGTCGCTTTCGGGAACCAATAATAGATGCCGGCAAAGAGGGCGAAAATAGTGCCTGGTGCCACGATGTAGTGGAAATGCGCGATGACGTAGTAAGTGTCGTGGAGATAGAGATCGGCGGAATTAAATGCCAGTGGAATCCCGGTCAGTCCACCGATGCCGAACATCGGGAGAAAGGCAGTGGCGAAAAGCATCGGCACGGTAAATCGAATCGAGCCGCCCCAGAGGGAGATGAAAAATGCGCTCAAAATGATGACAGAAGGAATCGAGATGATCAGCGTCGTGGTTTGGAAAAATGCGCTCACCGCCGATCCCATTCCGGTGAGCCACATGTGATGAGCCCAGACGACGAAGGAGAGAAAACCGAGAACGAGGGCGGCGAAGACGAGCGACTTGTAACCCCAGAGTGGTTTGCGCGAATTATTGGCAATGATTTCGGCCACGATGCCCATGCCGGGCAAAATCAGCACATACACTTCCGGGTGACCAAGGAACCAAAACAAATGTTGCCACAACAGCGGGCTGCCGCCGCCGCTGACCTGCAATGCCGCTCCGTTCACCACGAGTCCCGTCGGCATGAAGAAGCTGGTCGAGGCAAGGCGATCCATTATTTGCATGACCACGGCCGCTTCCAACGGCGGGAACGCGAGCAACAACAGGAAAGCAGTGACAAATTGGGCCCAGACGAAAAATGGCAGACGCATCCAGGTCAGCCCGGGCGCGCGCAACTGGATGATGGTGGTGATGAAGTTAATTGCGCCCAGCAGTGACGACGTAATCAGAAAAATAAAGCCGAGCAGCCAGAGCGTTTGCCCGTTAAAAAATGGATTAAAATTCGGGCCCTTGTCGGCGATGACTCCGAGGGGCGTATACGAGGTCCAACCACCTTTGGCGGCACCGCCGGGAACAAAAAAACTCACCAGCATGATGACGCCACCGACGACAAACGCCCAATAACTGGCGGCGTTCACTTTCGGGAACGTCATGTCGGGTGCGCCGATTTGGAGCGGGACGACAAAATTTCCGAAGGCGGCGAAGGCGAGCGGAACGACGCCGGCAAAGATCATGATCGTGCCGTGCATGGCGCCGAGTGAGTTGTAAAACTCCGGCGTCATTTTACCATCCGGCATGGAGCCCGGGCCAAAGATATAGCCGAGGGCTTTTCCTATCACCGGCAAGGCCTGTCCCGGATAAGCTAGTTGCCAGCGCATCATCATCATCAGGCAAAAGCCGAAGAACAAAAAGAGCAGACCACTAATGCCGTACTGAATGCCGATGACTTTATGATCGGTGGAGAAAATGTATTTTCGCCAAAATCCTAATTCGTGGTGTTCGTGTCCGTGTTCGTCGTGATGATCAGTCTCGGGCGTTCCGTGCGGATGGGTAGTTGCGTCCATGCGAAGAAAATATCGCTTAAATATCGAGAAGGAGAATGACTTTGCAAAGTCCGAAATCACGATTGAAAACACTGTCCCGAAGCGGAGCTGACGGCGGAGGGACATGCAGAAGCATGTCCCTCCGTTAACAGACCGGCACTTCGCGGTTACGCGCCGGAATCCCTCCCGCCTTCGCATAAAGCTACGGCGCGGCAGGCGGCTTTCGCATGGGATGACGGGTGCAATCGAACGCAAGTCAACAATTCAGTATTGCAGGTGCAACATTCAATTATTAACTCGCCCACAGAGTACCGCTTTTCAATAAAACTAAGTTGCCGTCAAGGTTTAGCACCGGGATCCCTCGACTTTGCCCTCGGGATGACGGAATTGATGGACCGCGCGATATTGCGGCGTGACGGACGCGGCTCTGCGCAAACTGCAACAAACCGGTTGCGACGTGCGCGCGGATCGCTTGACCCGCATTCTATTCGCGACCGACGCGTCCATTTATCAGATTGAGCCACATGCAGTCGCTTTTCCGCGTTCGGCCCGAAAGGCGAGCGCTGTCATTTGCGCCGGAATACATGCCGGACTTTCCATCACGCCGCGCGGCGCCGGCACCAGCCTGGTTGGTAACGCAATCGGCGACGGATTGATCGTCGATTTCTCGCGCCATAATCGCGGAATTTCTGAGCTGGACCTGGAAAAACGCAGCGTGCGCGTGGGCGCCGGCGTGGTGTTGGATCAAATAAACGCTTTTCTGAAACCGCACGGCTTTTGTTTTGGGCCGGATGTGGCGACGAGTTCGCGCGCGACCCTCGGCGGAATGATCGCGAATAATTCCTCCGGCGCGCGCGCACCATTTTACGGAACAACGGCCGACCATGTGGTGGCAACCGAGATTGTCCTGGCGGATGGACGAATCGAAAAAATCGGCGCGCGATACGGCTCGCTGGAAGCGGAACGCGCCCAAATTGAGCAACTGCTCCGCCAGCAAACGTCGGAAATGGCGGAGCGATGGCCGCCGGGATTGATCAAGCGCTGGCCGGGATATGGACTCACACGTTTTCTGGTCGCGCCACAAAATCTCAATGAAATTCTCGCCGGTAGCGAAGGAACATTGGCGGCAATTTTTTCGGCTGAGCTGAAAATTTCTCCGCTGCCACGGGAGAAAGGCCTGGGCCTGATTTTTTTCGCGAGCGTCAACGAGGCAATGCAGGCCACAGTCGCGTTGCTCGATCTGAAACCGGCCGCCATCGAGCATATTGATCGGCCATTACTCGATCAGACAAGGGGGCAACTTCATTTTCAAGCAGCGCGCGATTTGATGGAGCTGGATGCGAACCCGTGTGCCGCCGTTCTAATCGTTGAATTCTATGACGCGAACGTGGCGGAGCGTCTGGCGATTTTGCAGGCCCGCCGGCTCGGGTTGCGTTCGAAGATTTTAACGAACACGCGAGAAATGGATCTGGTTTGGTCGGTTCGCAAAGCTGGCCTGTCGTTGCTGACCGGATGCGTCGGCGCGAGAAAACCGGTCGCGTTCATCGAAGACGCGGCGGTACGGCCGGCGCAATTACCTGAATACGTGCGCGGGTTGGAAGGGATCATGCAGCCTCTCGGGCTTGAAGCTTCCTATTATGGTCATGCCGCGAGCGGGCTTCTGCATGTTCGGCCGGTGCTCGATCTTCATAGCGCGGAAGATTTGGAAAAATTTCGCCAGGTCGCGGACCAAACCTCCGCGCTGGTGAAGCAGTTCAAAGGTTCGCTCTCAGCCGAGCATGGTGTCGGCATCGCGCGCACCGAATACATGCGCGAACAATTGGGCGACGAGTTGCTCGGAGCAATGCGCGAAATCAAACGCATTTTCGATCCGCGCGGGCGGATGAATCCGGGAAAAATTTTCGGCACTGGCAATTTTCAAATCGACTCGAGTTTGCGTGAAAATTTTACGCGACCGATCGAACTGCAATTCACGCCTCGGCTCGCTTTCGCATTCAAAGATCGGTCGTTCATCGGCAATCTGGAGCAGTGCAATGGCTGCGGCGGTTGTCGCAAGGACGCGCCCACGATGTGTCCCACTTTCCTCGCGACCGGCGAAGAAGTCATGTCCACCCGCGGTCGCGCCAACGTCATCCGGAAAATTTTGCAATGGCGCGAGAATGGCAACGATCCGCTGGAGTCGGAAGAATTGGATGCGGCGCTGAGCAATTGTCTTTCATGCAAAGGCTGCACACCAGAATGCCCGTCGAACGTGAATCTGGCGTTGTTAAAGGCGGAATTGCTTTACGCCGCGATTCGGAAACATGGACTTGGTTTGCGTGAACGAATTCTGAGCCGGCCCGATCTATTGGGCGAAATCGGCTGCCCGTTTCCGCGAATGGCAAACGCGGCGCTCAGGTTCAAGCCATTGCGTGCCTTGATGGAAAAAACGATCGGCCTATCGGCCAAACGATCGTTACCGACATACGCGAGCGAGAGATTTGATTGGTGGTTCCAGAAGCACGCTCTAGCGGCGGTCTATGACCGCCGAAACGCCACTGTAGCCGGGGTCGATGACCCCGGCGCCGCGATCATCGATCGCGGCTACAAAGAGGTCATTCTCTGGGACGATACTTTTGTGCGCTACAACGAGCCACACATTGGGATCGCGGCGGTAAAGGTTCTCGAAGCGCTTGGTGTCCACGTCTTGTTAGCTCACAGACGCAAATGCTGCGGCCGCCCGGCATTCAGTCAGGGGGACCTCGACACCGCCGCGAAGTTCGGCGAGCACAACATCAACCTTCTCTCATCACTCCAAAATGCCAGTCCGACTCGGACCTCCAATCCTCCAATCCTCTTCCTCGAGCCATCATGTTACTCGATGTTCGCGGAGGATTATCGCGAACTGAAAATCCCAGGCGCGGAGTCGGTCGCTCAACGCAGTTTTCTTTTCGAGAAATTTGTGAATGACGTTCTGGAGCGCGACGCAACGAAGCGGCGATTTCAGGAGCGCCATGAGTCCGTTGCCATCCACGCGCACTGTCACGCGAAATCAATTTTGGATCCGGCGTTCATGGCCCGTTTGGTCGAGAAACTTCCCGGACGTAAGGCGAAGGTTCTCGAGACCGGATGCTGCGGAATGGCCGGAGCATTTGGGATGATGGAAGCGAAGCGTGAACTGTCGCTGCAGGTGGCGGCGCCGATGTTGCAAAAAATTCGCGCGGAAGGGCCGAATGTTACGGTGATTGCTTCAGGAACGAGTTGCCGGCATCAGATTTCTGAATTGTCGGAGACGCGGCCGATGCACATGGCAGAATTGTTGGCTGAGGCGCTGTTGTAAGACCAGCGGAGGACTCGCCGCGAGAGTCCCTCCGAAAGGTCGCACCACGCCTGCTGGGATTCCGCAATCCGTGTTCGGCGTGCGCGAGTATTATCTCGCGCGTTGCAAAAGCGGCAGCAGGGCTGCCGCAGTCCAAAAGGCTTTCATGAGGGCGAGAGCGGCTGCGAACCTGCGCCAGGCTTGCGGAGTGCGCCGGCCCTCTGGCGCTATCTCCATTCGCAGCCGGACAGTTGGCCAACCCGTTATGTCAACTTGTGTGATTTGCTGCGCAGACGTGAGGTCCCTCGGTCCAAGCCGGACTGGCGTTGTCTTCGCAGCTCGGGATGACGGCCCTTTTGACCACTAGGCGAGCCGCACAATTTCGCGGAACTCGGCGGCAGTAAGAGCGTGGACGGAAAGGCGCGATTGGCGAACCAGGGAAATATTTTTCAACGGTCTTCTCGCTTTGATCTGGTCCAAGGTGACGGGGTTGCGCAGCTGTTTGATCGGCGCCAGATCGACCGTACTCCAATCGCCTTCTTTCGCGGTGGGATCGGGATAGGCGGCGCGAACGACTTTGGCAATGCCGACGACCGCTTTGTCTGTGACGCTGTGATAAAAGAGAACCTCGTCGCCCAGGTGCATGCTGCGAAGATTATTTCGCGCGGTGAAATTGCGCACGCCGGTCCAACTAGTCTTGCCCTCGGCAACGAGATCATCCCAGGAATAGGAGGCCGGTTCAGATTTCACGAGCCAGTAGTTTTTCATTTTTTAATCCTGTCATCCCGAGCGAATACGCCAGTCCGGCTCGGACCGAGGGATCCCGCCATGAGAGCTTTAAGGTAGCGCACCGGGATCCCTCGACTTTGCTCGGGAGGACAATCAGGGCTTGGGCGGTTGAGCGCCGGGCGTAGCTGGCGGCGCTGACCCTTGCGGCGGCGCGCCAGGTTTGGCTTGCTCGCCTGGCTTAGGTGGAGCAGCGCCTTCCTCGCCACCCGGCAGATTTGCGTCGGTGGGAACAGCTTCCAGATCGGGTCCCGTAAATGAGGCGGGATGATTGGCCAGTTCTTTGCGTAAGGCCGCGATCTGTTCCTTGGTAACCGGGCCGCCGTGGTTTCCCCACTCCTGTCGCTCATAAGTGAGGACGTCGGCGACCTTTTGGTCACCCAAGCTCTCCCACGGTTGCATGACAGCGCTGCCGTATTGTTGTCCCTTCACCGTGATCGGGCCTTGCAAACCCTTCATCACGACCATAGCGGCGCGACGAGAGCCGCCGTTGGTAATTTCAGAACCGGCAAGCGGCGGATATCCCTGGCTTTGCGATCCGAGTCCGCTCGCTTGATGGCAGACCGCGCAGTTCGCCGCAAAAACCTTTTTGCCGCGCTCGGCGGGCGTAAGCTCTTGCTGCGGTTGCTGTCCACCGCCACCGGGGCCGGGGCCGTGTGATTTCGTCGGGACGGTGCCTGGATCCAAACTATTGCCGCTAAAGCTTCCGGAGAAGCGACCGAGATAGGCGCCGCCAAAGAAAACGGCGAGGGCGTAGATTCCGATCAGCCAGAGGGAAAGCGGCTCCAATCCCACGCGCGGTTCCTGTTTCTCCCGCTGAATCGCAGCGTGCACTTTTTGCACGTCCTCGCTCTCGCCATAATCCATTCCCTGGCGATGCAGCGGCGCGGAATCTGAGCCGTTCATTATTTTGCAACAGGTTTAGCCGCAGCGGGCGATGCGGCCGGTGGTGCGGCGGATTTCACTTCGTTCAACGGATGCGATTGATTGAGCGACATCAAATAAGCTACGAGACATTTTGCGTCGTAGGTCGGCACAATTTCCCAGCCTTCCCCAGGCGCGCCCTCGCCGCGCAAATTGATGGCATCGGCTGATTGTTCGCCACCGACGCGCCGTTTTTCGTAGAAGAATTTGTAGGCTGGCATGTCTGAATCGAGATTCAGACTGCGCGGCGCATAAAGATGTTGATGGTGCCAGGCAGCGGAGTAGGGCGCCGGGAATTCCGAAGGGGAGGCAGCAGGCGAAGGAGCTGTGGCGGCTTGCGCGGGCGATGCAGCAGGTGCAGGCGAAGTAGACGGTTGCGCGGGAGGCTTGGCGTTTTGTTGGGCCGTGGCGTTTGTCGGCGTGGGCGAGGCATTGGTGGCGGGCGGCGACGCCGCAGGTTCCGTCGGAGTGGATGGTTGCGCGGCAGGCTTGGCGTTTTGTTGAGCGTTTGCCGGCGGAGGTGGAGCATTGGCCGCGGACGGCGATGCGGCAGGTGCAGGCGGAGTCGATGGTTGCGCGGCAGGCTTGGCGTTTTGTTGCGCGGCGGCGTTCGCGGGCGGAGGCGAGGCATTGGCCACGGGCGGCGACGCACCAGGCGGAACGGGATTCGCCGGGTTCGCTGGACTTGGTTGCGCTGGCGCGGCTTCTTCCTCGGCCGGAGCGGCTTTTCCGATGTTGGCCAAATCAGGACCCATTCGCATTTTACCCAGCAACGCTGGCCGATCGAAGATGTAATCGCGCGGCGCGCTGCGGCGGTCACCCCATTTTGGAGGCGGACTGGAAGCGGCGTCGCGCGGGCGATCCATATCGGCAGCGGCGTAATCGGCGCGGACCTGTTCGCTGTGACAATAGAAGCAACCGTTCGCGACGTAAATGCGCCGGCCACGCTCAGCCATTCCGGATTTCGGCATCGGATAAATGTCGGTGCCTTCTTCGTCGCTTTGCGGATCGAGATGACCAATCTGCAAATCGGGAATGTAAGCGAGCCCAAGCCAGGAAAAGGCAAGGGTCGCGAGGATTCCAAGAACGAGCGGAGTAAAACCTTTCATCAGTGCGCGACCATCTCCCCAGGTTCAGGGTTCACCGGATTCAAAAATGTCGGCACGCTAGCGGTGCGGCCAAGGCCGAGAAGCATGAGCAAGAAATGATAGGCGAAAACAAAATGTGCCACCGTCATTAGAATTCCGGAAAGGCTGCGTCCGCGCAGATACGGCAGAACGGACTGTGTGCTTTCGGTAAACGGCAGGGTTGGGTTGTCCATGTTCAGACCTTGCACCATGCCGCCGGCGAGAAGCATCAAGGTCATGAGTCCAATGCCATAAACAGATGCCCAGAAATGGATCTTGATGAGCGAGGCGAAACGCCACTCGCGACCGACCAATCGCGGCACGATGTAATACATCGCTCCGAACATGATCATGCTGAAAAAGGCGTAGAGACCGAGGTGACTATAGGCCACGCTGACCTCGCTGAACTGGAGATAACGCGCGAAAGAACGCAATGAAATAACGACGCCGAGCACGCTAAATGCGGTGTAGGACATGGCGCCAAAAACCGTGAAACGCAGCGTCGGGCTGTAACGCATGAGCGGAAAATATCCGCGCATAGTCATGTGATGATTCAGGCCAACTGTCGCGACTGGGATGATGCACAAGATCATGGCCGCGATACTGGCGGTGATCATCCAAGCCGGGAACGGGCCATCGACGAGCCGTTGCATTCCGGTCCAACTGGCAAAAAACGCATAAGTCCAGAACCCGATCGCCGCCAGGTGATAACTGTAAACGGGCCGGCCGATCACTTTCGGGATCATGTAAT
>Ga0209805_1000594_pt1 | contig 22129 bp, 22 predicted proteins | sample GraSoiAngelo_148_FD_185905 | JGI IMG/M metagenome (GOLD analysis project Ga0209805, IMG submission 185905) | Grasslands soil microbial communities from the Angelo Coastal Reserve, California, USA - 14_1009_09_20cm (SPAdes) (version 2) | ecosystem: Environmental > Terrestrial > Soil > Grasslands ...
AGGACCACGGTCGAGCCAGGTGCGCGCGAGGAGATAGAGAGGCACGATCGCGGTCCCGAGGGCGAAGGATTGCGCGCCGAGCAGCCAGAGGGGAGACGGATGAATCCAGTAGAGGGGCACGAAGAGGCCGAGAGCCGGGGAAAAATGCTGGCCGAAGAAGGGGTACGGCGCAAAGCTGGATGTGAAACCGTGGCCCCGAGACGCGTGCCAGACCACCTGATCGAAGTAGGCGAGGTCGAAAGCTGAGCTCTTGAGCGTCGCCCAACGAGCCCAGGCGTAGGCGAAGAAGATCAGCGCGGCCGCTCCCGCTACGGCGAGTGCCGGCGCGGGGAGCTCGAGAGCCGCCGCTGGGCTGCGAGCCGTGACGTGCGGAATCGCCCTCAGGGCGTAACCAGCACGCGGACCATGTGGAGCCCGGTCGCGCCCGCGGGGGCAAAGCCCCGGCGCTCGGCCACCTGGAGCTCGCCCCGCCCATCGCGAGCCCGCACCTGGAGCGTTGCCGGGCCGCTCTGACCCGGTGTCCAGACCGCGGTCCAGACCGACCACGTCTTCGGCTTGCCATAGTTGATCCGAGCCGGCGCCCACGACCCACCGCCGTCCGTGCTCACCTCGACCTCCGAGATGCCCCTGTCTGCCGCGTAAGCGATCCCTTTGAGCTCAACGGCTGAACCGGGCCTCACCATTTGGCCTTTCTTCGGTGTGTCGATGCGGGACATGGTCTGCACGAAACGTGGCTGCCAGCCCTGGGTTTCGTAGTAACCCGCCTCGGCATGATCGACCACCTCGATCTGGGTCAGCCACTTGACGCTCACCTCTCCGTAAGCGCTGGGGACGAGGAGGCGAAGCGGGTATCCGTGGCGGTCGGGCAAGGGCTGGCCGTTCATCAACCAGGCGAGGAACGTCCCCTCGGCCATGGCTGTGGCGAGCGAGGCCGTGTGCACATAACCGTCCACGGCCCGGAACGTGACGCCGACCGCACCCTCGCTCGGAGATGCGACACCGAGGAGGGTCCGAAGGGGGACGCCATGCCACGCCGCGTTGCTGATCAAGCCTCGCCCGACGCCGTTGCTGATGCACTCCAGAGTCGTTTCCTGCGTACTGGAGTCCGGCATCCTGGTCAAGTCCGAAAGCCGATACGTCGACGGACGGGCTACCAGACCCGTGATCTCCAATGACCAGGCCGGCTGGAAGACCGCCGGGTCGATGAGGTTCTTGGTGACCACGTAGAAGCTCGCCGTTGGCGTGAGAGCCTGCACCGGGCCGTCGTACGTGGTTCCGTCGTACCCGAGTGCGCTGCTGCGATAGAGAAAGGCGGCCAGGCCGGTGGTCCCGAGCCCGAACACCGCCCCGGCCACGCCCAGCAGGAGCCGGCGCCGGCCCTCGTCCGCGGCGCCCTGCGTCGGCAGCTGCTGGATGCTCAGGTGCAGGACAGTGACGTACACGCCGTATTCGAGCAGGAGAGCAGCCGCGGTGGCCGCGGCACTCCAGGCTGGCGGCAGGCCGACGTAGCTTGCTGGAAGCACCGGCCAGAGGAGCGCGATGGTGGCGACCCAGGCCGATGCGAGAGCGATGCTGAGCGCACGGACGGGATGGCGCGCAACGCCGGGCCTGCGCAGCATCAGGGCATAAACGCTGCCCATCACTACGCCTCCGACGGCCGACCCGACGAATCCGCCGATGAGAGCCTGCTGCTTGGCCGCTAGCGCCCCGCCCATGAGGCTCAGCAGGTGGAGGAACTGGTCGACCGGCACGTGAGGGAGCACGCGGTCGGCCACGAGCTCGGAGGGCAGCGAGACTCCGGCGAGCCGGAGCAGGGCCTGGACGAGAGCAAACGCGAGGCCCGCGAGCAGGCCCGCGGCGGCCCCACGGCGAACGCTGATCACACCTCTGGTTTAGTGGGCGTTCGTTACTTCTCCGTGACAGGAAGAGTCAGGCGGGGAGGCTGAACCAGAAGCGGGTGATCCCTGCCTTGGAGTCGGCGCCCACCTGGCCGCCGACGGCCTCGACCAGCTGTTTCACGATGGCAAGGCCGATGCCCGCCCCACCGCGAACAGTGTCACGTGACTTCTCGACCCGGTAGAACCGTTCGAATACGTGGCTCAAGTCGCCGGCGGGGATACCCGCTCCGGTGTTGGCGATCGAGACGAGGACCGAATCGCGCTGCTGCTCAGCCCGCACCCACACGGTGCCGGCTCGCGGTGTGTAGCGGACCGCGTTCTGCAGCAGGTTGCCGATCACCTGGTACAGCGAGTCCAGGTCGGCCCGCGCCGCCAGCCGAGGCGGCAGCTCCACGTTGACACTGATCGATCTGCTCTCGAATCGCGGCCGGTTCAGCTCCAGCAGGGCATTGATCAGCGGGACCAGATCCAGATCCTCGGGGAAGGGCACGGGATCGACGCCGGCGGCCAGGGCGTCGAGAGAGTGGGACAGGCGCCGCAGCCGGCCGACCTCGTTCTGGAGCGAGGCGAAGATCTCCGGCCCCGGCTCGACCACCCCTTCTTTGAGCCCCTCCATGTAGCCATGCAGGTTGGTGAGGGGGGTCCGGAGCTCATGGGCAAAGTTGAGGATCAGCTCCCGGCGCTGGCGTTCCTGGTCCTCGAGGCTCGCGGCCATCTGGTTGAAGGAATCCGCCACCGAGGCGAGTTCCGGCGCGGCGGGCCGCCGCACCCGTGCGTCGTATCCCCCCGAAGCGATGCGCCGTGCGGCGCCGGCCAGCTCGTCGAGGGGTCGCTCGATGATCCGGCCCAACACAATCGCGAGGACCAAGGAGCCCGCAATGGCCAGGCCCGAGGCGACGAGGAAGACCCATGTGATCGATTCGTTGAACATGGCGTGCGAGACCGCGGCAGTCGCTCCGTGCTGCGCCATCAAGCGGTCAAAAGTGGCCGAACCGACGAGCAGTACCCCCATCGCGATCGTGGCCACAGTCAGTGCCGCCACCAGCATGGCGCTGACTGCCACCCGGGCGGCCACGGACCGCATTCTCATGGTCCCGCCAGGCGGTAGCCGATGCCGCGGACGGTGACCACGTGACCCGGATCGCGCGCGCTGTCGCCGAGTTTAGAACGCAACCGGCGCACGTACACGTCGATGCTGCGATCCTGGATGCCGTCGGCCTCGGATCTGATGACCGCGTCGATGAGGAACGCACGCGTCAAAACCCGCCCGCGCGCATGGACCAGGGCATGAAGCAGGTCGAACTCGGAAGTGGTCAGCTCGAGCGTCTGATCATCCAGTTTGGCCAGGCGACGGGCTGGGTCCACGACGATGTCGCCGTAGCGAATCGTGGACGTTTGCGCCGAGCGCGTCCGCCTGAGCACCGAGCGCACTCGCGCCACCAGCTCGGAAGGCGCAAAAGGCTTGGCCAGGTAGTCATCGGCGCCTGATTCCAGGCCCGCGACCCGCTGGGCGGTCGAGCCCAGTGCGGTCAGCATGATGATCGAGACATCGTTCTCCTCGCGCGCGGCTCGTGCGACCGCCTGTCCGTCCAGCTCGGGCAGCATCAGGTCCAGCACCACCAGGGCGGGCGACAGCTCTCTGATCATCTTCAGCGCGCTCAACCCGTTCTGGGCGATCGCCACCCGGTAGCCGGCACGCTGCAGGTATTTCTCGACGAGCTGGGCGATCAGCAGATCGTCGTCGACGACGAGGACCAGCGGTTGATCGCGGTCTTTCACGGTGTTGAGAATGCCAGCGATCGAGGTTGCACGGCGCCCTGGATCGAGCAGCTGCGAAGGTAGGCCAGCCAGTGCTGCAGCACTTGCACACAGTGTGTGCGCGCGCCCTCCGCCGGCGGCTCGCGTTCGAGTGTCAGGAGGACGGCGCTGGCACGGTTGCCCAGCCACCGGTGTGCGAAAACACCTGCCGTGCCCGCCGGCTCGGCGCCGGAGACGCGGACATCCGGATATCGCCAGGAGCCGGGCGCGGCTGCCGGCGCTGCGATGAAACGTTCGTTGACGATGCGGAGAGCGGCGAGGAGAGCCCGTTCGTGGGCGAACTCAGAGGTCAGACAGAGCTGCCTCGAGCGCCGGATCAAGCCCTCGTAAGCGACCGTCCCCTGCACGCGCGAAAGTCGCATCGCCGTCGCGAGCTCGGCCATCGCCGCGGCAAACGCGCCCAGGTTGAGGTGTGACTCCGGCCCGTCCATATACATGCGATACGTGAGAGTGGGCACTCGTGCACCGAGATAGCCCGTGTCCTCTTCAACCGTGTAGCCGGTCACCTGGCCTGAAGTCACCAGGTGATCGAGGTGCGAGAGGATCACGATGCCACCGAATGAACCAGACGCAGGCGCCGCAAACGCTCCAGGGATTCGCCGAATCGCTCCTCGATCGGACCCTGCTCACTCAGCCAGGCGACGTAGCGCACCAGGCCTTCCTCCAGCGTCACAGTGGGCTCGTAGCCGGCGGCCACTGCCACCGCGATGTCTGGCGTCAGCGCCCGCATCTCGCCGGGACGGTACGCTCCCGGTATCTCCATGCCGGTTCGCGAGTCGAGGAGATCCAGCAACACCTCAGCCAGCCGGCGCACAGACGTCGGATACCCAGTGCCGATGTTCACCGCCAGGCCGTCCAGACGATGTGACTCGGCCGCCAGCAAGCAGGCGCGCGCGACATCGCCGACGTAGCAGAGGTCGCGGGTCTGCTCGCCGTCCTCGTAGAGGATGGGCGGCAGGCCGTTCACCAGACGGGAGCAGAAAACGGCGATCACCCCTGTATAGGGGTTGAAGAGCGATTGGCGCGGTCCGTAAGTGCAGGCGAAGCGGAGCGCGACGGCGGGGATTCCGACCTGCCGTGACCAATTGAGGGTGAGCCGCTCCTGGTCGAGCTTGGTCAGGGCGTAAACCGTCTCGCCGCCGATGGGAGCTGACTCGGGCGTCGGCACCGACTCGGCGGCTCTACCGCAAACTGGGCATGGCACGGCGAACCGGCCCGCGGCCAACGCGGTCTCTGCTCGCGGGGGCGGGTTAGAAGTCCCGTGCACCGGGCAGCTTACGGAACCCTCGATGTAGACGGCCTGAGACGAGGCGACGATGAGCTTCCGCACTGGCAGGGCGCGGTCGCGGATGACCTCCAGCAGACGGGCGGTGCCCAGGCTATTGACGTCGATGAACTTGCCGATCTCGGGCATGTAGCCGCCATAGGCGGCAAGGTGAAACACGGTGTCCACGGTGTCGAGTGCGGGGCCGAGGGCCGCCGGGTCGCGGACGTCGCCCAGGACAAACTCGGCGCCTGGGTTCAACCAGCCCGGCTCCCCGCGGCTGTGGGTCTGCGGCTCGAGGTTGTCCAGGACCCTTACCTTCCAGCCTTCGGCCACCAGCAGATCGACGAGGTGCGACCCGATGAGGCCGGCGCCGCCGGTGACGAGCGCGAACCGCCTAGGCAACCCGCGCTCCGGAACGGCGGATGAGGCTCAGCGCGAGCGCGGTCCAGCGGAGGTCCTGCCGTCGGCAGATTTCCCGAACTAACAAGTCCAGGTCCTGCTCGGTGTCGACGTCGAACTCCGAATCCAACTGGAATACAGAGAGGCGCTGCGCTCGAGCCTGGTCCAGCATCTCAACGAGCGTTGACGCCTTGCTCATCGAAGTGCCTGGGAAGATGTCGTGGAAGCGGCGCATCCCGACCAGGTAGTAACCCCCATCGAGTGTCGGACCGACCACGACGTCATGCGACTCGAGGGCGGCGAAGCCCTCCTCGACTCGCCTGGGGAGAAGCTGGGGCGAGTCGGTCGCGGCGAGGATGACGCGCCCCTCCTTTGCCACATCACAATCGCGGAACAGGTTCGCCTGGCGCACCGCCCAGCCTCGCCCCTGCTGGCTGCGAACCGCGTCCGCTCTCGCCGCCAGCCGCCGGAGGCGTGGCCAGGAGTCCGGCGTGACATACCAGGCGACGTCGTAAGGGGCTTTGGCGAAGCGTTCGACCAGGTCGCGAACGAAGCCCTCATACAGGTTCGCCGCCTCTTGCATTCCGATCTTTGCGCCCAGGCGTGTCTTGACCTGGCCTGCGATCGGCGCCTTGGCGGCGAAGTAGAGCCGGCTCATGCCCCGGCTCCAGCTGGTCGCCAGCGCGACCAACGGGCAACGGTCCAGAGGATGCGAAATCCGGCGCGGATGCTGCCCGAGAAGGTGCCGCTCACCTTGGAGACACCGATCCGTCGCCGGTGCCGCACGGGCACCTCGAGGTAGCGGTATCGAGCGCGCAGGGCCTTGACCGTCATCTCGGTCGACCAGCCATAGGTTCGGGCGCTCGGCTGGAGCGCGAGCAACCGGTCGACCCGGATTGCGCGCATCGGCCCCAGGTCGGTGACCTGGGCGCCGGACATCCAACCGATCAGGTAGGTCGCGAATCGATTGCCCCAGCGCTGCGCCAGGGTCATGGAACCCGATTCGCGCTTGCGGCGCGCGCCCACGACCAGATCGGCAGCTCCAGCCCGCACAGGCGCCAGAACGCTTTCAAGGTCCTGCGGGTGGTCGGCTCCGTCTCCGTCAAGGAAGACGGCGATGCCGTCGCGGGCGGCACGCACCCCCGCCAGGCAGGCTCTTCCGTACCCACGCTGCGGCTCCTCGATGACCTCGGCGCCAGCCAAGCGGGCCACCGCAGCGGTCCCGTCGCGGGAACCGTTGTCGACGACGATGATCCGGTCCGTCCGGACGTCGACGATGCCGCGCAACGATGCGACGAGCTGACCGATCGCAGCTTCTTCGTCCAGACAGGGGATGATGACCCGGAGTGGCTCGGCGTCGCTTAACGCCACGCCGTAATAGGTACCGCCCGATTGTTACTGGTCCGTGACTATGGCTCAGTTGACCGAGACTGTTCGCCTAGGCTTCTCTGCAAGAACCAAATCGGCCGGCGGGCAGCCTCTCGATGAGCGTCAGGATCGTGCCTGCACGAGCATCACTCCCTAGGGCACAGAGGAGGCCCAGAAATCTCGATGATCTGCCGCGTCGCGTAGCGGCCCAGAACTTCTCGCGTGCGCTTCCGGTTGCTGCCCGCCAGGCGGCCGTGTTGGACCGCCCCGCCGACACGATGCTCATCGCAGCGCTGTGGTGCTATCCCGCGCGGGCGGTGCGGCGGCGAGTGAGCGGGAACCGTAGGGGCGTTAGTGGTGGGCGGGCGTTTTCGTGATCGCTCGCCTTTGTGCTTACCTCGCCTCGATGATCGGAGACACCCTGGGCAGCTCTCCGACCTGCTATTGGTGGCTGGTTGACAGCTATTCAGCCGGACTTGTTGGACTCCGGTGGACAAATCTGACAGGGCGTTCAGATCGACCCTCGTGGACTCCAGCGGACGACAGTCTGCCGGAATGGCATTCAGAAGGTCGGGGGTTCGAATCCCCCCGGGTCCACCTCGTTTCTGAATTCAGATCCGCCCTCGGCGCTGCCTATTTAGGGAGTGCGTTATTGTCGGGTTGACACCTATTTGACACCTACGCCGGACAGCAATCGCCGTTCTCGAGACAGGTGAGGCAGGACGCACCTTCCCCGAGCTCGAACTCCTCCTCGCCGGCGAAACGGCGAACTCGCTACAACCAGCCCTTTGCCTCTGCCAGCTTCGCCGCTTCCGATCGGTTCCTGCAACCCAACTTCTGGATTGCATTCGAAAGGTGATTGCGCACGGTGCCCCTGGATAGGAAGAGTGTGTGAGCTATTTCGTCAAGGTTTGCCCCACGATCGGTGGCCGCAAGCACCTGGCGTTCTCGTTCGGTCAAAGGACTCACGCCCTCGCTGAGCGCGGAAGCCGCCAGGCCCGGATCGACGACGCGCTCGCCCCGTGCCGTGCGCCGGATGGCGTGCGCGAGCTGCTCTGGCGGTGCGTCCTTCAGTAGGAAGCCGTACGCCCCCGTTTCCATCGCCCGGCGCAGGAAGCCGGGCTTGCCGAAGGTCGTCAGGATGAGACTGCGGCAGTGCGGCAGGCTCTCATGCAGCGCAGCTGCGGAGGTGATGCCGTCGCCGCCCGGCATCTCGATGTCCATCAGGGCGACGTCCGGGCGGCAGGCCATGGCCGCAGAGATGACTTCATCGGCTCGCGCCACCTCGGCCACCACCTCGATGTCGCTCTCCATCGCGAGCAGCGCGCGCAGCGCCCCGCGCACCATCGCCTGGTCCTCGGCGATCAGGACGCGAATCACGTCACGACCTCCGCATCGAGGGCGCTCAGGTCGGCGCTCACAGGGGTCGGTACTGTGGCTCGCAGGCGAAAGCCACCGTCCGGTTGAGCCATGGCCTCGACCTCTCCGCCCACCGCCGCGAGCCGCTCCGCAAGCCCGCGGAGGCCATTCCCAGCCGGCGACTGAGGCACGCGCCAGCCGTCGTTGACGACGTCGACCTGGACATGGGCGGGATCTCGGCTGAACGCGATCCGGCATCGCTTAGCGCCCGAATGCCGGATCACATTGGTCGTGGCCTCGCGAACCACCCAGCCCAGGACAGCCTCGGTCTCGCGGTTGAGCGCCCCCACGTCCTGCTTGATGTCGACCTCGACCCCGCCCGCCTCGAGCGCGACTCGGGCGGCCGTCAGCTCGGTGGACAGGGTCGGCTGCCGGTAGCCGGAGACTGCCTCGCGCACCTGACGCAGAGCTTCGCGGCTGAGGCTCAGCATGTCGCGGACCTCGTCGAGGCCCGGTGCTCCCTCCGGCAGGAGCCTGGTCGCCAGCTCACCCTTCAGCGTGATCAGGGAGAGGCTGTTGCCCAACAGGTCGTGGAGGTCGCGTGAGATTCGAGCGCGCTCGTTGTCTGTCGCATGCTGGACGATCTCCGTCCGCGCGGCCCGCAGGGCGGCTAGCGTGCTCAGCAGATAGCGCAAGCCCATCGCGCTGCCGCCGAAAAGGAGCAGGCCCGGGGCGACCAACACCGTTTGAAGGACAACCGTGCCTGTCAGTGAGTGCGCCAGGACGATTCCATCCACCATCGTCACCACGCCGACCACGGACAGGGCGATCACGGCGCGCCGGGGCGGGAGTCCGAAACCCGCGATGAGCCCCGAGATCAAGAAGTAGTTAATGCCGATCTCGCCTTGCAGGTGGTCGAGCGCCAACGCGACGACGGTTAGAGAGGAAACCGTCGCGACCGGGACCCGTGGGCCGGTATACGCGGACCCACGGAAGACGTACCAGACGAAGGTCAAGCAGTACATGGCGCCGATGCCCAGGAAGACGGCTGCACGTGAGCCCTGCACCGTGCCGCGCATGTATGCATCCGCCAGCGGCCACATCAACGCCAGGCAGGCCAGCGCGCCGAACTTTCCCCACCTCTCCAACCAGGTCATGCGGTGACGCGAGCGTACTCCGCGGTCATCGCATGGCCAAGTGCCCGGGAGCAGCTCACTTCCATGACTGCAGTCACGATCGATACGTGATCCGGCGGACGCTCAAGTCCTGACCGCGGGCACTTCCGGTAATGGCGCGTGGAGCCGATGCTGCCTGCACTGACCTTAGGAGGTGGTAGCCATGCGACCGATGCCCGGGTCCTCGCCGCCGGCCCGGTTCAAGCGCGCCGTCCGCGAGCACCCCCTCGCCGCCTTCCTCTTGACTGCACCACTCGCGTGGCGGGTCACGACATTCCGCGTTCTCGCCGCGCTGGGTGGGTGCGTCTTCCTCGTGCCGCTGCAGCAGGCTATCTCGCCCTGGGGCGCAGTGACGCTCAGCAACACGGACGGGGTGACAGACGTCAACCTTCATCGCTGGTCTGCGGCGCTCGCGGGCGGGCCCGACGCCGGGCTCGCGGCGTTGCTCTTCTACTTGGCGTGGCGTCCGATGCGGGCGCAGCTCGTGCTCCAGTGGGCGGCCCTGGCCGCGATCGTGTTTCTCGCCGCGAACGTGCCCTTCGCCGGGCCTGCGGTGGCGGTCTACGCCATCCCCGTCGTGCTGGTTCTGGCCGCGTATCCGGAGCCGCGCGCATTGCTGAAGGCCCCATGGGTGGACGGCGTGCGGCTCCCGCTCCTAGGGCCCGGAATCCTGATTGCGGTCTTCCTATTGGTGGATGCGTCCCGAGCGATGGTCCTTCAGATCGGCGGAACCGGTGAGCTGGCGCGCAACTATGACGCGGCGAGCAACGCCGAGCACATGGTCAACGTCGGTCTTGCCGCACTGCTGGCCGGAATGCGGAGGCCAGGGTCTCAACCGCTCGCACTGATGGCCGCGGCCGTCCTCGTCTTCCTGGGAGCCGCCGCGATCACCGTTCCCTCCAATCCAGGAAGCTGGGGCGTCCTGGGCGGCGCGGCGACCGTTGCCGCCGGCGCGGTCCTGGCAGCAGCCGCAACCTACGAATGGCTGCGATCCCGGTCGGCACGCCAAATATGAGCCAGGCAGCAGTCGTCGAACAGTCGCCTGATTCCTCGTCTCGAGTGATACAGCTCCTGCGCCGCCATCCCCTGATCTCCTTCTTCGTCATGGCCTACGCCATCTCGTGGACGTACGTGATCGCGTTCCTGGTCGTCTGGCCGCTGCCCGACACCATCGTCACCGATACCCCGGAGCTGCTCGGTCCGGTCGTGGCCGGTTTCGTCATGACGGCCGTGATGGGCGGCCGGGCAGGCGTCCGGCAGCTCCTGCGCCGGTTCGTGATGTGGCGAGTCCGCGCGGTGTGGTACCTGTATGCCCTCGTTGCGATCCCGGCGCTCTACTTAATCGCGGTCGCCCTCGTCCCCGGGGCGCTGGGCTCGTTCAAGGCCCCGCCGCTCACGATGTCGCTCCTCTATCCGGTGTTCTTCATCGTCGTTCTTGTCCTCGACGGCCCGCTGCTGGAGGAACCGGGTTGGCGTGGCTTCGCGCTGCCCCGTCTGCAGGCGCGCTGGGGCGCGCTTTTGGGGGCCGTGATCCTCGGAATCATGTGGGCCGGCTGGCACGCACCGCAGTACTTCACGAAAACGTTTGCAGCCGCCAACGGCGGTCTCAGCGTTTCGGGCGTGATCGTTTTCCTGCTGGCCGTCGTCAGCTTCTCCGTGCTGATCACATGGGCTTTCAACAACACAGGAGGCAGCTTGCTGATTGCGATCCTCATCCATACGGCGATCAACTTCACCCAGGCCTTCACCAGCGACCTGTTCCCAGCCGCGGCATACAACGAAGTCGTTCCGGCGGCAGTCTTCGGCACCGCCGCAGTTATCGTCGTGATCGCGACGCGCGGCCGCCTCGGTTTCAAGCAGGCAGCAGCGTGATCGGCCGTGCGGCCGCACGGTTCCCGCTGGGAGGTCGAAAGGGGGCCTGGTGGGGCGTCGCGTTCGTGATCCTGCTGCTTGTGAGTGCAGCGATGGTCTCGCTTCCCACTGCCGCGGAACCGGGAGATCGCATCGCCGCCTTCTACAACGCGCACCAGCAGGTGATCGTCTGGCAGCAGATCGTTGGCACCCTCGCGCTCCTCCCGTTTCTGGCCTTCGCCGCCGCCCTGTCGCGTTGGGCTCGGATGGACGGAAGGCGGAATCGATGGCTGATGCCGGCCGCAGGGCTCGTGGCGCTCGCGACAGTTGCCACCAGCCTGGTTGCTGTCGCCATGGCCTTGATGCCGGACCTATCGCCGGCTCTGGCACACCAGCTCACGGTGATCGAAGACCTGGCCGACTCCGTTCTGTTCGCTTCGCTCGCCGGGTTTGTGCTGGCCACCTCGACCGGGGCGCCCGTCTGGGTGCGTGCGCTCGCGGTTCTCGTGGCCATAGCCAGCCTGGCTCGGGCGGTTCTAAGTCCTTTCGGTGTGACCGTGCTCGATGTTGCCGCCCCGCCGGCGGTGCTGGCCTTCCTGTTACTGATGAGCGGTCGCCTCCTCTTCGGCCCGGCCGCGGGCCGCCACTCTGTCGAGGCGGGGCCGTGACCCGAGGTTGGGCCCGCCTGCTGGCGTGGGGAAGCGCCGGCGCCACCATGGCCGCGATTCCATCGGCCCGACTGATCATCGCCCAGCCGCATCCGGGGCAGCTGCGGATGAAGGGCAGCGAGGGCACGCCTCCCGGAACGCGATCCCAGCAGATCGGAAACCGTAAGGAGAAATGACGTGAGATCCATTGTCTTCCTCGCGGTGATCGGAACCCTAGGATTGCTAGGGCTGCTCGGCAGCACATCGCTTTCGGTGGTCGCCGCGCCGGTCAACAGTCCCGATTACGCGGCCATCGACTCGTACGTCTCGAACAGCTTGACCGGAACACCAGGCTTCGCACTCAGCATCGTCCACGGCGATCGGGTCACTCACGTGAAGGGGTTCGGGTTCGCCAACTCGGCCGGTGTGCCGATGACCGCCGACACCCCTCTGGTAATCGGGTCTCAGGCCAAGTCTTTTACCGCTCTGGCGATCATGCAGCTGAGCGAGAGCGGAGTGTTATCTCTCGACTCGCCTGTCCAGGATTACCTTCCCTGGTTCCGCGTCGCCCAGAACGACTCTAGCCAACAGATGACGATTCGGCAGCTACTCAACCAGACCAGCGGCCTGCCACCCAGCGCCCCATTCGACACCCCCGTGACTACCGTGGAAAGCCGGGTCCGCGACCTCGCCTCAGTCCATTTGACAGCCCCGCCCGGCCACCTGTGGCAGTACTCCAACTCGAACTACGACGTCCTTGGACAGGTCGTCGCGACCGTAAGCGGCCAAACCTACGGCGACTACATGCGCGATCACGTCTTCCAACCGCTGGCCATGACTCACACCTTCACTTCGGAGGCGGAGGCGCAGGCGAACGGATTGGGCGAAGGCCACCAGTGGTGGTTCGGGCTGCCAGTAAGCAGCGACACCTACAGGCAGGACTACGTGCCGGCCGGCTTTCTAGTCTCGAGTGCGAACGACATGAGCCACTTTCTTATCGCTCAGCTCAACGGCGGAACATACAACGGCCAGAGAGTTGTCTCCGCACAGGGCGTCGCCGCCATGCACGAAGGCGTGGTCAAGGTCGGCACTGGCGGCTCTTACGGCATGGGTTGGCTGGCTGACACCCTTAATCGCACTCCTGTTGTCTCTCACGACGGCGACTCCCTGAACATGCACACGGACATGATCCTCGTCCCCACCCACGGCTGGGGCGTGGAGATCATTGCCAACTCCGACAGCCTGCCGATTCTCCTCGGCGCTTCGGTTGGAACCACCGTGAAGGGTGTGATCTCGATGCTCACGGGCTGGTCGGTTCCGCCAACGCCTGCTCCCCTCGCGATCTACACCGTCTTCGACCTGCTTGTCCTGGCCCTGATCGCTTTCCAGCTTTGGTCCTTGATTCGTGCGCTGCAGCAACAGCCGAATGTAAAGCCCGGCTGGAGCTTGCTCCTTCGGCGAATAGCCCTACCAATGGGATGGCGACTCGTGGCAGCAGCTCTGCCCCTCGGCCTTCTCTTGATCCTAGGGTCGTCATTAGGCGCGCCCATTTCCGTGATCGCGACGACCGACATCGGCCTGTCAGGGATCGCGATTGCCGCTCTGTTGTTGGTCAACGGCGCGGTCCGAGCTGTCCTGGCAGGAACGGCGATGCGATCAAGGACCCAGGTGGTGACCGGCCCCTGAACCGGGTGGACAGTAAGTTGGGCGTACCAGTACGCATCCAGTACGCAGCCGCTCTCAATCACGAGGTGTCTGAATCGCCCTGGGTTTGATGGAGGCTGAGGGGCGCTTGCGGCGCCCAAAAAGGCTTGCAATACAAGGTTCCTTGCTCTACAGTACAGCAGGTGCCGATCGATGGGCTCGCTACGCAGCTTCGCAAAGGCGTCATCGAGTACTGCGTGCTGGCGATGCTGAAGGAGGCGCCGCTCTACGGCGGTGAGGTGATCCAGCTATTGCGTACAAAAGGACAGATCCTTGTCAGCGAGGGCACCATCTACCCCCTTCTGAGCCGGATGCGTTCCGAGGGTTTCGTCGAGACGGAATGGCGCGACACACCGGCCGGCGCACCGCGTCGTTACTACCGGCTCAGCCGCTCCGGTCAGAGGGCGGTCGCCGAGTTCCGCGACGAGTGGTTCAGATTCCGCGACTCCGTAGACGAGATCTTTCGCGATGGAGGGGGACAGAGATGACCGCAGTCCGTGCCAGTCAGTTGATCGATGCGTATCTCCGCCGCCTCGAGAAAGAGCTGGCGGATCTGCCCACTGCAAAGCGCCACGAGATCGTCGACGAGATTCGAAGCCACATCGCTGGCGAACGCTCCGCGATGGTCGACGAGACGGACGCCAACCTGATGAACCTCCTGGATCGGCTCGGCGACCCAGCGGAGATTGCGGCGGAAGCGCGAAGCGGGGCGGAGCGCCGACGGCCTGCCCCAGGGTTCCGCCGTTTTGGGACGTTGGAGGTTCTTGCCCTGGCGCTCATGCTGCTGGCGTGGCCGGTTGGAGTCATCCTCCTATGGGCGTCGAGAGCGTGGACGACACGCGAAAAGGTGCTGGGATCGGTTCTACCTCCTGGCGGCTATCCAGGAGCCTTTCTGGTGATGTCGACTTTCCACTGGTTCGTGTCGATGGCGGACTCGGGACCCAAGTGGGGCCAAATAACCGTCGGCGCCGTGCTATTCACAGTCAGCCTGCTGCTGCTCACTGCACCGATCGGAATGTGCGTCTACCTAGCCACCCGAATGAGAGTGCCCTCTCAGCAGCAGGGCGACGTTCGAGGCAGCTCGCGTTGGTGAATCTGATTGATCCACCAGAGGAGGACCGACCGATGATCTCGCCGAAAGCCCTTGCAAGAATCGCTGGATCCTTATATCTAGGCACGAGCGTGCTCTTCGTGTTCGCCGTTCAAGTGCGCGCCCGAATCATTGAACCAGGCGACGCGTCAGCCACGACTGACAACATTCGCGCGGCTGCCACGCTGTTCCGCGTCGCCTTCGTGGCCGACCTGGTGTCTAGCGTTGGTTTCTTGCTGCTCGCGCTGGCCCTCTATCTGTTGCTCAAGCACGTAAACGAGTTTGCAGCTGTCGCCATGGTCACGTTTGTTGCGGTGATGACCGCTGTGGGTTACCTCAACGCGCTGAATCAGTACGCCGCGCTGACGATCGCCACCAGCACGGAGTACACAAGAGCATTCGGCCTTGCCGGGTCCAGCGCTTTGGTGATGATGTTCACCGGTATTCAGAGCAATGGGCTGGCCATTCAAGAGCTGTTTTGGGGTATGTGGCTGCTGCCGCTGGCTTACCTGGTAATCAAGTCGGGCTACTTTCCCAAAATGTTCGGCGCCCTGCTGATCATTGCCGGTCTCAGCTGGATCGCTGAGTTCTTCGCCATCTTCCTCCTGCCAAACCTACCCGGTTTCGCCTCCATCCTGGGCCTTGGAGAACTGATCTTCGCAGCGTGGCTGCTGGTGAAAGCAGTGAGACTCCCTCCATCGGGGGCATCTCTTCCGAAGGGTGTCTCATCAGTTACTGCCAATGTTCCGTAGTGGGCAGGAATGATCGAAGGTCATGCCTGTCCAGGGTGCAATCGTGTTCCGGTAATAGTGGCGAAGGCCCCAGCGTAACCCGTGTCACTCGGTGAGTCCGAGACAACTCTCCGCATAGCCGTCCAAGTCGACGACGCGGGCCGTGCCCTCCTTGCCAGTTGTGGCGATGCGCCGTTGCCACTCTAACTCTCGCTGTTCAACCGCTGGCGCTTGCCTGCTGTCCTCTTGTGGTGACCTCGATGGCAGCTCGCATTACAGAGCTGTTTGACAGCTACAAGGGTGGACTTCGGTCGACTCTGGTGGACAAACGGACAGACCCGTCGTCGATTTCAAATTCAGAACTTTAGTGGACGCCGGTGGACGACCTTCCGCTTGAATGGCATTCAGAAGGTCGGGGGTTCGAATCCCCCCGGGTCCACCTCGTTTCTGAATTCAATCCCCCACCCGACATTGTCAGTGATCGTGGAGCTCTGCCTGTAAGGGTTGACACCTATTTGACACCTACGCCGGACACCTCATAGCCGCGGCTTTGGAGGTGGAGGGGGCCACGCGGCCCGGCCCGCAGCCGACATTGCTTCTATCGGTAGAACCTGATGGCGACGGTGTATCACTAAACCGGCAACCCCACTCGGAACACACCCTCACAGCACAGGTTTGGGTCAGCGAGTAGGACAAACACCCCGGTGCCGGTTTGGTGCTGGTCGAGCAATACTGGTGGGCGAGAGGACGTCCGAGCGGGCGTCCGCACTGGGAGGCTGGACGCGATGACTATGTCCGAGAAGGTCCCATTGATCTTGGTCCCAGGAGGAATGGCGCCAGGCCAGGTTCGTTACGCCGCACTGATCGAGGCTCTGGGCCCTGGAGTCGACGCAGCGATCAAAGACCTCGAGGTCTACGCTGGCCCCTCCATCCCTGCCGGCTACTCCGTGGAGACGGAGGTTGAGGCAATCTCGCGCAAGGCGGATGAAGTCCACTTCGATAGATTTCACCTCTATGGCTACTCAGGGGGCGCCGCCATCGCCCTGGCTTATGTCGCGACGCACCCCGAGCGTGTGATGAGCCTGGCAATGGATGAGCCTGCCACCGACTTCAGTGAGGAGCAAACAGCAGCCGCCGCCGCGCTTGGCGAGCGCATGAACCGCCTGCCACAAGAGGACGCCATGGTCGAATTCTTCAAATTCTCGCTGCGTCCTGGCGTCGAGATGCAGTCGCGATCGGAGGGACCTCCCCCCGCATGGATGGCGAATCGTCCGGCGGGACTTGCGGCGATGATGTCGGCCTTCATCACGTACAGACTCCGGTCCGAGGGCTTACGCGAGTTCCATGGGCCCGTGTACTACTCCTACGGGAGCCTCAGCGCCGACTACACCGAGAAAATGTGCCACCGCGTTGCGAATTACTTCCCCGACTTTACTGCCGAGCGGTACGAAGGGCTCCACGGCTTCAACCCCTCGCAAACGGCTGAGCCGAAGCGTGTTGCCGACGCGCTGCACCGACTCTGGTCGCGCGTGCCGGCGTCACAGGCACCGGGAGGCGGTCAAGCCGTCCTCTAGATGTCGCTCGAGTGATCGGTATCTAATGACAATGCGGATCACGGGATGGCTCGGTGAAGCGGTGGGCCGGCGCTCTCGGTCGCCGGAATCACCCAGGAGCGCTGCATTCGAGATGGCTTTAGAGTCGGCGTGCACAGTTCGCTAGTGCCGCAGCCACTGCAGCAACGCCGGCGTCACCTGGCGGCACATAGCGGACTATCACCCGGCCAGAATGAACTCTGGTGCTACGCAATGGCGCGCGGGATTTCGCACAACTCGGGACCGTGAGCGCTGGGCAGCGCTGAGCGGCTACGGTAGTCACGACATTTGAGGCGGTCACTCTCGGTCTGGCGCTGGGTACGAGCGGGCTAATCGTCACACCACTTCATCCGGGTGACGTCCTCGCTTGGTGGACATACGGACGTCTGCCGTTGCAACCGCAATCTTCGCTGCCTCCGGGCAATCCAGTCACGTTTGCACCGGGGCTCGCAACTGCACAACGGCGACTAGTAACACGACGCGAAGTCCGGGAGGGGAGGGTTGACATTCATGGCGTTCACCGACGAGCATTTCGTGGCAAAGCAAGCATGCTAAGGTCGCCGGGTCAGGGCGACTGAAGGGAGGGGAACCCAGATGGCAGTCAGCATCCGACGAAGAGAGCGCTCGCGAACGAAGACTGGCACGAAGTCTGTGGATCAGCTCAGAACGATGGTCGACAGTCTCATTAAGGAAAACCGGTCTCTCAAGCGGCGGTTGGCGCGCTTAGAGGCAAAGGCGTCATCCGGCGCTGCTACGAATCGCTCAGCAGGGGCGGTCACAAGGACTATCGCCACCATGGCGCGTCGAATCGAGCGCGCGCTTGGTACTTCCGTGGCCACAACCAAACGGCGTAGATCGGGCTCGTCTGTTGCGTCCCGTCGTCGAGTTGGCCGGTCGTCGTCGGTGAGCGCCGCTCGTAGGCCCGCCAGCCCGGAAACGCGAGCCAAGCGTCTGGCGGCGCTGGCCCGGGCTCGCGAGGCTCGAGCGGCAAAGAGGGCCACGGCAATAGCTGCTTCTCAGTAACCCCTTGCTTTCAACAAGCGGGCGGTATGTCCAGCCGAGTTCGGGCGCGTGAGCGCCTCTCCGGCGCCACGCCGCCCTGGTCCTCGACCCTGGGGCCAGAACTTGCTGTTTCGCTGGCGTTGTCGCCGCTCCGCAGCGGCATCCTGATTGGTGCTTGCCCTGGTCGCAGTTTTCATACCAGTGGATTCAGCGCTGTTTGGCAAACGGTTGCTAGGAGTTAGGCGAACTCTGGCTGCGACGAATGTCGGCCGGAGGTTCGCCGGAATAGCACCACGCCGGTTGCAACCATCCAGATCCAGAAGCCGAGCATCCATGAGCCGAGGGGAGATGATCCTCCGACGACGTTCTGAGCCATCGCCGATAAGAAGACCGATGAGGCAATGCCGAAAACGCCGACAACTAGGCCGGGCCATCCGAGCCAGCGAGGAAACTGGCCAGAGATGACCTGAGCAAGCGAAGTGGACACCATGGCTACTGCGATCGCCGGAAATACCGCAAAGCCGACAGTATCCGCCGCGTAGTGCAGTGCGACGATGCCAGCAGGATCGCCGCCGCCGGCCGCCATCCGGCCCGCAGCAGCGAACAGGGCCGTCATCGCGACTTCAAAAACGACCGAGAGGACCATCGCACCGAGTGCAAGGTCGGCCAGCGCGCGAACTCCAGCGGTGCGCTGGAGTGAGGCCCGGGCACCCGCGGAGAAGGCAATCCGGCCTAACAGGACAATACTGGCGCCTGCGGCTCCGATCAGCAGGTTGGTCTTCTGGGCCGAGTAGTAGGCGACAAGCTCTGAAGTCTTCGCCACCGGAGGTGACGTCGCGGACACGAACGGGAACAGGATCGGTATCTCCAGGAGGTACCAAATGGCGCCCGCTAAGGCGAGCCGGTTGCCAATAAGGTGTGGCACCTCAGCCATCAAGAGCAGTATCGCCCGTCAAGACAGGCGTAAGTGGCCACGGGGTGTGGCCGCCGCGGCAAGGTCAGTGGATGGCCAGCGGGCCGCCCTGTCGAGCAAGGTCCGGCGACCCATTTGAATCGTCCGACTGGCAGGCCCTCACGACCGATCCCCTTCGATCCACAACCCTGGCGTTCGTGGCGATAAGCTCTCGCCAGATGAGCGAATCCAACCTCAGCCGAATCGGTGCCGCAGCCGGAGCCACGTCCGTGTTAATCACTTTCATCGGCTTTGGCGTACACGGCGGACTGCCGGCCGCCACCACCGCCGGCGCGGTCGGTACCTATGTCAATGGAGTCAGCGCGAGCCAGGCCGGAATCGGCAACTACCTCGAGCTCCTCGGCTACCTGGTCTTTCTGGCCTTCGCGGTCTACCTCTATGCCGTCGCGCGAGCCGGCGCCGCGGATTCCCTGCACTGGCTTAACGTGCTTGGCTTGGCCGCCGCCATAACCTACATCGCAGTCAGCGCGTCCGCGATTGCTGGACAGCTGCTAATGGTTGAGTGGGCCAAGGCAGGCGCTGACCTGAAGACCGTGCTGGGCGCATACATCCTAGACACCGCCGCCTTCACGCTGAGCTTCGAAATTGCCGCCCTGTTCATGCTCGCGGTCGGGATTGTCTTGTGGACGCGAGGTGGTGCCCTGCGCGTGATCGGCGGCTCGGGGATACTCGTCGGAGTGATCCTGTTCGTCACGGGCTTCGTAGGCACCGCCGCGATTCAGAGTCCGAGCAGCCAAATCGGCTTTATCGCATTCAGCCTCTGGACGCTCATCGCCGGGATTTACCTGATGATCCGTCCAGCCCGGATCGCGCGAGCCAGCTGACTGCTCGCCCTACATTCGTAGCTCATTAGTTTCGAGCTGAGCCGATGCGACCGAAGCGGAACTTTATCCGGCGGGCAACTGCCAGTCGCGCGCGTGCGTGATCTCGATGCCCTAAGGGGAGGCTATCCGACTTTGTGTCAATAACCCAGTAGCTTTAGTTATAGACTGGCACTATGGCTGCTGCTATCGATCTGGAGGAGCAAATCCAGCGGGCGGCGGCGCTCGACGAGCCAATCAGGCTCGCGCTCTATCGATATCTTCGGAGCCGAGCGCCTGCCGAGGTCGGACGAGATGAAGCAGCCAGGGCAGTTGGCATCAGCCGCAAGCTCGCGGCTTTTCACCTCGACCGGTTGGCGGAGGTGGGTCTCCTGGAGACAAGCTACAGGCGTCTGAGTGGACGGCAGGGTCCTGGCGCCGGACGGCCAGCCAAGCTTTACCAACCGGCGAAGACCGAGGTTGCGATCACGCTCCCACCCCGTCGTTATGAGCTCGCCGCCCAGATTCTCGCCTCGGCTCTGGGACTGCGACCAGGGATATCGAGCACACCAAGCCTCCGAAAAGCCGCCGGCGATTTCGGCCGAGCCGTCGGCATTGGCGCGCGGTCGGCTGGGCTTGACCTGCAGGACGTGCTGTTGGAGCAGGGGTTCGATCAGATCAAGACCGAAGCTGATATCAGGCTAAGGAATTGCCCGTTCCACAGCCTCAGTCAGGAATACCGACTCCCCATCTGCGAAATGAATCTGGCCTTCCAGGACGGTGTCCTCGCCGGTCTGGGACGTGACGACCTTAAGACACGGCTCTCGCCGGAGAACGGTTACTGCTGCGTCACCTTTGAACCGATGAAAAGCGGATCGCATGCGCGATCGGTTCACGCTAGGCCGCGATCCGGTATCCGATCTCTCCTCATGACTCTTCGTCGGATGGGATCGCGGTAGGCCAGTTAACAAATGCAGCTGCTTGCTTCGGACCGGTCTATCGAACCACAACCTTCCCAAGCTAGACATGTCTCGAGACGTCGAATCGATGCAGCCAGCGGATCTGGAACCGGTGCCCCACGATGCCTGTCCGTGAAAGCGTGAGGTCGCCTGCTGGGCTGGGGCTGTCTGTCAGGCGTTTAGTCGCCGGAGTGAGGCCCATGCCACGCCGGCTGCCACTATGGCGATGGACGAGCCGATACCCACTGCACGATGCTCGCGCAGCCATAGCTGAATGCTCGAGGCGCGGCTCTGGCCCGTGAACGGGCCGTCAGCGCCGCGATCGCCTGGCAGCGGAGCGAACAGGTTGTCCGGCCGTTCCGGTTCTTCCGTTTCCGGTCGCTGCTGCGAGCTGTACGCGGTTCGAGCCAGGTACCAGTCGAGTAATCCGGGGGCGATCTTCTGGCCCAACATGGCTTTGAGTGCGCTGCCTCCGACCACCATCTCTCGAGCCGGGTGCTCAGCCGCGTAGAGGATGGCGTCGGCGACGGTTTCGGGCGCAAAGATGGGCGGGACAGGCTGCGGCTTTCGCGGCATCCGGTTGCGCATGACTTCAAACTGGGGCGTGTTGACGGCCGGGAGCTGGACCATGGTCAGGTTCACCCGACTGCCGTCGTGCATGAGTTCTGAGCGCAGAGAGTCCGTGAACGCGCGAATGGCCGCCTTGCTTGCGCAGTAGGCGCTCTGCAGGGGAATCGAACGATAGGCGAGGGCTGATCCGACCTGGACGATCGTGCCCTCATCGCGCTCGCGCATCCGGGCCAGTGCTGCCAAGGTGCCGTGGACGGTCCCGAGATAGTTCACCTCGATGACGCGCCGGAATTCGTCGTGCCTCATCTCGGCGGCAGGGGAAAGAAGGGTAACCATCGCATTGTTGACCCAGACATCGATCTGACCGAGGCGCTGCTCGGTCGTCTCGGCGAGGCGCTCGACGATTTCCGGATCGGCGACGTCGCCCTCCACGACCACCGCTTCCGATCCGAGCTCGACCGCCTCCCGGGCGGCCGCCTTCAAGCCTTCGCTGGACCGGGCAATCAAACCCAGACGGTACCCGGCCGCCGCGAAGGATCGGACGCAGGCCCGCCCGATCCCGCTCGAGGCTCCGGTGATGACCGCCACCCTTCCTGGCATCAATGCTGTTTCATTATCTGATAGTGGACTGGCTAGGCTGGCTCACCTTCGGTTTCGTGGCCACTGCGGTGCTCACCGGGATCCTGGTGGGGGCTCAGCTTGCTAGGCAGACGCGGATGGACCTCATCACGATGCTGGGCACCATGATCACCGGCGACCTGGACCGAGCCCGGTTCCCCGGTGTGCTGATCCACTTCGCCATTGGCCAGGTCTTCGCGCTCATCTACGCCTCAGCCTTCTCCCTGATCGGCCGATCGGGCTGGCAGCTCGGCGCTCTCTTCGGACTGGTTCACGGGCTGCTTGCACTGACCCTGCTGATCCCGCTT
>Ga0209805_1000595_pt1 | contig 22101 bp, 23 predicted proteins | sample GraSoiAngelo_148_FD_185905 | JGI IMG/M metagenome (GOLD analysis project Ga0209805, IMG submission 185905) | Grasslands soil microbial communities from the Angelo Coastal Reserve, California, USA - 14_1009_09_20cm (SPAdes) (version 2) | ecosystem: Environmental > Terrestrial > Soil > Grasslands ...
TCAGCCGAAACCCGTTTCCACGGCGTAGGTGTGTCGCCCGGGATTGCCCGCGGCAACATTCAAGTCATGCGTGACGAGTTTGAGGAAATCGAGCGTTACCGGATTGAAGCATCGCAGATTCCGGGGGAGATCGCTCGCTTCGAATCGGCACTAGTCCAAACCCGCATTCAAATCCTCGAAATGCAGCAAAAGATCGCGGAGGCAATCGGGACGAAAGACGCCGGGATTTTCGATGCGCATCTTCTGGTGGTGGAAGATCGCACCTTGATCGATGAGGTCCTGCGCAAGCTGGAATGCGATCAGGTCAACGTCGAAGCCATCTTTCACGACGTAGCCGCGAAGTACGCCGAGACTCTGGGGCAGATCGACGATCCCTATTTGCGCGAACGCGCGCTCGACATCCAGGACGTGATGCGTCGTGTCGTTCGCAATTTGCAAGGCAAGGCGCCCAAGACCATGCCGCTGCCGGGCGAAGCGCATATTCTGGTCGCCCACAATCTGACCCCCTCGGACACGGCCTCGATGGATCGGCACCGGGTCCTCGGCATCGCAACCGATCTCGGCAGCCGCACTTCCCACAGTGCGATCATGGCGCGCTCACTCACCATCCCTGCCGCCGTCGGCCTGCATGATGTTACGGAAAAAGTTGAGAGCGGCGTGATGGCGTTGCTTGATGGCTATACCGGCTTGCTCATCGTCAATCCATCACCGGAAACGATCGCCTATTACGGGAAGGTCGAAGTCCGGCAATCGGAAGTTTCGAAAGAACTCGCGGTGCTGCGTGAGCGGTCGGCCACGACCCGGGACGGCGATCACATTGTTTTGTCGGCAAACATTGAGTTGCCGGATGACGTCACCAGCGTATCGGCTCATGGTGCGGAGGGAATCGGGCTGTATCGCACCGAATTTCTTTATCTCGATCGCGATTCCTTGCCGGGCGAAGAGGAGCAATATCAGACGTATCGGCGCGTCGCCGAAGCGGTCCGGCCCCATCCGCTCATCATTCGAACATTCGATCTTGGCGGCGACAAGATCGCCGGCGGAATCGATGTCAGCGACGAACTTAATCCTTTTCTGGGTTGGCGCGCCATCCGCTTTTGCCTCGAGCATCCTGAAGTCTTCAAGCCGCAACTGCGCGCCATCCTGCGCGCGAGCGAGCTCGGCAATGTCAAACTGATGTTTCCGATGATTTCCGGAAAAGCGGAATTGATTCGGGCCCTCGAGGTGCTGGACGAATGCAAAAGCGAACTGGCATCGGCCAAGATCCCGTTCAATGCTGAAATGCAGATCGGCGCCATGATCGAGATTCCGAGCGCTGCGATTTGCTCGGAATCACTCGCCCCCGAAGTGGATTTCTTCAGCATCGGCACTAATGATCTCATTCAATACGCCATTGCCGTCGATCGTGTAAACGAGCGCATCGCGCATCTTTACGAACCGTCACACCCGGCTGTTCTGCGTTTGATCAAGATGGTTGCCGATGCGGCTCGCAAACATCAGATCTGGTTTGGAGTTTGTGGCGAAATGGCGGGCGAGATCGAGCTGACCCCTCTTCTGCTCGGACTCGGAGTGGACGAATTGAGCGTCAGCCCGGCGTTGGTGCCGCGAGTGAAATCCGCTATTCGCAATCTTTCGCGCGAGGAATGTGAGAAACTACTCGACGAAGTAATTTCGCTCGATACTCCCGCGGCAATTCTGGAGCGCTCCCTGCAAATGGCACGCGAAGGCTACGGAGAATTGCTGGGCTGATGACCTATTCCTCTTCCGTCGCTTCCGATTCCGGGTCAATTTCCGGCTTCAGCCCTTCCTCTTCCATTTTGCGCAGGACATCGCTCATGTCCTCGACCTCGTCCCAGACTTCCTGGCTCACATAAATGGGCGCCTTTTGTTGCGTCGCCATCGCGATGCAATCGCTCGGTCGGGCATCGAGCTCGATGATTTTTTTCTGCTGCAGCTCATTCTCCGCGGCAATGATCATGCGCGCATAATAAGTCGCGTTTTTTAGATCGTTGATGATCACTCGCTCGACATGCGCGCCCACCGCCGTCATCAAATGCGCCATCAAATCATGCGTCAACGGTCGCTCTTTCGACATCTCGCGCATAAACATCGTGATCGCGCTGCCAACCGTTTGATCGACGTAAACGATGAAAACTTTGTCGCTATTCCCGATGAAAACCGCGCAACCGCCACTGGTTGGGAGCACAGCGCGAACATGTACTTCAATGACCGTTTTGTTCACCGTGTTGACGGTACTGATAGAAGGACGAAAAACAAGCTGCTCCAGCCGTGCTGCTGCGCCTGACGAAGGTTTCGCACGTATTTCTTTAGCATCGCGAGGGGAATGATTGTTTCTGGGGAGCGCAGGCAACCTGCCTGCGCTCCCCGGATTCTCTCGCTACGCCGAAACGGCCAGAGATTTGCTGCTGGTTTTTTTTGAATCGACCTTGCATGTTCCGCCGGATCAACAATTGTCCGCTTTGCAGCCGCTGACGAAATGACGAAAAACGATTGGGACCTGGAGGCGGCAAACGCCACCTACAACATCGAGGGTTGGGGAACCGGTTACTTTTCCATCAACGCTGATGGCAACGTCGTGGCCAAGCCGCTCCAGGAAAATGGCGGTGCCATCCCCATTCTTGAAGTCGTCAATGAAGCTCGCTCGCGCGGGCTCCCCTTTCCGCTTGTCATCCGCTTTCAGGATTTGCTCCGGCACCGCGTCGAATCCGTTAACCGCGCTTTCGAAAACGCGATCACGGAATTCAACTACCGCGGAAAATACCGCGGCGTTTTCCCGATTAAAGTCAATCAACTGCGCGAAGTGATCGAGGAGATCGTGGATGCCGGCCAGGCGTTTCACTTTGGCTTGGAGGCCGGAAGCAAACCGGAGTTGGTCGCGGCTCTGGCTATGCACAAGGACGCGGAGAGCTTGGTCATTTGCAATGGTTACAAGGATCCGGCTTTTATTCGGATCGCGCTGCTGGGTCGCAAACTAGACAAGCAGGTCATCATCGTAGTCGAAAAGCTGGAAGAGCTGGAACAGACCATTCGGACTTCCAAGGAAGTTGGGGTCGAGCCGCTCATTGGGATTCGTGTTCGTTTGACCAGCAAAGGTGCCGGCAAATGGACCACCAGCGGAGGCGAGAACGCGAAGTTCGGACTCGATACCGTCAATCTCCTTACCGCCAGCGAGATGTTGAAGAGCGAGGGGCTGGCGCATTGCCTGAAGCTGGTTCACTTCCACGTCGGCTCACAGGTTCCCGACATCTCGACGATCAAACGCGCCGTGCGCGAAGCGGCACGCTATTACTCCAAGATTGCGAAACTCGGCCACGAGTTGGAATACCTCGATGTTGGAGGTGGTCTCGGAGTAGACTACGATGGTTCGCGCTCTACTTTCGATAGCTCAACAAACTATTCGCTTCAGGAATACACCAACGACGTTGTCTGGAACATCATGGATGTGTGCGATTCCGAAGGCGTCGCACATCCAGCAATCGTTAGCGAAGGCGGACGTGCCATTGTCGCCCACCATTCGGTTTTGCTAGTGGAAGCGTTCAGCTCAATCGAGAAGACAGCCGGGAAAGCAAAGATCGGCGCGACCGAGAAAGACCATAAACTGGTGGGCGATATCCTGGAAGTGAAACAACGGCTTAAGCGCGGCAACCGGTTGGAAAGTTTGCACGATATCCAGCAAATCAAGGAAGAAGCCCAGCAAACCTTCGACCTTGGGTTGCTCGACCTCGAATCAAAAGCAAAGATCGATACTGTTTACTGGCAACTCGCCACCCAGATCGTCGGCATGCATCGCGGTCTGCGATTTATCCCCGATGAGGTAAAGGAGCTCGAAACTTCGCTGAGCGATCAATACATCTGCAATTTCTCCGTCTTTCAATCGCTGCTCGATCATTGGGCACTCGGCCAGCTCTTTCCCATCATGCCCATTCATCGCTTGACCGAGGCGCCCGAGCGCAACGGCACCATCGTCGACATTACCTGCGACTCTGATGGCAAGGTTTCCAAGTTCATCGACCTGCTGGATGTTCGAGATACCCTGCCCCTTCATCGAATTAATCCCGGCGAAATCTATTATCTCGGCGTCTTCATGGTTGGCGCTTATCAGGATATCATGGGTGACCTGCATAACTTGTTTGGACGCGTTACCGAAGTGCATGTCTTTCTCGACCCGGATGAAGAATCCGGCTGGTACATCGAAGAAGTGATCGAAGGCAGCACTATCGGCGAAGTTCTCGCTATGACCCAGTGGGACAAGGTCGAGCTAATGCGTCTTCTCAAAACACAGGTCGATACCGCAATTAAAACTGATCGACTGAAGCCGAACGACGCGATGAAGCTACTTTCCGATTACGAGCGGCTTCTGCAGGAATACACTTACCTCAGTCTCAATGGCAACAAACCGGTGCCACAGCCGGGCAGCTTTTTGCCTCTGAGTTCGTGAAGGAGAGTTGTGCTTAGCCGCTAATGCCCGTGCGCGAATACCGCTGGCGGCATTTGGCATTGCTGATTTCGATTCTCCTGCTCTTTGTCGTCGCCCTCTTTGTCGTCCCCCTGCGTCATGGTATCCTGGTCATGAACGTGATCTCGGCCGCGGTGATGGTGGCCGGCTCCTATGCGCTCAGCGAACGAAAGCACTTGTTCGCCATTGCGGTCGTGTTATCGGCCATCACGATCGTTGGCACTGGATTGCTTTTCGTTTTCCGGCAACCCTGGGCCCTGCTCATTTCCCATTCATCCATTATCGTTCTCATCGCTTTCTTCTGTGTAACTATCCTTTCCTACGTTCTGGAGAGCGGCCGGGTTACCGCAGACAAAATCTTTGCGGCGATTTGTGTCTATATGTTGATCGGATACGGCTGGACCTTTGTTTATTCGCTTCTTCTGGAGCTGCAGCCGCAATCGTTTGCCGCTACGAGCGAAGTCGCCCGAAATGATTATGTCGGCGGGATTCTGCAACTGTGATTTTTCAGCTTCGTCACGTTAACTGCCGTTGGCTATGGCGATATCGTTCCGCGCTCACCGGCAGCACGAACCATGACGATTCTGGAAGCAGTAATGGGACAGTTCTATTTGGTGGCCCTGATTGGCCGTCTGGTTGGTTTGCACATCGTGCACGGGAGCGATCCACGCTCGCGCGCTTCATTATCTCGCCGCCGAAAGCCAGGTCGCGTTTGAAAAGCCAGATTGTAATTGTTGACAAAAACTGTTGCAGAACAGTTCATTGGGACAAACTAACAGAAAGGAAACATTATGGCTCGAAAAGGCGGATCTGCGGATTCAGTTTATAAAGTGGTGGAGTTGGTCGGCACGAGCTCGAAATCATGGGAGGATGCAGCCAAAAATGCGGTGGAGACCGCTGCTGGGTCGCTGCGTGACTTGCGCGTTGCCGAAATTGTGAAACTCGACATGACAGTTGAGAACGGCAAGGTCGGAGCCTACCGCGCGCGAGTGCTGGTCTCCTTTAAGTACGGAAGTTGAGAGAGCTGGGTTTTCAACCAACGTTCAAGTCGTCGAGCGATCGGCATCGTTCTCCTTCACGAACGTGCTGATCGCGGCCACGATTCTTTGATCCACCCCTTCCTGCGTTTCGCCTGCGGCTTGAAGCCCACGTCTCGTTAGGCGCAGAGAATGGTCTCCATCCTCCACCAGATGAAGGAAATTAGGTGCCTTCATTTGCGACCGGACTTCGTCGAGAAGGTCGAGCGGGCAAAGCGGGTCACGCGTTCCCTGGACAAAGAGAATTGGCGTTTGTAACTCGTGTAGAACCTTGTCACGCAATTTTGTCCGATCGCCCCCGCCGCAGAGCGGATAACCGAGACAAACGAGGCCCGCGACTTTTTCTTCGAGCGCAACATGGCAGCCGATTCGTCCGCCCATGCTTTTGCCGATCAGAAATATTGGCCCGGAGGATTTCTCGCGCGCCTCGGCTAACGCGGATCGATGCGCGGCGATGAGTTGTGGCGGCGGGTCGGGCCGCCTTCGCCCTTCCCGCATATAATCGTAATCAAACAGCGCCACCTCACCGATGGATTCCAAATAATGTTTCCACTTCTGCATCCAGGGATGCGTCGATGGCGCGCCCGCTCCGGGCGCGAAAAGAAAGAAGGATTTCATCGATGCAAGTCAGGCATTTTGCCTGAATGTACGTCTAGCTCCCTGCTCCCTCTGCTTCAACGACTGTACCAGGCGATCAAGAAAGGGTGTTTGGGCTGCTTTCAATTTGCGCCTCGCCTCTTCCAGTGAAAAAAAGCAGACTTGATCGACTTCTGGAAAACTTTGCATCGTTCTCGAGCGCGGCGGCCACTCCATTTCGAAATTGTTCGAGCAAACCTGGAAATTGTCTGGCAAATTTCCCTCGAAGGCCCAGGCGTAAACTATTTTGCCGCCTTTCTGCTTTACCCATCCGAGATCGATCCAATTGCCGTTCGCAGGAATTCCTACCTCTTCTTCGAACTCCGTTCGCGCTCGGCTTAGCAAATCTTCGCCCGGTTCAGCTTCGCCTTTGGGTATCGTCCAAACACCATCGTCCTTGTTCCGAAAAAACGGTCCGCCTGGATGAGCTAAGAGAACCTCCAGTGTGTCGCCCGATCTTCGGAACATTAACAAACCAGCGCTTGTTCTTGCCATTTTCTAATTTAACCGCGGATCACACGGATAACAGAGATTGATTCCAAAATAGATTTCAATTGTAGGGCAGGCGCGTCGCCTGCTATGTATTTTGGAGCGGCAACCGGCGCGGTTGCCCTACAACAATCCGCGTCTATCCGCGGCCATCCCCAATAAATGAAAGTCGCTGCTCTCAGTGGGCGAGTAAATAGATGGCGATGAGCGTAAGCAGGAAATATGGAACCAGAACAGCGGCCCCGGCATAATCCTTCGCCATTCGCTGACCGAAGAACAGTGCGACGATCGAGATTGCCGAGATAACTGCGCCGTAGAAGGCCGCCGTGGGATCACGAGTAAGAATTATTATCACGCAGCCAATCGCGCTCAGGGCGCCCGAGACGATTTCCAGCACAGTGACAACCGTTACGAGCAACGGAACCATTCCGGCTAATGGGCTCTTGGCGAAATGACCTTGCAGAAACTCAAGATTCCCGCGGCGATCCGCGACTTTATCAATTCCCGATTGCAAAAAGAGAATCGCGAGAAAGGCCGAGAGCAGAATTTGAAGTAGCCAGGTAGAGTCTTCCACCAAGCGCAGGCATAACATGAGGGAATACTTGGATAACATACGGCGAGGAGTCAATCCTCGCGTGGTGATGGCGATTGTCGCCAAAGCGGATAGATCAGCGCCCCGGCGGCGAGAATACCAACACCGATGCCCGCGTTGCGCGGGAATTGCATCACGGTGCTAATTGAAATGGCCCAGCAGGCCAGCACAAACACGCTGGTCGTAATCGGATGCCAGGGAACCCGAAGATGCTCCTCGTCCAGACCTTTCCCCTCAAGTCGCGCTCGAAAGATTAGCAAGGAAGCACCCGTCAGTCCAAAAAAGAGGACGTCGATCGCAACGACGTAATTGAGAATCTGATCATACTTACCAGTAAGCGCGATGATCGCCGCGCAAAGGCCTTGAAGAACAATTGCTACTGTTGGCACACGTGTCCTCGGATCAAGGTGGCCGACGGCTTTAAAGAAGACGCCATCGCGCGCCATCGCGTAGTAGACCCGCGGGGCAGTCAGAATGCTCTGGCTAAGGAACCCAAGAGTTGAAATCGCGATCCCGGCCGCTATCACCTGAGCGCCGCGTTCGCCGAAAGCATATCGCATTACTTCAGAAGCGGGGACATTTGTGCGCGCGAGGTTCGCCACCCCTAATGCTCGCAGGCACGAACAGCTAACGAGAACATAGCAAAGAATTACACCGATCACCCCGATAAGTAATCCGCGTGGCAGGTCACGTCGCGGATCACGCATTTCGCCACTGACAAAACTTGCCGTCTGCCAGCCGCCATAGGCGAAAAGCACGGGTGCCATTGCTCGCGCCAGTCCCGCAAAACCGCCCGAATCGGTTGGCAACTCCACTCCCGCGGGATTGGTTTTGACCGATCCGAAACATCCGACGCCAATCAGGAGCGCGATCGCCACCAGTTTAATTAACATCAACGCGCTTTGCACATTGCTTCCAGCACGGACTCCGAGACAATTAATCGCCGTCAGAATCGCGAGCGCCAGGGTAGCGATAACTTGCTCGGAAATGGAAAGACCGAATAGTTCGCAGAAGTAACGGCCGAAAATGATGGCCGCCCCCGCCATTCCGCCCGTCTGGACGACGAGGAGGAGAGTCCAACCGTACAAGAAAGCGACGATGGGGTGGTAGGCATCGCGCAAGTAAGCGTATTGGCCACCAACGCGAGGCCGCAGCGCGGCGAGCTCGGCGTAAACAAATGCCCCAATCAACGCGATCATTCCGCCGATCAACCAGGCGCCGAGTACGAGAAGGGGTGTATGAACATTGCGGGCCACGACCGCTGGGTTCACAAAAATTCCCGCGCCAATAATTCCGCCCATTACGATCATGGTGGCGTCGAACAGGCCAAGCCGGCGGGCTAGCGGAACTTCGCCAGGTTCGGGGTTTTCCATATTTGTGGATTCCGGTCGGTCTGGTTATTTACAACGCACGAATCGAAGCCAGCGCAGCAGCTGTGATCTACTTAACTCTCGTCAACACGAGCTTTGAACCGTTAGGTTCCTTTAAAGTGATCTTGTCGCCGACAAGTTCCATCTGATAAACAGAAGTAGCGATTGACGTCTCAATCTTAATCCGGTTGTTGTCTCCGAAGCTGTAGCGGCCGCGAGTCGTGCCAATCAGGACCGATCCATCACTGGAGAATTCCCAAACTATCGCGTTTGGATCGCCGCCGACCCGCCAGGTGCCAACAATATGACGGGCATTGCCTCTACAACCGGTGATAAGGCAGAAAGAAACGAGCAAGCAAGCTGCGATAAACCGGTGACTCGATAACGACCTCACAACGCCGATTGTGGATGGCGTGCTTGTGATCTGCAAGAAGGTTGATAGCGGAAGGTCATTCCATCTTCGAAAACACCAGACCACCTCGTTTTTTTGGAAGGACACGCGCTGTCGTGTGCATCGCCGGCGCTTGAGTGTGTCCGTTGCTTCGTCCACCTTCCGCCATGTTGTCGCCGACTTCGGTCAAAGATGCATTGAATCGGACTGCGCCCATCGCGCCCATATTGGTGCAAGGCTGGGTACGAACGCGTCGTGATTCCAAGGATTTTTCTTTTATCGAACTCAACGATGGCTCCAGCTTGCGGAACCTCCAGATCATCGCCCGCAACAGTCTGCCGAATTATGCGGCAGTGCAGCGGTTGATCACTGGCGCTTCCATTATCGTGCGCGGGGGGTTGGTCGCGTCACAAGGCAAGGGACAGAACTGGGAGGTAGTCGCGGATGAAGTGACCATTGTTGGGGCGTCGGATGACAGCTATCCCTTGCAGAAGAAGGGACATACTCCGGAGTTCTTGCGCGAAATCGCGCATCTGCGTCCGCGCTCAAATCTTTTTGGTTGTGTCTTTCGTGTTCGCAGCCGGATGGCCTTCGCCATTCACCAATTCTTCCAGGAACGTGGGTTTTACTACATTCATACGCCGATCATCACCGCCAGCGACTGCGAAGGAGCGGGCGAATTGTTTCGCGTCACTGCCATCAACGCCGATAACCCGCGACGAAAACCAGACGGGGGGATTGACTACGCCAGGGATTTCTTCGGTCGTTCGACTTATCTGACAGTTAGCGGCCAACTCGAGGCTGAAGCATTCGCTTCCGCTTTATCGAAAGTTTATACCTTTGGTCCGACCTTCCGTGCCGAAAACTCGAATACCTCACGCCATGCTAACGAGTTTTGGATGATCGAACCGGAAATGGCATTTACCGACTTGAACGGCAACATGGATCTGGCGGAAGAAATTGTGAAATACCTGATCCGGGATGTTCGCGAGCAATGCCCGGAAGAGCTGGGACTCTTCACCAAATTTGTCGATAAAGAACTGCTCGACCGACTCGAATTCGTGGTAGAACGACCTTTCCAGCGAACTACCTACACTGAGGCAATCGAGCTATTAAAGAAGAGCGGAGAGAAGTTTGAATTTCCGGTCGAGTACGGACTAAATCTGCAGTCGGAGCACGAGCGCTGGCTGACCGAGAAGCATTTCAAATGTCCGGTCACGGTCTTTAACTATCCGAAGGAGATTAAGCCATTCTATATGCGTTTAAACGATGACGATCGAACTGTGACCGCGATGGACCTGCTTGTTCCTGGAATCGGCGAAATTGTCGGCGGGAGTCAGCGTGAAGAACGCCTCGAGTTCTTGGAAGCGAACATGCGCCGTCACAAAATGGATCCGGCCGACTACAAATGGTACCTTGATCTCCGCCGTTACGGCACCGTGCCCCATTCCGGCTTCGGCCTTGGCTTCGAACGGATGCTTATGTTCGTGACCGGCGTCTCCAATATTCGCGACGTCATTCCCTTTGCGCGGACGCCGGGCAGTGCCGAATTCTGATGTTGAGTTCGATCCGAACCACCTGTCAGGGCACCGCCACTTCCTGCGCCTTGCCTTTCTAAGTCCAGTCGGCACAGCGGCCGACTGCCACAGGCTGGCAGCCTGTGCTCCCCGGCAGAGGAAATCCGCTCGCAACAGGTGGCGCGGCGCGTTAACTAAACGCCAATGGCAAAAAAAATCGGACTGCTTTTTGCAGGACAAGGCGCACAGACGGTCGGAATGGGAAAAGACCTGGCGGACGAATTTCCTGTCGCGGCGGAAATGTTTGCCTCGACCGACGCGATTCTTGCCCGCAAATTAACCGACGTTACCTGGAACGGGCCGATCGAGGAACTGACCAAGACGTCGAATTGTCAGCCGGCGCTTTTTGTTCACGGACTAGCCTGTCTTGCAGTGCTGCGCGAACTGGCAGGAAATTTTCCGATTGAAGCGGCAGCCGGTCTGTCCCTTGGCGAAATGACGGCGCACGCCGCGGCTGGAACGTTTGATTTCGAGAATGGATTGAAACTGGTGCAACGACGCGGCGAATTGATGGATGAAGCTTGCGCAGCGACCAACGGCGCGATGGCGGCCATGATCGGCGCAGATGAAAATTCGGCGCGCGCGTTGGCCGCAGACGCGGATGTCGATGTCGCGAACATTAATTCACCGGGGCAAATTGTGCTCTCGGGCGAACGAGCAAAGATCGAGGTGGCCGTAGCACTGGCCAAAGAACACCGCATCCGCCGGGCGACGATGTTGAACGTGGCAGGCGCATACCATTCGCGTTTGATGGAAAGCGCTTATGAACAGTTGAGCGAGGCTCTACTCGAAGTTGAAATGCGGCTGCCGTCGTTCGCGGTCTTTAGCAATGTTACCGGCGAAGCAGTGAGCACATTGCCGGAAATTCGCCGAACTCTGCAAGATCAAGTCACCGGCACAGTGCGCTGGCTCGATTGCATGGAAGGTATGCTCGGATGCGGTTGCGATTTTTTTATTGAACTCGGACCGGGTGGTGTGCTCGCGGGATTATTGAAGCGCACAAACAAGGATGTAGAGGCGATTTCGGTTAGTGATGTGGGGTCGGCTCGGAGTTGCGCAGAACAACTGCGGAGTCTTCAATCTTGATTGGGGGAGCGCAGGCTGCTAGCCTGCATTCGTCGGCAGCTTGCCGACGAAAATTTAGTTCCGGCCATGTCGTTGCAGAAACGAATCGACGAAGATTTGAAGGATGCGATGCGGGCAAAGGATGCCGCGCGCCTGAGTGTGCTTCGGTTGCTCAAAGCCGCGCTCAAAAACGCGACCATCGAAAAAGTCGGCGCCGATGGCGAACTCAACGATGCCGATGCGATCGCGGTAATTCGCAAACAGGTAAAACAGCGACACGATTCGATCGAAAGTTTTGAGAAGGGGGGACGCGCCGAGCTGGCGGAGAAAGAGAAAGCGGAGATCGTGGTGTTGAATCAGTACCTCCCGCAGGCGATGAGCGCGGCGGAATTGCAAAAGATCGTGGCCGACACCATTCGTGAAGTTGGCGCGACCTCGCGCGCGCAAATGGGCGCAGTGATGAAAGCGTTACAGCCGAAAATCGCAGGGCGAGCCGATGGGAAAACGCTGAGCGCGGAGGTGCAAAAGCAATTGCAATAAGAAAACGCCCAACGCCAAACGTCCAATGCAAGCCTCTGAATTGAAGATTCGGCGTTGGACGTTGAGTGTTAGACGTTTCTGCTCTTTTCCATGCTAACCGCCATCATCGTCGCAGCCGGCAGCAGCAAACGCGTCGGTTTCGATAAGTTATTTTCAAAGATCGGCGACCGGTCCGTTCTTGAACATACGCTGGCGGCATTCGAAGCGGCGGAATCAGTAAGCGAAATTATCGTCGTCTGTCGGGACCTCAAGCTCGTCCAAAACGTGATCAACCGGGCTGACTTTAGAAAAGTTCGCGCGGTTGTTCGCGGGGGTGAGCGAAGACAGGATTCGGTCCAATCTGGCCTAAACGCGGTAGACCAAGCGTCGGAATTCGTGGCGGTGCACGATGCCGCCCGACCGTTGATTACGCCCCACGAAATCGAGCGCGTGCTCTCAGTGGCGCGGAAACATGCCGCGGCCGTTTTGGCCGCGCCGATTACGGACACGATTAAATTTGCTGACGCAAATCAGGTCGTCAGCGGCTCGATCGATCGACAAAACGTTTTCGCGATGCAGACGCCGCAGATTTTCCGACGAGAGTCGTTGCTTGACGCGTATGAGCGTGTCAGTAGGAATTCGCTGACCGTCACCGATGAAGTTTCCGCGATTGAACATGCGGGCGGAAGCATAGTGATCGTGCCGGCGCAGGATCACAATTTGAAGATCACCTATGCCAGCGACTTGCCACTAGCGGAATTTATTCTGAAACAACGTAGCTCGTCATCCCGAGCGGACTCGAGGAATCCCGCCGCGGCATCTTGAAGGTAACTTCAACGGGATCCCTCCCAGCCTTCGCATAAAGCTACCGCGCGGCAGGCGACTTTCGCTCGGGATGACGACGACGACCGGCGGACATCACACCAGTGGTTGTTTCGCCACTGCGCGCAGGGCGAGCTCCGCGATCGGCCCTACGTCTTCGCGCAGGAACTTTCGTCTTTTGCGTAGATCGGTCGCAGACTCGAGGTCAGCGACGCGAAATAGCTTTCCGTTTTTCCAAATCGTGGCGGCGCCATTATAAGGCCCGACCCGGCGTGGATCGGTCCAGGTATGAATCGAAACCAAGTTCGTGGTCACCGCGGCGGCCACATGCATCGGGCCGCTATCGACGCTGATGACGAATGCAGCCGCACGTAAGAGCCAGACCAACTGCAGAAGCGTAGTTTGGTTCGTCAAATCCACGCAATTCTCCGGGGCCGAAAATCGTCGGCCGGATTTGCCCACGACGACGACGCGGGCTGGCGCAAGCGCACGGCAAAATTCCAGAATCACACTGGCTCCGATCGATTTGTTACGACCGCGGGCGTAGGGATGGAGGACGACGAATCCGGGAAAAGCATCGAACCGCGGTGGTTGGTCCCCAGTGGGAATCGGAAAACGCAAATCCTGGTGCAGGGACGCACCGAATGCCTCAGCCAACTTGAAATTGCGATCGACGGCGTGCTCCTGGCGGTCCACTCGCGCTACCTGCGTATAAAAAAAACGCGAACCTTCTCGTGCGTCGCTCATTCCCAAAATCTTTTTTGCGCCGCTAATCCTGGCGATGAGCGCGCTGCGGAACAGCCCCTGAAAATCCAGCGCAACATCCGGTTGCAACCGGCGCGTTTCCCGAATCCATGGCCACAAACGGCCAGGCATGCCGAAGCCGCGAAATTCGCCGCGTGGGAAGATGTGGACGTGATCGATGTCGCGATTTCCGCGCAACAACGGCGCCCATTCCGGATTGATGACCCAGGTAATTTCGGCCTCGGAATTAGCATCACGAATCGCCGCGACCGCTGGAAGAGTGTGAACGACATCCCCGAGCGAACTCGGTTTGATGATCAGGATTTTCGACGGCACGAGTTAGCGACCGAGCGGCAGACGGTCGGCGAGCAAACGCGGCAGCCCGGCGGCGATAATTTTTTTGCGGGCCTTTTCGATGGCGTAGCGAACACGGCGCTGCTCGATCAAATTTTCGTCGGCGTGGTAAATGCAATAGGCGGCGCGCCAATCACCATCGCGCGGTTGTCCGACACTGCCGGCGTTAACGAAATATTTTTTGCCAAATTCAACGTGAATCTGTTCCTGCTGGGTGCGGCGGGCGCGTTCGTCCCGAATAAAAGCGCATTGAATATGGGTGTGACCAAAAAAACAAACGGCGGTGTGTTGATAAGTGAAACTGGCGGCGGCATCGAGATCACGAAAGACGTAGCCCCATTGCCCTGGAGTATCGAGGGTGGCGTGAACGATGGTGAAGTCGCGCACCTGCCGCTGGAGGCGCAAGTCGCGCAACCACTGGCGGTCTTCGTCGCTCAGTTGCGCTCGCGTCCAGGTCATCGCTCGCTCTGCCATTTCATTGAAATCGCCGGTTGCTTCCGGTTGTGACGCCTGCTCGTCGTGATTTCCTTTCACCGTCGGACAATCCAAATCGCGCACAATCTTGACGCACTCGCGCGGGTTGGCGTTGTAACCGACGATGTCGCCCAGGCAAATGAAATGAGTGCAGTGCCGTTCGCGCGCGTCTGATAGCACCGCTTCGAGCGCCTCCAAATTTGCGTGAATATCGCTGAAGATGGCAAACCGCATCATGGAATTCTTTCGTTTGCGGGAATTTTCAGGCGCTCTTCCATGGCCCGCAGTTGGTTAAGCAGACGCGGGAGGCGTTCTTTCTCGCCGCGCTGGTAGAGAGTGCGCAATCGATCGTATGCCTCGCGTTCGCGGCCTTCGCAGTAAGAGAGTTCGTAGGCAGAAAAACGTTCGTCGTAGGAGGCGTGGCCGGGAAGACGCGACGCTTTTTCAAAATTCTCCGCTGCCCGGGCGTGATCGTGAAATTTGTCGCGATACAATCGTGCCAGCGCTTCGTAAAGTTGCGGCTTCTCCGGATTGTGGGCAATCCCGCGAACAAGAAAATCCTTGCCCAGCTCGAGATAATCGTGCTGCAACCGGCGACGCGCGGCCGGTGATTTGGAATCGTCTTCCAGCGCCGCTGTGCCCGCGTTCCATGCCATGTGCCATCCCGCCATCTCCCAGAAAAGAATGGCGCGCGGTTGCAGTTCGGTGGCTTGCCGCAAACGCAACAGAAGATACGTCCAATCGGTTCGTTCCCAAGCCGAGTAGGCATCGATGAAAAGGAGATCGGCAATGACGGAACGAAATCCACCAAGCACAGCGATGAATGCGGACTGGCCAATTTGTTCGCGTAAACCAATGGAGAGCGAGCCCGGCGCGATCCGATCGCAAGCCGCCTCCATTTTTAGTTTTAAGGGGACAAACGCGAGCAAAATGAAAATCAGGGCGAGCACCGGTTTCATAATTCGCGCTGCGAAAAAATCGCAATTGCAATCACGATGTATCCGACAATGTAAATGGCGCCGAGTCCAAGAAGTTTCAGTAACATCAAATTGGAGAGTGAACTTGCAGCAATGATCTGGTCGCTGAGGTTGAATGCTTGCAGGTCAGGAAAAAAGAAAGCGACGACTGCGAGAAAAGTGCGGGCCAACCAGCCGGCCGCGCGTTGATGCAGCCAATAATCGCGCGCGATCGATTCCAAATGCCCGACCAGATACACCATCGCCATGGCACTGATGGTGAAGATGTTTGAGGTGGCGAAACTCGAAACGCAGAGCGTGAGCGAGACCAGAACTGCGGCCTTGGTCAAGGTAAGGAGCAACGCCAGGATAAGATCGCGATTGGCGCCAGCTTGATGTACCGCAACCAGGGCGTGGTCGAGTTCATCGGAAGGCGACTGAGAGAGTTGCTGCATTGTCTCGCGAACGGCGGCTCCTTCCCGCAGATGAATAACGGCGAGGCAGAGAATACTCATGGCGACGAGGGAGATTACCAATAGTCCGAGCACGCCAAAAAATTTGCCGAGCATGTATTCGAAACGCCGAACCGGCTTCGCCAGCACGCTGTAAATGACGCGATCTTCGAGATCCCGCGGCAATAATTGCGCGGTGGCGACGATGGCGAGCATGCTGAGAAAGAAATTGATGGCGCCGAGCGCAATGTCCTTTGTCACTTGCAACTCCTGTTGAAAGGAAATTCGTGCCAGAAAAGAAGAACTGATGATGAGAACGAGAGCAAAAAGGACGAGGACGTAGAAGACGCGCAGCCGCGCCAACTCGGTGAAAGTGGTGCGCCCGATTGCGGCAATGCGGCCTAAGGAAGAGCTCATTCGTCGCTCGTTTCAGTCACCTTCAGGAAAAATTGCTCGAGGGAAGTTTGCGGTTTGCGACGCACAACCCGGGCGTTGGTCGACGCAATCTGCTGCTCGAGTCCATCAAGAAAATCAGGCGTCGCATTTTCCACAATGAATTCGGTTTGATTTTCAATCGCGAGCAAATCTTCGAGATGGCCCTCGCGCAGCAATTTGCCGCGATGCAAAATGCCAACGCGATCGCAAACTTCCTGCACCTGAGTGAGCAAATGCGATGAAAGCAAAATGGTGGTGCCGCGCTCTTTCAAAGAGACGATGAGATTTTGAATATCGCGCGAGCCCGCTGGGTCGATTGCAGCGGTTGGCTCATCCAGCACGAGAATTTTCGGATGATGAATCAGCGCCTGCGCTAACCCGATTCTCTGGAGCATTCCCTTTGAATAAGTGCTGAGGCGCGCATCGCCCGCCCGCGCCAGCCCGACCGTCGTTAGTAATTCGGCGATGCGCGATTTCGTTTCGCGCCCGGACAATCCACTAAGCTTGGCATGAAACCGCAGGGTTTCGGCGCCGGTAAGAAATTTATGGAAGTAGGCGTTTTCCGGCAGAAATCCGATATCGCGACGAACCCCGACTGCGGAATGATCGCGACCAAAAATGCGCACGCTTCCCCTTGTCGGCTCAATCAAACCAAGAATAATTTTTAAGGTCGTGCTTTTACCCGAACCATTTGGCCCGAGCAATCCGTAGATTTCACCCGGAGCGATCTCGAGATTCAAATGTTGCAAGGCAACGATCCGCCGCCGCCGAAATGGCGTGGCGAATACTTTGGTGACGTCGCTGACGTGAATAGCCGGCTCTGTCATATTCGAATTTCGAATCCGCGCGAATCCGGCGGCGTGGCCAGAGCGTTCTCCGATTCTTTTTTAATGAGAGAGCCCAAGTCACTTTGACGAATGCCCTCTAAAAATGCGCTCACTTCTTCGGCCTCACCGCTTATCTGTAACTCGACGCGGCCATCGGCGAGATTGCGCACCCATCCAGTGACGTTAAATCCTTTCGCGATTTGCCTGACGGAATAGCGAAAACCAACCCCCTGTACCCGGCCTTCGTAAAATACCTGCACGGCTTTCATAACAATATGCCGCCTACTTAATCCGCAGCAGGGCGCGCTTGTCTAGCAATGGCTAAGGCGAAGGTTCCGTTCCGGGAATTGGCGTCGGCTCGGGAGCATCGTTAGGCAATGGTTCCGGCGGGAGCAATCGCGGATCGAAGTGAAATTTCCGGGTCCGGCCGGTTTCATTGCTGACAGGCGGAGTGGTCTCAGCCGAAACCAGCTCTGGTGGCGCGGCACGAATGTCCTGGGTGGCGACATAACCTTGCTGACCATTCATGAGCTTAACCTTGCTATAACCAAATGACGGGCGAATAAGCATCACCAACGTATCCTGCGGAAGTTTCTGGTCGGGACCGTTGGCTTGTTGAGGGCCGTAAAAATAAAATGCCGCTTGCTTCACACTAACGGCATAATATTTCCCGCTATTGGTCGCGGTCGGTGCCCCCAAATCGGAGGTAGAACAGCTCGTGGCGCACACCGCCAGCAACGTAAGTATTCCCCCGAGGACACAACTCGATACCTTCATGGCGAGGTCTCCAAAGCTTATCCTATTCCTCCCTAGCCTACTTGTAAGAATAGATGAGGCAAAAGCTGCTCGACTCACCCTCCACCAGATCAATGGAAACGAAGTATTGACCACTATCGGTTGGCGAAAATCCGGCCGCAGCTCGGTCGCCCCCTTGATAATGCTCCGTCTTCAGCAGCTTGCCCGTCTCTTCATAAAGGTTGACCGCGATTTTCTTGGCGGGATCAGTTGCGCCAACCGCAAACCAATACTGATTGCCGGCATATAGATTCACCGCGATCAAGGCATGGTCTTGCGCTTTCAAAATGCCGCACCAGTGTCCATCCCGCAGCTTAAAGCCATCGTTGGTAAATGCACCGGCCACATCCAGCGCGTTCTTGCGCGCATTCACTTCCGCGTCCGTGTCCGCGAGGGAAGTGGCTACGCCCGCCAAGACAAACATCATGGCCAGGAAGAGGCGGCGTTTCATTTCGCGTCAGGCTTGTGTTGAATTTGTTGAATCAAATCGCTGACCACGCTGTTCACCTTGCGCACATCATCCGGGCTGGGTGACTTGCCGGGCGGGAAGGTCACTAACTTTTCCAGATTCGTTAGCTGATCATTTACGTTTCTAACCAACGGATCATTTCGCAAATCCGGCGAAACATCATTGAGTTTGGCGTGAATAAAACCGACCAGGGCTGGTTGCCGCAGAAGTTTCGCGCTCCGCTCATCGTAGTTAGCCGCGACCGACCCGCTCACCACTTGAGTTCCGCGAATCCATCCACCGATGCTGACCAGAATGACCAAGTCCTGGTCGCTGTGGGATTGCATCGAGTTTTTTACTTCGTTCTGCGTCGCCTCCAGTTCTTCCTGGAGCGAATCCCACTGATTCGTTTCCGCGAAGTCGTTGATGCTGTTGCTGCGACCGAGAATGTTCTGGCTGACGCCGAGCGCCCTGGCCAACTTGATCACATCCGAGCCAATGTTTTTCACCTGCTGGCTATCCTGTGCTTCCACCGCGATGAAACCGTCTGCGATTAAGCCGCCAAGATTGAGCGCAAGCTGCGCACGATTTTTGTAAGTCGTCGGGATGGGAGCGCGGTAGGCGCCAGTCCAATTCGGTTTCCCGGGTTTTTGCAGGGCGGCGAAAAGCTCGCCCGGCGTTGGAATGGTAATGGTATCGGTACGCGCTGCTTTTGCCATCTGATCGGGCGCAAGCTTGGCCGGCTCAGCACCGATCAACGCGCCGGCAGCAATCGGCAATAACAACAAAGCGGTTCGTCCGCAAACCAACATCAGACCATAGCGTACTAATCTAGGTCGAGATTGCCAGTGCGAATCTCTTTCCGGGAACACAGACTTTCCAGTCTGTGCGCCCAGCGGAGCTTGACCCCGCTGATGTGACGCTTGCGCGGCTCGCTTGAGTCAGCGGGTTTGGAAACCCGCTGGGCGCACCGGCCGCAGGCCCGTGTTCCAAGTCAGCGGCCTGCTCCCCAGACAAAGATGTTTCGCAACATCTGTTGGACAGCGCGCGCACATCGCGCATCATAGCCGCGCAAAATGCAAACCAGCATTGTTGAGATAATCGGACGCGAGATTTTGGATTCGCGCGGCAATCCCACCATCGAAGTAGACGTACGATTAGAAGGCGGGGCGCTGGGTCGGGCGGCGGTGCCAAGCGGCGCGAGTACGGGCGAGCATGAAGCATGGGAATTGCGGGACGGCGACAAGAAGCGTTACGGCGGGAAAGGGGTTCGCCAGGCGGTCGCGAATGTGAACGGGATAATCGCGGATGCTCTCAGGGGATTTGACGCTCGTGCCCAGGAAAAAATCGACGCCAGGCTGATTGAGCTGGATGGTTCGTCCAACAAAAAGAATCTGGGCGCAAACGCGTTGCTCGGCGTTTCCCTTGCCACCGCGCACGCAGCCGCGGCGGCGGCAAACGTTCCGCTCTTTCGTTATCTGGGCGGTCCCGGCGCCCGCGTTCTGCCGGTCCCGATGATGAACATTTTAAACGGGGGCGCGCATTCCGATGCTCCGATCGATTTCCAAGAGTTCATGATCATGCCGAAAGGCGCGCCGAATTTCCCCGAAGCGCTGCGTTACGGCGCGGAAGTTTTTCACGAACTAAAAAAAGTTTTGCACGAGCGCGGCCTTTCCACTGCAGTCGGCGATGAGGGGGGATTCGCGCCAGCACTTTCGTCGGCCGAAGACGCACTCGAATCTATCGCGAAGGCAGTTGAGCGCGCAGGCTACAAACTGGGCGAGCAAATTTTTATCGCTTTCGATGCCGCCTCATCGGAATTCTACGATCGCGCACAAAATCTGTATGTTTTCAAAAAATCGGATGGCTCAAAACGGACAGCGGAAGAATTAATCGAGTATTACGCGCAATTGTGCGCGAAATTTCCCATTATCTCGATCGAGGACGGTTGCGCCGAGAATGATTGGGATGGGTGGAAGAAACTGACGCAGCGTCTCGGCGATAAAATCCAGCTTGTTGGTGACGATTTATTTGTAACGAACGTGGAGTTTCTACGCAAAGGAATCAACGAGCACGTTGCCAATTCCATTCTGATCAAGGTCAACCAGATCGGGACGCTGACGGAAACGCTCGATGCGATCAAACTCGCGCAGGACAATAATTACACTGCGGTCATTTCGCATCGTTCCGGCGAAACCGAAGACACAACCATCGCCGACATCGCAGTCGCGACCAACGCGGGCCAGATCAAAACCGGATCGCTCTCGCGCACGGACCGAATCGCTAAGTACAATCAACTGCTCCGGATCGCGGAGGAACTTGGTGACAACGCCGTGTACGGCGGTAAGATGCGCTAGTGGATCAGCCCGGCTACGCTGATTTCCGTGCTCGTCGCGAAGCCACCATTTGGCAGCGACTGAACCGGATACTCTTCGTCCTTTTGTTTCTCGCGGTTTGGCTCGGAATCATCAGCTTATTTGTTCCGCCTTATAAGAAAATGAAGGCAGCGCGGGCTGAGATCGACGCGCTCCAGGCGCAACGCGATGAGCAAAAGCTGTTGCTGGCACGAGCAACGCGCGAAATTAGTTGGTTGAAGTCGGACCCAACTTATCTGGAAACAATCGCGCGCGATCGTCTCGACCTGATGAAAGAAGGCGAAACCATCTTCCGGCTGGAACCGGCGAAGAACGCGAAGCAGGCCCCGCGGCGGTAGGTATTTCTCGTCATCCTGAGCGAAGCCGAAGGATCCCGATGCGGAAGCGGTAAGGTAACGTCCACGGGATCCCTCGACTTTCGCTCGGGATGACGGCTTACAATGCTTTGCACCGAAGCAACCCTTCCGCTATATTGCACCATGGCTAACGAGACTGCGATTGTCGATGCGGAAGACTTAAAGAGACGCGCGGGCACCCTGCGGAGGTTTCTTTGAGGTCGACAAACTTCAGCAGCAGTTAAGCGCGCTCGAAGCGCGCATGGCCGGGTCCGATTTTTGGAACAATCGCGAGCGCGCCCAGACCGAGGTCGAAGAAGTATCGCGCTTGAAGTCGTTGATCAATCCCGTTCGCGAACTTGAGCGCGAGATCGCCGACTTCGATGCTTTGCGACAATTAGCCGAGGAAGAGAACAATGCACAAGCGCGCGCGGAGGCGGAACGCGAAGTCTCGCAGGAGCACGAACGCCTGGCGCAAAAGCTTGCGGAGTTCGAGCTACGGCAATTTCTTTCCGGTGAAAACGATCGCGCCAATGCCTTTCTCACCATTCACTCCGGCGCCGGCGGCACCGAATCCTGCGATTGGGCCGACATGCTCCTGCGAATGTACCAGCGCTGGATCGAACGTCATGGCTACAAATCGCAAATGGTCGATATTCAAACTGGCGAAGAAGTCGGAATTAAATCGGCGACCTTGCTGGTCACGGGCGAGTATGCGTTTGGTTATTTAAATGCTGAGCGGGGAGTACATCGACTTGTTCGCATTTCTCCGTTCGATGCCAACAAACGGCGGCACACTTCCTTCGCCAGCGTCGATGTCGTTCCCGAAATCGCCGAGAGCGCGCCGATCGAGATTAATCCGGCCGATCTCGAAATCGGTACTTATCGCAGCGGCGGCAAAGGCGGGCAGAATGTGAACAAAGTGGAAACG